>Ga0172382_10003838_pt1 | contig 23562 bp, 39 predicted proteins | sample Leawel138RmetaG_FD_122245 | JGI IMG/M metagenome (GOLD analysis project Ga0172382, IMG submission 122245) | Leachate microbial communities from a municipal landfill in Southern Ontario, Canada - Leachate well 138R metaG | ecosystem: Engineered > Solid waste > Landfill > Unclassified | place... | reverse complement strand
TCTTGCCGAAAAACGATACTATCTAAATTTAGAGAAAAACAAATGGAATCATCCAACTGATAAAAATGAAGTGTTTGACTTATCGTTCCCGGAATTATACATGATTAGTCTTCAGAAAGCTTTAAGTATTATCAATGATGTTAATGAAGTATTGTATAATAATCGCGATATTAAAAGACTTAAACGAACCTTTCTTAATCTTTCATACTTAACTGGGAAACCTTGCGAACTAAAACAAGAGATGATTTATTTTGCTTTTTAAACCACTACCGTAGTTTTTTTGTATTATTTGTTCTTTTTTTTAAATACTACTAATGGTGGTTTTATGTTTGAAAGATATGAAATAAAATATGTTGGTCAAAAACCGTGTTTATTTCTCTATATTAATACTGATTTTGATTTTAGTAAGGAGTTTCTTTATGCGAAAAAGGCGCCTAAAAAACAAGATATTTATGATCATATTGTGTCCTTTATCAAAAAAAATAAAATAAAATTAAAGAGTAATAAAATTTATTTAGTTATTGGTGGTATAGTAATAACTACCATATTAATGAGTAATATTATTAATGCCGCCACTATTACTAAAGATGATTTTCAATATGTTCAATATAATAAAAGTCAGTGGAGTTATAATATTAATCAAGATAGTTTAGAAAAAGAAACGAAAGAAACGGATATAGTAGTTGACAATCCTAAACAGGAAGAAACGATAAAAGAAACTAAAAAAGAAGCGGCAATCCCCGAAATTAAAACCGAAACAAAACAAAAGATACCGGCTACCTCACCACCTAAAACCACCACACCTACGACACCGAAAGAAGCTCCGAAAGAAACACCAAAAGAGCCTCAGCAGGAAATTATAAAAGAAGAACCAAAAGAAGCTATGGTAAGTTTATACCGCTATAATGGCACCATTGAACAAATTAGTTTAGAGGATTATGTCACTGGAGTTGTCAGTGCCGAGATGCCCGCTTTATTCCATGGTGAAGCATTAAAAGCCCAAAGTGTCGCGGCGCGTACATACGCCTTAAAACGAATTCACGAAGGGAAAGTTTTAACAGATACTAATTCGCATCAAATATATAAAGATAACAATCAATTAAAAGCTCAATGGGGCGGTAACTTTAATACTTACTATAATAAAATTAAAAACCTGGTGGCGAGTACCAAAGGACAATATCTAGCCTTTAATGGTTATTATATTGATGCTTTATACCACTCAACTAGTAATGGGAAAACAGAGGATCCTATTAATGTCTGGGGTGGAAGTTTTCCATATTTAAAAAGTGTTAACAGTCCTTGGGATTTAAACGCCAATACTTATGCGCGAGAAGTAAGTAAAACATTTAATGAAGCTAGTTCTATTTTGGGTTTTAACTTTAATTATGATACTAAAGTACAAACAGTTTCAAAAACAACTGGTGACCGTGTTAAAGAAATAATAATTGGTGAAAAAAGTTATTCCGGTGTGCAAATTAGAACTTTATTTGGACTAAGATCAGCTGATTTTGATATCTCCGTAACCAATAATAATATCACCTTTAAAACAAGAGGTTATGGTCACGGCGTTGGTATGAGCCAATATGGGGCTAATGGCATGGGTAAAGAAGGCTATACCTATCGCCAAATATTAAATCATTATTATCCTTATACCAGTATAATCACTAAATAATTAAAATAAATAAGACCTTGTTAAACAAGGTCTTATTTTTATTATCTTAACGTTTTGAAAATTGTGGTGCTCGACGGGCTTTCTTTAAGCCTGGTTTCTTGCGTTCTTTAATACGGGCATCCCGGGAGATAAAGCCACCTTCCTTTAAAAGCTGACGAAAGCTACCTTCAGAATTTGGATCTGTATCAGCATCGTATTCTAGTAAAGCACGGACAATTCCAAGGCGGATCGCTCCTGTTTGACCAGTAAAACCACCACCGGTAACATTTACTTTAATATCAAATTTATCTACCATCTTAGTAATCTCTATCGGTTGCCTTAAATCCATTATTAAAGTCTTATATGGTAAGTACTCATTAACATCCTTACCATTAATTATTATCTTGCCTTTACCGGGGGTCATTGTTACTCTAGCTGAAGCCTCTTTACGACGCCCGGTACCAGTAAATACTCTTTTTTTACTCATTATTACTTTCACTCCGTTCCGCCAACACTAATAATTCGGGTTTCTGGGCTAGATGTGGATGTTTATCGCCAGCATAAACAAATAGTTTTTTACTCATGGCTCTACCTAATCTTCCTTTTGGTAACATCCCTTTAATTGCTCTTTCCACCATTTTAACCGGATATTTCTCTTTCATTTCCCTAGCCAATCTAACTCGTAAACCACCAGGATAACCACTATGGTCATAATACTTTTTCTGGTCTAATTTATTACCGGTTAAATTAACCTTATCCGCATTAATGATAATAACAAAATCGCCACCATCAATATGAGGCGTATAGGTGGGCTTATGTTTACCACGCAAAATAGTTGCTACTTGGGTGGCTAAACGACCTAATATTTGATTAGTCGCATCAACCACATACCATTGACGCGTAACATCGCCTTTTTTCTGCATAAATGTTGTCATACTTTTTTTCCTTTCTTATTATAAGTAAATGTTCCCAGCATTTACTTAGCGGGTATAAGAAAATGTACCAGGTTAAATTTTACTAGATTTTCATGATAAAGTCAATGGCTGAGTCGTTTATATATTAATATTCTAATAATAAACATCCTTTAAATATAATCCCTCCGGATTAGCGGTAACACCAGCTGATCGGCGGTCTTTTTGTTTTAAAATATTAATTATATCAATACTTTTTCTTTTTCCCACTCCAATTTCCATTAAAGTCCCGACTATATTTCTTATCATATGTTTTAAAAAACCAGTCCCTAAAAAGTAGATACTTATTTTATTTACATCATTAGGGTCTTTAACTAAATTGGTTTTAATTATGGTTCGCACATAGTTTTCCTTTTCATTATCAGCCCCCGCAAATGATTTAAAATCATGTTCCCCTTCTAAATATGTTAACGCTTTTACTATCGCCTCTATCTCTAGGGGTTTATTATATTGATAAATATAATTGCGTTCTAATGGATTATATTCGCCAAGATTAATTTTGTATATATATTCTTTTGCCTGAGCATCGTATCGCGCATGAAAATCATGACTAACTAATTGGATACTTTTAATATAAATATCATTTGGTAGTAAACTATTTAGAGAATGTCTCAACTTATCAACAGCCTGATTTTTATCTAAATCAAAATGAGCTTTTTGGTTTAACGCATGAACTCCAGCATCAGTTCGTCCGGAAGCTACTAATGTTACCTTTTTATTACTATTAAGCTTCTTTAACGCTGTTTCTATTTCGCCTTGAATCGTTTTGTGCTTAACTTGTTTTTGATACCCCTGATAATTAGTACCATCATAACTAAAAGTCATTAAATAACGTTTCATAACATAACCACCTCACATATTATTAATACTATTAAAAAACCAAGATGAAAGGTAAATATAGTATTATCTTCTTTAGTCCATTTATTTAAACGATAATAAGTTCTCGTTGGTTCAACCCCATATAATCTTACTTCCATCACATCGGCTAATTTTTCCGCCCTTTTTAATGACAAGATAATCATTGGTACTAACATTGATGATAAAGCAACTATTTTTCCTTTTATATTGCTATGTTTAAAATCGATGCCACGACTAGCTTGTGATTTTAAAATTTTATTAGCCTGTTCTAATGTTAATGGTACAAAGCGTAACGATAGCGATAATAGAAAGGCTAAATCAGTAACCGGTACTTTAATCGCCTTTAATGGACTAAGCAATTGTTCAAAAGCATAAGTAATTTCGTTCGGTGTTGTTGTATAAGTTAAAATAGAGGTATAAATAACAATTAAAATAATTCTTATTACTAAAATAAAAGCGCTAACAACATTAAAACTAAACAAGAGTTCGAAAAGAAAAACAACCGCCATTAAGATACTCATCTTTTTTAACCCTGATAAAAATAAAACGAAGGGTACCTTGGAAATAATTATTATTATTAAAGTAAATATTATTAACATTATATATAAGATTAACTGATTAATAATCATTATGCCAATTAAGAAAGTAAGTACACAAAGTAATTTGTTGAAGGAATTCATACGATGTATTAAAGAATCGGCAGGATAGTACTTTCCCAAAACAAAATTATTAAACATGGCGATAAATAGCCTTTATTAAATCATTTATTTCACAATAATTACCTAATTTTATCTTTTGCCTTTTTAATACTTTATTAGTGAAATTGGCTACTTTCGGGATATCAATATTATTATTAGTTAATAACTCTTCCTGACTAAAAACATCATATTTAGAACCACTAGTAACTAATTTCCCTTTATTAAGTGCCACGATGTAATCGGCTAATACATATAATAAATCAACATCATGGCTAACAATAATAATCGTCTTATGATAAATTAATTTTAAACGCCTGATTAATTTAACTAAACGCTTTTTATTGCGATTGTCTAACCCAACAGTCGGTTCATCTAAAATAACTACCTTGGGATTAAAAACTAAGATAGACGCTAAGGCGACTTTTCTTTTTTCACCATGACTTAACTCAAAAGGATTTCTCTCTAAATAACTTTCGTCTAATCCAACCATCTTCAACGCCTGATTAATTCTTTTATCAATTTCAGGCAGTTTATAATTAAAATATTTCATTCCAAATTCTAATTCTTTTTTAACGGTTGGTTGAAAAAATTGTTCTTCTGGAAATTGAAACATTAAGCCTAGTTTAGATCTTAAGTTATTAATATTACTAATTTGTTTATTATTTTCAATTTTAAATTTATTGAGTTTAATATATCCCTCGTGGGGATTTAATAAGGCTGTTATTAACTCTATTAGGGTCGTTTTTCCTGAACCAGTGGGACCAATAATGCCAGTAATATTACCGCGCGGTATTTTACAACTAACTGTATCAATCGCCTTTTGAGCTAGAGATGTTTTAATATTATATGTATAGCTTACCTCATTAAAAATAATTTCCATTTTATCACCACCCGATAACTTATATCTTTTCCCTATTTACTTGGCCATAATTTAGTAATTAATTCATCCATATCTAATATTATATCATCAAGTAAATTATAAAAGTTTAACTTCAAAGATAAATCAACCATAAAAGGTAATTCTAGACCTAGCTTAGTTAGAATCCGTTCTTCTTTTAAAACATCCAAAGTTTTTCCTTCCATCACCGTCTTACCTTTGTTTAACACAATAATTCTATTTCCATATAAAGTTTCCTCTAAATTATGGGTAATATTGATTACCGTTAACTTTCTTTTTTCGTGCAACACTTTTAATATGTTTAAGATTTCCCTTTGTTCCTTCGTATCAAGCATCGCCAAAGCTTCATCTAAAATAATAATCTTGGGCTGCATTACCAAAATAGCGGCTAAAGCGACCTTTTGCTTCTCACCACCACTTAGTCTTTGTGGATCAGCATCTAATAAGTGTTCAATCTTTAATTCCCTTGCGATTCGCATTATTCTAGTATGGATTTCAGCTATATCATAATTTAAGTTCTCTAATCCAAAAGCAATATCATCGCGTACCGTATCTGAAATAAATTGATTAGTTAAATCGTCAAAAATAACCCCAATTCTTTTTCTAACTTCCACTATTTTTTCCTGATTAACCATTAGAGTATCAACGGTAATCGCTTTATTACTGCAGGCTAGACCTACTAAAAGTCTAACTAAAGTAGATTTACCACTACTATTAGGACCAATAATTGAGACCCAATCTCCCGCTTCTATTTCTAAATTAAATTTATTAAATATTTGTTTATCATCATAACCAAAACTAAGGTTTTTAATCTTTATTATATTTGGCATACAACCACCCCATGCATACTACATATTATACAAGAAAGTTCTGTTTTAGACAAATAAAAAATCCAAATATTAGTAATACAGGATTATATTGTTAATAAAATAAATAAATTCAAACTAGAATGATATATTATAATTTTTTGCCATAAAACCACTCTAATAGTTTATTGCCCCCTATATGGTAATTATTTTTATTAGTCCTTTTAAAACCCATTTTAGAAAAAACCGTTATTGATTTAAGATTGTTAGGATTAATATTACCTAATACTGAGGCGTTAGCACTTATACGACTATTTTTAATAAATTCACCTATTAGTTTTCTAAATGTGATACCATCACCTTGGTAGATATCATCAACTTGAATTTCACAAATAAAATAATTGTCCCCCAAAATAATATACTGCAAATAGGCACAAACTTTAGTTCTGTCTAATAAAACAATGGTACGCAAATCTTTATTAGTGGTAATGTTATGAAACCACTTTTTATAATCATCCTCTTTTTCATTAAAATCAACATTTGTTTTTTTAATATTATTAATAATGATTTTATACATTGCTTGTACGAGTTTTTGGCGTTTTTTTAAATTATCTAAATACAAACCTTTTAATGTTTTTTTTCTAACTTTTCTTATTATTCCATTTGCTATATCACAATACCACTCAACATTACAATTATAATCACCTGTTTCTAGATAAAAGCGACCCGGACAGTATCTACATACTCCCTTTTTATAACAATCCTTACACTTGGACTCTTTAGAAAAAGGCATCCTTTTAAAATTTTCAAAATAGATCAAACTCTCCGTAATTGTATTGTTATTAATATTTAATTCTTTATTAGGAACGCATAAACACATTCTTATGTTTCCTTTAGCATCGATATGAATACTATCCTTACCCCCGCTACATTGAAAAACTTTATTATTAGATAATAAAGGGATTCCCATTTCAAAAACTTTAGTCGCGAAATATTTTTTGATATCATGATATGAAAATAAAATATCAACTGCCCTATCGGCTTCAACACGAAAGTCATTACAACTATGATGACTATTGTTTATGACTGGGAAAACAACAAAATCCCACCTAAATAGTAATCCTTTACTCTTGGCGTACTTAACTAGTTTATCAAAATAACTATAGTTTTGTTTAGTTAATAATGATTTTAGGGTTGTTTTTATATCGCAGTTTTTTAATAAGTTTAAAGTTTTTTCTACTTTAGGAAAGGAGTCCTTAACATGAGTAAATTGGTGATAAGTTTTATTATTATAACCGTATATACTAATTTCTATAGTTTTTGGTTTATACTCGTCAAAAAATTCGAGCCATTCTTCGTTGAAAAGATAACCATTGGTATTTAAGCCTATTCTAAATCCTTTGTTCCAAGCATATAAATATATTTTTTTAAATTCTGGATGTAATAAAATTTCCCCTCCAGTAAAAAGTATAGAAAGGCAATCTAATTTTAATAGTTCATCTAATATTTTTTTTATTTTTTTATAAGGAAGATGATTTCTAGAATCTTTGGGTATATAACAAAAATCACATTTAAACGGGCAATAGTTAATAATCTCAATACTGCAATTATTTATTTTCCCCTCACTCTGTTCGTATAACAATCCAATTAAATCGGCTGAATTAATATCAATTTGTTTCATTACATTTCCCTTCTAAAATATTGGCAGCTATTAATTGTTCAATAAACTTTGTTAAGTCTCTTTTAACAGTTGTTCGATTGGTATTATACATGCTAATAATTTGAGAGACAACACTCTCTAAATCGTTATACTTTAATATCAATTCTAACATCACTTTAGATATATCTGAAAATTTATAGATAATATCATTTACCCCTGTTTTTTTAGGGAAAATAATTAAATTATTGTTTATAGTTCGCATCGCATAATCATCATTTAAATTATATTTCATACAATATCTCCTTATATATAAACAAAAAACTATAGTATTTACCAACCTGATAAATCTATAGTTTTATTTAATCAACAAGTATCTTGTTGATTAGCAATTTGCCAGCACCCACTTACGCTAGGCTTATTAGGTATAATTTTAAAGGCGCATATTTGGGGTTGTGTGTACACTTTTTTCATTATTTTCCTCCTTTTATATATGATTGGGTACATTTCATATAACTTTGTGTTCTTGTCAAATAACCCATAACAAAAATAGGCTTTTACGATTATTTAACATCAGATATACAAAAAGGATATTTCTACAATCTCTTTTTCCGTTGAATATTATAATTAATTTTTAATAGTTTCTTTATAGATATAAATCTAGTAAAGAAATAACATAGTTTGAATTTAAAACCGGGAATTATAATTAACTTATCTTTAAACATTTGATTGATAGCATACTTAGCGACAAATTGACCCATCATTGGTTTTTGGGAAAATTTTATTCTAGCCACATCATTAAAGCCGGTTGCCACTGGACCCGGACATAATACTGATATTTTAACCTGGGATTTATTTCTTCTTAACTCCTCATATATTGCTGTTGTCATTCTTAGAACATAAGCTTTTGTGGCGTAATAGCTGGCCATTAATGGTCCGGCTTGGAAAGCGGCTAGTGATGATACATTTAAAATATAACCTTTATTTCTTTTTTTCATATCTTTTAAAAATAACTTAGTTAAGATATGGGTTGCCTTGATATTAATATCTATCATATCTAGTTCCTTACGTAAATCAGTATAGGCAAACTCACCATAGACACCAAAGCCCGCACAATTTATTAATATATCAATTTTTTCATCAGTTACAGCTTGGTATAGTTGTAAACAAGCATCTTCATCCGCTAAATCAACTGTAATTATTTTCGCTTTTCTGGTTAGCTGTTCCTTTAGGTTGATTAATTTATCCTTCTGGCGGGCGACTAAAATTAAATCATGATTAAGCGTGTCTAAATATTTAGCCATTTCCATGCCTATACCACTAGAAGCCCCAGTTATTAATACTTTCATCTCATCACTTCCCGACTTAACTACTAAAATTATAGCACAGAAAAAGAAGCTTATTGTTAGTTATTCCTTAACTTTACTAATTTAGACTATTATTTGACATAAAAAAATAAAGATAATTATCTATCTTCATTTTTTATTTTATTAAACTAATTCTAGGATAACCATCAAAGCATCATCACCGCGACGCTCTTTTAGTTTTAATATTCTTGTATACCCACCGGAGCGCTTCTCATATCGTTTTACTAAATCATTAAAGACTTTCTTAACCGCTTCTTTATCGTTCATTAATAACGCTAGGGCATCGCGACGGGCTTCTACCGTGCCAATTTTACCATAGGTAATTACTTTATCCATGATTTTACGAGCTTCTTTGGCTCTAGCCTCTGTTGTTTCAATTTTTTCATGTTGAATTAGTTGCCTAACTAAATTAGCCAATATAATTCTTCTTTGTTCTGATGTTCTTGTTCCTAGTTTTCGATAACTCATCTTTCCGCCTCCTTTTAATCATCTTCACGAAGGGATAAGCCATATTCTTTTACTTTGTCTAGTACCTCTTTAAGGGATTTTTTACCTAAATTACGAATTTTCATCATTTCCGTTGGGGTTTTACCAATTAATTCTTCTAAATTATGAATACCAGCGCGCTTTAAACAATTATAAGCGCGTACTGAGAAATCCATATCTTCAATAGTTGTTTCTAATACTTTCTGCATTGGATCTTCTACTTTTTCAATCATTAAACCAGTCATATCAGCAATATCATCTAAGTTAGTAATCACTTCTAAGTGTTCAATTAAAATTCTTCCGGCTAAGGCTAAAGCTTCTTCTGGTTTAATCGCTCCATTAGTCCAGATATTTAAAATTAGTTTATCATAATTTTCGTCTTGACCAACCCGCGTACTTTCAACCTCATAACTAACTCTTTCAATCGGTGAATATGAAGCATCCATTGGAATTAAGCCAATCTTTTTTTCGCCAAGAACTTTTTTGTTTTCATCAGCTCTAACATATCCACGACCGACACCAACAACCATTTCCATATCCAGTTGCCCACCCTTGGCAATGGTCGCGATAACATGATCTGGATTAACAATTTCAATATCGGCATCCTTATCAATATCACCCGCGGTTACTTCCCCTTCTTTGTTAGTGTTTAAACGAATTAATTTTTCTTCTTTGGCATGATTAATAATCACCACACCTTTTAGATTTAGAATAATATTAGTAACATCCTCCACAACCCCTTCAATCGTTTGAAATTCATGAAGGACACCAGCAATATTAACGCCAATAATGGCACTCCCCGGTAATGATGATAACATTATGCGACGTAGTGCATTACCTAAAGTAGTACCAAACCCTCTTTCAAGTGGTTCTAATTCAAACTTACCATAAAAATTATTTTCTACATACTCCGTAATCTTATAAACTGGTTTTTCAAATTCTAACATTGAAACACACTCCTTTTCTTTTATTATTAAGAACGCGGTCTTTTTGGGGGACGACATCCGTTATGGGGAATAGGGGTTACATCATCAATTGCGGTAACTTCTAATCCCGCCGTTTGTAATGAACGAATAGCGGTTTCACGCCCAGGTCCTAATCCTTTAACTAAGACCTTAACCCTTTTCATCCCAAATTCAGTTGCCGCTTTACCAGCCGCCTCAGCTGCGACTCCAGCCGCATAAGGTGTACTTTTACGAGTACCCTTAAATCCTAATGCTCCTGGTGAAGCCCAACTAATAGTCTGACCATCATTATCAGTGATGGTAATAACGGTATTGTTAAAAGTAGAATGAATATGAGCAACACCTTCAACTACCTGTTTTTTTACTTTTCTTTTTCTTGGTTTATATGCCATCGTTAACCTCCTTTATTAAATTATTTTTTCTTATTAGCAAGAGTCTTTCCCCTACCTTTACGAGTTCTCGCATTACGATTGGTTCTTTGACCCCTTACTGGTAGACCTCGTTTGTGACGAAGACCTTGGTAACTATTAATTTCCATTTTATTTTTGATATTCATGGTAATATCGCGACGTAAATCACCTTCAACTACATATTTATTAAGTTCATTACTAATGCGCGATATTTCATCATTATCTAAATCCTTAACCTTCTTATTCGGATCAACTTTAACCGCGGTTAAGATTTTTTTTGATAAGCTTGGTCCAATACCAAAAATATATGTTAATGAAATTTCCACTCTTTTATTATCGGGAATATCGATTCCTTTTAAACGTGCCATTAATTACACCTCCTCTTATTAACCTTGTTTTTGTTTGTGTTTGGGATTTTTACAAATAACATATAATATTCCTTTGCGTTTAACAATCTTACATTTGTCACATATCTTTTTTACTGACGCTCTTACTTTCATTATATCCCTCCTCTTACTTCCGGTAAGTTATACGCCCACGTGTTAAATCATAAGGCGAAAGTTCTACTACTACTGTATCACCTAGTAAAACGCGAATATGGTTCATTCGAATTTTACCAGAAACGTGAGCGACAATAGTATGTTTGTTTTCTAATTCTACTTTAAAAGTTCCGCCCGGTAATAAATCAATTACCTTTCCTTCTACCTCAATGGTTTCTTCTTTCTTACCCATTTAATCATCCTTTCGTTAATATTTCATAACCTTCTTTAGTTACCAACACTGTATGTTCAAAGTGCGCTGCTAAACTTTTATCTTGAGTGGTTATCACCCATTTGCTAGTTAGATTAATTTGTTCACTACCAAGTGTTAACATTGGTTCAATTGCAAGGGTCATCCCCGCCTTTAACAGTGGTCCCATACCCTTGTGGCCATAATTAGGCACATCAGGAACCTCGTGTAAGTTCTTGCCAATCCCATGCCCCACTAAGCCTCTTACAATACTTAACTTATATTTATTGGCATAGGTTTCAATTTGATGGGAAATATCACCCAATCTAATTCCTTCCCTAATTATCTTAAGTCCTTCATATAAAGCCTTTTCGGTATGGTTAACTAAATAATTAGCCTCCTTAGTTCCCTTCCCAATAATATAGGTATAAGCACTATCGCCATGATATCCTTGATAACAAGCACCAATATCTATAGAAATAACATCATTCTCTTTTAATTTATAGTCGCTTGGTACCCCATGGACAATCTCCTCATTAATCGAAGTACAAATCGTTTTCGGATAACCACCCAACCCCTTAAAAGAGGGTTTAGCTTTTTGACTCAATATGTATTCTTCGGCTAATTTATTTAATTGATTAGTTGTCACCCCTGGTTTTAGATACTCTTTTAAATACTGATGAGTCTTATAAACTATTTGACCGGCGCGCTTCATGAGTTTTATTTCTTCTTGGGTTTTAATATTAATCATTTTAGCATGCCCAATCAATTATTTTTTCTATTTCTTGAAAAGTATCCGCGACTAGATCTTGACACTTAATGACATGAAGCTGTTTCTTTTCTTGGTAATAGTTAATTATAGGAGCCGTCATACCCATATAAACATCATAGCGTTTTTCAAAAGTAGTTTTATTATCATCACTTCTTTTCTGTAATTGGCTACCACATCTATCACAAATACCTTTGTTTTTTGGTTTTTGAGCGGGATAATTTTCGTTATAGATTGCTTCGCATTGTAAACAGACGATACGACCGCTCATTCTTTTAATGACTTCTTCTTTTTTAATATCTAAAAAGAAGACATAATTTAGTTTCTGATTTAGTTTAGCCAGTAACTTTTCAAAATCATGGGCTTGCGTCATAGTCCGCGGGTAACCTTCTAAAACATAGCCCCGTTCACAATCTGGTTGACTAAGACGGTTCGTGACTAATTGATAAACAAAATCATCATTAACCAGTGTTCCTTGTTTCATAATTTCCTTTATTTCATCATTCACAACATTACTAATTAACACACTCGTTGAAATATGGGGAATATTATATTTATTACTAATTAGCCTTGCTTGTGTTCCTTTTCCGGAAGCAGGAGGCCCAATTAACAAGATAGTTTTCATCGACGACGATACCCCCTTTTATAAGTTCTACTTACTAAAGTACTTTCTAATTGTTTATAAGTTTCTAATGCGACACCCACTACTATCAAAAGTCCAGTACCACCAATTGTAATACTTGTTGGTAAGTTAGTAAAAGAAGTAAAAATAATTGGTAATCCAGCAATAATCATGAGGAAAAACCCACCCACTAATGTTAATCGTGATAATACTTGTTTAATATAAGCACTGGTTTCCTTTCCGGGCCTAATTCCGGGAATGTAACCCCCTTGATTATGAAGATTCTTTGATAACTCATCAGGTTTTAATTGTAAGAAAGTATAAAAGTAAGTAAAAAATAAGATAAATAATAGATATAAAGAAAACCCAACCGTTGACTGATAACTTAAATACTTTTCAATAAATAAAATAACCTTAGCGTTTTTAGAGAGCTGACTAACGGTTGCTGGTAGAGCTATAATGGTTGAGGCAAAGATAACGGGAATAACCCCCGCCGAATTAATCCTAATCGGCATATAATTTTGTTCTTTCCCATACGCTCCAATAGTTCTATTTGAATATTGAATGGGAATTCTCCGGGCGGCTTCTTGGACAAAAATAACGCCAATAATAATAACAAAATAAATAATAACAAAAAGAGTAAATAAAATAATACCAATCAATAATCCTTGATGACCACCAGGGTTTATTAGTTCTCTAAAAGCATCAATAAACATAGTTGGTAGAGTATTAATAATACCCGCCATAATTATTAATGAGATACCATTACCAAAGCCCTTTTGGGTAATCTGATCACCAAGCCACAGCAAGAAAGCCGTTCCCGCGGTTAAGATAGTAGCATAACGCATGTATTCTAGGGCTGTTTGTCCAGTGCCAATAAACGCAAAGGAAAAGATATAACCTTGAATAAACGCGATGAAAATACCAAAATATCTAGTTAATTGATTGATCTTGCGACGACCAGCCTCCCCTTGTTTTGACAACTCTGTCAGGTAGGGTACAATATCCATTTGTAATAACTGTATAATAATTGAGGCGGTAATATAAGGAATAACGCCCGTTGCGAAAATGGAAAATTGTTTTAAAGCACCGCCACCCATTGCATTAATAAGCTCTAAAAAGCCTAGATTAGCGGTAATATCTTTAGTACCAGGTACTCTAATGTGAGTCCCCACGCTAAAAATAAAGAGCGCTAATAAAGTAAATAGAACTCTATCGCGAATGTCCTTATTATTTTTTTTCGTGATTTGTTTCAACATGGAAAACATTTTATATCACCTCTATTTTGCCACCTAAATCCTCTATCTTTTGTCTTGCCACCGTTGAAAAAGCATGCGCCTTAACGGTTAACTTTTTTTCTAATTTACCATAACCTAAGATTTTAACTCCGGCTAGTTGTTTTTTAAGCAACTTCTTTTCTTTCAGTAAAGTTGGTGTGACTACTGTTTCATCTGGGAAAACATTTAACTCTTCAACATTAATAATGCCATAGCTGATTTTAAAGCGGGCATTACTAAATCCTCTTTTCTTGGGAATCCTTCTAAATAATGGTGTTTGGCCGCCCTCAAACCAAGGTTTGACGCCACCACCACTTCTAGCCTTTTGTCCCTTATGACCACGACCACTAGTTTTACCAAGACCACTACCTACTCCCCGCCCGACTCTTTTTCGGGTTTTGGTAGCACCCGCATTCTTCTTTAATTGCTCTAATTTCATCTTCCTATCTCCTCGATTTTCTTTCCCCTTAATAGGGCAATGTCTTCTTTCGTTTTTAAAGATTGTAAGGCATCAAAAGTTGCACGGGCCATATTAATAGTCGTTCTTGAACCTAAGGCTTTTGATAAAACATCACGAATCCCAGCTAATTCTAGAATAACTCTTACTGGTCCGCCCGCTACAATTCCAGTACCAGCACTAGCGGGCTTAATTAAGACACTTGTCGCCCCGCTTTTACCGATTACTTCATGAGGAATGGTACGTTCATCAATAATAGGAACCGTTAGTAAGTTCTTATTGGCTTCTTGTTCAGCCTTTTTAATTGCTTCTGGGACTTCTCCCGCTTTACCGGTGCCAAGACCCACTTGCCCTTTTTTATTACCAACTATTACCACCGCTCCAAAACGAAGTTGACGACCGCCTTTGGTTACCTTAGTAACGCGATTAACGGAAACCACTTTTGATTCATATTCTTTTGGTTGCGGGGTTCTCTTTCTTTCTACCATAACCATCCTCCTTTAAAATTCTAATCCTTGCGCACGTGCTGCGTCAGCTAGGGCTTTGACCCGCCCATGATATAAGTAACCACCACGGTCAAAGACCACCTTTTTTATCTTTTTCTTTAGGGCCCTTTTGGCAATTAATTCGCCGACTTGTTTGCTCGCTTCAATATTACTACCACTCTTTAACTTTAACTCCTTATCAATTGAAGACGCACTAACTAATGTCTCTTGATTTTCATCATTAATTATTTGGGCAAAAATATTTTTATTTGATCGAAACACCACTAATCTAGGAACTAATGAAGTCCCATTAATCTTACCTCTAATTCTCTTATGACGTTGCTTACGCATGTCATTTCGTGTTTTTTTATTAATCATCGTCAAACGCTCCTTTACCTACTAACTTGCTTTCTTACCTTCCTTACGACGGACATACTCATCTTTATACCTAATGCCCTTACCCTTATATGGCTCTGGGCTTTTAACTTTTCTAATGTTCGCTGCCAATTCGCCCACTTTTTCTTTATCTATCCCCATCACGACAATCTCCGTATTACTAATTTGATTAATACTCAAACCATCAGGAATTGATATCTCCACTGGATGAGAATAACCAGCATTAATAACTAAATTATTACCCTTTAATTGGAATCGATAACCAACCCCAACAATTTCTAGTTCTCTTTTAAAACCACTGGTAACTCCCTCTAACATATTACTAATAATAGCGTTAACGGTCCCCTGTTTTTGTTTTAATGACTTAGTGTCATTAACTCTTTTGACTAATAACTTATCTTCCTCTTGTTCAATTGTTATTTTCTCGGGAACATTAAAGAAAAGTTCCCCTTTTGGGCCTTTAACGGCAATATTATCACTTTCAATATTAACAGTTACACCATCGGGAATAGTTAATATTCTTTTACCAATCCGACTCATTATGACACCTCCTTAAATATTATCATCCTACCAAATATAGGCTAATACCTCGCCACCAACTCTTTCCCTACGAGCTTCTTTATCGGTCAATAGTCCCTTTGAAGTGGATATAATAGCAACTCCTAAGCCATTCAAAACCCTTGGTATTTCATCAACATTAGCGTATACCCTTAAACCTGGTTTTGATATTCGTTTTAAACCTAAAATGACTCTTTCCTTCTTCGGTCCGTATTTTAAAGTTATTATAATAACCTTTTCCTTGGTTTTACTAGATACTTTATATTCCTTAATAAAGCCTTCTTGTTTTAATATCTTAGCAATACCTTCCTTCATTTTTGAATTAGGTATCTCAACTTGACGATAGCGCATTTGATTAGCATTTCTAATCCTTGTTAACATATCGGCAATTGGATCTGTAACTACCACCATAAATATCCTCCTTCCCCATTACCAACTTGACTTTTTAACCCCAGGTATTTGCCCCTTATGGGCTAACTCTCTAAAACATATTCGACATATTCCAAATTTTCTTAATACCGCGCGTGCTCTCCCGCATCTTTCGCAACGGGTATATTCACGCACACGATATTTTTGTTTTCGTTTGGCTTTGGTAATTAAACTTTTTTTGGCCATATTATGTCCCTCCTTAATTTCTTTTAAACGGCATTCCTAGGCCGCTTAACAAATCATAAGCTTCCTCATTAGATTTAGCCGTGGTCACAAAGATAACATCCATCCCTCTGACTTTCATAATATTATCATAATCAAGATCCGCAAAAATTAATTGTTCTTTGATTCCTAAGGCATAATTACCTCTTCCATCAAATGCCTTTGGAGATACACCACGAAAATCCCGTGACCGTGGCAACGCCATATGGATTAGTTTTTCTAAAAAGATATACATTTTATCTCCTCTGAGCGTTACTTTACAACCAATTTTATTACCAGCTCTTAATTTAAAACCCGCAATCGCTTTTTTGGCTTTGGTAATAATTGGTTTTAACCCGGTTATTAATCGCAATTCTTCAACGGCTGACTCTAAATACTTGCTGTTTTGAACAGCATCACCCACACCCATATTAATAACTATTTTTTCTAATTTAGGAACTTCCATTACTGAACAATAATTATATTTTTCCATTAAATTGGGTACTACTTCTTTTTTATATTTTTCTTTTAGGTGGTCCATATATAACCCTCCTTCACCTTAATCAAGCTTTTCCCGAGACTTAGTTGCGAGCCTTATCTTTTGACCTTTGTTATCTAACCCATAACTAATACGTGTTCTCTTTTTTGTTTTTGGATCTATTATCATCACATTACTAGCATTAATTGGTGCTTCCACCTCAATTATGCCGCCTTTTTCATCTTGAGCACTTGGCTTAGTATGTTTTTTTACCATATTCAAGTCATCAATTATCACTTGGTTTGTTTTTCTTAAAATTTTACTAATGCGTCCCTCTTTACCTTTTTCTTTACCGGCAATAACTAAAACGCGATCACCAACTTTAAATTTCATGTTTTTCCTCCTTTTCAGGTTATAATACTTCCTTCGCTAGTGATATTATTTTATTAAAACCTTTATCCCGAAGCTCACGCGCTACAGGGCCAAAAATTCTTGTCCCAAGTGGGGTCTTATCATCTTTAATAACAACACCAGCATTATCATCAAATTTAACATAAGAACCGTCTGAGCGCCTTAATCCAAATTTACTTCTAATGACAACTGCTTTTACTACTTTCCCTTTTTTAAGGGCACTATTAGGCATGGCCTTTTTGACTGTTCCCACAACAATATCACCAATATTACCTGTTTTAACAGTACTGCCGCCCAACACTCTAATGACTAACAATTCGCGAGCGCCAGAGTTATCAGCTACTTTCAAACGACTTTCCTGTTGAATCATAAATTATCCTCCTCATCTACGAGTACTTTTTATAAAATGACCGCTTTTTCTAATATTTCCACTAAACGATAACGCTTAGTTTTTGATAATGGTCGCACCTCGACAATCATAACCTTATCACCAATCTTAGCTTCATTCTTTTCATCATGCGCTACATATTTTTTAGACCTTCTAACTCTTTTTTTATAAAAGGGGTGTTCTTCATAGGTCTCAATTAATACAGTTATTGTTTTATCGCTTTTATCGCTTATTACTTTTCCAATATATTCTTTTCTTTTTAGAGACATAATACTAAACCTCCTCTTTTACTTTTAATTCGCGTTCACGAATAATAGTTTTCATACGGGCTACTTGTTTACGCAACTCTTTTAACCGATTAGGTTTTTCTAAATTACCGGTTGCTTGTTGAAAACGTAAATTGAATATTTCTTGTTTAACTTCATTAATCTTCTTTTCTATTTCTTCGGTAGTTAAATCACGAATCTCCTTAGTCTTCATTTATATCACCGCCATTTTCTCTCATCACAAACTTACACTTTACCGGTAACTTATGGCTGGCTAATCTTAAGGCTTCTCTAGCGATGTCTTCTGAGACACCACCAACCTCAAACATAATTTTACCTTCCTTAACGACGGCCACCCACTTTTCAACTGAGCCTTTTCCTTTACCCATACGGGTTTCCAGTGGTTTCTTTGTTAATGGTAGGTGCGGGAAAATATTAATCCACACTTTCCCACCGCGACGCATATAACGAGTCATCGCAATACGAGCCGCTTCTATCTGACGCGCTGATATCCAGGCGCCTTCTTTAGCCATTAAACCATAGTCACCAAATTGTAACTCTTTATTGCCTCTGGTTTTACCTTCATACTTTAAACGATGCATTTTACGATGTTTGGTCTTTTTTGGCATCAACATCTTTATTACCCTCCTTTACCCTTTTCTCAGGAAGGATTTCTCCTTTATATATCCACACTTTAACCCCTATTTTCCCAAAAGTTGTATCGGCTTCACTAGTGCCATAATCAATATCGGCTCTTAAGGTATGTAACGGAATGGTTCCTTCCGTATAACCTTCGCTACGCGCGATATCAATACCATTTAAACGCCCAGAAACAAGCGTTTTAATACCTTTGGCTCCGGCCTTCATGGTTCTCCTGATGGCTTGTTTTTGAACGACTCTAAAAGATGCTCGGTTTTGAATTTGGCGCGCAATATTATCCGCTACCAATTTGGCTACTAAATCGGGTTTTTTAATATCAACAATTGAAATTTGCACATTCTCTTTAATCTTAGACGTTAACGCTTTCTTTATTTTTTCTATTTCTTCGCCCCCACGACCAATAACCATCCCTGGTCGCGCGGTGTGAATAATAACTTCCGTTCTTTTAGAGTTACGCTCAATTTCAACCTTACTAATACCCGCCTCTTTAAAGTACTTTTTTAAATACTTTCTAATTTTTAGATCATTAATTAAATATTTCTTATAATCTTTGGACGGGGCATACCATTTTGATTGCCAATCTTTATTTATTCCTATTCTAAGTCCAGTTGGACTAACCTTTTGTCCCATGGTTTAACCTCCTTTACCTGTTATTTAGCCGCCACTACGATATTAATTTGACTAGTGCGATGGTCCTTGTGACCAACACTACCTCGCGCTCTTGCTTTAATACGCTTTAATGTTCTGCCTTCATTAATAAAAGCTTCTTTAACTATTAATTCTTCTCTCTTTAAACCAGCATTATTGGTCGCATTAGCAATGGCTGATTCTAAAACCTTTTGGATTAATGGCGCCGCTTTTTTATTAGTATTTTTTAAAATGGCTAGGGCCTCATCTACTTCCTTGCCACGAATAAGATCAATAACTAACCGTGCTTTAATTGGGGAAATTCTGACCCTCTTAGCAATTGCTCTTGTCTCCATATTAAGCCTCCTCTTTTAACCTCTAATTCTTCTTACCGAATGTCTTGCCTTGTGAATGACCACTAAATTTTCGGGTTGGTGAAAATTCCCCTAACTTATGGCCCACCATATCTTCAATAACATATACCGGAATAAACTCTTTGCCATTATGAACCGCAAAAGTATGACCAACAAAATCGGGAAAAATAGTTGAACGTCGTGACCACGTTTTAATAACTTCTTTTTTGCCACTTTTATTTAATTCCCTAACCTTTTTTAATAGTTTTTCACAAACATAAGGACCTTTTTTTAAACTTCTAGCCATTTTATCTATCCTCCTATTTCTTACGACGAATAATTAATTTATCGGATTTTTTTCTTTTTCGCGTTTTCAATCCTAACGCTAATTTACCCCATGGGGTAACAGGGCCCTTACGGCCAATCGGTGCCTTGCCTTCCCCACCACCATGTGGGTGATCAACTGGGTTCATAGCCGAACCGCGAACGGTTGGTCTAATACCTTTTAATCTTTTGCGCCCGGCCTTACCAATTATTACTAATTCATGGCCTTCATTACCAACTACTCCAATCGTTGCTCGACAAGTGCCTAATATTTTTCTTGTTTCGCCACTATCTAATTTTACTAACACATACTTACCTTCCACCCCAACGATTTGAGCTCCAGCCCCCGCTGAACGTACTAATTGCCCACCACGGTTTGGTTTTAATTCAATATTATGAACCGTTGTTCCAACCGGGATATTAATAAGAGGCATACAATTCCCCACTTTAACATCCGTTTTCTCACCACTTATTATCTTCATCCCTACTTTTAAACCTTTGGGCGCTAGAATGTATCTTTTTTCACCATCTTCATAATTTATTAACGCAATATTAGCTGACCGATTTGGGTCATATTCAATACTACTTACCCGACCAACAATATCTAATTTATCTCTCTTAAAATCAATCAAGCGATAAAGACGTTTTACACCACCGCCTTGATGACGGACGGTTATTTTACCTTGATTACCACGACCACCCTTTTTCTTTACGGGTACTAACAAACTTTTCAAGGGACTTGATTCTGTTATTTCCGTAAATCTTAAAGCGCTCATTCCCCGCCTTGCATTAGTCGTTGGTTTATATTTTTTAACCGGCATTGATATCCCTCCCTAACTTAAATCAATAGTACTGCCTTCCGCCAAAGTAACCACCGCTTTTTTATAACGTTTGGTGGTACCACTATAACGGCCGACTCTTTTCTTTTTTGGTTTTGGATTAACTATATTAACCCCCGCCACTTTAACCTTAAATAAGGCTTCAACGGCTTGTTTTATCTGAGTCTTATTAGCTTTAAAGTCAACTTTAAAACCATATTTACCTTCTTGGGCTATTTTTGTATTCTTTTCCGTTACAATCGGCGCCTTAATAATATCATAATATTTATTTTCCATTATGAAAGCACCTCCTCTATTATTTTAATAGCCTTTTCGGTTACGACTAAATAATTAGCGTTAACAACATCTAATATATTAATTTCTTCCGCCGTAATGACTCTAATAGTATCAAGATTACCGGCGGCTAAAAATACTTTTTCATCTAACTCGTCAGTTACCAGTAAAACCTTGTTACTAACTTTTAAATTATTTAGAACCGTTAACATCTCTTTTGTTTTCGGTGCGGTTAATTTTAATTCATCTAGAACCACTATGTTATTATTTCTTACCTTATAACTCAAAGCGCTCTTTAACGCCAAGCGTCTTTCTTTGCGATTCATTTTTTTACTATAATCACGTGGTTTAGGCGCGAAAGCGACTCCGCCACCAACCCATATTGGGGAACGAATACTGCCATGACGAGCTCTTCCTGTTCCTTTTTGACGCCACGGTTTTCTACCCCCGCCTCTTACCTCCGCTCTGGTTTTAGCACTTTGGGTTCCTTGCCTTAATGATGCTTGGGCTAAAATAATCGCGTTATGTAAAACAGAATCATTCGGCTCTATTAACCAACAATCATCATTAAGCATAATATCTTTTATCTCTTCACCTTTTATGTTCAAAAGTTTAACTTTTGGCATCTAAACTCCTCCTCCCGCTAAGAACAATCAGTATGGACTAACTAAATTACTCCGGCTTTTCTTCAGTTGATACCGGTGCTTGTTCCTCTTCTTGCGGCTGTTCTTTATCTTCTGCTTTTGGTTGATCAACTGTAGCAGCTTCTACAACCTCATCTTTTGGTTGATCAACAGATTCTTTTTCTTCTTCCAGCTTAGTTTTAATGGTTTCCTCACTCGCGACTACATTTGGTTGTTCTGGGGTCTCTTCTTCCATATAAGAAACTAAGTCTCGTTCCTTTTTCTTATTAATATCACCTTTTTTAACCGCCGATTTAATAATAACTAATGATTTCTTTGGTCCAGGAACATTGCCTTTTACCAACAACAGATTATTATCTAAATCTACTTTAACTATTTCTAAATTTTGAATAGTAACGGTTTCTACTCCCATATGACCAGACATTTTCTTACCTGGCATTACTCTTTTTTCCCGGATTGATCCTAAAGAGCCTGGTTTTCGGTGATGATGAGAACCGTGCCCCATTGGACCACGCGCAAAACCATGACGCTTAATCACACCCTGAAAGCCTTTCCCTTTTGAGGTTCCAGTCACGTCCACTACTTCCCCAGATTCAAAAATATCTACCTTTATCTCATCCCCTGGCTGATAGTTGCCATCATCAACACCCCTGATTTCTCTTAAGAAGCGCTTAGGTGTTGTCTTCGCCTTTTGAACATGACCCAATTCTGGTTTGTTACTTAACTTTTCCCTTTTCGTTGAAAATCCTAATTGTACCGCATCATAGCCATCATGGTCTTTGGTTTTAATTTGCGTCACAATATTAGGTTCAACTGCTATTACGGTGACTGGGATTAACACCCCGTCAGTAGTAAATACCTGAGTCATACCCATCTTCTTACCTAAGATTCCTTTCATTGTTTTTCCTCCTATATTACTTATAATTTAATTTCAATATCAACCCCGCTAGGTAGATCAAGATGAGTTAACGCATCAATGGTCTCCTTACTTGGTTCTTTAATATCAATTAGACGTTTATGCGTACGCATTTCAAACTGTTCGCGAGCATCCTTATATTTATGAACCGCTCTTAAAACAGTGTACTTTTGAATTTCGGTTGGTAAGGGTACTGGTCCACTAACTTTACCGCCTGAACGTTTAACTGTTTCAATAATTTTTGCGGTGGCTTTATCTAAAACCCTATGATCATAAGCCTTTAACCTGATACGCACCTTCTCTTTTAACATCTAAAGTCCTCCCTTCGCCTATATCTAGCATAGACTTGCTCCGCGCAAATTCCCAAATACTTAGCGGCAACCCTGCCGGGTGTATCAGCAACCTTGCACATCAAAGCAATCATATAAACGTAATTATACCAAATATATTATATTAAAAGCAAGTAAAAAAATGTATTTTATCAATATTTATGCCTTTTTTAATTATTAGATAAATCCATACAAGAAGTTGCCGATAAAACAACGATAGTAACTTGTTAAGGTATAGCGCTTATTTTTTTACATCAATTATTAAGTTTTGACCAGTCATTTCCTTGGGGATTGGTTCTTTCATGATACTTAGTATAGTTGGCGCAATATCACCTAATTTTCCATTTCTTACTTTAAATTTAGT
>Ga0172382_10003837_pt1 | contig 23568 bp, 17 predicted proteins | sample Leawel138RmetaG_FD_122245 | JGI IMG/M metagenome (GOLD analysis project Ga0172382, IMG submission 122245) | Leachate microbial communities from a municipal landfill in Southern Ontario, Canada - Leachate well 138R metaG | ecosystem: Engineered > Solid waste > Landfill > Unclassified | place... | reverse complement strand
GAGGGACGCCAGCACGTCCTCCGTCAGCAAAGCCGCGTAACTCCAGCCGAATGCTGCAGCCTCGCGAGCTTCGACCGTCGCGGGCGTCACCCCACCACGGTAAACCGGCATCAGGATCAGAAAGGACTGTTGCGGCCGGCCCGTCGCCTGCACCAGGGTGATCGGGCCCGTCAGCCTGGTCTGGCCCGAACGGATCGCTGCGACCGCGGCTTCCCGCCGATTGGCCTCCGAGGCGATATCCAGCCCCACAGCGGGGAGATTGCGCTCGACCGGCTCGATGTACTGAATCACGAAGCGTTCGTCAGAATGCGGATAGAGTTGCCGCACCGCAAAGTCGGGCATGCCGTCGTCCCGCGCCATCGACACAAAGCGGGCTTCATCCACTTCCGCGACACGACGGATGAAGCCGAAACCCCGCGCCCCTGGAAACTCGTTATCCACGTCGCGCGTCATGCTGTATTGCCGAAACAGTTCGCGGGTTATCCCGTTCTCGCCGGCAGTGACGACTGCACCGCGCACGCCACGCAAACCGTACTGGTAGAGCCTGATGCACTCCGCCACCCCGTCCGCCACGTCACGGGCCGCCGTCTCGACTGCAGCCGCCGCAAGTTCGGCATTCCTGCGCTCGAGTTGCCATGCGCCGAGCAAGGTCACCAGCAGACCAGCCAGCAGCGTTGCACCCGCCCAGTTGCCAACCGCCGCTAAACCCGTATCACCCTTCATGCATGACGCCCCTCGAACAAGACCCGACCCCGTACCGTACGGAAGAGTCCATTCAATCTGCAAGCCACCTGCTGGTCGTGCGATTCACCGGAATCGACAAGCGCCACGTGTCACATGAAGCAAGCGTGCAGCCCGGCGCACGCGTGCACATTATGTCGCAAGGATACTCGTCGCATTATCCGGAAAGTTGCCAACGCAGAAATCCGAAGTTTCCCATACCCGCGCCGGCCACGAGCGCCGACAGATGTTTTCCCCCTCCTCGCGGACGGACTAGAATGTCGGTAACAAGCGCTTCTCGCCGCTCTGCCGGCCAGAACACAAATACAAGCAGTCGGCGCCCCGGAAGCATGCGCTTCCGGCCAGCCCTTACCCGGAGAATACATGGCCTCACCCACTGAAACCGTCAGCATGGCGCTGTTCTGCGACTTCGAGAACGTCGCGCTCGGCGTGCGTGACGCGAATTACGACAAGTTCGACATCAAGCGAGTCCTTGAACGCTTGCTGCTCAAGGGCAACATCGTCGTCAAGAAAGCCTACTGTGACTGGGAGCGCTACAAGGGCTTCAAGGCCGCCATGCACGAAGCCAATTTCGAGCTGATCGAAATTCCGCATGTGCGCCAGTCGGGCAAGAACTCCGCCGACATCCGGCTCGTCGTCGACGCGCTCGACCTTTGCTACACCAAGGCGCATGTCGACACCTTCGTCATCATCAGCGGCGACTCCGACTTCTCGCCGCTGGTGTCCAAACTGCGCGAGAACGCCAAGCAGGTGATCGGCGTCGGCGTCAAGCAATCGACGTCCGACCTGCTGATTGCCAACTGCGACGAGTTCATCTTTTACGACGATCTCGTGCGTGAAAGCGAACGCGCAGCACGCAAGCGCGAAGCCAGCCAGGATCAGTCCGGCAACCGCCGCCCTCATACCGAAGACAAGGGGCGCAAGGACGACATCGAGGCCCGGCGGACACAGGCCATCGAGATCGCAGTGGAAACCTTCGAGGCCCTGCTTGCCGAGCGCGGAGACAGCGGCAAGATCTGGGCGTCAATGCTCAAGGAAGCCATCAAGCGACGCAAGCCTGACTTCAGCGAGTCGTACTACGGCTTCCGTGCCTTTGGAAACCTGCTGGAAGAAGCACAGTCGCGTGGCCTGCTCGAGTTCGGTCGCGACGAAAAATCTGGCGCCTACGTGTATCGAAGCAGCACCACGACCGACAGCGACACGCCGGCGGAACGTCCTGCACGTGAGGCCGAGCCAAGTAACACGCGCCGCGACAGATCGCGACGCAACGGACGCCGGGACAACAATCCTCCCGAAGCGGTCAGCGAAGCGCCGGTCGAGACCGTAGCCGACGCATCACCTGAAATGCAGACAGCGCAGCCTGAAGCGGAAGCGCCGCCCGCGCGCAGGGAAAGGCCCTCCAGAAGGGGGGCGCGTCGCTCAAACACGGGCAATGCAAGCGCAACACCGAGCACGCCCGCCGTCGCGGCTGCAGACGCCCCGGCTGCAGCCACCAATGCGCCAGCAGTACCTGCACCCGCACCGGTCGCCACCGCCACCGCAGCGGTGCCAACCCGCGCACCGGATGCCACGAGCAACAGCAGCGCAAAGGCAGAGGCGCCGCGAATGCCCAGCAACGCAAGCGCCGCAGCCCTCCGCACCAGCGAGAAAATGAAGGCAGCCGACGCTGCAATCGCCGCGGCTGCCGCAGCCAGGGCGGGACACTCCGCACCGCCCGCGAAAGCAGCAGAAGCTGTAGCGCCTGCTGCGCCCCGGCCACAGGAAGTCAGAACGCCCGATGCACCGCCGCCAGCGCCTGCTCCGCTTCCAGCGCCCGTATCCGCGCCAGTGTCTTCGCAGGAATCAGAATCGTCAGCACCCGCAGCAGCGGCTAAAACCGCCAAAGCGGCAAAACCTGCAAGAACCCGTGCCAAGCCTGCAGCAAAAACCGGCGAGGAGGCCGCTACGGACGCCACCGAGAAGCCAGCCAAGGCCGCACGCAAACCGGCAACCCGAAAGAAAAGCGCCCCCAAGAAGGATGTTGCGCCGGAAGAGACTTCGGACTGATTCCCACTTTGCACCTGCAATACAAAGAGCCTCCCTGCACACCTGCATGGGAGGCTCTTTTTTGAGCGAAAGCCGATGTGCGACCGCAGACCTCAGCGCCGCGCCCGTGGCCGATAGCCGTAGCGCAGCGCGAGTTCGTCCGGGTTCTCACCCAGCCAGTAGGCCGCCCGCAGCCGCCACATCAGGAAGATGGTGCGCAATACCCCGTGCTTCTCCCAGCGCCGCCCCGAGGTGATGACACGCTGGCGGAGGCACGCCGGACGCGCAACCCTGCGCAACGCGGTGCACAGCGCCACGTCTTCCATCAGCGCAATATCGGGGTACCCGGACACCGCATCGAAGACCTCGCGCCGCACGAAAATCGCCTGGTCGCCGGTGGCAATGCCACTCAGGCGTGAGCGCAGGTTCATCAGTGCTGCGACGACACGCAGCATCCAGGCCTCGCCCTCGATCTGCACATCGAAACGTCCCCACACCGCCCCCTTGTCGACTGCCTCAAGGATACAGGCCAGGCCTCCCTCGGGCAGGCGGGTATCAGCATGCAGGAACAACAGCACCTCGCCACTGGCCACTGCCGCGCCCGCGTTCATCTGGCTGGCCCGCCCACGCGGCGCAACCACGACGTGATCCGACAACTTGCGTGCAACGCCCACGGTGTCGTCCGCGCTGCCGCCATCGGCCACGATGAGTTCGACACGATCACCGCGCTGAGCCGCGATCCGTGACAAACACGCCGGGAGCCCATCGGCCTCGTCGAGCACCGGCATGATGATGGAAATCCGGTTCACCCGCGTTGGTCCCGCAGTGCTCAATTCTGACCTCATGATTGTGCATTCGCCTCGTCAGCCAGCGTCGAGTCGGGACCGGCGCCCAGCCCCAAGCGGATGTCGGACGCGACCGGACATCGACGGGCCAGCCGCTTGCGCAAGGCCGGCCCGTCGCCGATCAACGGATGAAGTCGCGGTTCACTTCACGGAACTGGGACGTTCCGCCGCGCTGCAGCCACTCGAAAGCCACCATTTCGCGCGAGACGATCTCGATACCGTGACTGCGCATGCGAGCATAGGCAAGATCACGATTCACCGGGTCACGCGACCCGGCCGCCTCGGCCACCACGAACACCTCCTTGCCCGCCCAGCGCAACTCGAGCGCAGTCTGCTGCACGCAAACGTGTGCCTCGGTGCCACACACGATCACCTGCCGCCGATCCTCCACCGCAGAGCTCTTGAAGCAGCCATCGCTCTGCGCGGAGAAACACTGCTTGCTCAGGTAGTGCGCCGATGCCGTCACCGCCTTGAGCCGGGGAACGGTGTAGCCGATCTTCTCCGGGAAATGCTCGGTGACGACGGTCGGCACGCCCAACCGGTCCGCAACCCCGGCAAGCCACACGCAATGGTCGATGACCTGCTCGCCATCATGAATCGCAGGCGCGAGGCCCGTTTGTACGTCGATGATCAGCAGCACCGACTTCTCTTGATTCATCAGCATGGCGGGCGCCCTCAGCTCATCAGTTCGGGGCGGTCGCGGAACAGCGCCAACGCTTCCGGGTTGGCCAGGGCCTCCTGGTTCTTGACCGGCCGACCGTGTACCACATGGCGCACCGCGAGTTCCACGATCTTGCCGCTCTTGGTGCGCGGGATGTCCGCCACCTGCAGCACCTTGGCCGGTACGTGGCGCGGCGTGGTGTTGTCGCGGATGGTCTGCTTGATGCGCTTGACCAGGTCGTCGTCGAGGCTGAGATCGTCGCGCAGCTTGACGAAGAGCACCACGCGCACGTCGCTCGGGTTCTGCGGCGGCCAGTCCTGCCCGATCACCAGCGACTCGACGACTTCGTGCAGCTTCTCGACCTGGCGATAGATCTCCGCCGTGCCGATGCGCACTCCACCCGGGTTGAGCGTGGCGTCGGAACGGCCGTAGATCACCAGTCCGCCGTGCGCGGTGATCTCGCAGAAATCGCCATGACACCAGACATTGGGGAAACGGTCGAAATAGGCCGCGTGGTACTTGCTGCCATCGTCGTCACCCCAGAAGCCGAGCGGCATCACCGGGAAGGGCTTCGCACACACCAGCTCGCCCTTCTCGCCCCGCACCGGATTGCCGTCGTCGTCCCACACGTCCACGGCCATGCCCAGACCACGACACTGGATCTCGCCCCGCCACACCGGCAGCACCGGCGAACCGAGTACGAAGCAGGAGATGATGTCGGTACCCCCGGAAATCGAGGACAGCTGCAGATCGGCCTTGATTTCGCGATAGACATACTCGAAGCCTTCGGACACCAGCGGGCTGCCGGTGCTCATCATCGCGCGCACGCTGGCGAGGCTGTGCGTTTCGCGCGGCTTGAGGCCAAACTTGGCCGCCGCATCGATGAACTTGGCCGAGGTGCCGAAGTGCGTCATGCCTTCAGCGTCGGCATAATCGAACAGAATCGTGTTGTCGCAGGCAAAGGGCGAGCCGTCGTACAGCAACAGGGTGGCCTGTGCCGCCAGGCCGGACACCAGCCAGTTCCACATCATCCAGCCGCAGGTGGTGAAGTAGAACACGCGGTCCTTCGGCTTGACGTCGGTGTGCAGGCGATGTTCCTTGAGGTGCTGCAGCAGCGCACCGCCGGCGCAATGCACGATGCACTTCGGCACACCGGTCGTACCCGAGGAGTACATGATGTAAAGCGGTTGGTCGAAGGGCAGCAGTTCGAACTCGATGTCGGTCACGTGATGATGATCGGCCACGAAATCGGCGTACATGCGCGCATGCGGCACCTTGCTCAGATCATGCGCCATGTGCACATAGGGCACGACCACCACGCGCAGCACCGAAGGCAGTTGACGTGCAATGTCGCCGAGCTTGTCGAGGCAATCGATGGTCTTGCCGCCATAGAAGTAGCCGTCGCAGGCGATCAGCACCTTGGGCTCAGTCTGGCCGAAGCGGTCGAGCACGCCCTGTACCCCAAAATCGGGCGAGGCCGAGGTAAAAACTGCGCCGATGCTGGCCGCCGCCAGCATGGCCACGATGGTTTCCGGCATGTTGGGCATGAAGGCCGCGACACGGTCACCCTTCACGACCCCCTGCTCTCGCAGTGCGGCAGCAAACTGGGCCACGGCACGGTAGAGCTCACCGTGCGACATGCGGTTCTTGACCCGATCCTCCCCCCAGAACACCAGCGCATCGTGGCTGTCGCGGCTACGCAGCAGGTTCTGCGCAAAGTTGAAGCGTGCCTGCGGAAACCACTTTGCGCCCGGCATGCGGTCACCGTCGGCAAGCGCAACATCTCCGCGCTCGCCGACCACACCGCCGTCTTCCCATACGCTCACCCAGAACTGTTCGGGATGCGCGACGGACCAGTCGTACAAGGCGTTGTAATCCGGCAGCGACACGCCCCAGCGCGTTTCCGCTGTGCGACGGAAGGCGGTCACGTTTGCGGCTTCGACGCGCGCCGCTGACGGCGTCCACAATGCCTGATCCAATGCACCACTCATAACTGTCTCCTCAGCTCAAGTTTAATTTATTTGTTAATGATTAATCGAACATCCTGCGGATTGTATCCGGCAAGGGCGCAGACTTTCCAGTGCGCGTATCCATCCACACCGTCTTGGCCGCACCATCGGCAAACAGGCGTTCATCGCCTTCGACAAACAACTCGTACCAGGTCATTACGCTTGTCCGACCGGGCTCGCCGCCATACATCTTCACCACCACCGTCGCCGGGTAATTGACCGGCATGTAGAAGGTGCAACTGGCATTGATGATCACCGGCCCGACCGGTTCGTCGGGACTCACACGCGAGCCCTGCAGCTCCAGCCACTCAACGCGCGCCTGCTCGAAATATCTGAAGTAGACGGTGTTGTTGACATGCCCATAGGCATCCATGTCGCCCCAGCGCACCGCCATGCGGGTCGTAAGCAGCAGCTTTCGTTCTGTCGTCATTCGTTCTTCCCTCGATTTGCGCACATCAGCGACAACAATTTACCATACGCAACAGTACGTTCTGAAATCGCAGGGTTCAATCGCTCGCTGCATGCAGCAGCGGTACCCGGCATCGTATTACACTGCACTGTGCAGCAAATACATACAAATAAAGCTTAAGGTAAAAGGAGAAAGGGATGGAACGCGAATCCATGGAGTTTGACGTCCTGATCGTCGGCGGTGGCCCTGCGGGTCTGGCTGCGGCGATCCGCCTCAAGCAGCAGGCTGAAACAAAGGGTCAGGACATCTCGGTGTGTCTCATTGACAAGGGCGCTGAAATCGGCGCTCACATTCTGTCCGGTGCCGTCATGGACCCACGCGCCCTTACCGAACTGTTTCCCGACTGGAAGGAACGCGGCGCACCGCTCAACACCGCGGTCACCGAAGACCGCGTGATCTTCCTCAACGAAACCGGCGGACGCACTGTTCCCAACGGTCTGCTGCCCGACTGTTTCGTCAATCATGGCAATTACATTGTGCGTCTCGGCAATGTTGCCAAGTGGATGGGCGAGCAGGCGGAAGCGCTGGGTGTCGAGGTCTACCCGGGCTTTGCCGCAGCCGAAATCCTGTACGACGAAAATGGTGCAGTGAAAGGCGTGGCGACCGGTGACATGGGGCTCACCCGCGAGGGAGAGCCTGGCCCCAACCATCAACTGGGCATGGAGCTTCACGCGAAATACACCCTGTTCGCCGAGGGTTGTCGCGGCCATCTGGGCAAGCAGCTCGAAGCAAAATACAAATTGCGTGACGGCGTCGATCCGCAAACCTACGGCATCGGCATCAAGGAGTTGTGGGAAGTTCCGGTTGAGAACCACCGCCCCGGCCTCGTGGTTCACACCGCAGGCTGGCCACTGCCCTCCGACACCTATGGCGGCGGCTTCGTCTATCATCTTGAAGACAATCTGGTGTCAGTCGGCTACGTGGTCGGGCTCAACTATACCAACCCCTACCTCTCGCCCTTCGAAGAGTTCCAGCGCTACAAAACGCACCCCGAGATCCGCAAGTTCCTCGACGGTGGCAAGCGACTCGCTTACGGAGCACGCGCCATCACCGCAGGCGGCCTGCAGAGCCAGCCACGCCTGGTCTTCCCCGGTGGTGGACTGATCGGCGACGACGCCGGTTTCCTCAACGCCGCGCGCATCAAGGGCAGCCATGCCGCGATCAAGTCCGGCATGCTCGCGGCCGACGCGGCACTCGATGCACTCGCCAGCAATCGCGAACGCGATGCGCTAACCGCCTACCCGTCGGCCTTCCAGGACTCCTGGCTCCATGCCGAACTGCACAAGACGCGCAACTTCAAGCCCTACATGAAGAAGGGCCTGTGGATGGGCTCGCTGCTGTTCGGCATCGACCAGAAGCTGTTTGGCGGCAAGGTGCCGTGGACGCTGCACAACAGCGCCGACCACATCACCCTCAAGCCGGCAGCCGAGTGCCCGAAGATCGATTACCCGAAACCGGACGGCAAACTCACATTCGACCGCCTCTCGTCGGTGTTCCTGTCCAACACCAACCATGAGGAAGAGCAGCCCTGTCATCTGCAGCTGAAAGATGCCTCGGTGCCGATCTCGGTGAATCTGGCGCTCTACGATGCCCCCGAGCAGCGCTACTGCCCGGCCGGCGTGTACGAAATCGTGCGCGACGGGGATGGCAATGCGCCGCGCCTGCAGATCAACGCGCAGAACTGCGTGCATTGCAAGACCTGCGACATCAAGGATCCAACCCAGAACATCAACTGGGTGGTGCCGCAGGGCGGCGAGGGCCCGATCTACCAGGGCATGTAAGCACACACGAAAACGGGGCGCTCAGGCGCCCCGTTTTTTTTGCTGCGAACCCGGCTGCACGCCGCGCGGCAGTGCCCGCTCACCACTCGTAGCCGACACCGAACTGCAGACTCAGGTCGGCCGGCTTGCGCCCCTCGGCGGGCTGACCTTCCCAATCGAGCACGCCCTGCACCTGAGCGCTCAGTTTCTCGATGATGGGCAGCCTGACGCCGGTGCGCATGCGCAGGGTCACATCGCTCACATCGCGCATGTTCATGTATCCATCCTGCTGATGGAAGAACTCCGCCGAACGTCCGATCAGCCAGTGGCGGTAGCGCACGCCCCAGCCGACAGCCGGGTAGCTCTGGTCTTCGGTGTCCACGCGATTTTCTCTGACCAGATCAAGGCCCCCTTGAACCGACAGCCCGGTCTCATCGACATCGATGACCTGCAGGCCGACACCGGAACCGGTCGAGAAGCGCAGATCGAGATCACGGAAGCGGTCGCGCTCGACCGTGGTCCGACCATATATGAAGCGCTTCTTGCTGACAAACCAGTCGCGGTCCGCGCTGACAAGCAGATTGGAGGCGCTCACATCGCTGCCTTCCGTGCGCTCTTCCCCCTTTGCGCGCAAGGTGAAGCGGGTTTTCTTTGCCACACCGGTCAACTCGCCCTCCGCAACCAGGTGCGTGGTTTCACTGTTTCCGCTGACCGAATTGCCCGCCAGATTCACTCGCCCGCTGTACTCGAACCCCTCACCGGACTGACTTGGCGTCGGGTTCAGATAGGTAATGCGATCAAGCTTGAGGGGTGGCACCTCGGGCACTTCCGCCAGGCGCACGGTGCGCTCTTCGTCGGAGCGCTCGAGCCGGGTATCGAGCCGGCCTTCGTTGCTGCGCATCATCACGTTGACCGGCTTGTCGGTGCTCAGGGTTTCGACCATGCGCCAGTCGATGCGCACCACGCCTGCATACAGCGTCTTGAACTTCAGTCCTTCGGGCGTCTTGCTGACGACGGTGCCGGAAAGGCGATCACCATTGGTCAGCAATACCTCGTCCGCACGGCCCGTAGCCGCCGACGTGAGGAGAGTGAACAGCAGAACGCGACTCAAGGGTCGAATGACAGGTGCGGAATTCATGGGGTGGGGAGGCGTCGAGGAATGTCGCAGTGTCGAAGTGCACTGCGTGTGCAAGCCTATGTCGAAATCGCCCACCTTGCAATGCAGCAAAACACCTGCTTACCACTTGCCTCTCCGACTTCAAGTACGCGTTCCGAGCACCGATTCGGCAGTGACGTGACGGGCGCGGTAGCGCCCCGATACCTCAAGCGTGCCGTCGGCCCCAAGGTGGCTGATCGTGCGCGACACCGTCTCGACCGACAGATCGGTGATCTCGGCAATGTCCTTGAGCCTGGGCAAGGCCAGCCGGGCAGCTTTCCGGCTGCGTGTCAGGCCAGCGGTCATGAATTCAAACAAGCGCCGCACACGATCGCCCGCCTTGCCGCTGCGCAACGCAAGGACCTCGGCCATCCGTCGCTCGGTTGCCGCAAGCATGCCAAGCAACAGCTGCCCGCTGGGTTCTGTCTGGTCGGCGCACCACGGTTCGAGCACGCAAGCCGACAGCGCACGCGCGGTAAAGGTATAGCGGCCAAACAACAGGGTCTCGGCACCGATCACATCACCGGTGACGGCCATGCCGGCAAACTGCAGGCCATCCGGTCCGGGCTGGTCCAGCCGCACCGTCCCCGACACCACCCGCCACGACGTGCCCTCGACCCCCGCCTTGTAAATTGTCTGTCCGCGAGGGATGGGACCGGCTTTCACGCCGGCCTTCCTGGTTTCGTCCAGTTCATCGTTTGTTTCGTTCATTTTTCGGACTCCCTGTCTGCCACTGCCAACCCGTCATGCGCCAGTCGGCACAGCCGTTTCCAGCCTCATCCAGCCCCGACGCGCACGCCCGAACCTGCAACACAGGTCCGGGCGTGCGCCGGAGCATGAGGCGATGTCAGGCAAGCACTATCAGAACTTTACGGTCACGCCCGCATAGATCGAACGCCCCATCCCCGGCACCAGCACACCCCAAGGTACATCGGTGCCCGACATGGTCTTGCCCTGGCCCATGTAAGCGCCGCCCAGCGGGTGATTATAGAAACGGTCAAAGACGTTCTCAACGCCGACATCGAAGCGAACCTGTTTCCATTCATAGCTGCTGCGCAGGTGCAGTAAGCCGTAACCGGCTGTCTCGACCTCGTTGCGTGTCTCCGAGACCTTGTCCTTGTCAGCGACCAGTTCGAGTTCGACGGTATTGGTCCAGCTTCCCAGCTTCTGTTCAAGTGCCAGCCGGGCATTAAGCGGCATCATGCCGTACAGATTGTCGTCCGTCGAAGCGTTCTTGCCTCTGACATAGCTCAAGCTACCCTTACCGGTAAACACGCCCATCGCCTGAGTCGCCCCCAAGAGCATGTGACCCGCGACGTCCACGCCGTACAGACGCGCCGATTCGTTGACAAAGCGCAGATAGACGAAGCCATCCGTCCGGGTCAGGTTTGTCCCGCTGCACACCCCGCCGCTGCTGCAACGCTCGGCGTCAATATAGTTGTCGACATAGGTAAAGTAGGGAGTGACCTTGAGTCCCCACGTTGCGCGATCAGCATCGTGCCAGTCGGCAGTGGCACTCACCGTATGCGCGACTTCGGGCTTCAGGTCCAGATTACCGACGTACCCGTTGCCGTCACCCGCCATGTTGATCATGCGCATCGCCATGCCGTTGGTCGACCACGCATAACGCTCGTAAAGGTTGGGCGAACGCGTCTTCTGCGCATAGCCGAACTCGTAGGTTTGTGCAGACGACGGCGTATACCGGACCAGGGCCGTGACATCCAGGTTCTGGTCGGTCTTGCTGCGATCAGCGGCATTGAACGCAGCCTCATCCACGGCACTGAACGTGCTGCTGTAGCCCTGCACCGTGTCCGCATCCATGCTGACGGTTTCGTGACGCAGGCCGAACTGTGTCAGCCACTGCGGCGTCCACGCCGCTTCCCACTCTCCGAACACCGCAAAGCGGTCACGTTCACCGTTACGAATGTTCCAGAAGGTGTTCGGCGCCATGCCCTTACCGGATGCCTCCCACCAGTCATCCAGCTCATACTGCTGAACTTCGCCCCCCACCCGCAGGATATCGCGCTCGGACAAGGCTATATCGGCCTTCAGCGACACGCCGGTGTTGTTTCCTTTGGTGTCCATCGGCATCCCCGCCGCCCTGCCATTCATACCCGGCAGGATCGGCCCCGGAATACCATCCGAGTTCGGCACGTTGTTGGGGCCATACCAGTACAGTTTGTCGTCGCCGAACTGCATCTCGTGACGTGTGGTCTCGTTGTAGGCCCGCGCCTCGAGGCCGCCCCAGTCGAACGTTCCCTTGTAGCGCAGATTGACCTGTTCGCTATGGTTGCCGGTCATGTCCATGCGCTGATTCGGCCAGCCCTGCTCGGGAATGTCCTGAACACCAAGCTTGAGTTCCACCAAGTGGTTCTCATGGCGGTAACCCATTGCGAGCGACTGGTTGGATGTCTCGTAAGCCGACGAACCGACCTCGTCGCCATCCAGCCAGCCACGACCGGCTGCAGCCAGCCCCTCCGGCTTGAAGTCGCCGCCGGCCTCATAGTTGTCGGCCTTCGCGGAGGAACCGCGATAACTCACGCTCAACGATTCATTGGCAAAGGTCGCCGAGAGATTGCCACCCATTGCATCGCCATTGCTGCGGTAGAACGCGCCGACCTCACCCTTGAGCAGGTTGCCCTCACCCGGACGGGCAAACTCCGGATCGGGAGAGTCGACGAGAATGGTCCCGCCGATGCTGTCACCACCAAGGCTCACTGGCGTGATCCCAGCGAACACCTGAACACTCGATACGTTCGTCGGATCGATATACGACAGCGGCGGGTTCATGTGATTGCCGCAGGCAGAGATCAGATCCATGCCATCGACCTTGATGCGCAGCCGGTCATCGGCAAGCCCACGAATCGCGGGCAGGCTCGACACGCCACCCGCGCCATAGAGCGCAACACCCTCCACACCCTTCAACAGGCTCGCGCTATCGCTTGTGGCGGTGCGCTTGCCTGCGACAGCCGTCTGGTTCATTTGTCCGCGCGACTGCGGCAGCGGGGCAATCCCGGGGGCGGACACGACAATCTCGTCGAGTTTCGGAGCGCCCTCGCTCGCGTTACCAGCCTGCGCCAATGCCACCGGGGCACAAAAGGCCATGGCAAGCGCCAGAGACAGGCGAGTGGGTTTCAAATCATTTACATTCATCTACATCGCTCCAGTAAGAAAATCACACCAGCAAAACACGTTTCAAACCCAGGACAATCAGCACCAGTCCGGCCCCTCCTCCCATCCAGCCGGCCAGCCAGCTGCGGCCATCGAGCAAACGGCTGCCGAGAACACCGAACAAGGGCACGAGCAGCAGCAAGGGCGTCACCGCAGCCCCCATGCCGAATGCAAGACCGTGGCCGAAGCCGGCACCCGCGCTGCCCGACAGCCCACACACGGTAAGCAGCCAGCCCAGCGGTGCGCACGGAGTGAGGCTCAGCGATGCACCAAGCAGAAAAGGCGGCAAGGACGCCCCGCGTCGCAAGGCACTGCAGCCGGAGGCGTCTCCGGCGGGAATCGGCAACTCCGCGGAAAGCGCACGCTTGCTGACGAAACGCATGGGCTGTGCGGCGGCAGGAACGGCCAACGGGGCAGCCCGGCGCGGAACGCGGCATGCCAGGTTGCGCAGGATGGGAAGCAGCAACCACCCGCCCGCAAAGCAACTGGCCAGCCCGATCGACAGGTTGCCCACGCCGCTTGCCAGCCAGCGCGACAAGACTTCTCCCAGTGAGCCGGCCAGCAGCCCAAGCAGGCTGTAGGCAAACACCCGGCCCCCAATGAAACGCCAGGTGTCTGCCATTGCACTGTCATGGCCCCTGCCACGCCCGAGCACAAAGGTTCCCATGAAGGGAAGACAGGTTACGGTGCAGGCCGTGAGACCCATCGACACACCGAGCATCATCGAGCCGAGCAGGCCGAGTTCGCCCTGCGGCCCGCCCAGCAAGGTCAGCGGATAGTCCGTCAACGCGGCATTCATGATTGGGCCCCGGTCGTCGGCTTGCGCACGATGCGAACCGGCTTGACCGTGCCATCGGGCATCTCGGCGGCCATGCGCTTCTTGTAGTAGTCGCGCGACGAGCGGAAGAGCGCAAATGGCCCGAGCTTGACCTGGATCACGTCGTCATCGGGGCAGAACTCGGCACACCGCCCGCACAGGGTGCAGTCGTCGTGGTATGCCTTGCGCCCGTGTTCAGTGTGAATCTCGGTAATGTCCATCGGACAGGCCTTGGCGCAGATTCCGCATTTCTCGCACTTGTCATGCGGTTTCTTGACCAGTCGTGCGAGCGAGAGATGGCGAAAGGCGGCATTGAGCGCCAGCATCGGACAGATGCGGCAGAAGGGCTGGCGGATGGCAAGCGCACCAACCGCAACGAAGCCGAACAGGGTGTTGCCGAGTGCGCCGATGGCGAACCCCCATGCGCTTTCCATGTTGAGTGCGAACTCGTTCGTGTTGCCGCTGAGCAAGGTGGTGGCAATGCGCGAAGGGCACACATCGCAATACGGATTGCCGAACTCGTGCGGTGTGACTCCGAGCCCCGTGAGCAGGGGGAACACCAGCACCAGCGCCAGCACCACCAGCCACTTCACCGGCCGTACCCGCCCCAGCTTGTCGCCGGAGATACGGTGAAGGGGGAGCCCGAAACGGCGTCCGACGCGCTGGATGATCTCCTGCAGGGTGCCGAGCGGACAGACCCAGCCGCAGAACGCCTTACCCAGCACAAAGAAGAAGGCGAGGAAGGTGAGCATGGTCATTGCCAGCGGCAGCAGGATCTTCAGCGTCACATCCTGCGCCTTCACCAGCGCTTCGCCCACGCGGTGGTGCATCTGGTGCTGGAGGGGGATCAGCACACAATAGCTGCCATTCTGCATGTCATAGGCGCAGGACAGTGCGGGCAAGGCATCGGAGATTTTCTCTGCCGAGTAATGCCCCACCACGCTTGCGCCCCAGACGGTTACGAACAGCATCACGATCTGAACCCAGAGCCGTACGCGTGACAAGCTCGGCAACACCGACTTGAGTGCCTCAGGCATCGTCGTTCTCCTTGCGTCGTAACAGGGGCGCGGCAATCACCATGCCGACGATCCCGAATGCAGCGCCCCAAGTAAGGCTTCGGCTGCGCTCGGCCTCTGGCACATAGACATGATTGAAAGCGGTCAGGTAGGTCTGATTGCCATCGTTGTATGCCGTCGACAGGACGAAGCCCGCGCGCTCGCGTCCGCCATGGCCACCGGCCTCGACCTTGCGTGCGCCGAAATCACGCGGAAAGACGAGCGCCGCGATGCCTGCATCATCGGTGAAGGCCATGGCGCGGCTGCCGTGCTCGGTCTCGAGTGTCAGCGCCTGCCCGGCGAGCGGCTGCCCCTGCCAGCGCACGAGGAAGCGGCACTTCTCGCTTTCCCGATACTGCGCATGCTCGCGCGGCAGAGGCTGCGGCACGATCTCGAGTTCGCCCTTGCGGCGGTCGAGCAAGGCCGTGGGTGCGTCCCCCGGGTTGCTGAAGTACCAGACCGTCGACGCGACACGAACCACGCCGTCACGCTGTTCACGCGCCTGCGCCCAGTGGTAGTTGCCCATCATGGGCGCGGACGCCTGAATGCTTGCCCGCCCGTCCGTCGCCGCGTAATCGACTACAAGCCTCTCGGAGGCGCCACCCGGCGCGAAGACCGTGACCTTGTCCGCGTCAATGCCGGACAGGCGCAGCGCGGCTGCACCGCGCCCACCACCAAAGGAGGCAGACAGCATTGGCAGACTGCTCCACGGAGCGCCCGTCGCACGCGCCGCCGCTTTGGGGCGTACTGCAGTCGATTCGCCTTGTGCGACGTCCGGCGAATGACCCTGGTGCTGCGCCTGTGCGCCGCCAACGATAAGCAGTCCGGCCAGCAGAACATGAACCTTGAGTGTCATCGTCTGCGCCTCAGCGGAAAGCGTAGCGATACGTCAGCATCACCTGACGTGGGGAGGCTGCGGTGTAGGTCACCTTTCCGCTGGTGTCCTTCTTGACCTCGAAGGCATAGCGTTTGTCGAAGAGGTTGTCGACGTTGAGGGTCAGGGAGTGCTGATCGCGCTCGTAACCTACCGACAGGTTCGTCACCCAGTCCCAGCCCTTGTACTTCTCGGTATTGGCGTTATCCAGCCAGTATTCGCCCCAGTTCAGCCCGGCCAGTCGGGCCCGCCACCCGCTGGCCGACTTCCAGCCAATGAAGACGCCGTACTGGTGGCGCGGCACGAAGGGCAGCGTATTGCCTGCGCGGTCCTCATTGACCACCGAGCCCCCCACGCGGACCGGTTCGCTGAAGCTGTCGTAGGTGTAGTCCGACCACGCGTAGTGACCGCCGATATCGAAGCCGCCGCCCACATTGAAGCTGCCGGACAGCTCAACCCCTTTCTTGTCCGTCTTGCCCGCGTTGGCGTACTCGGTCACCCCGCCGGTGTTGATCTGGACAATCTCGTCCTCGACAGTGGTCGAGTACACGCTGGCGTCGAACTGCCAGTCGCGGCTACGCCCCTTGACCCCGAACTCCACGTTGCGCGACACCGGCGCGTCGAGTTCCGGGTTGCTGGAGATCTCCCCTGAAGACGGCACCTGGCCCGCCTGCGCGACCATGGCAAACAGGTTGATCGCATTGTTCAGCCTGTAGCTGACTGCAAGCTTGGGTGCAGGCAGGCGAAAGGTCTTCTCGGTCTTGGCAAAGCCGTCACCCGCGACGTACTTTCCGGACGCGTAGTCGTAGCGCGTGATCTCGTTGGTCTCGTCTTCCATCCGGATGACGTCGTAGCGAAACCCTGCATCGACGATCCAGCGCGGCCCCGGTCGCCATGATTCCTGCAGGTAGAGCGCGCTGAGCACGCTTGAACTCGTGCTGGTCGAAGCCAGCGCACCCTTGGCGTCGGACAGCGTGGACAGAATGCGTCCGCCAGGCGTGGTGAGTACGTCGCGATACTGGTACTTGACTGAATCGGGTACCTCTTCCTTGCGCGCGGTGACACCGCCCACCAGGGTGCCGTTGCCATGGTTCCAGCTGGCTTCGAGATCGGTACCGAGGTTGACCACCCAGTCGCGGGTCTCGTTGATCAGGCCGGTGACCGGGTGGTAGTGGTACCAGGTGTTGTAATAGAAACGTGGCTTGAAGGTGAAGTCTCCGCGCTCCATCTCGAGACGCGAATTGAAGAACCATACCTTCGAGTAGCGACCGGAGTTCTTCCACGCCTCTGACGTGTCTTCCTGCTCCCCGGTACGCTTGAACGTTTCGAACAGCGTCTGATCCATCGCTCCGGGCAACTGCATGTTGGCCTCGGCGTAGGACAGTTCGCTTTCGAGCACGTCCTGCTCGGTCAGAATCCAGCCGTGCTTGAGCGAGGTCTGGGTGGTGTCGAATGTGTTCCAGGTGCGCCAGTCGTTGTCCATCTTGCGATGCGTCGCCGTCACCGCGAGCGCGTGCCGTTCGCCGACGATGCCATGGCGGAGGTGATAGTTCTCCGTCCCGTCGGAGCCGAATCCCACCTTGGCGTTATTGGCCGTGGTATCAAAGACCGATTTGGAGAAAACCTGAATCGCACCACCGGCACTACCGGAGGCGAACAGGTTACCCGGCCCCTTCGCCACTTCGATGCGCTCGATGTCCTGGGTGTCGACGAAGTCGAGACGGGTGAAGCTGTCGGGATCGGACAGCGGCACACCATCGCGCAGCACCATGATCTCGCGTATGCCGTAGGCTGCCTTGAGGCCCGCCCCACGAATGATCAGCCGAGCGTCAAAACCACCGTTCTTGCTGTCGATAAGAACGCCCGGAATCTCCTGCAGGGCCTCCTTCATGTTGAACATCTTCTTTTCCGCGAGCGCCTCCTTGCCGACCACTGCGATCGCCTGCGGTACGTCTGCTGTCTTTCGTTCCTCACGCGTCGCGGTGACGCTGATCTCGTCCAGCATCGGAGCTTCGCCACCAGCCACATCAGAGGCTGCGGCAGGAAAAGCCGTGGCAATCGCCAGGCAGACGAGGCTGATTTTCGGGCTGCAATACATTTCCGTTACCTGTTCTCAAAGTGCTTTGAAAACTCGTCGATCCATGCTGAACACAGTCGAAGCACGACCGAACGGGCGCTGGCGACCGACGCCCGGAGCCTTTCCGGGTGTATTCAGACGCATCAAGCCGCGCGACTGGGGCGGACCAGCGTCCTGCGCATGGCGCACGACGAGAAAAATTCAGAAGAGACGCGGCGTAACGGGAGGGCCGCGCGAGAACGCTACAAGCCAGACAGTGCGCTGGCGCGGGTATTCGGAAGGCTGGGGAAAACGGGCGCTGCCATCAACAACCGCCTCAAGGATGAGGGTTGCGAGCTCAGGCAGCACAGCCGCATGACAGGCATGCGGCAGGCAGAACGGGCAGGCATTGCGTTCGCTGCCATTTTCGAGCGGGGTGTCACCCGCCTCTTCCGCCGACAGATCGACCAGGATCATGCCGCCGGTGGTGCAGATCTCCGTCCAGCGTGCAGGATCGCTCGCGCGCAACAGTGCCTGCCCGAAAACGGGCATGAGCGCGCTCAGCAGGATCACGAATATCGCGACCCGCGCAGCAAGCACCTGATGGCTGAAACGTCTGACCATGAACTGAATGGGACTGAATCGGAACGGTGGAAACGCGCCGGCCGAGCAGACACCGCACTCAGTGCGAATGTCCGGCTGACCGGCCCGGGTGATCAGTGCATCTTGTGCATCTGCATGCCGCCGGCCGCGCTGTTGAGCGGACGCACCGGCGCATTGATCTCAACGCTTTCACGCTTGCCGTCCTTGCCTTCGACAACGACGGTCAGCGGCACCATGTCACCCTCTTTCACCTGAGCATTGAGGTTGATGAGCATGACGTGATAGCCGCCGGGCTTGAGCTCGACCGCCTTGCCGGCCGGCAGATCCAGCCCAGGGATGGCGCGCATCTTCATCACATCCTTTTCCATCACCATTTCATGGACTTCGACCACTTTAGCCGCAGGCGAACGCACCTCCACGAGCTTGGCGTCCACTGGCGAGGTGATCTGCATGAACGCACCCGTTGCCTTCTGTTGTGGAACGGTGGCACGCACCCACGGATCGGAAACCGTGATCTCGGCGAACGCGGCGGAAGAGATGAGGGCTGCACACAGGGAGGCGATGACTTTCAGTTTCATGGTGTTCTCCTTAGAGGCGGGGTGAAGCGGTTTGGATCAGGGTACTCACATCGGCCGCAACGGATTCGGCCGGACTCTGGTAGGACACGGCCAGACGCAAGCGGCCTGCCGGATCGAAAACGTAGCTCGTTGCGCTGTGGTCCATTGAGTACGAGCCGCCGGTCGGCACCTTGCGGTAAAACACGCGAAACTCGTCGGCGACCTTGCGAGTATCTTCGAGGCTGGTATAGAGCCCGAGGAAATCAGGATCGAACGCAGCCGTATAGGCCTTGAGCACACCGGGCAGATCCCGCTCCGGGTCGACACTGACAAAAATCACCTGCAGCTTGTCTGCATCGACGCCGAGCAAACGCCGCACCTCGGCTGCGCGCGAAAGCGCGGTCGGACAGATGTCCGGACACTGGGTGAAGCCGAAGAACATCATCACGACCTTGCCGCGGAAGTCCTCGAGCGTGCGGGTCTTGCCATCGGGGTCGAGCAGGCTGAAATCATGGCCAAAGTTGGCACCGGTAATATCGGTGTTCCTGAAGCTGATTGTTTCCTTGCTGCAGGCGCTCAAGCCTATCGCAAGGAACAATCCGACGATGAGCACGAACAGCGTCCGCGACAGGTGGGTCCGCGCCGGCCCGGCGTGGCGAGAATCGTGAAAAGGCATGAATGCCTCCGGAATCGGTGATTACACTGCGCCAGCCACGCACGGATTGCGGGCTGAACGCGTTCAGCGACGATCAGGAGGCAGAGGGTGGGGCGCGGGGACTCGATGCCGTCCACGCAAACAGCGGCCGGGGAGCGGAGAAGAAAAGCGGGGGTTCGAGCGCGGTCACGCCGCTCACGGCAAATCCGGCTGACAGATCAGGCGGCAGCCCGAACGAGCCTGCGTGCGGACAGCAATAAGGACAGGACGCGGTAGATGCGCCCGACGTGTCGTCACCTTGCTGCTGGCTATCAGCGTCGACCGCAATCCACGTCATGCTGGAAGCCGAACACACCTCAATCCAGCGCTGATGGCCATCCCCGAGCGCCGTCATTGCCTGGCTCACCGCGGGCGCGAGCGCGCCGAGCAGGATCGCGAAAGTTGCGAACCAGGCAGCAAGGCGGAATTGGCGTCTTCGGATGAACATCAATCAGGGTCGGGGCAAAGAGTCTGGCGAGCAGACTGGCAGGGTGTCCGGTAATGTCGGCCGATTATAGACGTTTCGACACATTGAAACTTGACCCAGATCACTTAATGCTGTGCGACGCGACGCCTGCAGCACTGCGCACGCAGTGTGATCATGCAAGCTCCTGTTCGGCCGCTCTGAAGCGCCCCCACCCTGATGGAGGCCTGGCGCTGAACGCCCGCTGCGCACAGGCAGGCCTGAATGGCACAACAGGGTGCCGGTTCCCCGGTCACCCCGTTGTCACGCCCGAACCGGGTCGGGCGCCGAATCAGCAGACAGGCGCCGAGCCGATCAACCCAGCCACTTCCGCGCGTTGCGGAACATGCGCAGCCACGGTGATGCATCCGGGCTCTCGTCGATCATCCACTGCGGTGCCCACGACATCTGCAGCGTGCGGGCTGTGCGCTCGGGGTGCGGCATCATGATGGTGAAGCGACCATCGGCGGTGGTGAAGCCGGTCGCGCCCAGCGCCGAACCGTTGGGGTTCTGCGGGTAGGTCTCGGTCGGCTGGCCATAGTTGTCGACATAGCGCAGCGCGAGCAGCGCCTTTTCGCGGTCGGCTTCAGCCGCGAACACCGCCCTGCCCTCGCCGTGACTGACCACGATCGGCATGCGGCTGCCGGCCATGCCGGCGAGCAGGATGGACGGGCTGTCGACGACCTCGGTCATCACGAAGCGGGCCTCGAACTGTTCGCTGCGGTTGCGATGGAAGGTCGGCCAGGCTTCGGCCCCCGGAATGATCGGTGCGAGGTGGGCCATCATCTGGCAGCCGTTGCACACGCCCAGCGCAAAGCTGTCGGAGCGCCCGAAGAAGGCTTCGAACTCTGCGCGCAGCCGGGAATTGAACAGGATGGACTTGGCCCAGCCCTGGCCGGCACCGAGCACATCGCCATACGAGAAACCGCCGCAGGCCGCCAGACCGTGGAAGTCGAGCAAGTGCTTGCGGCCGGACTGCAGATCGGACATATGGACATCGACCGCCTCGAAGCCGGCGCGCTCGAAGGCGGCTGCCATCTCGAACTGCGAGTTCACACCCTGTTCGCGCAGCACGGCGACTCTGGGTCGGGCGCCGGTAGCGATGAAGGGTGCGGCGACGTCTTCGGTGACATCGAAGGAGAGCGCCACCGACAGGCCGGGGTCGGTCGCATCGGCGAGGCCGTCGAACTCCTGCTGTACGCATGCTGCATCGTCACGCAGACGCGCGATCTGGTAACTGGTCTCGGACCAGGCCTGCATCAGCTCGCTGCGGCTGGCACCGAGCACGCGCTTGGCGCTGCGCCAGAAGCGGATTTCATCCTTGTCGTTGGGCTCGCCGATGAAGTGATAGGTCAGGCGGGCTTCACGCAGGATCTCGGTGATCTTTGAGCGCTCGTCGCGGCGGATCTGGATGACCGCACCGAGTTCTTCGGCAAACAGACCGGCGATCAGCTTGTCGTCGAAGCGGCCCTTGAGCATGTCGGGCTTCTTCTCGAGGCCATCGACGTCGTTCATGTAGGGGTCGTAGCACACCGTATCGAGCACCAGCGACAACCCGCACTTGCTGGCAAAAGCCATCTCGCACACCGCGGCGAACAGGCCGCCGTCGGAGCGGTCGTGATAGGCCAGAATCAGCCCTTCGCGACGCAGACGCTGGATCGCGGCAAAGAACGCAGCGAGCTGCTCCGGGTCGACGTCCGGTGCGTGCTCGCCCACCGAGTTGAACACCTGAGCCAGCACAGACCCGCCTAGGCGGTTCTTGCCGTTGCCCAGGTCGATCAGCATCAGCTCGGTGTCGACGCCTTCGGGCAGCTGCAGTTGCGGCGTCAGCGTGCGGCGGATGTCGGTCACCGGCGCAAAGGCGGTAGCGATCAGCGACAGCGGCGATACCACCTGCTTGTCCTCGCCATTGTCGGACCACGCGGTGCGCATCGACAGCGAGTCCTTGCCCACCGGAATCGACACCCCGGCCTTGATACAGAAATCGGACACCGCCTTCACGGTATCGAAGAGCTTGGCGTCCTCACCACGATGACCGGCCGCTGCCATCCAGTTGGCTGAGAGCTTGACGTCGCCCAGGTCGGCGATATCGGCAGCCGCGATGTTGGTAATCGCCTCGGCCACGGCCATGCGTCCGGAAGCCGGCGCATCGACACAGGCCAGCGTGGTGCGCTCGCCCATGGCGAAGGCTTCGCCGCGATAGCCCTGGAAGCTCATCGCGGTAACCGCAACGTCGGCCACCGGCACCTGCCACGGCCCGACCATCTGGTCGCGCGCGGTGAGGCCGCCCACCGAGCGGTCGCCGATGGTGATCAGGAAACGCTTGCTCGCGACCGTCGGGTTGCGCAGCACACGCAGGCCCGCGTCCATCAGATCCATGCCGGTGACGTCGAACGGCGGCAGATGGACGGCGCGGCGCGACACGTTGCGCGTCATCTTCGGCGGCTTGCCGAGCAGGACCTGCATCTCCATGTCGACCGGCTTGTTGTCGAAATGACGGTCGCTCACGGTGAGGTGACCATCGTCGGTAGCGGTACCGAGCACGGCGAAGGGGCAGCGCTCGCGCTCGCAGAAAGCACGGAACTGGTCGAGGCTTTCCGGTGCGATCGCGAGCACATAGCGCTCCTGCGACTCGTTCGACCAGATCTCGCGCGGGCTCATGCCCGGCTCTTCGATGTGAACTTCGCGCAGTTCGAAATGCGCGCCGAGGCTGGCATGGTCGGCCAGCTCCGGCATCGCGTTCGACAGGCCGCCTGCACCGACGTCATGGATGGCGATGATGGGGTTGGCCTCGCCCTGCTGCCAGCAGGCGTCGATCACTTCCTGGCAGCGGCGCTGGATCTCGGGGTTGCCGCGCTGCACCGAGGCGAAGTCGAGATCGGCCGCGTTGGTACCGGTGGCCATCGACGAGGCGGCACCGCCGCCCAGACCGATGAGCATGCCCGGACCGCCCAGCTGAATCAGCAGCGTGCCCGGCGGGAAAGTCGGCTTGTGCGATTGCCGCGCCTGGATGCTGCCCAGACCGCCGGCGATCATGATCGGCTTGTGGAAGCCGCGCACCTCGCCCTGCACTTCCTGCTCGAACGCGCGGAAGTAACCGGTCAGGTTGGGACGGCCGAATTCGTTGTTGAAGGCAGCGGCACCGATCGGGCCTTCGATCATGATGTCGAGAGCGGAGGCGATGCGCCCGGGTTTGCCGTAAGGCTTTTCCCACGGCTGCTGATAGCCGGGGATGTTCAGGTTGGAGACCGAGAAGCCGGCCAGGCCCGCCTTCGGACGCGAACCGCGACCGGTCGCGCCTTCGTCGCGGATCTCGCCACCGGCACCGGTGGCAGCGCCCGGGAAGGGCGAAATCGCGGTGGGGTGGTTATGGGTTTCCACCTTGGCGAGAATATGGGTTTCCTCGCTGTGGTAGGCAAAGCGCCCGGCTGCGTCCGGGTACAGACGCTCGATGGTCGCGCCCTCGATCACCGAGGCGTTGTCCGAGTAGGCCACGATCGTGCCTTCCGGGTGCGCCTTGTGGGTATCCTTGATCATGCCGAACAGGGTCTTCTCCATCGGCCGGGCATCGATCACCCAGTCGGCGTTGAAGATCTTGTGCCGGCAATGCTC
>Ga0172382_10003835_pt1 | contig 23571 bp, 10 predicted proteins | sample Leawel138RmetaG_FD_122245 | JGI IMG/M metagenome (GOLD analysis project Ga0172382, IMG submission 122245) | Leachate microbial communities from a municipal landfill in Southern Ontario, Canada - Leachate well 138R metaG | ecosystem: Engineered > Solid waste > Landfill > Unclassified | place... | reverse complement strand
TCGGCTATGTGAAAAATGCCAACAAAGACATCATCTTCAATGTGGAAGTGGAAGATGGTCAAGCCATGATTATCGTATATGCCACCGGAATTCAACAAAATCTTCGATTGGAATTAAAAGATACGGTAGATAAATTGTTGTTTGAAAAGATAGTCGACTTATCTCCTGAAAATACTTTCAAAGCCAAAGTAGCTGTCGGCGCACTGACCTCGCAGGAGCTAATCTTCACAATATATCATGCTGATGGGAATGTATTGTTGACTTACCAAGAAGATGAACCTGAAATTAAACCGACGCCGGATCCGGCCAAAGCAGCTTTGCATCCTAAAGATATTGCTTCTATGGAACAGCTCTTTCTGACCGGTCATCATTTGGAGCAATACCGTCATGCAACCTATAACCCTCTGGATTATTATGAAGAGGCACTAAGTCGCGAACCGGGTGATGTACGTTGCAACAATGCCGTGGGGTTGCTGCTTTATCGCCGCGGACAATTTGAAAAGGCAGTGCCTTATTTCGAAAGGGCAATCAAAACCCTAACCGATCGAAATCCAAATCCTTACGATGGAGAGGCCTATTATAATTTAGGTTGTGCCTTGAAAATGCAGGATAAATTGGATGAAGCTTATGAAAATCTGTATAAATCTACGTGGAATGCTGCCTGGCAAGATCCCGCATATTTTGCTCTTGCTCAGATAGACGGTTTGAAAGGAGATTGGCAATCGGCTTTAGATCACGCCGAGCGTTCTTTGATTCGTAATTGGCACAATCACAAGGCAAGGCAACTGAAAGCTTCTGCCCTGCGGAAGTTAAACAGAAAAGAGGAAGCTCTGGAGCATATACATCAATCCTTGAAAATAGATGCCTTCAATGTGGGCTGTCTGTTTGAAAAATATGTATTAACCGGAAATCAGTCCGTATTAAAAACATTGAACGAGTTGATCAACAATAAATACCATGTTTATATTGAGTATGCCTTGGATTTTGCCTCTTCCGGTTTGTACGAAGAAGCTACCGCTTTGCTGCGGGAAGCCATCACTGACAAACAGTCGGTATATCCTATGGTGTATTATGCCTTGGGCTATTTTGCATCCAAGGCAGGGGACGGAAAAACCGCCTTGGAATATTACCGGTTGGCAGCACAGCAATCGCCTGAAAAATGTTTCCCGAATCGGTTGGAAGAAATCAGCATCTTACAGGATGCCTTGAAATTTAACCCCGATGATGCCAAAGCATATTATTATTTAGGCAATTTATGGTACGGCTTCCGCCAATATAAGGAGGCCATTGAAGTTTGGGAAAAGTCCATTGCCATGGATGACAGTTTCCCGACAGCTCTTCGCAATTTGTCATTGGCTGTGTACAATAAGCAAAATGATAAGACCAGGGCGTTGGAACTGTTGGAAAAAGCATTTGCATTGGATACATCGGATGCACGCATCCTGATGGAATTGGATCAGTTGTACAAAAAATTAGGGGAAACTCCCGAAAAACGCTTGGCATTTATAGAGCAAAACTTAGCGGTTGCCAATGAGCGCGACGATGTATATGTAGAACGAGTTACCTTATACAATCAACTGGGCAGGTACAAAGAAGCTCTGCAATTAATTGACCAACGCAAATTTCATCCCTGGGAGGGCGGCGAAGGGAAAATTACCGGCCAGTATGTGCTTTGCAGGGTGGAATTAGCCAAACAAGCGTTGACCGAAAAGCGTTATCAAGATGCCATCGACTTACTGAAAGAAACCGAGAATTATCCGCACCATTTGGGTGAAGGAAAATTAGCCAATGCCGAAGAAAACGAAGTCTATTATTACAAAGGATTAGCGTATCAGGGCTTGGGTGATGCAGCTAATGCAGAAGCTAATTTTACCCGGGCCACTTTCGGATCGCCGGAACCGGTACAGGCTTTTTTCTACAACGACCAGCAACCCGATAAAATCTTTTATCAGGGCCTGGCATGGAGAGCATTGGGAGAAGAAGATAAAGCCCGCAGCCGTTTTCACAAATTGATCGACCACGGTGAAAAACACTTGTTCGACGATTGTAAAATCGATTATTTTGCTGTTTCTTTACCCGAACTGCAAATCTGGGACGATGATCTAAACATCCGCAACCAAGTACATTGCAACTATGTCATGGCGTTGGGATACAGCGGATTGGGGGATCACGAAAAAGCCGAACATTTCTATGCCCAAGTAAAAGCTTTGGATGTGAATAAGCAAGTGTATAGAGAAAAGGCAGTCAATAAGTAATAATTTCTACAAAGTTATTACTTATTGACAAGTTTGTGTATTCTTTGTAAGTATACAATAGTCTAAATTTGTCATGTGAGAATTATAGCGTTAAATGTTGCGAAATCTTACAAACAATATTAGAAAATAAATTCTACATTTTTATGAAAATACGTTTATTTATCATTACCTCTCTTTTTATTATTGCTCATTTTATTCAAGCAGCAGCAGTAATTCCGATTAGTACGAACAATACTTGTTTAGTATTGAAAGTTAATGAAAAAAACAGATTGGAACAAACTTATTTTGGCAATAAAATCAGCAATATAAGTGAAATGAATATTGTAGATTTACAAAATTTCACAGCATACTCTACATTTGGGACTAATCACGTTTTTGAAGCTGCTTTCAGAGCCATTCAGGCTGATGGTAACACCTCTACAGAATTGGGTTATCTGTCACATAAAACAGAAAACCTTGAAGCAAATATTACCCACACCATTGTCTCTTTAAAAGACGAATTTTATGATTTGTTTGTCGATTTGCATTACAATGCATATCAAAAAGAAGATATTATTGAGCAATGGATTGAAATTAAAAACGGGCAAAAGAAAAAAATTAAACTAACAAATTTTGCATCTTCTGACATATCTTTTAAGGCAAATGAGTATTATGTCAGTCATTTTCATGGTGACTGGTCATATGAAATGAATATCTCAGAGCAAAAACTGACGGAAGGGATTAAAATCATTGACTCCAAATTAGGTGTGAGATCTACCCAGTTTACACATCCGGCATTTATTTTATCTCTCGATCAACCTGCAGCAGAAAACCACGGTGAAATTATCGGCGGCACATTAGCATGGCCCGGCAATTTTCAGTTCAGTTTTGAAGTAGATAATATGGATAAATTGAGAGTACTCTCGGGAGCCAATCCTTTTGCATCCGAATATACGCTGGAAAAGAACGAGGTCTTTAAAACGCCTTCATTTTTATTTACATACAGTAAAGAGGGTACAGGTAAAATGACACGTAATTTTCATCGTTGGGCACGAAAATATGGTATCCGGCATGGAGACAGCGAAAGAGCTGTGTTGCTAAATAATTGGGAAGCCACTTATTTTGATTTTGATGAGTCAAAATTGACCAAGATCATTGATGATGCAGCCAAGATGGGTTTTGAACTGTTTCTGCTTGACGACGGCTGGTTTGGAAACAAACATCCGAGAAACAGTGATAATGCCGGATTAGGAGATTGGCAAACAAACAAAGCAAAGCTTCCGAACGGTATACCTTATTTGATTAACGAATGTCATAAAAGAAACATCAAATTTGGTATTTGGTTAGAACCAGAAATGGTTAATCCCAAAAGTGAATTATACGAAAAACATCCGGACTGGGTTATTGCTCAACCGCATAGGGATAGGACTGAGCAACGTAATCAATTGATTTTGGATTTAAGCAATCCTAAGGTAGCAGATTTTGTTTTCAGTGTGATTGATAAAACACTTCAGGAAAATCCGGGAATAGACTATGTGAAATGGGATGCGAACCGTTATGTCTTTAATTCAGGATCATCTTATTTACCTGCAGATAAACAAACACATCTATTTTTTGATTATTCAAAAAATTTAATGCAAATCATGGAAAAAGTCAGTAGGAAATACCCGAATGTGACGTTTATGGCATGTTCCGGTGGTGGAGGACGAATTGATTACGGCTCTATGCAGTATTTTGATGAATATTGGATAAGTGACAATAATGATCCCACACAACGTATTTTTACGCAATGGGGTTCTCAATACTTTTTTCCGACCATTGGATTAGCCAGCCATGTGTCTGTGTCTCCCAATCATATCAGCGGACGCACATCTTCCTTGAAATTCCGCTTTGATGTTGCCATGGCTGGGAAATTAGGTATGGATATGCAGCCTTCTCAAATGACCGAGAAAGAATATTTGTTTTCACAAAAAGCTATTCAAACTTATAAAGAAATACGCAATACGATTCTTCATGGTGATTTATACAGAATTTTATCTCCGTACAAACAGAATAGAACCGTATATATGTACGTCAATGATGATAAAAGCGAAGCTGTAGTATTTAACTTTATGATAAAAAAGGAAGTCTATCCAAGACCTCCCGTTGTTGTACTACAAGGACTTGACCCAAGCAAACGATATCAGTTGAAAGAAATTAACAGAGATCCCGATGAATGGTCGAGATTTTCAAAATATGAAGGTGAAATTTTTAGTGGAGAATATCTGATGAATGTGGGTTTATTGTTTACAATGTATAATGAACAAGAAAGTTTGGTGTTTCAACTAAATGAAGTCCTTTAAAAAGATGCTATTGTAACAGACATATAATCTATTAATTTAAACTAATATAACAATTTTAGACATGAGGAGAACACAATTTTTAATTCTATTCTTTTTTGCTGTTGGATCTTTATTTGCACAGAATATTGTGGTCAGCGGCAAAATAACAGATGCTTCCAATACCGAAAGTTTAATTGGAGTAAGCATAGCAGTAAAAGATGGAAGTACAGGAACAATTTCCGATGTGAATGGAAACTATAGCCTGTCAGTTTTATCTAACGCCACTTTAATCTTTAGTTATATCGGATATACAACACAAGAAGTACCGGTAAACAACCAAAGAACCATTAATGTATCATTAAAAAGTGATGCTTTAGACCTGGAAGAAGTAATAGTTGTTGGTACTGTTATGAAAAAAGGTGACTTAACCGGTGCTGTTGCCAGTATTAGTGGACAAGTGCTGGAAGAGCGTCCTGTAACCAACATCAATCAGGCTTTGCAGGGACGTGTTGCCGGCGTGTTGATTAATAATGCTGCTCGTCCCGACCAACAAGCTTCCATTAAAATCCGTGGAATCAATACCATCAACGGAGCTACTGATCCTATTTATGTAGTTGATGGATTGGTAATGGATAACTTTGGTGGTGGATTTAATGCCGTAAATTTGAACGACGTGGCATCTGTAGAAGTACTTAAAGACGCTTCTGCAACAGCCCTGTATGGTTCGAGGGGAGCAAATGGTGTAATCTTGGTTACAACCAAAAAAGGTAAAAAAGGTCAAGGAACGATCAATTATGATGGTTGGTTTGGCACACGTACCTATGCAAAAATGCCTCAACAAATGAATTCCAAACAACTTTCGCAGTTGCGTATCGATGCTGCATTAAATGGTTATAATGCTCGTCACCCAAATGCGACCCAAGCTGATTTGGATAATTTTTACGATACTCGTATTATGAATCCATACCAAACTGATGGAACCGGCGGTTTCCTTTTCGCACAATATGAATTGGATGCCCTGAATGATCCAAATTTTAAAGATTATGACTGGTTAGGAGAGGTTACACAAAACGCAACAGAACAAAATCATGTTCTAAGTTTTTCAGGTGCAAGTGATGAAGGATCTTACTATATGAGTTTCGGTTATGCTGATAGTAAAGGATTAGTAAAAAACCTCAGTAATGTTAAATATACCGGACGTATAAATGCAGAGTATAATATTAAAAATTGGTTGAGAGTAGGTACAAACACACAGTTTGTACGTGATGAATCTGAAATTTTTGATGATGACCAAGTGTTTGCAAATGCTCGTGGGGCTAACCCCATGCTACCCATTAGCAACGAATTAACATTAAACTGGGGAGGGTTTTATGACCAGAATTATTTTAATCCTTTAAATACACTTAAAATTGAAAACGACCGCATGCGTAATCGTTTGATTTCTTCAAGTTTTGTCAATATTAACCCACTGAAAGGATTAAACATTCGAAGTACCTTTGGACTAAACTACTTAGAGGAAGGAAGGTTCCGTTATGTTCCCAATGACATTCAGCAGGCAATACGATATGCACACAACGGTGAAGCTACTCATACACGTGACCACAGAACAAACTGGCAATGGGATAATTCGATAAGCTACGACAATACATTCGGAAAGCATCGCGTCAATACCATGATAGGATCCAGTATTTCTCAGACGGACAGAAATTATACAGAAGCGAGATCTAAAGGGTTTAGTGACAACATGTTCTTGTATTACAACCTCGGAGCTTCTAATTTCATTGACAGTCGTGAAACCTATTCTAATTTTACAGGCTCAGCATTAGTTGGCTTTATAGCTCGCGCGAATTACTCTTACGACAACAAATATTTATTGACGCTTTCTACGCGGTTAGACGGCTCTTCCAAATTTGCTCCCAAATACAGATGGGGTCTTTTCCCTTCTTTCTCCGGAGCTTGGAACATCACTGAAGAGGATTTTATGAGTGACTTGGACTATTTTGACCAATTAAAACTACGTATTGGATATGGCTCTGTTGGGAATCAAGAAATTGCTGACTACGCCTATTTGAATTTATTCAATCCCAATATTCAAAAAGGAGTAACTACCTACGTAGCATCCGATCGAATCGGTACAGAGGATATAACTTGGGAATCCCAACAGCAATTCAACTTAGGAGTAGATTTGGCGGTTTGGAATAACAGGGTGCGTTTTACAGCGGACTTCTTCCGGATTTTAAATGACAACTTGTTGATGACCATAGATTATTTTGAATCGACAGGGTATAAGAAACGTGTGGTGAACGTAGGAGCCATTGAAAATAAGGGTATGGAATTTTCTGTAGATGTGAACGCTGTAAAAACAAGAGATTTCAATTGGAATGTTTCTGCTAATATTTCTTTTGATAAAAACAAAGTTACCCGTCTGTATGGGAATAATACCGTGGTGTATAATTACGATAATGACCGCAATCTACAAAAAGAAGGTAACTTATTTGTAGGACAGTCACGTAATACCATTTTTATTTGGCGTACCGGAGGTATTGCACAAGAAAGTGATATGGATGAACTTAATCAGATTGACTGGGCAGGACGCAGCGTGAATCCCGGAGATTTGTATCCTTTGGATATTGCGGGTCCTGATGGTTCTGGTCCTGATGGTAAAATCGATAACTTAGACGACCGTGTAATTGTAGGATCCCCTGATCCTAAGTTTTATGGTGGTTTCGCCACAGACCTGACATATAAAGGTGTTTCGTTGAATGCTGTGTTTAATTATTCGTACGGAGGGAAAAAGTTAAGTTATATATATGAATCTATGACTGGTAGTACAGGTAAAGGCATAGCCTCCCTTGATCTACTTGATCGTTGGACGCCTGATAATACTACAGCTAAATATCCACGTCCTATTATCAATGATCCGGCTGACACAAGTCCTTCTTACAACACTTTCTCAGCAAGCAATATGGACAGGTCGGTACAAGATGCCTCTTATTTGAGGCTATCTACGCTCACCTTGTCGTACAATTTTCAACCAAGCATAATAAATACTCTAAGATTAAGCAATCTAAGACTGTATGTTACAGGTACAAATCTTTTGTGTTTAACCCCGTATAAAGGATTTGACCCTGAAACCGGAGACTGGTATCCACCAACAAAAATGTTGGTTATGGGATTAAATGTAGCATTTTAACTGAAATAACAATTAAAGAAATCCATATTATGAAGTCGAATATAAAGAATATCAGTAAACTTGGTATCATACTAATGATACTTACTTTAACAGCTTGTGATGATTTTTTAACTCAACTGCCCAAATCATCATTAACGCAAGAACAAGTGTTCACAGATTTAAGTGTTTTGGAACCTTCGGTAGATGGCTTGTATGTCTCTTACCGTGCTGCCAAAGCAGGTAGAGCCGGACTAACGTTCACCATGTTGGGATTGGATGAAACAAAACAAGGAATCGTGCAGATGATGGATGCCGGACAGTCTGGTTTAGATTATTATGACGGAATGTTGAATCAATCTTCCTCCCAAATTAGTGAAATGTGGGCACGTCGCTGGCCAACAATCAATATGGCTGCAAAATGTATCAAGGGTTTAGAGATGATGATAGAAACAGAGTCTGATTCTACTCAGTTAAAATACTTAGAAGTATTGCGTGCCAATGCGTGTTTTATGAGAGCCATGTCCATGTTCGAAATGGCAATGTATTGGGGGGAGGTCCCGGTAGTTGAAATTACTGACCTTGCCTCACCTGAGGTGAATATGTCCCGCAGGCCATTGTCTGAAGTATGGGAACAGATTTTTAATGATTTCACTTATGCTTCCCAACATCTTGATCCAGGAAAACAAACCGGTCCGAGGGCAACACGCGGAGCTGCTTATGCCATGCTGATGAAAGTACATATGTATGCTCAGCCTGAAAGTGGTTTCCGTGATTTTGATAAGGCAAGGATCACATTTGAGGATCATCTCAAGGACGAATATCGTTTGGTAAAAAGTTATGGAACCCTGTTTGACGAAATGTGGCCCGATCAGAATGAATTTAATCTGCCGGAATCAGTCTTCGAAGTTGATTATATTTGTAACAATTCCGGTCCAAATTATTGGCAGTGGGATATGGGATCACGTACATTGGCCAGCTTAAAAGAAGGTGAGGGATGTTATATTGGAGGATACGACGTAGCTTTACCCACTGAATATGCTTATAAAATGAAATCGGAAGGAGGCGTTTGGGAGGTCGGTGACGCACGCCGTGAAGCGAGTATTCGCTATGACTTTACATACCAGGGGGTAACTTATACTACCCCATCTTGGGGTGCTGACGAGTTAGACCCACACATTAAAAAATGGGAAGATAGACGTTTAGACAAACATGAACCCGCTTATGATGAAGTAAAAAGAGTCGCAAGAGATGAAGAGGTAACTAGCGGTTCTAGTTTTTACTGGTCGGGTAAGAACTATCTTTTTGTTCGTTATGCAGACTTAATTCTTTTATATGCAGAGGCTCTGAATGAACTCGACAGAACTGAAGATGCCTGTGTTCAAGTGAATATAGTACGTAGACGTGCTTTCGGAAGTAGTTTTTCAGGAAACGAATGGTCAGGTTTAACCAAAGAACAATTCCGTAACGATATCCTCGACGAGCGTATGCGAGAACTTTGTTTTGAAGGGTGGAGGAGAATGGATTTGATACGTACCGGAAAATTTGTAGAACTGATTCGAGAACGTAACCCTTGGGCAAAAGAAAAAAATACAATTTCAAATTTTCATGTTCGTTGGCCCATTCCGGAAAAAGAATTGCTTACAAATCCTTTTATGGATCCGGAAGCTGATCAGAATATCGGTTATGCAAATTAAATATCAAGGCGCAAGTAGTATATGCTTTAATTGAAAAAAGTTGCTCTTCTAACTATTTTTATAAGATCAAAAAGATAATATGATTAAAAAATTTAATATCGCTCTCTGTTTTTTAGTTTTTAATATTGTTGTACTTCATGCGAATGCTTACGAAGTAATTTCACCTAACAATCTATTAAAAATTAAACTGAATATAGATAACGGAACTACATACGAAGTCTGGCACGGAGATACACAACTGATAAATACTTCTGCTATTGGTATGAACCTTTCGGATGGGACGGTTATAGGAGCGGGTACAGTCAAAAACACACAAACTCGTACTGAAAATAATCAGATTGATGTGCCGATAGGTAAAAATAAGACCCTGACTGAGGCTTATAATGAATTACTCATTGAATTCAATGAACAGTATAATCTCATTGTACGTGCCTATAACGAAGGACTGGCCTATCGCTTTGTGACTGTAATCAACCGTGAAATAACCGTCAACAGTGAAGATGCTGTGTTTAATTTTACTACCAGACCTAAAGTGTATTTTCCGGAATGTGATTCCCATTATTACGATGAAAGAGGAGATGGGGGTAAAACTTATCCTGTACATCAGGGCTACCGCAATTTTGAAAGAATTTATAAGATTTACACAGCTCCGGCAGCATTATCGAATAAATTTTCTGTCACTCCGGTGCTTTTTGAGATAGCAAATTCATCACTTAAGGTCGTCGTGACTGAAGCGGACACCTATGATTATCCCGGTATGTATATGGAGCGTAATCCTGGTGGTGGTGTTCGTTCAGTAAAAGGTATGTGGGCAGGGTATCCTAAATCAGTGCTGGATCCGGACAACTATTATTCTAATCATTTGGTATATGAACGGGAAAACTTCATAGCTAAAACACATGGAGATAGAACGTTTCCTTGGCGTGTAATCATTGTTTCAGACGATGATAAATCGCTTTTAAATAATGAATTAGTGTATTTACTCGCTGAACCTTCTCGTATTGAAGATACCTCTTGGATTGAACCTGGTACAACAGCTTGGGAATGGTGGCACAAAGCTATGCTTGAGGGAGTAGATTTTCCTGTAGGAAACAAGAATTTAAGCAAAGAACTTTATCAATACTATATTGATTGGGCTTCTGAAAACGGTGTTAAGTATATGACTTTCGATGCAGGATACCAAGAAGGTTGGTTATTTGAACTATGCCGTTATGCCAAACAAAAGGATGTGAAAATAATTGCTTGGACTTGGGCAAGTTGTGTTCGTGAATATCCTACTGATTGGATAAAAAAAATGAAAGCATTGGGAGTGTCAGGAGCAAAGATTGACTTCTTTGAGAGAAATGACCAAGAAGCTATGAAGTGGGGATATGAGTTTGCCCAAAGATTAGCAGATAGCAAGATGGTCGGTTTATTCCATGGCTGTCCGGTCCCAACAGGTCTCAACCGTACATTTCCGAATATTCTGAATTTTGAAGCGGTGCGTGGTGCGGAGGATAATTTTTGGAGAAGCATCGTAACGCCCGATTATCACACACAATTTCCGTTTATCCGAGCATTAGCCGGTCCATATGATTATACGCCCGGATCAATGAGAAATAAAACCGCAGCGGAATTTTATCCTGTTGACAAGGACAATACAGTCCCAATGAGTATGGGCACCCGTGCACATGAGCTTTCTATGTATGTAATATTTGACCAGTGGTTAGGATATTTGTGTGATTCTCCAACCGAATACGACAAATATCCTGAAATTAAACAATTTCTGACCACAGTTCCCACTGTGTGGGATAAAACTCTTCCGCTGGATGCTGAATTAGGAAAATACATCTTGATAGCCAAACAAAAAGGAAATGATTGGTATGTGGGTGGCATGACCAATTGGGATGTTAGAACAGTTACGGTGAATTTTGATTTTTTATCTCCTAATGTAATTTATGAAGCCGAAATATTTAGAGATAGTACGATATCCAGCACACAACCCACTCAATATGTGTACGAAACTCGTATCATTTCAAAAGATGACAAAATAACCTTCGATATGCAAAAAGGTGGTGGTTTTGCTATACATTTAAAAGACCCTAACGTCAATGCAGTAATCAATCCAAGAACTTCTGATAAAGTATCGGGACATGTTGATTATCTGAGTGACACTTTAACTTTATTCTCAAAAAAAGAAATTTCTAAAATCGATATTTTTAATATACAAGGTGAACATCTTTTACACTTCAATACAACTAATAACAGCAGAAAAGAAACTATCAACATAGCAAGCTTAGAAAAAGGAATTTATTTTGCTAAAATAGATACAGGAGACAATATGTCTACTGTGAAATTCAATTATTAATTAAAAATCAATATTTAAACATTTTTATTATGAAGACAAATTACTTATTAAAAAGTGCTTTTATTATTGCACTATGTTGCTTTGCATTTCAGTTAAATGCAGAAAATTTAATTAACGGTATTAATTACAACATCATTGATGATGGTGCTGCGGTTGAAGTAGCTCCTCTTCCCAAAGATGGAGAAGATGATGTCAGGTATGATCTGGCTGAGATTACAATCCCGGCTACAGTTGAAATTGACGGAACTACCTATCCTGTAAAAAAAATTGGTGACAATGCGTTGCGTAACAACAACAATTTAGTTTCATTGACTTTACCTGAAGGTCTTGAAGTCATTGGAAATTCATCGCTTGCAGAATGTGAATCTCTCCCGTCTCTTGTGGTTCCTTCTACCGTAAAATCTATCGAAGACTGGTCATTTTATGGTTGTTTTGCGTTGGAAAGCATCAATATCCCTGATGGGATCACGGCTATTACAGAACACACTTTTCAAAATACCGGACTAAAGAGTGTGGTATTGCCTGAAAGTGTTACAAGTTTAAAAGTTTGTGCATTTCAGGATGCAAAAGATCTTGCTTCCATCAATCTTGAAAATATCAGAGAAATTATTGATTGGTCTATGTATGGAACTGCTATTACATCAGCAGTTCTAACAGATGTTGAGAGAATTGGGAACGTGTCGTTTGGAAGAATACCAACCTTAATTTCAGTCGAATTAAATAATATTGGAGAGATTGCAGATTGGGCATTCCAAGACTGTACAAATTTAGAGTCTCTTAAGATGTCAGATGTGGAGGTTATAAATACAGGAGCTTTTTCCGGCTGTAGTTCACTAACTGAAGTCGAAATCCCTAATTCCGTTGTTTTCATCAATGGCTGGGCATTTGAAAAAACCGGAATAACTAAAGTTTATGCTTCATGGGCTGATCCGGAAGAAGATGTTGTAATTGACGAAAATGCTTTTGGAGCTGATGAAGGAAAGGCAGATTTTAAATGGTATGTGCCTGAAAGTGTTTACTGGGATTGGGATGATTTTTTCATGGGTTACCTTGTTGAATTAGATGAGAGAGCAAGCTTAAACAGTCTAAGCTTTGACAATAGTGCAGCTTATTACACTCAAGGAGCCTTGAGTCTTAACAATCTGAACGGATATCAGATAACAGTTTATTCCGTTGATGGTAAAGCAATCACTCATCTCGATGTGGTGGGAGATGCAGTGCAATTGCCCATATCACTTCAGTCGGGTGTCTATATGCTCCAGGCTGTAAAGAATGCGGAAAGAGGAACTGTTAAATTTATTGTTCGATAATCGTCAGTCTGTTTCTTACTTAAAATTACATGAACGGGGATGGCTTGGAGAGTGTTTCATATTGTGAGAGCTTACTAAGCATCCCCTTTCTTTTTTTACTTATTATTTGCCAGGTATGAAGTCAATCCGTATGAATCTTTCTATGTTATTACAAGCAGGTGCATTGTGTGTTGTTATGTTCTTGGGTACCTCCTGCAGGGATACTCAGGATAACCGGTTAAGTTTGTGGTATAAGCAGCCGGCTCTGGAATGGATGCAGGCAACTCCGGTTGGAAACGGGCGTTTGGGAGCCATGATTTATGGAGGAACGCATGTAGAAACCATTGCGCTGAATGAAATTACGTTGTGGTCAGGGCAATACGATGAAAACCAGGAAATCCCCTGCGGAAAAGAACAATTAACCGAAATAAGACAGTATTTTTTTGACGGCAATCTCGATGAGGGAAACAGATTAGCTACCCAATATCTTTCCGGAACACCCCATTCCTTTGGCACACATCTACCTTTTGGCGATCTTAAAATATGCTTTCATCATTCCGGAGAAATAAGTGATTACCAAAGATTCCTGAATATTGAAAATTCGCTGACAACAGTTTCTTACACAGCAGATCAAGTGCGCTATAACAGAGAATATATATGCTCTAACCCCGATGATGTGCTTGTAGTTAAACTAACTGCCGACCACGCAGGGATGCTGAGTTTTGAGTTGGGATTGGATTTATTGCGACAGTCGGATATACAGATTTCCGGTACCACCCTGAGTTTTACCGGACAGGCCTTGTTTGATAAACAAGGTCCCGGTGGAGTACATTATAAAGGGAATATTCATGTCGCTACCCTCGGTGGAACCATTATTACAAACCTACATACCGTGCAGGTTGAGAATGCAACTGAAGCGATTATCACCATCGATTTGAGAACTGATTACAAAAATCCTACATATGTCCGACAATGCGATGAAACAATACAACGAGCTACCCGTCGATCTTACGATGAAATTAAACATGCACATATAAAAGATTACCAGAATTTGTTTAATCGGACAGTCATGTTTCTGGGACAAACAAAAGCAGATCGGTTGCCTACGGATGTTCGTTGGAGACAACTCAAAGAGGACAAAAAAGATGATCCCGGCTTGATCGCTTTGTTTTTTCAATATGGTAGATATTTACTAATCTCTTCTTCTAGGGAAAATTCACCTTTACCTGCTAACTTGCAGGGCGTGTGGAATGACAATTTAGCATGCAACATGCCATGGACCTGCGATTATCATTTGGATATCAACACACAACAAAATTATTGGTTGTCTAATATCGGTAATCTAAAAGAATGTAATACTCCGCTTTTCAAATATATTGAAGATTTATCGGTGCATGGTGAAAAAACGGCAATGAAAGTGTATGGATGCCGCGGGTGGACTGCACATACAGTCGCTAATGTTTGGGGATACACCGCACCCGGACAGGGAGTGGGGTGGGGATTGTTCCCTACTGCCGGGGCTTGGATTGCTTCGCATCTGTGGAGTCATTATTTATTTACACAGGATAAAGAATTTTTGAGGAATCAGGCTTATCCTATCCTGAAAAAGAGTGCTAAGTTTTTCCTTGACTATTTGGCAGAAGATCCTCACACCGGCTATTTGATGACCGGACCAAGCACTTCCCCTGAGAATTCCTTTCTGGCTGACGGGCGTGAATACGCACTTTCTATGTCACCTACTTCCGACCGGGTATTGGTATATGAAGCTTTTGAGTCTTTCGTTGAATCAGCCCTTATCTTAGGGATCGATACCATGTTTCGCCAATCTGTGGAAGAGGCAATGGCTAAATTGCCGCCGTTACAAATCGGGCAGGACGGTACGTTGCAGGAATGGTTTGAAGATTATGATCTTGCCCACCCGAACCACCGTCATTCCTCTCATTTGCTGGCATTTTATCCTTTTAATCAAATTAGCATGAAGCAGACACCCGAACTTGCTGAAGCGGTAAATAAATCTGTTTACCGTCAGTTGAATGCTGAGAACTGGGAAGATGTCGAATGGAGTCGTGCCAATATGATTTGTTTTTATGCCCGGTTGAAAAATGCCGAAGAAGCTTACAAAAATATGAAAAGTTTGTTAGTCGAGTTCACCAGGGAGAATTTGTTTACCATGTCGCCCGCTGGAATTGCTAGTGCTGAATCCGATATTTTTTCGTTCGATGCCAACGAAGCAGCCCCTGCCGGTCTCGTTGAAATGTTGATTCAAAGCCATGAGGGTTATATTGAGTTGCTTCCGGCGCTCCCCAAAGAATTAAAAACCGGATATTTTAAAGGACTCTGTGTTCGTGGAGGTGGTGAAGTGGATTTAAACTGGAAAAACAGCCAAGTTACCTTTGCACGATTGACAGCAACTGCTGATTATGGTTTTAAGATTCTTAATGTGCGCGGATTACAAAAACTTAAGGTCACAAAAAACGGACAGCCGTTTAAGCCCGACTATACCGCCGGAACTTTCTCTTTCGAATTGAAGCGGGGAGATTGTGTGGAATTTAATTAGACAATATCACCTCGTTCTGTATAAATCACGTTAGTCCGAACGCCATTGCCAGAGGTGTCAATGGATATAATATGTGGATGAAAGTCAGTGATATACATGGTTTATAAACCAATTTAATAAATCTAATCTGTTTTAATATGTCTAACATTACTTTTCGAAAAGTAGCTATATTTCAGCAGCATGATATCCTGCTGTTCCGCCTACAAAATAAAATTGGATCCTATGCCGAAGTCTCCAACTATGGAGCTAACTTAATTTCATTTGTAATTAAAGACAAACATGGCAAAATGAATAATATCATTTTAGGCTATCCCAATATTAGGAGCTATTTTACAGATACTTTCTATATGGGAAGTACAATTGGTCGTTTTGCTAATCGTATTGCTAATGCTCAATTTAATCTAAACGACAAGGTTTATTATTTAGATAAGAATGACGGTGATAACTCCAATCATGGTGGATATACTGGTATTAATTCCAAAGTGTTTTCTTTTGATATTCAAAGAGATACTCTTATTTTATATCTTAAAAGTGCTGATGGCGAAGGAGGTTTTCCGGGCACAATAGATTTTACAGTTACATATTCTTTCTCTGATGACAACGAATTACATATTGAATATCAAGTCAGATCGACAAAAAAGACAATTTTCAATCCAACCAACCACGCTTATTTTAATTTATCAACAATAAAAGGCTCAATTGTCAATCATGAGTTAAAAATTTTTGCAGATAATTATTTAGAAACTACTCCCGATTTTATACCCACCGGGATTATCCTTCCTGTTAAAAATACAGCTTTTGATTTTAGATCGTATAAATTTATTCGATCAATGATGTCATTAAAAAATGAGATCTTACCTGGTTTTAATACCTATTTCATAAGCAATATTAAAAACAAAACAAAACATTTGGCGTCATTACGGGAAAGTCAATCCGGAATCACCGTGGATGTATTTTCTACTATGCCAGGCTTACAAATCTATACAGGAGATTACTTATCCACACCACATCATCCTTTATCAGGAATTTGTCTTGAAGCACAATTTTATCCGGATGGACCTAATCATAAACATTTTGAGACTTGGGTTTTACAAGCTGGTGAAACTAAAAAACACGAAATATCTTATAAAATACAAGCTTAACAATTGTTTTTTAATCTCACAGATTTTTATTTGATTTTATTTACCTTCGTATTTAAATTTCATTGCGCATCTGAATATGCAATTAACACCACAACTGCATCTTTTCCGGAGACAAGCAGTGGTTTTTTTGTATCAACAGGTTCGTTGCTCCACAATTCGCGGGCAGTATATGTCTTTGAAGCATCTAAGCCGATTGTGTTTAACGGTATGGTAAGGGATACTTCTTCTAATCCGTAGTTAAAATATACATAATACAGACGGTCGTTTTCCATCCTTACAAATTGATTTTCCGATTTCTCTCCCGTTCCTTCCACCGGTTGGAATGAAACTCCGTTTGCAATAGCATTGATGTCTTTATTTGTCAGAAAACGGGAAGCTTTTATTTTTCCTTCGTTGATTCCCTCTTCACTAAAATCATCTCCTGCTATGTATAATCCGGTGATTACCGCAGAAGTAACACGCGCTCTGTTCTCTCCTTCCGTCGCATCTTTCAGTACGATGTGGTCGGCATCGTTATACTGATATATTTTATCAATCCACCATCCGTAAGAAACGGCATTCATCGTGTATTCGGTATCTTTGATTTTGTTCCAAGCGTCACAGGCAATCCGTCTTGATTGTGCATACTGTGCCGGGAAAGTCGGCGAGATGGATAAGTTGATATACATATCTCCGAAGTAGTCGTTGAGTAGTGCCATCCCATAATTGTAGGCCTGTATTCCGGTTTGTATTTCCGGATTGAACCACTGGTCGCTTTCCATTGCTCCGTGTGTCATAAAATCCATCTTCACGTATTCAAATCCACATCGCTTGAATAAATCCGATGTTTTTTTCATTCTTTCTTCAACAGCAGGATGTGTCGGATCGATGGCATAGGCTCCGTCTAATTCCTGAGGCTTACCGCCTGCATAAAGATAAATATCCTTGTATTGGTATGCTTTAGCATCATGCACTGTATTTTCAGGATGCTTTCCCCAATCGGTAAAAGGAGTCCAATAGATACCGGCAACCTGCCCGTTGGCTTTACATTTTGCAACAAATGCTTTGAGTTCTTCTTCTGAAAAACGGTTCCAACCTGAATCTAACCCAATATAAACGGTTTGATCCGGATTGATAAATCCATGATCCTGTAAATTGTGTTTGAAGAAATCCGACACTTCCATTGCCTTCGGGAAAGTGAGATCGAACTGTAACACACCCCAGCTGTTCCATCCGAAGGGGACCGCTTTGTCCCAGGATTTCGGCGGTGCTACCAGCGCATTGGCTTCTCCAAATTCATCCATTCCGGATCGCCAGTCGTCAAAAAGCCCTATGAATATTTTGGGTGACTTGATAATTTCCCCCGACAAGGCACCATGAGGCTTGGAATCCCTGGTTAATGAATCGGCTACACCACCATAACATACGACAGATTGTAGAGAATTTGCCTGATCACTCACCATGTTTACCGCAGTTTTCCAGGTGTCGTGCTCCACAGAACCTATTACCAACCCTTTTCTGCTTGTATTATCAAACACAGCGCTTACTTCATAACTGGTTAATTCTGTAAAATGAAGCGGATGCGACTGATACCTGATCCAACAGTCGTTATCAAATGGCACAAACAACGCTCGATTTTCTGCAGAAGCAGGTATCACCGTAACATCATCCATATTGACCGGAGCCATGTAGTTGGAAGAAATAATATCTTCGGGATTTTCTATTGTAAACTCGGTCAACAGATAATCTTTGTCGGCATACAGATAAAAATACTGTGTCAGAACAGGCAAACCTTCTTCTTCATATCGCAGGGACAACTGTTTCCCTTTTCCAAACTGATCGGTAATTTTCGTGTATGTCGGGGTTCTCTTTGAGTAATCCCGGGTGGAGATTGTCCGTTCGTTCCACGTGTAAGAAGCATACAAATGATCAGTGATTTTTGCAGTGTCTTTTTGAATTGTCACCCCGTCGGCATCATAGGCAATAATCCACTGCCCCGCGTCTTCAGTACATCCATGAACAATTAAACCTACAAAAAACAGTAATGTCAAAAAGGATAATTTGAACAATTTTATCATGATTATTTTTTTGAAAAGTTAATATCAGCAATAGATATACAAATGTAGGATTAATAAACATCATTTATCAAACACAGACTTATCATTGTATAGTACAAATGTAGCAAATTAAGTGTTTCTGATTGTGCATAATTGCCCAAGGAAATAATGATAGGTTTTTTTAGTTATAAACTGAGTATTTTTATCGATGAAATTGAATATATTAAAGATTATCATGTAAATTTGTTGAAAAATACATCTAAATAAATATGAATCGAATCATTCTGCTTACGCTTATATTAGCTTGTTGTTTATGGAACATGCAAGGTTTCGACAATGCAAATTATTATTTCTCTAGAGTAGATGGGGAGTCCGGACTGTCTCAAATCAATGTAAAAGTCATGATACAAGATAGTTATGGCTTTATGTGGTTAGGTACTCGTAATCGTTTAAATCGGTACGATGGTATCACCAATAAGGTATTTGATTGCTTTGACCCGGTTCTTAATAAGAGAAACAACAATATTTCTTCTCTCTTCGAAGATAAGAACAAACACTTGTGGGTAGGTACGGATAAGGGTATATATATATATGATCCTGTATATGAAAAATTTACTTATTTCGACAATAAGACGTCTACTAACATTGAAATTACTGACTGGGTCGCTGATATACAAAGTGATTTGGATAATAACATCTGGATTGTTATTCCCAAAGAAGGTTTGTTTAGATATCATATTCAGTCAGATGAATTATTCCATTATGCTATTGGCAATCTTGAAACGCCCAATCAAGGAGGAAATCCTCAAAGCATGTTTATCGAAAAAAGTGGAATGGTGTGGGTAGGGACTAACGGTAATGGAGTGTATCTGTATGATAAAGCTTCTGATTCTTTTTTACAGTTTTTGGGAGATAAGGATGGAGATAGCCTAAAAGGAGAAAATATCTACACAATGTGTGATTTCGGTGATGAACTTATCTTGGGGATCCATGAAGGGCGTTTACGTAAATTCAACAAAAGGAAAAATACCCTTTCGGATGTCAATGCGCCTGATGTTCACTATAAAATTATTCGACATGTATTACGAAGAAATAATGAGTTGTGGGTTGGTACTGAAGCCGGTTTGTTTATTGTAAATGAACTTGAAAACAAGGTTATACATTTAAGAGAAGATCCCATGTTTTCACACTCACTCTCGGATAATATCATCGAATATATATATGTTGATAAAGAAAATGGTGTCTGGATAGGTACTAGGTTCGGAGGAGCTAATTATTTGGCAAATAATGGGATCCACTTTGAATGCTATGTTCCTTTGAGTTCTGGAAACTCCATCAGCAATGGAAGATTAAGAGGTATGGGAGAAGATTATCAAGGAAACATTTGGATTGCTTCTGAGGAAATGGGACTTAGTGTTTTTAATCCGAAAACTAAATTGTTTAAGAGCATAGGAGAAAATAATGATTCAGATATCCACAACAAGAGTAGAGTACTTTCCATGCATTTTGAAGAAAACCGAGCATGGATGGGATTCTTTAAAAATGGATTAGACCTTATTGAATTACCATCTTATAAAACACAGCATTATACTGCTGAAGCATTAAATATTGACGAATCTAGCGTGTACGCAATCTGTGAAGATCGATTTGGAAAAATTTGGATTGGAAATGGTTGGGGGGTTTTTGTAGGGAACAAAGATCAAATGAAGTTTACAAGAATAGATGCATTTGGACTAAGCTATGTCTATGATATTATGGAAGATTCCAAAGGCAATATTTGGGTAGCTACATTAGGGAATGGCGTCTTCAAATATGTTCCGTATTCAGAACAAATTCATCATTATTTACATGATATTAACGATACAGAATCATTGAGCTCCAATTCTGTAAGTGACATTACGGAAACGTCCTTAGGAGAAATTTGGTTTTCTACAGACCGTGGGGGAATTTGTAAATACAATGAAACTACAGATGATTTCACAAGTTTCTCACTAAAAGCCGGACTCCCAGACGATATCGCATATAAAATTATAGAAGATAAAGAACATAATTTATGGTTCGGTACAAGTAACGGATTAGTTAAGTTCAATCCATTTACAAAACAAGTGAACGTGTTTTCTAAAAACGATGGACTTCCAGTAAGTCATTTCAACTATAAGTCAGCATTACTCAGCTCGAGCGGTAAGCTATACTTTGGGGGACTGAACGGAATGATTGCTTTCGATCCACAAAAGTTTGAAGAAAACAAATTCGTTCCTCCGATTTATATCACAAAGCTGACATTGTTTAACAAAGAGATTGACTTAAACACTCCAAACAGTCCGCTAAAAAAAGCGATTAACCATACGGGAAAAATCATACTCAAATTCAATCAATCAAACATAGCAATGGATTTTGTTGCATTAAGCTATACCGCACCCAAAGCCAACCGCTATGCATATATCATGGAGGGTGTTGATAAAGAATGGACATACACCAACACCAATCAAAGTGCATCCTATGCTAAACTGTCACCGGGTAAATATATTTTTAAGGTAAAAGGATCTAATAACAATGGTCTATGGAATGAGGAAGGAGCACAAGTTGAAATAGAAATTTTACCTCCTTGGTGGCAATCTAATCTTGCACAAACCATTTATTTGATATTGGCTATTTCCATCACTTACTATTTGTTAAATAGATACCGGAAAAGAACCGAGAGAAGGCATGAAGAAAAGCAACGATTATTTGAATCTGAAAAGGAAAAAGAATTGTACAGTTCGAAAGTGGAATTTTTCACTAACATTGCTCATGAAATCAAAACCCCGATCACCTTGATCAACGGTCCGTTAGAATCCATGCTCGAAATGGATATCCAGGATCCTGATATCAATAAAAGTCTGAATGTGATGAGAAAAAGCACATCAGAATTAGTGAGTTTAGTAAGTCAACTGCTTGATTTCAGAAAAATAGATAGTAATAAATTTTTACTGAATATATCGTCTCAAAATGTATCGAAACTACTTCGAGAGATATATATGAATTTTGAGCCAGCTGCATGGAAGCAGAATAAAAAAATGACACTCTCATTGCCCGACAATGATATAATTATTCCAATAGACACCGGAGCATTGAGTAAAGTAATCAATAATCTGTTTGTCAACGCACTACGCTATTCCGATAAAAATATTGAAATCGTTATGCAAACAGGCACTGATTATGTGCAGATTATATTCAGCAATGATGGAGACCTCATTCCTGCTGAATTGAATGAAAAGATATTTGATCCCTTTTTTCAGGTTAGTAAACATCGTAACAATAATTCTAGTTCAGGCATTGGGCTTTCTATAGCCCGATCATTGACTGAACTACATGGAGGTAAGCTTTTTTATCAGGAGCAAAATAACAAGAATGAATTCACAATCCAATTGCCCCTAATTGTGTCCGAAGAAGCAAAAAAGGATATTCATAGTAATGATTATGTTATTGAGGAAGGAGAGTACGTACAGAACAATCCAAATACTGAAATTATTCTCATCGTAGAGGACAATCTGGAGATGTTAGATTTTGTTGCGGGGGAAATCATGAAGAATATGAATTTTGCAGTTGAAACTGCAAAAAATGGAAAAGAAGCGATGCGGATTTTAGAAGAAAGAAATATTGACATTATACTTAGCGATGTGATGATGCCGGAAATGGATGGATTTGAATTATGTAGGAATGTGAAAGAAAACATCGAATACAGCCATATTCCTGTAGTGTTATTAACAGCAAGAAATGATTTGGATAGTAAAATACAGGGGTTGAAAGCTGGAGCTGATGCCTATGTTGAAAAACCATTTTCAATGACCTATTTGAACATGCAATTAACTACTTTAATGACCAATCGAAGAAGAGAAAAAGAGGCATTTATGCGTAAACCTTTTTTGTCTGTACAGAATATAGGCATGAATAAATCAGATGAATTTTTTTTGCAAAAAGTGATTGATATTATTCAAGAAAATATTACAGATCCAGAGTTTAATGTTGAGCGTTTAGCAGAATATGTATTTATGAGTCGTTCAAGCTTGCATCGAAAAATAAAAGCTCTTACGGAAATGACCTCTATTGAATTTATACGCTTTATTCGTTTGAAACAGTCTGCTGAATTAATTCAGAGTGGAGAGTACCGCGTAAATGAAGTGTGTTATTTGGTGGGTATAAACTCTTCTTCTTACTTTATTAAACTGTTCCAAAAACAATTCGGCATGACTCCCAAAGAGTTTCAGAATCAGCAATTACAATCTTAATACATACTTTTTTTATCAAAATATCGCGGAAAGCCGTAGAGAGAAGGAAATTGTATACTCTTGGTGAGAGCAAACTGTTTATTGCACAAACTTAAATTATCAAAACAATAATGATTATACTGTCGCACATCATTTGATGGAAAGTGTGTCCTTTAAAACAAAGTGCGACTGAAATGTGCAAATGACAGGAAGTGGTCGTGGACTGCGCCTATGACAATGCCAAAATGACCCGCAACTCGCAACCCGCAAAACCCGCAAAACTCGCAACTCGCAACCTGCAACCTGCAACTCATTTTGTCATTCCTGAAAATTCCCGTAAATTTGCAATCAAACTTTTAATCAATTTGTTATGCGCAATCTTCAACCGCAAAAGCTTTGGGACTTCTTTTATCAAATTACCCAAATACCCCGTCCTTCTAAAAAAGAAGAAAAAATATTAGGATACCTGATCGACTATGCAAAAGCACAAAATTTACCTTTTGCACAGGATGATTCCGGTAATTTGCTGATT
>Ga0172382_10003834_pt1 | contig 23582 bp, 18 predicted proteins | sample Leawel138RmetaG_FD_122245 | JGI IMG/M metagenome (GOLD analysis project Ga0172382, IMG submission 122245) | Leachate microbial communities from a municipal landfill in Southern Ontario, Canada - Leachate well 138R metaG | ecosystem: Engineered > Solid waste > Landfill > Unclassified | place... | reverse complement strand
TGAATTCCGCGCGGCCGGAGCCGTCGAGATTCATATGGAGTTCAATCTGGGTTTCCGCAGTGTTACGGGTTATTTCTGCAGTACGGGCAGGCATCATGGGGATTATCGTCTGATCACGTTATTCGAAGCGGGAGCATACAACGAAGTACCGCGCGTCGTCAGCAATTCACGCAAAAATTACACCGAAAACCCCCACAGGGGCTTGACGAACATCGGCGAATCGCGTTTAATTCGCGGCCTTGCCCGGCCAGATAGCTCAGTTGGTAGAGCAGAGGATTGAAAATCCTCGTGTCGGGGGTTCGATTCCCTCTCTGGCCACCATACAAAACAAATACTTAACCCGCCCGGTGCGGGTTTTTTGTTGCCCGAGGGACACTGATGGGGCAGCAAATCACACAAAACCACAACACAAAACCGAACACCTCCAACATTCTCCAGGCGCTCCGCATTGTCGTCCGCTGCACATAGCCCATGCCACAGCCCCCATTGTTAGTCATCCTCATATCACCCGCACCAAGTGCCCAAATAGCCGTCCAACAAGCTCAAAACCAAGGCAGCAAGAAGCTTCTGACAGAGGGTTAGCACAACATTCAAGCATCGAGTCACTCTTCTTGGCTCGGGTATGGTAATAATTAGCCCCACTAATCACCCAAAAAGGTCACCACTCGTCTGTAGCCTGCCTCCCCCTCAACTGATAGGTCGCTCGCAATTGACCGGAAACGATTACATCAAGGTATCCGCATGCACACCATACCCTTTGAAATAGGTAAGCCCAGTGGTCATTCGGACTTTGAGGATATGTGCGCAAATATATATGGCGAGGTGTTTAATGACCCGTTAGCCATAAGAAATGGACGAAACGGACAAGCACAGGCCGGTGTAGATGTGTTTGTTCAATCAACCGAAGGCCGTGTCGGGATTCAATGCAAGAGATACAAAGATGGCGCATTAAGCATTGAGGACGTTAAGAAAGAAATTAGGCTGGCAGATCAAGGAAAAACGCCTATTAACATGCTGATTGTTGCCACTACGGCAGCAAGCGACGCAAATCTCATTCGTCAAGTTCAAGAAATATCCGATGCACGAGAGAGTGAGGGACTTTTCCCAGTTAACATAAATTTCTGGGAAGACATCACAAGGCACATTAGTAATAGCAATAAGCTGCAAAATGATTACGCCCCCAATGCACCTGGGGGAATGTTCCACCGTCAAAATGAAAGCAACACCCTCACGGCGTCTCTGCTGCAAGAGATCCTGTCGCACCAACGAAGCATGAACCAATCGATGTTGGGGTTACCGGATAGCCGACCTGATTCCCTCAACAAGTATCTTTCTTCTCAACTTGATGCGGTAAATGAGCTAATCAAACACAGTCGTTTTCAAGACGCGCACGAAGACCTCTCCCGACTAGGCCAAAGTCTCGATATTTTTGATACTCATCAACAAGCAAGGTGGTACTTACAACGAGGGCTGTGTATTTGGCATCTTGGAGACACACAAGCCGCGTCAGACGATTTAATTAAAGCAAGTCAGCTATATCCGAATGATGAAAAAATTGCCGCCGCGGGTGTGCGCGGATTGCTATTGCGGCAAGAAGTCCTCCATGCGATAGAGGTAGGCGCAAGGGCTTTTGAAAGTTTCCCTTCCTCAGCACATGTTTGGGTGGCATATGCAAACGCCAGGATGCTTAACGGTGAAAACCTCACCCTTAGTGATGTGCCTTTCGGCTTAAGAGACCATGTCGATGTGCTGCAACTACTAGCATGGTCTCAGATGCAAGCAGGCAATCTTATCGAAGCAGTTGAATTCAGCGCACGAGCACTAGAAAAACCTGACGCGAGCTTTTTTGCCAAGAGGGCCGCCGTGATTATTGCGGTCGAGGCGGCAGCTTCCAGTCCCGCAAGGTGTGCGCTGGAGCTGCTCCCTGAAGAGACATTGAATGCACTGCGAAACGCTGTCGAGGCGTTCAATCCTCGAAGAGATTGTGTTTGGAAAATTCAGTCGCCCGGGTTTGTGGAAGAAGTCCTTGGGTACCTTGGCCAAGCCTATATTTTCCTGGGAAGAATAGAAGAAACGCAGGCCCTTATTAATGAAGCCCGGCATGCCGGCATGCTTACGCAAAGATTGAAGCGTATAGCTTTAGATGTCTACCGCAGACAGGGGCAGGTTGAGGAAGTCTTAGCAAACGGCCGAGCATGGATTAATGAGCTTGCTGAGGATGGACTGGTATTGCTAGCAGAAGTGGCTGCCGGGAAAGGAGACGCAGAGCTTGTCACATCAATCCTCTTGAACCTGGAGAGCCAAAAATGCCTCAATGGGCTAGAAACTCTAAATCTTGTAAAAGGGCTTCGGTGGGTGGCCCTGTGGCAAACCACTGACTGCCAGACCCTTGCCACTAGCGAAATAAGAGCCGCAAATATTCAGGCTTCGGGCAGCTTCCCTCTCATGTGTGCTGGCGCGCAAATTCTTCATATGGCTGGGCATGAAGAGGACGCAGAAAGCGTGGCCACAATAGCTATTGATATGGCCAGCAGCTCAAACAAAGAGCCAGAGATTTTGCTTCTTGCTGACACATTATTTGTCATAGGCAAGTTTCATCAGGCAGCAAAGTATTATGAGCAGTTTCTGGTACTAGGCCGCCTTTCAGCGTTACATAATCGTTTGCTCGCATGTTATGTGCGGGGCGGCATGCGCAGAAAAGCTCGGGAGTTTCTTGCATCCTTACCGAATGAATGGGCATCCGATGATGAGATAAGAAATCTAGCTCTAGAACTTGGTCAGCGCGCAGCAGATTGGGGCTTCTTGGTCCCGTTAGCACAGGTTCAAAGCGAAAAATCTCCTAATGTTGGTAGCTGGCTGCTCCGACTTCATTTAGATCTAAAAACAAAAAAAATGCACAGCTTTCATCAAGCTCTGCGAGAGGTACCCAAAGAGTTAGAAGGGGGGTATCGCCAAATAGCTCAACTAGCCCAACTAGAGCTGAGGTTCGATCAAAAACCAGCAGGAATGGTGCGACTATATCGTCTATTCCGACGGAACATGGATGAACTGGAAGTCGCATCCGCTTACTTAATAAGTATCGTTTCTAGTCCTGGTGACCTTCCGAAAATGGAGGGAAACTTGCAAAGTGTAGCGCCAGGGGCCGCCGTGAGCCTTCAGGATGAGTACGGGAACATAAGAACTATTGTAATTGACCCGATTGAGACCGAACCCCTCCCATCCAAGGATGGTTTTTACTCCGCCGATAGCCCAGAAGCAAAAGCACTTTTTGGCCTAGAAGTGGGATCAAAAATTGATTTTTCTTCGGCGTTTAGTACGAAGCGTAACTTTGAGGTTAAAGAAATCTTTTCGGCATATCGCCGATTACTACATATCGCACAAGAGAAACTGGATTCATCCCTATCTGGCGTGGAGGCAGTGGCTTCAATTTCCGTGCCTCGGACCGAGGACGGAGTCGATTTTTCAAATATCCATGCAGTCCTCAGACAGCGAGCCGAGCATTTTAAACAAGTACTGAAATCATATGCCGATGGCCCAATTACGTTAGGCATTCTTGCCAAATTGTTAGGCCGGAATATTGTAGATGTTGTTTTCGGGTGGAGGGCTGATATCCATTCACTATTCGTATCGGCAGGAACAACGGATCTACAGGAGAAGGCCCGTGAGCTACTAAAACGGAACGATGCGATTTATGTCGTCGATGCTGCAACTATTGCGGAGTTAGTTTGGCTTGGTTGCCACAAGAGCCTGTCTGTCCTCCCCAAACTTCTCTGTTCAACAGAGACCCTTGAAACTCTGGAGATGAGCTTAAGAGAAGCAGAAGACCGGAAGGGTGGCCTACAATGTTTTGATGATGAAGGAGCAATGAAAGTTATTCAGGTCTCTGAAGAAGCAAAAACTCAACACATTGACTATTGTAGAGATCTTGTAGAGGCGGTACGTGTTTATTGTGAAATCGTACCCGCCTACGGACCCAATGAGATTAGAAATGAGCTGGGTATGGCCGAGGGTGTCTTGGCAGATGAGGAATATTCAGCACTTTTGCTTGTTGCAGAATATGGAGCGACCCTTCTTACAGTTGATGGCCGCCTAGCCCAGCTATGCATAGCAGCTACTGGGCAAGATTCAATTTGGCCTCAGTCCTTACTTGAAAGGGCCTTTCTTATTAGGCAGATGTCACAACGAACGTACAGTTTGGCGGTCATAAAGGAGTTTCTTGGAGGCAGAAGCTTTGTCTCACTTTCTTCTCATGACTTACTATTCATGTGCTGGCAAGGAACTGAGGCTCTTCGGCTTGGCTTACACCGCCTCAAAGACTATATTTCAAACTCATCAACAGACTTACTTAGCGTCCAGCTAGTCGCGTTCCACTTCCTCCGAACCCTGGTAGCGCTCTCTATCCAAATTAAGGCATTTTTGGAGCTTTTCAGCCACATAATCGAGGCCATTTTCCAGCATCCTCAATGTAATGCCTTTATGATTTTCGAGATGAAGCACTTTGCTCGGGAAATGGCTGAGGCCACGGCCAGTCCAGAGGTCCCCCTGCGACAACAGCAATTAATACGTCAACATCGAATTGATGCTCTTTATGGCCTCATGATCCAACAAATTGAAAAATACCAGGATAATCACCTCTCCGAGGAAAGGAATCGTCCAATTAGACTGAAGATAGTCATGTGTTCAAAGTTGCCACAACTAATATTTGACGGAGATGTATAGGTTCCAAGTGCTGCATCTACTCAAGCACACGCGGGGGTCGGCTGTCACCAATGCCCCCAAAATGCCCCTCCAAAGGAGGAATAAAATAAAAAACATTTTAATATCAAATTATTAAGTTTTTATGCAAGGGGATTACATATCCCCTTGTTGCGATATTTTATGTTGTGGCATATGGTTTGATGACATGAAAAAGGCCGGAAGGTGCACCACCACCCGCCAGCCGAATCACCCGCAACCTGAACCAGAGGCCGCGACATGACAAGCCAGATTCTAGCACCAGTCGCCAACCTCAAAACGAGGGCATGACATGGCGAGCATTGAAAAGCGCACAACCCCCGAAGGCGCGACCAGTTACCGGGTGAAAATCCGGCTAAAAGGATGTCCGGCGGAATCAGCCACCTTCGATCGACTCACTGATGCCAAACGATGGGCAATCCAAACAGAGGCCGCAATGCGTGAAGGCCGGTATTTCAAAACCCCCGAAAACAAACGCAAGACCCTGAACGATGCAATCGCACGTTACCGTCGGGATTTATTGCCGCGCCTGAAAGATGCAAAGCACCGAAGCGGTTTGCTGGCGTGGTGGGAAGACAACGCGGGCTTTCTCATGCTGGCAGATTTAACCCCCGCCAGAATTGCCGAATATCGGGACAAGTTAATTGCCGAACCCATCCCAAGCCGTGCAAAAAAGCCAGATGAAAAAGCACCGCCACGTTATCGCGCACCCTCAAGCGTAAACCGCTACTTGAGCGCACTAAGTCCTGTTTTATCGGCCTGCGTCAAAGAATGGGGATGGCTGGACAGCAACCCATCCGAGCGTGTCACCAAGGGGCAGGAAAGTCGGGGGCGTGCTCGCTTTCTTTCCAATGACGAACGCAACGCACTATTAGAAGCCTGCGACCTTGCCACCGATACACCAGAGCTAAAAATCATCGTGTTGTTGGCGATTACCACCGGGGCACGCCGTGGCGAGATTGCTGGTCTCACCTGGCGTGATGTTGATTTTGACCGCAAAACCCTAACCCTTCTGGACACCAAGAACGGCGATACCCGCGCCGTGCCTTTGGTGGGCGTGGCACATGATGCCATGAGGGAATGGGGCAGGGTTAGACCATTAACCGCTGATGCCTTGGTGTTTCCGGGCAGAACACCTAAGACCAAAAACACCCCGCTAGACTTTGAGCGAGCATGGCAAACGGCCTTAAAACGCGCTGGTATTGCGGGTTTCCGTTTCCATGACTTGCGACACACCGCCGCCAGTTATCTGGCCATGAACGGGGCGGGATTACGTGAGATTGCCGACATTCTCGGACACAAAACCCTTGCGATGGTGCAGCGATACAGCCACCTAACCCAGGATCACAAAATCGCCACAGTTGAGCGCATGGCGGCATCCATTTTCGGAGGGGATAAAAGATGAAATTACCTGCATTTGGCTCCGGGCCAATGGGTATGGACTTCTTCACGCTTGATGAGGCTGCTGACAGAATGTCGAACCTTCTGGAGAGGCAGATCACTCCACAAAACCTACTGGATTACGGTGTACAGGATAAGAGTGATCTGGTTTTCAGCGTTTACGTCAACAACTGGTTCTTGTTCAGGAAAACAGAAGGTATCGTCACCCGCGATTCATTGGATGGGCTTGTAGATTTGCATCCTTGGACGGTTAAGGAATTGAGGGCAGGCAAGCCTGTGGAGGTTACATGGGTGAGAGCGTGCAAAGGCGCTGATATATGTGCTGTGAGCAAGGATCAATGGGGGCATGATCCTGAGTCATGGCGAGCGGTCTTCGATATATTCCCAGGAAACAATGAACCGACTTTCCCTTGGATTTCCCGGTCGGATTTGCGAATCAGGAGATCCGAGCTTGAGCGACTTGAACTGTTGTTTAAGTCGCTGGCAATTCAAGATCATCCTGATGAGACATCGACTGAAGCTAAAACCGAAAACCAAGCTGAACCGAACAAGCCCGACCCGTTTGCCAATGAAACAAATGACAACGTGGTTGAACCTGGATCTGAAGCTGACGTGATTCCCGAGGTGATCCGGAGAAAACTCAAAATCAAACGCGGCTCATGGCAAGAAGAGGCTTATTTGATTGCAAGCAGGTTAGACCCTAAGCATAAAAGACCAAATATTAAACGCTTTGCCAAGGATGTTCACGAAGAACTGAGAGTGGCTGGTGTCAAAAATCGTTCAGGAAAAACTCCGCCAGACCAAACGATTGAGCGTGATGTCTTAAGAGGTTGGAAGACCGGATAGCGAAACTTTCTTCGGGAACCCCGCTGCGGGAATGGATTTCCCGCCATATTTCTTTTTTTAAACATAATGTTATATTAAATTTACCACCCTCTTGCGGAGTCTGGCCCCCGCCCGATAGTCATCACATACCGTAAGCAATAACGCACAGCGGCTAACGTGAGCATCGGAGGGCCTAACATGGACCCAAATCACATCACACAGCCTGAACAGGCAAATTTGAATGCTTCAATCGGGAGCAAAGCTTCAAAACTTAAGACAGTGCCTCAATTCTGCGAGAGCAATCCAGCCTTTACTGTAGGTGGAATTAGGCACATCCAGTTCACTCTTGGGGATGAACTTGCCAAAGCCGGCGCAGTTGTCCGGTTCGGCCGCAAGCTGCTTATCGACGAAGATCGGTTTATAGAGTTTGTACGCACAGGAAAGGCCGCGAAGATCGCAGGGGGTAAACCATGAAATCCCCTGTCCAAAATGCGGGGCATTGGGACCTCGCCATATATGCCAACCCCATCGAACAATTCCTGGATGCCATAGCGCAGGCGGGTCTGCCTGTGCCACCACACATTGAGGCCGATGGTCGCCTCCATCGCTACCGCGATCCAGATGCCAAGAGCAGTAATAAAAACTGCTGGTATGTGTTCCATTCGGATGGTGTAGCGGCTGGTGCTTATGGCGATTGGCGGTCGGGGCGGTCACATACCTGGAGTGCTAAGTCTCCGAACAAAATGTCACCTTCGGAGCGCGCCGAATATCGTCGCCGTATGGCGGAAACGCGACATCAACGACAGCAGGAAGAGTTTCGCAAGCATCAGTGTGCGGCAACCAAAGCCAAAGAGATTTGGGCGCGCTCCGCATCTGCCGATCCAAATCACCCTTATCTGTCGAAGAAGGGGGTCACCGCCGGAATTGCCCGGCAATCGGGCGATGCGCTCGTCTTGCCGATCGTTGCCATTCCGACTCAAAAGATTCGAAGCCTTCAGTTCATCGAACCCGACGGGTCGAAACGCATGTTGTCTGGCGGCGAGAAGAAAGGGCACGGCATCCCTTGCTCTGCCCCCATGACCAACCTCAGCCGAATCATCATCTGCGAGGGGTGGGCAACCGGGAGAACCCTAGCCATGCTCGATCCAACCGCGCGGGTCATTGCGGCTATTGATGCAGGAAACCTGGAATCTGTGGCCGTCAATTGCCGCCATCAATGGCCTGACATCCCACTGGTCATCGCCTGTGATGACGACCGGATGACACAGGGAAACCCAGGAATCACCAAAGGCCGAAATGCAGCTATCGCGACAGAATCCATGTTGATTCGCCCAGTGTGGCCAGCTGATGCGCCTGATTCATTATCGGATTTTAATGATCATTATCTCTGGTGTTTGAGCCGTGGAGGTGCAGCATGATTCCGTCCAAGAAGTCCATGCTGCCTGATCCAATAAGGCCGACCGAGTCATTGACAGAAATCGTTCAACGACTATCCGAACTGTCGCCTCTGGACTACGACAAGGTTCGAGACTCTGAAGCAAAGGCACTAGGTGTACGGGTATCCACCTTGGATAGTGAGGTGAAATCCGCACGTCAAGGCGCGGCGAATAGCAGCGATGTTCTGGGAAACATTGAGCCTTACCACCTTCCAGTCATGCCGCATGAGCTGCTAGATAGCATCTATGAAACCATCCAGCGCTTCATAGTGGCATCGCATGAAACCTTCATCGCCGCCACCCTATGGATTGCACTGACCTGGTTTATTGATGTTATCCAGGTTGCACCGCTGGCAGTCATTACTGCTCCCGAAAAACGATGCGGTAAATCGCAGTTGCTCACGCTGATTGGGAAGCTCTCTCGACGACCAATGACCGCATCCAGTATAAGTCCTGCTGCACTGTTTCGCGCAATAGACGCGTGGCAACCTACTTTGATGATTGATGAAACCGATGCCTTGCTCAAGGACAACGAGGAATTGCGTGGTCTTCTGAATGCGGGGCATACCCGCGATTCGGCCTTTGTTATCCGGGTGGTGGGTGAGGACTTCACGCCAACAAGGTTCAGCGTATGGGGGTGCAAGGCTCTGTCCGGTATTGGTCACGTAGCCGACACCCTGATGGATCGAGCAATTATCTTGGAATTGCGCCGCAAATTGCCTGATGAGCAGGTTGAGCGGTTACGCCATGCTCCTCGGGGGTTGTTTGAGCAATTGTCTGCGAAGCTGGCGCGCTTTGCTCTCGATCACGCACACGATGTTGAAATAGCACGCCCAGAGATGCCCGAAGAACTGAATGATCGCGCTCAGGATAACTGGGAAGGATTGTTGGCAATCGCAGAGGTTGCCGGTGGGGAATGGCCAAAGCTGGCTCGTGAGGCTGCGCTGTGCATATCCCGAAAGGTCGAAGAGGACGCGACTCAAAGTACCGGTGTCGAGCTGTTGACAGATATTGCTGAGGTGTTTGAAAAAAATCGTTGGGATCGTACTTCCTCATCCAGGCTGCTCGAGGCTCTTTGTGAGGATGAGGAAAAGCGTTGGTATTCCTACAACCGGGGAGCGCAGCTGTCTCCTAGACAGCTTGGGAGAATTCTGGCGGGCTATGGAATTAAATCCAAAAACATCAACTTCGGTTATGGAAGCGTCAAGAAGGGTTTTGAATTGTCACAGTTTCTGGAAGCATTCGCGCGGTATACCCAACCGGCGATAGTTGAATCCAGGCGCTATCCGCTACCAGTCCGTGATCAACCCCACCAGAACGAGACTTTTGACGGTAGCGGGGCAAGTGTTGCATCCGCTACTTCCGTAACTAACCGCTATCCATTACCCAACGACGCAGCAGATAAACCAAATGTAGCGCTACCTACGGATACATCCGCTACTAACAAAACACTATCTGATGCGGGATTTGGTCAGGACATAGCGGATAGCGGCGAAAACCTCACAGGTTGGCGGGGCAATGAACAGTTCATAGACGAGGTGGAGCTATGAACACAGATGCCTTGCTCAACCTTCTTAAAGAGGTTGGAGGATCGGTGAGATTAGTGGGGAATAAGGTCATTGCTAGCGGAGTCCCAGCCAGCCTTCTTCCTGAACTCAGGGCGCACAGAGACGGGATCAAGTCTCGTCTTATCCATGCAGCCAATGATGCCTCTGAAATGATTTCATGCCGATCTTGCCGCCACCGCACGCCGATGAAATCCTGTGGCGATCCGGTGCACGCCGGTTTGTCCGAGCAGTTCGAGATCTGTTGGCACCCCGAGGATGGGCGTGGATGCCCGGCATGGGCCCCTCGACCACAACCCCTTGTTGACGAGGTCATTTGGATGGACGGCAAGCCTTGGATTGCGGTGCCGATTCCACCCAGAAACACAGTAAATGCAGCGGTTGAGTATGTCGAGGATTCGTCCATGAGTATGGACAAATTTTCGTCCAAAAATGTACCCAGTGATGGCTAAGGTGGATACTCATGGACACTCGTGAAATACACAAATTCGTGCAAGGATTTATTCGGCCAGTCGCGGATTCCACGCGCATGGAATACGACCTTGCGCTGGTTCGCATGGACGGTAGCCACTGGCGCGATTACGCCTCTGCTCATGCGTTGGGCAAACGGGCAGCGTCGGTGATGCGCGCAGCCTGGCGTCGGGGTATCGCCATCCGCATCAAGGGATTGCTCGATACACACGACCTGCTGTCATTAACCAACGACATGCAACGGATAGCGCAAATCTGGCGGGATATTCAGGCCCTGGCCGAATCGCTCCAGGGGGATATGGGGCTGCCTGCCTACCAGCCTCCGGCAGGAACCCCGCGTGCGGGCAAAAACAGCAAGCGCAAAGGCCTGCGCGGCTTACCGGACGACTGGCGGGATCAATTAATCGAGCAAGCTTGTCCAGAGGATCAAATCCCGCTGATGGTGATGGCGCTGAGTGGTTGTCGTCCGGCGGAACTGAAGAAAAGAATCCTGGTTATGTCCGACTGGCCCTACCTGGCGTTCATTATCAACGGAGCGAAGGTCAAGGAGTACGCTGGCTATGAGCAACGCTCTGTTGTCATTGATCCCCAGACGCTGCTGTGCCGAAATGACGAACTCATCCAATCATTGTTCGCCTCAAAACAGTCGGTAGCAATCGCGAATGACCAGAGTTTTCAGAAGCGTATCAAACGCCTGGCCCAGCGTTTGGGGTTCAAGAACGTTTCCTGTTATTCACTGCGCCACCAACTTGCCGCCGATGCGAAGGCAACGGGTACGGGAAAAACCGATCTGGCCAAGGTTTTGGGCCATCAGGCAGAACGCACCCAACGCTATTACGGCAACCACCAACAGGGTAACAAGGGTGGTCGGGTGCTGGAGATTCATGGGCACACACAGACAGAGCCGCGACCCGCACCTGATGTGACGCCGGTTTGGGATAAGCAGGTACTGATGATCAAGGAAAAACAGGTTGCCAGCGGCAACATGAAACCTGATCCTTCCGAAGCTACCTGGCCATGAGCCTCATGGCAGCGCCCAGTGATGTACCCTCGGCGCAATCGAATATCGTTGACTGGCTGCCCCAATCGATGTGCTCTGGGGTCAAGGCACACAGTGATGGCGGATGGTTGACACCAGAAAAAACGGCTACCTGGATTAGATAGCACTCCCGCGGGCTACTGCGGGAGTGCGGGTGTTTCCCGACAACTCAGCCCGCACTATTACCCTGATGCGTCTCGAGCCAGCGCTGCCCAAGGCGAGTCCTCCGGTAGCGCTGCTTACTGCTGCGCGGTGTTTCGGGTCGGGTCATCTCCACCAGGCCAGAATCGAGCGCGGGCAGCAGGTATGCCTTCCGGAAATGCTTTTCGTCCTTCAGATCCAGGGCCTGCTGCAGTCCTGTCCGGGACAATTCTCCCTGCAAGGCCAACACAACCCGCACAACTTCGGGGGCGACTTCAGGGGTAACTTCGGGGGCGACTTCCCCGGTGACTTCGGGGGGCACCGGCCGGGCCAACGGATGGCAGGGCAGCCGGATCACAAACGAGAGTCGATCCTCATCTGATTCAAACAGGGGCGCGGGCGAGCCATTAGCGGCCATCACCTTGAGGATTTTCGGGATACCCGTCGAGCGACCTTCCGTCAGATCAAGCTCCTTTAGGAATTCACCGATGCGTCGATTGCGGTAGCGGCGGCTGACCGCACGCCCCGCCGGAAAGTCCTCCAGCCGGATTGACCGATCAGGGCCGGGAAAGCTCAGGATGATCAGTTCTTCGTTGCTGATGCGCACCTCGATGGGCTCGCGCTCCTCGTAGGACCGGTGATAGACCGCGTTGACCAAGGCCTCCTCGATGGCGGCGTAAGGGAAGTTCCAGACCCGCGTGGCCTCGGCGCGGTCCGGGTGCTTGATGACGGTCTCGCGCAAGAAGTTGCGCTGGATGTAGCTCAAAGCCTCGCGCGTCATCCGTGCCAGCGGGCCTTTGAAAATCTTTTCCTCAAAGCGATCTCCGCCTGCGCCTTCGGGGAACCAGACCACATCGATCTGCACGCCGGGGAAGAAGCGCTCTGGTGCTTCATTGAAAAACAGCAGGCCCACGTTCTTGGGCCACGGTGATTCGGTGGAGCCGCCTGCTACGTTCATCTGTCGCGCTAAGGCTTCGATCGACAGACCCGACGCATCAGCGGCCAGTTCGCTGCCCACCTCCCGCAAAAAGGCCTGCATCAGCGGCTTGGAAAGATCATCGATTCGTGCCGCCTGGTTGTAGCGGTCATCGAATGGCACCTTGGCTGCGAGGCTCAACAATTCCTGCTCGCTATCGCCCTTGGCCTCGACCGTGCTGCTGTATTTGCGGATGAAGTACTTCCAGACCTTGTGCTTCGCCGTAATGGCTTCCGGCGCTTTGTAGGGCCGGGTCTGACCGCCCGGTGCCCACAGCACGATCAGCTTGCGCCCTTCGACTTCCTCGATGCTCAACACCGGGAAGTACGGTGGCTGGATCAGCTGGCAGTGCGCCAGCAGTTCCCTCTGAATTTTGTCGAGCTGATTGTCGGCCAACCCCACGGGTGGAAACACTGGCTGGCCATTGGCATCGCAATCCTGCCCGATCACCACATAACCGCCGCCGAGGTTTTCGAAGTCGTTGGCGAAGGCGCACAGGGTGCGGATAATCGGGTCAGGATTCCACCCGGTCTTGTATTCGATGCGCTCGCCCTCAACGGTGCGTTGGCGTAGCAGGTCATTGAGGTTGATGGGAAGCTTGGTGCTCATGCGGGGGCACCTCCAGCACACTTGGATTTGATGAACTCAAAAATCGGCTTAAAAGGCTCAAAGCAGGACTTATCAAGCGTCGGTACAATCTCTTTGGCAAAAGCGGTCTTGTCTCTATCCGACTTAAAAACAACCTTGGTGCCACCAACGCATGGTTCCTGGTGGTAGTAATCTGCTGTCGGTGCTTGCCCATAAAACAGGTGCTCTATTTCACAGCAAGACTCACCGCCGAAGGTTTCGCCAGTTGCCAGGTTTCGTATCACCTGCCTCTGAATATCGGCATGGGCAGGGACGGGGAGCATGACTGCATAAGACTCACCGTGGGCCCACTTTTTGATCAGTCCTTTGAACGGGTCGTTCGCTGTCACATCGCCATTGAGGCCATTCCACTGGTCGTAGGCCTTATCGAAATCGAACAAGGCAAATATAGGCAACCCACCCATTTCGCCATGAATCCGACTGTCAGTTAGCAGCTGATTTATATATGTGCAACTAAAGGCATAAAACGGGATGAATGGCATATCTTCTTCATAGAGCTTGTACCAAGCCTCCTTGAGAATGATTGGGTCGGTGCTGCCCTCAGTAAATAGAACAGGCTTCTTTTCTATCTGTACTGCATTAATAATGCTAAGCAATTGCTCTTGCTCTGAATACTTGATCAGATCGGAACTCAGCTTCTTGATGGCAATTACTTTCGGCAGATCGTAGCAGTTTGCCTGATTGTCTTTGATGTCAAAAAATTTAATCTTTTTCTTGTCGTGGGGGATGAGTGTCACAGCACTGTGACTACTCATCAAAACATGGCTGTTTTTCGCTGCCGCATCCGTGATGTCGAAAACCTGCTTCAGAAAATCAAACTGCCATTCTGGATGAAGAAATGCATCTGGTTCATCCAGCAAAATCAGGCAATTACGGTCTTTGAATAGTTCGACAATGGAGTAGATGTACACCGACTGGAACTGACCGTCACTGAAGTGGGAAATATTTGCATCAAGGCCGCTAATCAGTGTGAGCGGGATCGAAATATCCGCCAGCATGTCAAGTGTCTTCAAATTATCTAATTGACGGAATATGTCCGACACTGACATGTCAGCAAAGCGTTGCTGAAACAGTTCGATGTTGACGGGTATCTGATATGTGTCTTTGCCTGCATAAAACACATCGCCATGATTAAATTCACCCTTGACACAAGTGACCAATTTCTCCAGTAAGTCACGCGTAATACCGTCCGCACCCCAATAATGGGTACGGGGGTCAAAATTCTCGATGCTGTCCGCGCCCAGCGCCTTGAGCGCGCCAGTGGCAAATGATGGCCGATGCAACACCAGCTCCAAGTCAGTGCCAATACTTTGTATTCCCAGCTTCTGACAAATAAAATGCTGCGCCCTGTTATTGGCTGGTTGTGTTAGCAAAACAGATAGCAGGAGTGCTTTGTACTCCGGGCCAATGCCAATAAAGCGGCGGCTCTCGTCGAAATTCGCGCCTTTAATGCGTTTGCGGAAGCCACCCTCGTACCGCTGCACCATATCGGCCACGGTGTCGTTGTGGCCTGAATAGTAGATCAGCACATTGTCTGGCAGCGGCGTCTTGCCGATGGTGGCGCGCTCTTTACCGTTGATGCTGAGCGTTCCAGCCTTCCAAGCGATCTCAGTTTCCTTGCCCGAGATTTCGTATTTAACAGAGTACTCGAAGCCGGGGTCACTCTTTTCTCTGTCGAATTCGTAGATATGGCGGAAGATTTCCACCAGCGCCTCGAACAGATTCGACTTGCCGCTGCCGTTCTTGCCGACGAACACATCGATAAAGCTGGTTCTATCGAAACTCAGCGTGAAGTCTTTAAGGTTTTTGTATTGACTAATGAAGACTGATCTTAGGCGCATGGCGGCTCACTCATATTTCCGCCATTACGGCATTTAATAGTTCGGCCTGTTTATAGGTGGCTGCAGCAATACGCTGCTCTAACACATCACTCAAGGAAAATAGTTGATCTATTTTTGAGACGATACAATTTTGCTCTTCCAATGGTGGCAGAGGAATGGGTAGCGTTCTTAGTACGTTGAGATGTAGGTGCTTTACCGCCACGCCTTTGACGTGATGTTCCTCAAGGTAGTTACATGCATTTCGAACAGCGTAATACATGAACTTTCCATTCATTAAGGTGGGAGAGAATTTAATCAGCGCTAAACTTTCAAAGAGACTAAACTCTGAACCATCATCGATGATTACAACAGTACCAATAGAGCCACTTTTTGAAACTAGAATATCGCCCATCCGGGGATTGCAACGCCGAGAAATCTCTCGATGCTCATCCTCTGTAATGTATTTGCAGTCTTTAAAACTCAAAAAACCTTCGCGAATATCTTTCGCTGATACAAAACGAATTCCTTCCTCTACGTATCTTGGGGTTTTGTGCGTTCCATCTGTAACTAAAGTAGCAATCTCACCAACAGTAGTGGCGACCCAGCTGTCAGGTAAAAACAGAGATCGGTTACCTCCAATTAATTCCTTTTCTTCTCTAGGCTTTTTAATGGCGCCAGACTTGATTAGTTCCAATTTCTCGATTTCAATTTTTTCGAGCAACTGAAGCCCTGTTTCGCCTGCTAGGCTCTGTGGGACTAGTTTTCCGCAAAGTGCTAGTTGCAAAATAGCCTTGCGCAGTTCGGTGACGTTTTCTTTGACTGAATACAGATCGCCGAAGTGTTGGGTGATAAAGGCCCACGCATCGTTGGTGCTGCGGTCGCCGGTAGTGTCGAGCAGCTGCGAGAGCGCGGCAGCGTGTGTGGTCAAGCGCTTTTTTTCGCGCTCAATTCGCAGATTTTCCAGCACATCACATTGCGCTATTAGTTGATCAACTTTGGCGACGATGCGGTGTTGCTCTTCAAGTGGTGGGAGTGGGATTGGTATCTCGACAAACTTGGCAATGGAGACGCCACCAATGATTCCGGTCATCGCGGCTGTAAATGAAGCGCGGAAGGCTGGGGACAGATAAACGTAGAGGATGAATCGCGACGGAATCTGCCCATACAATTCATTTGCAAACAGTTTGTTTCCGAAACAGATGTCGCGATCTGTCAGTCCACACTTCTTCCCCGCGCTGCCACCTTCAGCACAAATCAGCACAGCGCCTTGATGTGCGATCCTGAATTTTTCTTCATCCGGGGGAATGCAAATGCCGTTGTCGTAGTCCAGCGGTTCGAAGCCGTAGCCGACATCCTTGGTTGCTATGTAGGGCAACCCCTCGACACCGGCATATTTCGATTCTTTTTCGGATGCATTGATGCTGTTGCCATTGAAAATATTGCCCATCGCACCGAGTCGAACCCACTGCCACCCATGGGGCAAAGAGTAGGGTTTATCGCTGGCGGTAACCTCCGGCAAGGTTTTGGGCGCTTTGATCTTACGTTCTTTCACCAGCCGCTTCTTTTCGGCTTCAATCGTCCTGATCAGTTCGCTGGCCGGTGAGTCATTTGGATCTTGCGGCACCAGTTTTCCCTGCATCGCAAGCTTCAAAATCAGCTCGCGCAACTTCTGGATGCCATCGGGCGCGGCAAAGGCCGTATCGAAGTATTGCTGCAGCAGCTCCATCACTGCCCTCCGAGCGCGAGCATCAGCTCGCTCTTCAACGCGCTCTGCGCCTCAGCCAGTTGGCGGCTGATTTCCTGATACTCCGCCATCAACTCGGCTGGGTCACGGTGGCTCACCTCCACCGCGTGGGGATTCTTGCAGTCCAGGTTGTAGTTGCGCGCCGCAATGTCTGCAGCCGATACCTTCCAGGCGTTCTCTGTTGTCTTCCGTCCTTTGCGTGAGGGGCCACCCCACCAGGCCTTTTCGAGGTCGAATTCCTTGATCTCCAGTGGCTTGGAGCGTGAATAGCTCTTGTAGCCATCCGGGTACGGGTGTTCAAAGAACCAGACATCTTTCGTCGGTTCGCCCTTTTCGAAGAAGAGCACATTGGTGGCGATGCTGGTGTAGGGCGCAAAAACACCCTTGGGCAGGCGCACGATGGTGTGCAGGTTGAACTCTTCGAGCAGTTCGCGTTTGAGCGTGGTCTTGGCGCCTTCACCAAACAGGAAGCCATCCGGCAGCACGACGGCGGCGCGGCCTGTGTCGTGCTTGAGCAGATGCATGATCAGCGCCATGAACAGATCGGCGGTTTCGCGGGTTTGATACTTACGCGGAAAGTTGTTTTCGATGCCGTCTTCTTCCATGCCGCCAAAGGGCGGATTGGTGAGGATGATGTCCACCCGGTCTTTCGGGCCGTAATCTTTCAGCGGACGGCTCAGGGTGTTGTCGTGGCGGATGTTGCTGGGCACATCGATGCCGTGCAGCATCAGGTTGGTCATGGCCAGCATGTGGGGCAGCGGCTTTTTCTCGACGCCGTGGATGCTGTCTTGCAGCGTGATGCGGTCTGCCGCTGTTTTGACTTGTGCCTTCAGGTGTTCGATGGTGCAGGTCAAAAATCCGCCCGTGCCGCAGGCCGGGTCCAACACGCTTTCGCCCAACTGCGGGTCAAGAATGTCCACCATGAACTGGGTGACGGCGCGTGGCGTGTAGTACTCGCCCGCGTTGCCCGCCGATTGCAGATCGGCCAGGATTTTTTCGTAGATGTCGTTGAACAGGTGCCGGTCGGTGGAGGAGTTGAAATCGACATCATCTTCAATGGTGTTGATGACCTGCCGCAGCAGGGTGCCGGACTTCATGTAGTTGTAGGCATCCTCGAACACCGAGCCCACCACCTTGCCGTGGGGCGTGACACCGGCAGAGGTGGCCAGCTTTTTCAGCGAGGGGAAGAGTTCGTTGTTGACGAAGTCAATCAGCTCTTCACCTGTGATGCCCTCGGCATCTTTGGCCCAGTTGCTCCAGCGGAATCGACTTTGCAGCGGCGACTTGTAGCCGGGAATAGTGAGCTGCCATTCCTGCTCTTTGTCGTCGAAGATTTTGAGGAACAGCAGCCAGACGATCTGGCTGATGCGCTGGGCGTCGCCATCCACGCCGACGTCCTTGCGCATGATGTCTTGGATGGTTTTGATCAAGGTACCGATGGACATGATTGTGGATTCCGTGTTTTTTGTTATGCGCTCAGCTGTGATGAGCCGTATAGCGCTTGTTCGAGTTCGAGAATGGCACGTTGGTATCTATCTAGCCCGCCGAAGGCACGGATGATCTCCATGGGGGTGCCGAAACTGGTGAAGGGCGCGATAGTAAGGATCTGGGTTTCCTCAATGGGGCCAACGCCTTCATCAGCGTATTTGTCCAGCAGGGCTTGCAGCACGCGCTGCGCTTGTTCGCCATAGCGGGTGAAGTAGTCGCGCTTTTTGACCTGCTCGGCTCGCTCTTTTCGGGTGAGCGGCGGCTGGTCCCAGGCTACGTGGCAGACCAGATCGAAAGGGTCGAATTCCTTGCCGGACTGGCGGCCAATTTCTTCGGAAAGCGCATCAAAGAACACACCCTCGTTGGCCAATTCGTCAATGATGGCCTGCTTTTTCGCAGCATCATTCCAGCGACGCAAGAAATCGTCGAGTGAGCTGAACTCTTTGGCGAGCGCCTTGCGCGTGTAGTCTTTGAGAGATTCGGTGATCAAGCGGCCAGCGGCATCGAAATACTGCACCCGCTCGGATGCTACTTTGACTTCTACATTGGCGACAACGTAGCGACGGATGCTACTGCCTTCCTCGCCGGGCCGAGGTTCAGCTACGCCCGACCACGGCGATTCTTCTGTCGGCGGATAGGTGAAACCACCTTGGGCCGGTAAACCCTCGCCCTCATCCGGCGGTACTGGCGAGTCATCACCCTTGGGCTCGTAGACCTGCACCGGGTCGCCATCAAAATCGGGATCGGCGAACAGTTCGGTCGCCTTCTTGAAATCGATGATGGTGAAGTAGTACTTGTCGTAATCCTCGTTGATGCGCGTGCCGCGACCAATGATCTGCTTGAACTCGGTCATGGACTGGATGCGCTGATCCAGAACAATCAGTTTGCAGGTCTGCGCATCCACACCCGTGGTCATCAACTTTGAGGTGGTGGCGATGACGGGGTACTTGGATTCCGGGAAGATGAAGTTGTCGAGCTCTGCCTTACCCTCTTCGTTGTCGCCGGTGATACGCATCACATACTTGCTGTTCTGTGCCGCGAGATCGGCGTTCTCGTTGACCAATGCCTGGCGCATACGCTCGGCGTGATCGATGTTGTCGCAGAAAACGATGGTTTTATCGAAGCGATTGGTTTGCTTCAGGAAGTCGCTGATTTTTTTTGCAACCAGTGCCGTGCGCTTTTCCAGAACGAGGTTTTTGTCAAAATCCCGCTGGTTGTAGATCCGATCTTCGATCTCATTGCCGTGCTTATCGACCATGCCCTTGTCGGGGCGCCAGCCGGTAAGGTCTTTGTCTAGGTCAACGCGCACCACCTTGTAGGGGGCCAGAAAGCCGTCGTCGATACCCTGGCGTAGAGAGTAGGTGTAAATCGGCTCGCCGAAATAATCGATGTTGGATACTTCTTTGGTTTCTTTAGGGGTGGCAGTCAATCCGATCTGCGTGGCCGACGAGAAGTATTCAAGAATCTCCCGCCAGGCCGAGTCGGCTGCTGCGCTGCCACGATGACATTCGTCGATGACAATTAGATCGAAGAAATCACGACTGAACTGCTTGTAGATGTTGCGTTCTTCTTCAGTGCCAGTGACGGCCTGATACAGCGACAGATAGATTTCATACGACTTGTTGGCCTGCCGCTTCTGGATCTTGGTCATGGCTGACCCGAAGGGCTTGAAGTCGTTGGTCATGGTCTGATCGACCAAGATATTGCGGTCGGCCAAAAACAAAATGCGTTTTTTGGCTTTGGATTTCCACAAACGCCAAATGATCTGGAAGGCGGTGTAGGTTTTGCCGGTGCCAGTGGCCATAACCAGCAGCAAGCGGTTCTGGCCGCGAGCAATGGCTTCAATGGTTTTGTTGATGGCCAGCAACTGGTAGTAGCGCGGTGTTTTGTTGCCGCCGTCGCTGTAATAGTCCTGCGAAACCAATTCGCTTTGCGCCGTGTTCAGGCCGAGGTGTTCAGCCCACCATTGCCAAAGCACATCCGGGCCTGGCAATTCGTGCAGAGCCAACTCACGCTCAATGACACCGTCTTTGGCGATCTTGTTGTGAAACAGGAATCCGTCGCCATTGCTGCTGAATACAAAAGGCACCTGCAGCATTTCGGCATAGCCCAGCCCTTGCTGCATCCCATCACCCAACGAGTGTTTATTGTCTTTGGCCTCGATAACCGCGATGGGCATGTTGGGCTTATGAAACAACACATAGTCAGCACGCTTATTCTGGGCACGGGTGTGAAGCTTGCCACGGACGATGATGCGCCCCTTGGTGAGTGGGAACTCTTCACGTACCTGAGTGGCAATATCCCAGCCCGCCTGCTCAAGCGCGGGGGTTATGAATTTTGTGCAGATATCGCGTTCACTGAGCTGGCGTTTGTCCATATCAGTTGGCTTCCCTATTTTCGAGGTCTTGATCTTCATCCGCGCCGCCTGCGCGCACCCATTCGTCAACCTCAGACAACTGAAATTTCCACAGCCGCCCGATCTTATGCGCGGGCAGTCCCTTGCGCTCCCGCCAGCGGTAAACGGTGTCCTTCACCACGCCCAGATGCCGGGCAACATCGATGGCAGTGACCCACGGTTCGGCGTTCATGGCATTGGCACTCACAGAGGAATCAAAGTCGTTTTAAGTCGTCATAAGTCTATCAGACGGTCGCATTTTCAGCCTCCATGAAATGGCCGTGCTTAGCGGTGTGGCGATTGGGGTAATTTTTGGTCCAGTTCCCCGATTGCTTGGCTTCCTGATCGTTCAGCGCGTGAATGGCGAGGCCATCAATCAACTTGGAGCGTGTCATGACCACCCAACCCACCGCCCTCGACACCTACCTGCAACGCCTGCCGTTGATCCTCGACAGAATCGAGGCCCTGCGGCAACTGGCCGACGATCACTTCGGCCACGACCCGGACGCCATCCACTGGGGCCACGTCGGTGACCTAGGGCGGGTCGATCAGGCGCTGGATGACCTGCTGGCGATCTTCGATGGCGAGGCCAAGTGAGGAGGCAGACCATTGACACACTGCCCAAACTCTCCCCGGCACAAAGTCTGCTGCTGCGAACCGCCCCCGCCGTGCCGATGGGCGCGTGATTGCGCCTGACACCCTGCGCGGATGGGCACGGGTCAAGGTGCTGACGGCACTGTTGCAACGTGGCTGGATTGAGACTGCAGGTGATGATCTGGTGCTGACCGACGCCGAATTCGCGGCCATCGGCCAACAAAGGCCCGTGCCGCCGGATGACTTTGCGCCAAAGGCTGCGCTTTCAAGGTAGCCGTTTGAACGGTACGGCATTGAGACTCGCAACCAGTGTCGCGCTCGACTCCAGGCATCGATAAAGAGGTGATCGCGCTTCATCAAACATCCCTCTGGTTGCTATGGCGCGGCTGGATGAAGCGAGGAACGCGCCTCAAAAATCCGCCAGAATCTCATCCAGTCCCAAATCTACAAAATCCCAGGCGTTGGCCGATTCAAAGCGGCTGCGCAGGCTCATTTGGTGAGTTGGGTGCTGCCCGGTGACCAGCAGGAACAGTTCCCACGAGGCCAGCGGCATGGCCCTAGGCTGGCGACCCGGTTCATAGCGCCGCCATATCTGGCCTGGCTTGGGTCGATGCGTAATCAGTCGTCCTGCTTCATCGGATGTCAGGCCCAACCGAAGACGGGTGTCCTGAATCTCCTGCGGACTTGGCTGACGCAGGCGGGTGGCAATTTCTCTGGACGGGGTGACAAGGTAATCCAGCGGGGCCAGAGCGGGGACACCCTCCGCGCCTTTCATGGTTTGATCTTCCATTCTGACCCTCCTGACCGTGAAAATTTCATGATGGCCTCGATTAAAAGGCTTTTCAATTTGGGTTTTCCGAACCTACTCAATACCCGTCCGAACAGGTGGAGCTGCCGGACGCTTACCTTGAATCGACAACCTGACACCTCTGACGCCATGCACTCTGGTTTCGTGTTATTTTCCTCGGATAAAGCGTGTTTTTTTCGTTGGAAGAATGTTAAAGAGGAAGCGATGGCAGAATTAACAGGGATGTTGATAGGTCAATTTATCGGCATTCTGCTTTGGGCGGCTATCTTTCATGCCCCAGTGCTTAGATGGCGTGCTGCCGCTCTTTTCAACTGGTATATCAGTTATAAAAAAGCATATTTAGTTTCGATAAAGTCTGAAATCATCGCCGTCCTGTTAGGCGACGTTGCGATGTTACTTGTTGGTTATTTTTGGAAGGACGATGCGTTGGCTCGTTTATTCGGGTTTGCTTTTGGAATCATTGCCCTTTGGTTAGCTTTGTCAGGCTCACTGCTTAAGATAGCAGACCCTGCGGGCTCAATTACCGCAGGAAATACCCGCGAAATATCAGCCAGTACGATTGGTTTTATTTTTCTTCTTGGGTTCCTTATATCCGCGCTTTTTGCGGTGGTAATTTACGTGGTAACAAATCTATAACGAGATGGGCTAGAGTTGGTCGTTTTCTCAAGTAATTACTCGCAGCCCTGTTCCTGCGTTCCAGCGAACGGTGCTCTCGATGCCACCCATCTCAGTGTATAGGTGTTTATACACCTCACTGCCCCACCATGAACACGACCAAAACCCAATTCTCGATTCGGAGACAACCCGAATACCACCAAAACCAATTAAAACTGCGTTAGGCGCGAATAGCGCCTTTAAGGCCGGTGGTTATCTATGGTCTTGGCGGGTTGGTGGCCGCGCCAAGCCTACCAAGGAATGAGTTATCCACTGAAATTCGGAGTTTTGGTATTTTTTATTGTTTACAAGGGGTAAAAACAGGTCCGTAACCAGCATTACGGTGAGGATTTATTAAAATCCAACTCTCCCTTTTTCTGGGTTAATCCTGACAAAGTCCGAGTCGTGCCTGACATTTTCCGAGTGTTCTCCACAACCTGACAACTTCCTGGAGTTACAGCCAAGTATGTCCCTTTTTCCTAGACCAAATTAAGCAAGGGAAAAGCACACCATTCCCCATTTTTCGGATTATGCGGGTACTGCACTCGGCAACTCATGCGATTGACACAAAAACTCATCTCTATACGTGATTAAGATGAGGTTCGGCATGATGTCATCAACAGAAGAATCTCTACTGCCCCATGGGACACTGATGGGACACTGAAGGGCAAATAATCACAAATTCACACAATACAAACCAAAACACCACGAATTTATGTTATTGATATTTAAGTCATGTTCTGTTGCCGTATTTTGTAACCTGTTGTATTTTTGGGATTGAAAATCCTCGTGTCGGGGGTTCGATTCCCTCTCTGGCCACCATAAAAAACAAAAACTTAGCCC
>Ga0172382_10003833_pt1 | contig 23584 bp, 11 predicted proteins | sample Leawel138RmetaG_FD_122245 | JGI IMG/M metagenome (GOLD analysis project Ga0172382, IMG submission 122245) | Leachate microbial communities from a municipal landfill in Southern Ontario, Canada - Leachate well 138R metaG | ecosystem: Engineered > Solid waste > Landfill > Unclassified | place... | reverse complement strand
GCGGCGTTCTCGGTGCCCGCCAACCAGCTTCCCGACGAGGTGTTCGACGACAGTCACGCCGGACTCAAGCGCGACCCCGACGACACCTCCGAGCAGTTGGTGATCGTCGGAGAGCGTGCCCCCGGTGCGCACAAGCTCGACATGGGGCCGATCGCCGACGACATCCGCGCCGCGATCGCGGTCCGCCACGGTGTGACCGTCCGCGATGTGCTGCTGACCCCGGCCGGTGCGATCCCGCGGACCTCCAGCGGCAAGATCGGCCGCCGTGCCTGCCGCTCGGCGTATCTCGACGGCAGCCTGCGCGCCGGCAAGGTGGCCAACGCATTCCCCGATGAAACGGACTAGCGCTCAAAGTTACGGCGGCCGTGCCGGTCGCAACGCGATCGTGAGGGTAAGTGAACATGGCTGAAGCACAAGACGGTTCGAGCAAGGCCGGTCCCGACATGACCGTCGCGGAGATGCGTGAATGGTTGCGAAACTGGGTCGGTAACGCCACCGGCCAGGCGCCGGACTCGATCAACGAGTCCGCACCGCTGGTCGAACTGGGCCTGTCGTCGCGTGACGCGGTCGCAATGGCCAGCGACATCGAGGATCTCACCGGGGTGACACTGACCGCCACGGTGGCATTCCGGCACCCGACCATCGAGTCGCTGGCGACGGTGATCATCGAGGGCGAGCCGGAAGCGGACATCTCGGCTCTCGACGACGAGGACTGGTCCCGTGAGGTCGACGAAGGTGTCGCGAACATCGCGATCGTCGGTGTGGGAACCCGGTTCCCGGGTGACATGAACACCCCGGACGAGATGTGGCAGGCCCTGCTGGAGGCCCGCGACGCGATCACCGATCTGCCCGAGGGCAGGTGGTCGGAATTCCTGAGCGAGCCGCGGATCGCCGAGCGGGTCGCCAAGGCGCGCACCCGGGGCGGGTACCTGTCCGACATCAAGGGCTTCGACGCCGAGTTCTTCGCGCTGTCGAAGATGGAAGCCGACAACATCGATCCGCAGCAGCGGATGGCGCTGGAGCTCACCTGGGAAGCGTTGGAAGACGCCAGGATTCCCGCGTCGAGCCTGCGCGGTGAGAACGTCGGCGTCTACGTCGGCAGCTCCACCAACGACTACAGCTTCCTCGGGGTTGCCGACCCGTCGACCGCTCATCCGTACGCCATCACCGGTACGGCGAGCTCGATCATCGCCAACCGGGTGTCCTACTTCTACGATTTCCGCGGCCCGTCCATGGCCATCGACACCGCCTGCTCGTCGTCGCTGGTGGCCGTGCACGAAGGCGTCAAGGCGCTGCGCTCCGGCGACGCCGACGTGGTGCTCGCCGGCGGCGTCAACGCTCTCGTCACGCCTTTGGTGACAGTCGGTTTCGACGAAGTCGGTGGGGTCCTGGCGCCGGACGGCCGGATCAAGTCGTTCTCCAAGGACGCCGACGGCTATGCCCGTTCCGAGGGCGGCGGCATGCTGGTGCTCAAGCGCCTCGCCGACGCACGCCGCGACGGTGACCAGATCTACGCCGTGATCGCCGGTGCCGCGATCAACCACGACGGCCGCTCCAACGGCATGCTCGCGCCCAACCCCGACGCGCAGGAAGCAGTGCTGCGCAAGGCATACAAGGACGCCGGCATCAACCCGCGCACCGTCGACTACGTCGAGGCGCACGGCACCGGCACCATCCTCGGCGACCCGATCGAAGCCGACGCGCTGGGTCGCGTCATCGGCCGTGGCCGTGCCGCGGACCGGCCCGCGCTGCTGGGTGCGGTGAAATCCAATGTGGGGCATCTGGAGTCGGCGGCGGGTGCGGCGAGCCTGGCGAAGGTGGCGTTGTCGTTGCAGCGGAACAAGATTCCGCCGTCGATCAACTACAGCGGCCCCAACCCGTACATCGACTTCGACAAGGAACACCTGAAGGTGGCCGACACGGTCACCGACTGGCCCCGCTACAGCGGGCATGCCATCGCCGGTGTGTCCGGCTTCGGGTTCGGCGGCGCGAACGCGCACCTGGTGCTGCGCGAGGTGCTGCCCACCGATCTCGTCGAGCCGGCGCCGGAACCGGACGTCGCCGTGGTCACCCCCGCCAACGACGACGCCAAGGCCGTCTACGTCGGCGGGGTCCGGATGGACGAGTACGGCGAGTTCGTGAGCGATGAGCCGCTTGCGCGAAGAGAATCTGGCTTCGATGAGGACGATGATCGCGGCGACGACGAGTTCTACGGCCGCCTCCCCGAGGAGGAGCCCGAGCTTCCCGGTCTGACCGACGAGGCGCTGCGCCTGCTGGAGGTCGCGCGCGAAGAGCTGGCCGCGGCTGAAGCCGAGAACCCCACGACTCCGATTGTGCCCATTGCGGTTTCGGGGTTCCTGACCTCGCGCAAGCGCGCGACGGCCGCCGAGCTGGCGGACTGGATCGACAGTCCCGAAGGCCGCGCATCCTCGCTGGAGGCGATCGGCCGGTCGCTGTCGCGGCGCAACCACGGCCGCTCCCGCGCGGTGGTGCTTGCCCACGATCACGACGAGGCCGTCAAGGGTCTGCGCTCGATCGCCGAGGGCAAGCCGAACCCGATCGTGATCAGCGCCGACGGCCCGGTCACCAACGGCCCGGTCTGGGTGCTCGCCGGATTCGGTGCGCAGCACCGCAAGATGGCGAAGAGCCTTTATCTGCGCGACCAGACGTTCGCCGAGTGGATCAACAAGGTCGACAGCCTCATCCAGGACGAGCGCGGCCACTCGATCGTCGAGCTCATCCTCGACGACGCCATTGACTACACCGACGAGACCACCGAGCTCCCGATCGAGAAGGTGCAGCTGGTCATCTTCGCGATCCAGGTCGCGCTCGGCGAACTGCTCAAGGCGCACGGCGCGAAACCCGGTGCGCTGATCGGCCAGTCGCTCGGCGAGGCCGCGGCGGCGTACTTCTCCGGCGGTCTTTCGCTGGAGGACGCCACCCGCACCATCTGCTCGCGCTCGCACCTGATGGGCGAGGGCGAGGCGATGCTGTTCGGCGAGTACATCCGGCTGATGGCGCTGGTGGAGTACTCGGCGGAGGAGATCGTATCGGTCTTCGGGGAGGATGAAGCCTTCAACAACCTCGAGGTCTGCGTGTACGCCGCGCCGACCCAGTCGGTGATCGGCGGTCCGCCCGACCAGGTCGACGCGATCATCGCCCGCGCCGAATCGGAGGGCAAGTTCGCCCGCAAGTTCCAGACCAAGGGCGCCAGCCACACTTCGCAGATGGACCCGCTGCTCGGTGAGCTCGCCGCGGAACTGCAAGGCATCGAAGCGCATCCGGTGCAGGTGCCCTACTACTCGACGGTGCACGAGGGCAGCTTGATCCGGGCCGGCTCGGACCCGATCCACGACGTGGACTACTGGAAGAAGGGCCTGCGGCACAGCGTGTACTTCACGCACGGCATCCGCAACGCCGTCGACAACGGGCACACCACGTTCCTGGAACTGGCGCCGAACCCGGTCGCGCTCATGCAGGTCGGCCTGACCACCGCCGCGGCGGGTCTGCATGACGCACAGCTGATCCCGACGCTGGCGCGCAAGCAGGACGAGGTCGACTCGATGACCACGGCGATGGCACACCTGTACGTGTACGGCCACGATCTGGACATGCGCACGCTGTTCCCGCTGCCGGCCGACCGGCCGGTGGACCCGGCCACCGACTACGCGGACATCCCGCCGACCCGGTTCAAGCGCAAGCCGCACTGGCTGGAGGCGCACTTCACCGGTGACAGCTCGGCCGTCATGCCCGGCAACCATGTCGCCACGCCTGACGGCAGGCACGTGTGGGAGTACCTGCCGAAGGGCGAGACCGATCTGGCGGCCCTGGTGAAAGCGGCTGCGGCCGTGGTTCTTCCGGACGCCAAGCTGACAGCCTCCGAGCAGCGCGCCGTCCCCGGCGAGGGGTCGCGCCTGGTGACCACGTTGACCCGCCATCCCGGCGGAGCCGGCGTGCAGGTGCACGCCCGCATCGAGGAGTCGTTCACGCTCGTCTACGACGCGATCGTCACCAGGGGCGGTCAGCAGACTGCGCTGCCGACCGCTGTCGGCGCGACCACGGTGGCCGAGGTGGCCACGGCGCCCGTCGCGGTCGAGGAGCCCTCGGGAGCCCCGGAATTCGAGGCCGACAACCTGACTGCGGGCGCCAACCTCGGTGCCAGCTTCGCGAAGTGGTCACCCGAGTCCGGCGAGACCATCGGTGAGCGCCTCGGCACCATCGTCGGCGCGGCCATGGGTTACGAGCCCGAGGACCTGCCGTGGGAGGTGCCGCTGATCGAGCTCGGCCTGGATTCACTGATGGCGGTGCGCATCAAGAACCGGGTCGAGTACGACTTCGACCTGCCGCCGATCCAGCTCACCGCCGTGCGCGACGCGAACCTGTACGCCGTCGAGAAGCTGATCGCGTACGCGGTGGAGAACCGCGATCAAGTCGAAGAGCTGGCCGAGACGCAGAAGGGGCAGACCGCCGAGGAGATCGCCGCGGCCCAGGCCGAGTTGATGGGCGGAGCCACGACGGTCGCCGAGCTGGAGGCCAAGCTGGCCGAGGCGGGCCACCCCATCGCGGCCGACAAATCCACCGACGAAGTGGTGACCGCCGCGGGAACCGAAGCGCCTCCGTCCGATGTCGCGGTCCCCGCCCCGCCGACCGACCCGTCGGGACCGTCGATTCCGGCCCCGCCGACCGACCCGTCGGGACCGTCAGCGCCCACAGCCGAGCGCTCGTCAGCAGCTGATGGTTCCTCGCGCGAGCGCTCGTCAGCAGCCGGCCTGGCCGCCAAGGTCCTCACCCAGGAGGCTGTCACCGAGGCGCTCGGCGCCGACGTGCCCCCGCGCGACGCGGCCGAGCGGGTCACGTTCGCCACCTGGGCCATCGTCACCGGCAAGTCGCCGGGTGGCATCTTCAACGAGCTGCCGTCGATCGCCGACGACGTCGCCGAGAAGATCGCCCAACGGCTCTCCGAACGCGCCGAGGGCACCATCACCGCCGAACAGGTCAAGGTCGCCCGCACGATCCAGGACCTGTCCTCGCACGTGCGCGACGAGATGGACGCCGGTGAGCTGGACGGGTTCGTCCGCATCCTGCGGGCCAGGCCGGAGGGCTCCACCCGCGTCCCCGTGTTCGTCTTCCACCCCGCGGGCGGAACCACGGTCGTCTACGAGCCGCTGATGAAGCGGCTGCCGGCCGACACCCCGGTCTACGGCATCGAGCGGGTCGAGGGCTCCATCGAGGAGCGGGCCCGCGAGTACGTACCGAAGCTGATGGAGATCCAGGGCAACGGGCCGTACATCCTCGCCGGCTGGTCACTCGGCGGGGCGCTGGCCTACGCGTGCGCGGTGGGGCTGAAGAGCCAGGGCGCGGACGTCAAGTTCGTCGGCCTGATCGACACCGTGCGCGCCGGCGAGGAGGTGCCGCAGACCAAGGAGGAGATCCGGGCCCGCTGGGACCGTTACGCCCTGTTCGCGCAGCGCACCTTCAACGTCGAGATCCCGGCCATCCCGTACGAGCAGCTCGAGGAACTCGACGACGAGGGCCAGGTGAAGTTCGTCCTCGACGCGGTCAAGGACAGCGGCGTCGACATCCCGGGCGGCATCATCGAGCACCAGCGCACGTCGTATCTGGACAACCGCGCGCTCGACACCGCGGTGATCGAGAACTACGACGGGCACGTCACCCTCTACATGGCCGACCGCTACCACGACGACGCGATCATGTTCGAGCCGCGTTATGCCACCCGCCAACCCGACGGCGGCTGGGGCCGGTTCGTCGCCGATCTGGAAGTGGTGCCGATCGGGGGCGAGCACATTCAGGCGATCGACGAGCCGTACATTGCGAAGGTCGGCGCCCATATGAGCGAGGCGATCAACGCAATTGAGGCGGAGAGCGAGGGCAAGTGACCGAACGGACTACCGCCGAGCTGCTGGCCGAGCTTCGCGAAAAGCTGGAGCTGGCCAAGGAACCCGGTGGCGAGAAGGCCGTTGCCAAGCGGGAGAAGAAGGGCATCCCGAGTGCCCGCGCCCGGATTCATGCGCTGCTCGACCCGGGCAGCTTCCTGGAGATCGGCGCGCTGGCCAAGACCCCCGGCGACCCCGACGCGCTCTACGGCGACGGCGTCGTCACCGGCCACGGCACCATCAACGGGCGGCCGGTCGGCGTGTTCAGCCACGACCAGACGGTGTTCCAGGGCTCGGTCGGGGAGATGTTCGGACGCAAGGTCGCCCGCCTGATGGAGTGGGTCGCCATGGTCGGCTGCCCGATCATCGGCATCAACGACTCCGCGGGCGCCCGCATCCAGGACACCGCGACATCGCTGGCCTGGTACGCCGAGCTGGGCCGCCGCCACGAACTGCTGCGCGGCCTGGTGCCCGAGATCTCGCTGATCTTCGGCAAGTGCGCGGGCGGCGCCGTGTACTCGCCGATCCAGACCGACCTCGTCGTCGCGGTGCGCGACCAGGGCTACATGTTCGTCACCGGTCCCGACGTCATCAAGGACGTCACCGGTGAGGACGTCACGCTCGACGAGCTCGGCGGCGCCGACGCCCAAGCCCGGTACGGCAACATCCACCAGGTCGTGGAATCCGAGGCCGCGGCGTTCCAGTACGTGCGGGACTACCTGAGCTTCCTGCCCGGCAATGCCTTCGACGACGCGCCGATCGTCAACCCGGGCCTGGAGCCCGAGGTGACGCCGCACGATCTCGAACTCGACGCGATCGTGCCGGACGCCGACAACCAGGCCTACGACATGATGGAGATCCTGCTGCGGATCTTCGACGACGGCGACGTGTTCCAGGTCGGTGAGCAGGCCGGTCCGGCGATCATCACCGCGTTCGCCCGCGTGGACGGCCGCCCCGTCGGCATCATCGCCAACCAGCCGATGTACATGTCGGGTGCCATCGACAACGAGGCCTCCGACAAGGCGGCCCGCTTCGTCCGGTTCTGCGACTCGTTCAACACCCCGCTGGTGTTCGTCGTCGACACCCCCGGCTTCATGCCGGGTGTGGAGCAGGAGAAGGGCGGCATCATCAAGCGCGGCGGCCGCTTCCTCAACGCGGTGGTGGAGGCCGACGTCCCCAAGGTGACGATCACGATCCGCAAGTCCTACGGCGGCGCCTACGCGGTGATGGGCTCCAAGCAGCTGACCGCTGACTTCAACTTCGCCTGGCCGACCGCCCGCATCGCGGTGATCGGCGCCGAAGGCGCGGCCCAGCTGCTGGTCAAGCGGTTCCCCGATCCCACCGCCCCCGAGGTGCAGAAGATCCGGGCCGACTTCATCGAGGGCTACAACGCCAATCTGGCCACGCCGTGGATCGCCGCCGAACGCGGCTTCATCGACGGTGTGGTCGAGCCCCACGAAACCAGGCTGCTGCTGCGCAAGTGCATGCACCTGCTGCGCGACAAGCAGATCAACCGTGTGCAGCGTAAGCACGGCCTGACACCGATCTAGGCCGTCGGGTGCGGTTGGATTTCCTGGTGCGGTTGGATGGAGCACGTGTCGACTGATTTCACGGGTTTGAGGAGGGATGCGCCGCTCGGCGATCCCCGGCTGGATTTGTGCGACCTGTACGTGTTCCAGTCGCCGAAGGATCCCGGGCGGACCGCGCTGATCCTGACCGCCAACCCGAACGCCGACGCGTTGCATCCCGACGCCGTCTACCGCATCGCCATCGACAACGACGGCGACCTGCGCAACGACATCGCGTTCAACTTCGTGTTCAGTGACCCATCTGCGGGCCCGTCCGGCCCACGACAGTGGGTGGACGTCTATCTGGCCCTGCAGGCCGAGGCCCGCGTCGACGCCGCGGCCGGGTCGCGGATCTTCGGTGACCGCGAGGTGTCGTTCGACGGGGGACCGCACATCTGGCAGTCGGGTTCGTTCACGTTCTTCGCCGGCGCGCGCAGCGATGCGTCGTTCGCCGACTCCAGGGTCATCGCGATGGCGGTGGAACTGCCGACGGCATACCTGGGCGCGGCTCCCGACGTGCGGATCTGGGCGCGGTGCAGTCTGCTCCGGGACGGCACCTGGGTGCATGCCGACCGGGTCGGCCATCCGTGGGTCAGCGGCTTTTTCGCCAGTGACGACGATCTTGCGGAGTACAGCGCGGGTGAGCCGAACCGCGACCGGGCCCGCTGGATGGGGCACCTGATCGACCTGCTGGCCGACACGGGGGACTACACCCGGGAAGAGGCGATCGAGGCGATCGAGGCGGAGGGCACGCTGCCCGATGTCCTGACGTACAACCCGTCCGCCCCGGTGAGGTATCCGAACGGGCGCACGCTCACCGACGATGTCGCCGACTACCGGTCGAAGTTCCTCACCAACGGGCAGCAGGGGTTGTCCGGCCTGAACACGCCCGACGACCTGCTCCCCGAATTCCCGTACCTTGGCACACCCCGCTGAGCCTGCGCCGTCCGTGCTGGTGGATGTCTACCAGCGTTGCGAAAGGCTACCGCTGGTCGGCGGGTTGTTCACGCGCGGCAGACTCGAAGCCAAGGCCGTACTGTCGCTGATCGTGGCCGCAGTCATCGACGAACTCGATCTCACCGAGATCGTGCGTGAGCGACTGACCGCCGAGGCCATCGAGGCAGTCATCGCGCGGATCGACCTCGTCACGCTGGCCAACGGGGTGATCGACGGGGTCGACCTGCCGAGGATCATCCGGGAATCGACGACGAGCGTGACCGCGGACGTGATGACGGATGTGCGGTCGCAGGGCGAACGCGCCGACGACGCCGTGTCCGGCTTCGTCGACCGGATGATGGGTCGCAGGCGGGGATTCCGTGAGCGTCCCTGACGCGGCCGACACGCATCGCACCGCTGGAGTGGTCAGCCGCGGCACGGCGGCCGTGCTCGATCTGATCGTGGTCGGGGTGCTGCTGGGGTTGCTCTATGCCGGGCTGGTGTTGAGCAGGCTGGCGCTGAATCCCGGCTCGTTCCGTTTTCCGGCGCTCGACGCGGTGTTCTCCGGGATGGTCGGATTCGTCGCCGCGGTGGTCTACCTGAGCCTGTGCTGGTCGGTGTCGGGGTGCACCGCCGGGGCGGTGGCGATGGGGCTGAAGGTGGTGGGGCGGCGCACCACCCGGTTGAAACCCGTGACGGCGCTGCTGCGCGCCATCGCCTGCGTCGTCTTCCCGCTCGGGTTGGCGTGGGTCGCTGTCGACGCGCAGCGAAGGTCCTTGCAGGACATCGTGTTCGGCAGCCGGGTGGTGTACGTCCGCCCATGACCGCAATCACGGGGAGGTTGAGCGCATGCCGCTGAGCGACGGCGAGGTCATCGCGGGCTACACCATCGTGCGGATGTTGGGTTCGGGGGGCATGGGCGAGGTCTACCTGGCCAAGCACCCCCGGCTACCGCGCTACGACGCACTCAAGGTGCTCTCGACGACGGTGTGCGCCGACAGCGAGTACCGGGAGCGGTTTCACCGGGAGGCCGACATCGCCGCCACACTGTGGCACCCGCACATCGTTGCCGTCCACGACCGCGGCGAGTACGAGGGTCGGCTCTGGATATCGATGGATCACGTCGAGGGAACGGATGCCGCCCGGCTGCTGGCCGAGAGGTACCCCCACGGCATGCCGCCGGCGCTGGTGATCCGGATCGTCACCGCCGTCGGGGAGGCCCTCGACTATGCGCATCAGCGCGGCCTGCTGCACCGCGACGTCAAACCGGCGAACATCCTGATCGCCGATCCCGAGACCGAGAATGAACGGATCATGCTCGCGGACTTCGGGATTGCGCGCAGGGTCGGTGAGGTCAGCACGTTGACCGGCACCAGCATGACGGTCGGGACGGTGGCCTACTCGGCCCCCGAGCAGCTGACCGCCGACGAACACATCGACGGCCGGGCCGACCAGTACGCGCTGGCGGCGACGGCGTTTCAGCTGCTGACCGGGTCCCCGCCGTTCCAGCATTCCAACCCCGCGATCGTCATCAGCCAGCACCTGACCGCCCAGCCACCGTCCATTTCGGTGCACCGCCCCGAATTGTCCTCGCTGGGAATGGCTTTCGAGAAGGCGCTGGCCAAGTCGCCCGCCGACCGATTCGACCGGTGTGTCGATTTCGCGCGAGCGCTGGCCAATCGGAGTGGCACAGAGCTTCCCGGCTCGGCGTTCGACCCGGACGCGACGAGGCACGCCGCCGCACCGACCGGGCCGCGGCACGCCAAAACCGCTGCGGCGCCTAGATCGCGGCGACGCGTCGTGCTGGCGGGGGCCGGGCTGGTGCTGGCGCTGATCGCGGTCGCCGCGGCGGTGTTCCTGGCGCGTTTCGAGCGGGACGTGGGCCGCGGTGAGGCGCGGGCGACCGCTTCGACCACCGCGAGCACCGCGCCCACCGGGTCCGGCAGCGTCACGTTGCCGGTGGTCGTGGTCGGCGCTGACTGCGCCACCCTCGGCGCCGCAGGCGTCACCGAGGCTGGTGACCCGGCCTACTGCGCGCGGCTGGCATCGTCCGGGGCGCCGTTGTGGTCGCTGTATCCCGGTGAGATCCCGCACCCCACAGGAACTTCCGCGCCCGAAGGTGAATCCCAGGGCCCGGACACGCCGGTGCTGGTGTGTATGCAGCAGACCGGACAGAGTCAGGTCGACTGCCACGACGACATCCTGCAGGAGAACACCGACCCGGGCGCCAACGACACCCAGACGCCGGGCTGACGGTCAGTCGATGTCCCCGGCGGTGGCGGCGATGTCGTCGCCGAACCACTTCTCCTTGATCAGGTTGTAGGTGCCGTCCTCGCGCATCCGGAACAGCGCCTGGTTGATCGGCTTACGCAACGGGCTGCCGATGTTGAACACGAAACCCTGGTTCTCCTCCTGGAACACGGGTCCGGCCATGACGGCGACGCCTTCGCCCCGGTGCGCCACGTAGTACCGCAGCACGGGGGAGTCGAAAACCACTGCGTCGTAATTTTCCTCGCGCAGCAGGTGGTAGGACTCTTCGATCGTGTCGGTCTCCGTCGCGGCAATGCCCATCCCGCGCAGGAATTCGGCGGCCGTGGTGTCGGCGACGGTGGCGACCGACTTCTCGTAGAGGTCGGCCGGCCCGGTGATCTTCGCGTCGAGCTTTGCGACGGTGAGCGTGGCGCTGAGGTTGGCGGAGTAGAACGAGATGAACACGATGCCTGCAAAACCCCACAGGATCGCCAGGGACTGGGTGATGGTCTTCGTTGCGGCGGTGCTGTTCTTCCCGACGAGGGATCCGATGCCCCAACTGAAGGACTGGAAGATCCCGGGGAAATACGACCGGGACACGACGGGGTCCTCGTCGCGACGTTCGATCAGCCAGAACACGTGTGCCGGAATGACGCTGACCACGATCGCAGCGCTGAGCCAGATGAGCATGGTGCGGGAGAACAGCAGGTCCAGATAGCCGCCCAGCCCTGGCACCGCGGGCCGTGTGTCGTGCACCGGCACGATGATCTGCAGCCCGCCCTCGAGGGTGGGTTGGGAGAAGTCGAAGTGCTGCTCACGATCGGCGGTGAACGAGATCGCGCCCACCGCGACGTCGGCCCGGTTCTCGGCCACCGCCGCGAGTTGACCTGCCACGTTGTCGGTCCGGACGAACTCGGTGTCCCAGCCCAGTCGCTTTGCGATCTCGTTCCACAGCTCGACGGTGAAACCGGTCAGCTCGCCATTGGTGGTCTCCATGACGAACGGTTCGAGTGGATGGATGGCGACGGCCACCGATTCCGGGCCCGGGTCGGCGTCGGGTTGAGCGGCGGCCGGAGGGGCCAGCAACAACGCTCCGATCAAGACAGTCAGCGCCAGGACGTATCGGTGGACGCCCACGAAGTCCACTCCTCCTTCTTCGGGTGATCTTTTCGCACCCTACCGATTGCGGAGTGTCAGATCTCGGGGAAGCCGAGCCACTGGTCGACCAGGAACGTGTTACCGCGCGCGACGACGGTGGCGCCGCCGCGGCCGGGATAGTGCGCCGGGATCACCGCGGCACGCCGGCGCGAGGCCTCGGTGAGGATCCGGTGGCGAGAACGTGCGGCGGCCACGGGGTCCACATCGAACGCGCACGGATCGTCGGGCCGCGGGATCTGTATCGGACTGTGGGTGAGATCACCGACGAACACCGCGGGCACTCCGGCGTCGAGCCAGACCACCGTCGACCCCGGGGTGTGGCCGGGGGCGGGCCGCAGCCACAGCGAGTCGCTGACCCGGTGATCACCGGAGAACAGCTCCATCTGCGGCTCGACGGGTGAAACGCTGTCGGCGAACACGATTCGCATACCGTCGGCGACGTCGGGATTGTCGGGCGAGAAGTGCCGGTAGTCGAGCTCGGGCATCAGATAACGCGCATTCGGGAATGTCGGCGTCCAGGCTCCGCCCCCGGTGCCTGCGCCGCTCGCGGCGGAAAGCCGGGTGTTCCATCCGACGTGGTCGGTGTGCAGATGGGTGTTGACCACGACGTCGACGTCCTCGGGACTGACCCCGGCGTCGGTGAGGGCCTTCAGGTATGGGGTGTCCAGCTGGTGCAGGGGAGGCATGTGCGGGCGGTTCCGATGGTTGCCCACGCCGGTGTCCACCAGCACGGTCAGCCCGTCAACCCGGATCACCCATGTCTGAATGGCGATCTTCCATTCGTCGGCGCCGCGATCCCAGAACAGCGGTTCCAGCAGGTCGGCGTTGGCCGGCCACGCGGCGGCGGGCGTCTGCCCGAACAACGAGGTCCGCATCTGGGCCCGCACCTCCACCACACGCGACAACGTGGCGCGGCCCAGACGGACCTGACCCGTCACGGCTGGAAGCGCATCGGGCCGGGCGACCACAGCCCCGAATGCGTGGTGTCGCCGAGGTCGATCTCGGCCGGTTGCGCGTCGACGATGGTGTCGAAGCGGCGCAGCGAGCCCCAGTCCTGACCCCAGTCGTTGGACAGGTAGGTCGACATCACCGAGGCTCGCAACAGCAGGTCGGTGATGCCCAGCAGGCCGCCGTTGATGCCGTCCTGCCAGGTGTCGGTGCTCTGCAGCTTGGCGAAATAGTCCGGCGAGATGCGGAATTTCGGGATGTCGGTGACGCCGTTGGCGTGCAGCATGGGCTGCTGGCAGGGGAACGCCAGCCCGACCGCCCAGTCCATCAGCACCGGCTGCTCGGAACCGATGTACTCCTGCACCGATTTCACCTCGGGGACGCGCGGGGGCGTCACGGCGACCCAGTCGCCCCGGCCCAGCGACAGGTCCTCGGCGACCACCCGGACCGCGACCGCGTCGGCCGGGATCTGGGCGCGCGGATAGCGCAGGTTGCGCCAGGACGGCGTGGGGCCGATGTCGAACGGGCTGACCCGGCCCGCCGCGACGGGCGCGCCGTCCGGTCCGCGGGTGGCGTACTCGAGCTCGACGGTCTGGCCGGACGTGTCCGCCTCCGCGACGCTGGTGCCCGAGATCGTCCCCGCCGCGGTGATCACCACGAGGGGGTGCGCGGCGTCGGCGGGCGGCAGCTCGTACCAGGCCGAGGCGAGCCGGCTCTCCTGTTGCGGCCCGGTCGAGTACGTACCGGCGACCGGGACGCGGGCCGGGTCGAGGCCGTACGGCAGGGGCACCGTGGAGCCGTTGACGCCGGGGCGAGACAACTTGATCGGCCGGTTCCAGTCGTAGTCGGTACCGGGCTGTGGGTTGTTCAACCGGATCGCCTCGGCGATGATCCGGTCGGGAACTCCGTTGGGGGAGAAGCCCGCCGGGTCGGTGCCGCCGAGCGGGCCCAGCGGGCCGTACCGACCCGGGATCGGTTGCAGGAAGCCGGCGTTGGAGTCCGGTTCGACGAGCACGTCGTCGGCCAGCCCGCAGCCGCCGGCGAACGCGCGGATGTTGGCCCAGCCGTTGGAGTAGGTGGGGTACTGGCGCACCACGCCGATCGCCATCGACGCCACCATGAACAGCACCATGAATCCGGCGGCGACCGGGATCGGGGCGGCGGTGAGCGCATCGACCACGCGGGAGTCCTGCTTGTTGCGCAGGTGCAGCCAGAACGCCCACAGTGCGGCGACCCCGAACAGCGTGAAGAACACCGCGCTGGCGGTCACCCCGCCCAGTTGCGGCACCGAGTTGTTGTACGGGGCACCGAAGTTGGAGACGTACCACCAGCCGTTCGTCGAGGCGAAGCACAGCGCCAGGATGAACAGCACACCGGCCAGGAAGGCCATCCGGTTGCGTGCCGAGCGCAGCACCACCGGTGACACCAGCACCGTCGCCAGCGCCGCCATCGCGCCGCCCACCGCGGCGAACAGCCCGAAGTGGTGGATCCACTTGGTGGGGGTGAACATCAGGAAGAAGATGGTGGCGAAGATGACGCCCATCAACCGCCAGGCCGGGCCGCGGGCGACACCGGGAACGCGCTTGCGCCGCAACATGATGAACAGCGACGAGAACAGGCACAGCGCGGTGAACAGGAACGCCACCCGCCGGGCGATCGCACCGTCGGTGGTGGGCAGGACCAGGTAGTAGTACCGCAGGTTCTCGGTCCACCACTCCTGGCTGGGGCCGATCGCGGTGCGGATCTTGGTGGCTTCCAGAACCGTCGCCAACGTCTGGTCGGCGAACACCACCGCGAGCACGACGGTGCCCGCGGCCAGCAGCGGCGCGAGCAGCGGCCACAGCCCGACCAGTTGGCGTCGCCGCATCAGGATCCGCAGGATCGGACGGCCGCCGGCGACGAGCGCGGCCACCGCGATCAGCCCGGTCGGCTGGATGCCGAGGGTGAACGCCGCCGTCGTGATGGCCAGCGCCGCGGGGGTGAGCCGGCCCGATGTCACCGCACGCTCGATCAGCACATAGGTGATCAGCGCACCGGTGGCGATCTGGCCTTCGGGGCGCAGGCCGTTGTTGAACGGCATCCACGCCGCCAGCAGCACCAGCCCCGCGGCCCACAGCGCGGCGCGGCTCCCCGACACCGCCGGACCGAGCCGGGGCAGTACCTCGCGGGACAGCAGCAGCCAGCAGACCAGGGCGCAGACAAGGTCGGGGAGCCGCATCCAGATGCTTGCGGTGCTGACCTGCGTCATCAGCGCCAGCAGGTTGTAGTACCAGCCGAAGGGGTCCTCGGGGCTGCCGAACCAGCGGAAGTAGTTCGACATGTAGCCGGCGTGGTCGGCGACCCGCGCCATCTGCAGGATGTAGCCGTCGTCCGAGGAGTTCGCCCCGATGACGTACCAGAGTGCGAACCCGCCGACGACGACACCGTCGACTGCGGTCAGGGTGCGCCAGCGGGTCGGGATGACCCGGTGCATGCGCCGGCCGTCGAGCCGGTCCAGCCGCCACAGTGCCAGCAGTGCGATGACGGTGCTGACGATCGCGAGCAGGATCGCGGCGAGCTTGAGCGCCGTCGGATGGGTGGTGTAGCGGGTGTCGATCGTGGCCGAGAACGACAGGCCCGGCGGGGCGGGCCCGGTCAGGTCGGTGAACACACCCACGATGGCGGGCCGCAGGTTGGGATCGGGGTAGCCGGTGCGCTGCGGTTGTCCGGCGTTGTCGCCGGAAACCTGTGTCAGTCCGACGAATTCGGCGAACGTTCCGTCCAGGTTCGAGGTGATGTCGATGCGCTCACAGCCGGGCCCGGCGACCCGGTCCCGATCGACGCTGGCCACCACGACATTGCGCACGATCACGTCGACCCGGTCGTCGGAGACCGTGACCAGCATCGCGTTCAACGCGGCGTCCCGGCCCTCGGCCGGTGCGGTGCCGAGCAGCAGGCCGCCGTCGGCCGGCATCGACCGGACGACCTCGCACGGCACGGTCGCGGTCAGGCTCACCGGCGCCTGGGAGATCAACGGGGCAGTGACGTTGTCGAGGCGGTTCTGCTGCGGCCAGTTCAGCGTCGCCGTGGTCTGGGTGACCGGCAGCAGCGGGATCGAGACCGCCAGCACGAAGCCGAGCAGGCCGGCGATCGTGGCGACCCAGCGCGCGATCTTCACGTCTCTTGCGTCGATGTTCACGGCTCCTGCCGATGTACCGCTCACGGCTTCGCCCGATGTGCCGCTCACGGCAGTGCCCTGATCGGTCCGCCACGGCTCCAGCCGAACACTCGCGTCGACCCTTCCTCGATCAAGGCGTCGGGCGCCTCGTCTTTCGGCACCACCCGTAGGTACCGCTCCAGCGAACCCCAGTCGCGGTACCAGTCACCGCTGAGATACGTCGGGATCGACTCGGTGCGCAGCAACGCCTGGATGAACAGGAACGGCCCGCCGTCCTGGGCGGCCTGCCACTGGTTCGACGACACGACGATCTGCTTGAAGTTCGGCATGATCCGGTACTCGGGCAGTTCGGCGATCCCGAGGTGCTCGGTGAACGGCCGCTGGCACGGGAAGTTGGCCGCGGTGGCGATGTCCATCAGCACCGGGGTCTGCCTGCCGAGGAAGTCCTGTGCGGTCTGCAGCACCGGCACCCGCGGCGGTGTGAACGCGAACCACTGGTCCTCGGACAGGTTCGGGTCGTCGGCCACGATGCGGGCCACATTGGCCTCCGGCGGCGCCCACTCCAGCGGGAACCGCAGGTTGCGCCACGCCTTCTGGACGAAGATGTCGATCGGCTGCACCTCGCCGAGTTCCTGGTAGGAACCGTCGGGCCGGTGCACACCCCACTGCAGTTTGAGGGACTGGCCGTAGTTGAAGGAGCCGTCCTCGTTGTAGTACCAGATCGCGCCCGCCGCGGCGACGCTCACCAGCGGCCGGTCCGGGGTGCGGGGCGGTAGCTGATACCAGGCCGAGGTGGCCTTCGCGGCGAGGGTGTTCTCGTCGAAACTGCCCATCACCGGCGTGGTGGCCGGGTCGAGCCCGAACGGCAGGAACACTCGGGACCCGTTGACGCCTTCGGGTCCGTAGCCGCCGCCGGTGCCCGCCGCGTAACCGACGCCGATGTTCGGCTTGTCGACGGGGCCGTCGGAGTTGACGGTGCCCGGGTTGGCCGCCACCGGCTCGGCCGGCTCAAGGGTGTCGCTGACGCCGTTGGGGGTGAAGCCCACGGGGTCTTCGCCGCCGAGGGGCCCGTACTCGCCGAAGCGCTGGCCTGGCACCGGGGTCAGCATGCCCGCGTTGGTGTCGGCCTCGACGAGCACCGCGTCGGCCATCGAACAGGAGGCGTCCGACAGACCTGAGCGCAACGCGGAGATGTTCGCCGCGCCGGTGGTGTAGACGGGATAGCGGCCCGCGGTGGCCTTGAGCATCGACCCGAGTTCGAGCACCACCATGATCACGGCGACCACGAGCAGCGGGGTGGACGCCAGCGCCCGGTTGCGCCCGGTGTCGGCGACCTCGGTGTGCCCGGCGTAGTCCATCCGGAAGTGCAGCCAGCCGGCGAGCAGGCCGCACGCGATGGCGAGCACCAGGAAGATCGTGGTCACCGGGTAGCCCACGATGACGGGCTGCTTGTCGAACCACGGCACGCCGTAGTTGCCGACGTAGAACCAGCCGTTGATGCCCGAGGTAGCCCACGCCAGCACGAACAGCAGCGCGGTCACATACAGCGCCAGGTTGCGGCGGCTGTGCAGCCCGACCCGGGCGAACGCGAACGCGGTGATCGCGCCGAGAGCACCCGCGAGGCCGGCGAACACGCCGAACTGCACCGCCCACTTGGTCGGGGTCAGTGTCAGCAGCAGCAGCCCGATCGCGGTCGTGCCCGCCAGCCGCCACACGGGTCCGTTGACGGCGCCGGGCAGGCTGCCGCGGCGCAGCAGCACCATCAGCACGCCGAACAGGCACAGCAGCAGGATCAGCACCGAGAAACGCCGGGTCAGCGACCCGTCGACGCTCTCCTCGACGGTCAGGAAGTAGTACCGCAGGAACTCCTGATACCAGGGGATCGTCGGGCCGACGACGTATTTGATGCGGACCGACTCGGCGACGGTGGCCAGGGTCTGGTCGCGGAAGACGACGACGAACAGCAGCGACGCGGCCGCGGCGAGCGGGGCCAGCTGGGCCGCCAGGCCGTCGACGGGACGCCGCGCGGCGACGATCCGCGTCACCCCGCGGGCACCGACGAGCAGCGGTGCGAGCGCGACCAGGCCCTGCGGGGCCAGCGTCACCGAGAAGACCGCGACCACGATCGCCACGGCGTACGGCCACAGCCTGCGCGTCGCCAGCGCCCGCTCGGTCAAGATCCACGCCGCCACCACACCGAAGGCGATCAGGGGTTCGGGGCGCAGCCCGTTGTTGAACGGCAGCCACGCGGCCAGGAACACCGCCCCGCCGGTCAGCACCGCGACCCGGTTGTCCGCCACCCGCCTGCCCAGCCTCGGCAGCACGCAGCGGCTGACGATCAGCCAGGTCCCGATCGCGGCGGCAGTGGCGGGCAGGCGCAGCCACACACTCGCCGTGCTGATCGACGCCAGCTGGGCCAGCACACTCTGGTACCAGTCGAACGGGGCTTCCGACGCGCCGAAGTAGCGGTAGTAGTTGGTGATGTAGCCGGCTTCCCCGGACACCCGCGCGATGGTGGTGTTGTAGCCGTCGTCGGACGAAAGCGCCCCGACCAGGTGCCAGATCAGCAGGCTGCCGACGACGGCGGCGTCGGTCAACCAGGTCCACAGCCCGGTGCGGCGGCGGCGCCGCAGCTCCCGGGGCATCCGGCGACCCGAGGCCCGGTCCAGCACCGCGAGCGCGACGATCGCCGCGATCACGCACAGCACGCCCAGCACCATCACGGCGAGCTTGACCGTCGTCGGCGTCGTGATGAACCGGGTGTCGACGTCGATGCGGGCGCGCAGGCCGGAATCGGGGCCCGCTTCCAGGTCGGTGAAAACGCCCGCGACCTGCGGACGCTTCTCTGGCTCGAGGGTGCCCGCCGCGCCGGGGATACCGACGAAGTCCGCGCCGACCGCGCCGACACCGGCCCAGATACGCAGCTCGCTGCACGCGCCGGAGTCGACGGCCTCGCGCGGCGCGACCGCGGCGACGGTGTCGCGGAATGCGACGTAGACGACGTCGGCGTTGGCGCGCACGAACAGTCCGTTGCGGCCCGCGTCGATACCGTCGGCCGGGATCGTGGAGAACACCACCCCGTCGTCGCCGGGCAGTGTCGCCACCGCCGGGCACGGGATGGTGACGTCCAGCGCGTGCGGCGCACCCGACACGAGTGGGGCGGTGATGTCGCTGACGAAGCCTTCGGCGTTCACCGATTGCGGCCAGGTGATGGTGGCCGTGGACTGCTTCACCGGAAGCAGGGGCGCCAGCCCGCACAGGAGCATTCCGAGAAGCCCCGCGATGACGGCGACGAGGCGGGCGGACGGGGCAGGCACGAGGCTCGATGGTAGGCGACGTTCCTAGGACGGGAACTTCGGCGTGCCGCGGTGCGACCGAGCTGTTAGCTCAGCCGCAGTGGTGCCGGGCTCCACAACCCGCTGCGCTCCGCCGTGCCGAGATCCAGACGCGCCGGTTCGGCGTTCGGGTAGAACGGCAGCAGCCGCTGCAGCGCGCCCCAGTCGCGGTACCAGGCGTCCTTCAGATACGTCGGCACGGTGACGGGGCGCAGCAGCAGTTCGGTGATGCCGAGCGGACCGCCGCCGAGGTAGTCCATCACCGGGGAGTTGGCCTCGGCGCCGAACCGGTCGGGCAGGATCCGCCACTTCGGCACCTCGATGACGCCGTTGCGGTGGCCGAACGGGCGCTGGCACGGGAAGGCCAGACCGACCAGCCAGTCGAGCAGCACCGGGTCGCTGGACCCGACGACGTCCTGCAGCGTGCGCAGCTCGGGGATGCGGGGCGGCGTGACCGCGATCCAGTGCTCGGGGCTCAGATCGTCGTCGCTGGCGACCAACCGGATCTGGGTGGCCTCGGCAGGGATCGCCGACAGCGGGGTGCGCAGGTTGCGCCAGGCCGGGGCGGCGCCGACGTCGTCGAACCCGGTGCTGCCCGCCGGTTCACCGTCCGGGCCCGCCCACTGCACGAGGACCTCGCCCTGATCGAACCGGCCGGCGGCGGCGACGACGAGCAACGAATCGGAACGGTTCCTGTCGTTCCAGCCCGCGGGCAGCTGGTACCAGGCCGAACGCAGGAACGCAGGCTGCTGGGTTCCGCCGCGCCAGCTGCCGAGCACCGGGGTGCCTGCCGGGTCCAGACCGAACGGCAGCCGGGCGCGCGAGCCGTTGACACCGGCGGCGACGGTGGTGCCGCCCTCCGTCCCGGCTTCGCTGCCGGTGTCGCCGTTGTTGTCGGTGTCGGCGAAATTGTCCGAGCCGGGTTGCTCCATGACCGGGTCCGCCGACAGATCCGAAGGGATCCCGTTGGGGTTGAAGCCTTCTGAGGTCACCTCGCCGAGTGCGTCGCCGACCGGGACCCCGATCGGGGCGAGCATGCCCGCGTTGGTGTCCTGTTCGACCATGACGTCCTCGGCCAGGCCGCACGTCTTCCCGGTCAGGGCCTGCAGGTTGGACCGGCCCACGGTCCAGGCCGGGTACTGGCCGAGCATTGCGGTGGTCAGCGAGACCACCTCGAACACGACCAGCGCCCACGTGGCAATCGCCAACGGCGCCTGAAGGATTCGCTTCCATCGCGGCGGGGTGCCGTCGGGCGGTGGCACGTCACGTCCGGAGAAGTGGAGCCACGCTGCGATCAGCAGGGCCACCACGGACAGCCCGAGCAGCATGGTGGTGAATCCGAACTTCCACTCCGGGAACGAATTCGACCATGGCACGCCGAAGTTGGACACGTACCACCACCCGTTCACGGTGGCGAACGACAACGCCGTCAGGAACAGCACGGCGGCGGTGAAGATGGCGCGGTTGCGTGGTGAGCGCATCGCCGCGGCGGAGACGGCGACGGCGGCCAGCGCTCCGAGGGAACCGGCCAGGCCGGCGAACACCCCGAAGTGGTGGGTCCACTTGGTGGGAGTGAACATCATGGCCAGGAACGAGATGACGGTGATGCCGATGATGCGGCGGCTGGGCCCGGCGGCGGTGCCCGGAATCCGCCCTTTGCGCAGTGTCATCGCGATGGCGACGACGAGCGCGAGCAGCAGCGTGAGGACCGCGAACCGGCGGGCGACCGAGCCGTCGGGGCTGGTGGTGAACAGCCGTGAGTAGCGGATGTGTTCGTCGAACCAGGCCAGGCTGGGGCCGACCGCCGATTTGAAGCTGCTGGCCTGCAGCTCGGCGGCCAGGGTCTGGTCCCGGAAGATCAGGAAGATGGTGACCGTGCCCGCCGCGGCGATCGGGGCCAGCAGCGCCCAATAGCCGAACCGTGAGACATGGGCGGCCACAATGGTTTTCAGCGGGCCGACGGCGACCAGTAGGGCGCCGACGGCGGCGATGCCGGTCGGGCCGGAGAACAGGGTGAGCGCACCGATGATGATCGCGACGGCCACGGGCATCAGCCTGCTGGTCGCGACGCCGCGCTCCACCGAGCACCAGGTCAGCAGGATGCCCAGCGCGATGATCGGTTCGGGCCGCAGGCCGTTGTTCAGCGGCAGCCAGAAGGCCAGGAACAGGCCGGCGGCCGTCCAGGCGGCGGCCCTGCTGTGTTTGACCGCCGAGCCGAGGCGGGGGATGACCTCCCGGCTGATCACCCACCAGCAGGCCAGCCCCATCAGCAGGGTCGGCAGCCGCATCCACACGCTGGCGGTGCTGACCTGGGCCCACACGGCGAGCAGGTCGTAGTACCAGCCGAACGGGGCCTCGGGGGTGCCGAACCAGCGGTAGTAGTTGGCCATGTAGCCGGCGTTCTCGGAGACGCGGGCCATGGTCAGGATGTAGCCGTCGTCGGCGGTGTTCGCGCCGACGAAGTGCCACCAGACCAGGACGGCGGCCACCAGGCCGTCCAGCGCCGACACCGACCACCAGCGGTTGGGCAGGAAACGCTTGTGCCGTCGGCCGTCGGCGCGGTCCAGCACGTGCAGCGCGCACAGGGACACGAGCGTCATCGCGATGCCGACGATCATCGCGAGCAGCTTCGCCCATGTCGGGGACGTGCTGTAGCGGGTGTCGATGGTCGCCGAGAACTCCAGGCCGGGCGGGGCGGGGCCGGACAGGTCGGTGAAGACGCCGACGATCTGCGGGCGGAAGTCGTAGCCGCCGCGCTCACCGCGCAACGGCTCGGTCGGTTCGGTCGCGTCCGCCGGGCCGCCGTCGTCAGGCTGGGCCTGCAGGCCGACGAACTCGCCGGTCACCTTGTCGGCGTGCGCGGTGAACCGCAGCCGCTCGCACGCCGGGCTGAGCACCTGGTCGAGCGGGGCACTGACCACCGGGGTGTTGCGGACGATGACGAGCAGGTCGTTGTTGACGCGCTCGATGAGCAGGCCGCGGTCCACGGCGTTGGGCGCCTGCTTGGGGACCGTCGAAAGCAGCACTGTGCGGCCGGGCCGGTCCAGCCCCGCCGCGGCGCTGCACGGCACGGTGATTTCCAGATCCGTCGCGACGTAGCCGATGAGCGGGGCGTCGACGCTGCGCAGCACGCCGTTCTGCGGCCAGTTCAGTTGTGCGGTGGTCTGGTTGACGGGCAACAGCGGGGTGGCGACGGCCAGCATCGTGCCCAACAGCCCCGCGACGATCGCGATGAGCCGCGAGGTGCGGTGATTGCTGCCGTTCGGCGGCGGCGTCGGCTCCGCGGACCGAACTGGCTGTGGCACCACGGGGCTAGATGGTAGATGGCTTGCGGATGGCCAGCACGAACGGCCCGATGGTGGACACGTCGAAGCGCGGGTCGTCGAACAGCGCGTCGTCGAGGGCGACGTGGTACCGCCGCACGTTCGGCTGGTTCGGATAGACGTCCTCGGCCAGGCGCAGCGTGTAGGTGTCGTTGGCGCCGCGGCGCATCAGGAACACCGACGGCGGCTCCCATGGCATCGCGTCGAGCGCCTCGATGAACTGGTCGGCGTCGGTCAGCATCGACCAGCCCTCGATGGCGCCGGCCCGCTGGTCGAACTGTGCGAGCGGATTGGCGTAGTGCGAGGTGAGTCCCTGGAACCCGTAGTACGGGTAGTAGGACAGGAAGCTGTAGTCGGCGGTGAGCACGACGGTCTCGTTGCGGGGCCGGCCGGTCACCTCCCGGATGCGGGCGTCGACCTCCCGGTAGTACTGCTCGGCGCCGGGCGGTCGCCGGTCGGCGCGCTGGCCGTAGCCGTCGGTGTCGGTGTAGGCGACGACGATGTCGGAGCGCAGCACATCCGGGATGTCCTGGCTGAAGGTGACGGCGCCCAGCACGCCGACGGCGGTGGCCACGGCGACGACCTTGGGCGCGTTGGCCGGCCGGACCCGGGCCGCGGCCGCGCGGGTCACCTCGATGAACCCGAAGGCGCCCGCGGCGGCCAGCAGGATGGTCAGGGTCGGCTGCAGCCGGAACGACAGCAGCGTGGTGCCCACCAGGGTGGTCACCATGGACAGCAGCGACCACGCGTAGACGGCCAGCACGGCGACGGCCAGCGCGCCGGCCCGCGTGGAGCTGCGCGCGTAGATCACCAGCCAGGCGGTGCCGAGCAGACACAGCGCGCCCAGCAGCGTGAACTGCAGCATCGGGAAGGACAGCTCGGCGCCGTCTCTGGGCAGGTAGTGCTGTGCGGTGCCGGTCTCGGCGGGAGTGCCGCGGGCCGCGGCCAGAAGGTAGGGGCCCCAGCCGATCAGCGCGATCAGGCCGGAGATCACCGCGATGGTGAGCAGGCGCAG
>Ga0172382_10003832_pt1 | contig 23585 bp, 20 predicted proteins | sample Leawel138RmetaG_FD_122245 | JGI IMG/M metagenome (GOLD analysis project Ga0172382, IMG submission 122245) | Leachate microbial communities from a municipal landfill in Southern Ontario, Canada - Leachate well 138R metaG | ecosystem: Engineered > Solid waste > Landfill > Unclassified | place... | reverse complement strand
GCCGGATTCGCCGATGGCAGCGTGATGGATCAGGCCGTGCAGGCCGGTGCCGTTGCCCAGGTCGAGCCAGGCGGTGTGGTGCAGCAGGCTTTCCAGGTCCAGGTCGGGCTGTTCACTGACCAGCTGCAGTTCGATGCGATAGCACTGACTGATCGCCTCGCGGGCCTGGAAGGCCAGCACCTTGAAGTCGTGCTCGAGGCCGGGCAGGCTCAGGGTGAAGTGGGCTTGATTGGCTGGGGCAAACATCCGCTGTCCTCATCTACTTTCGCCAGGGCAACCAGTAACTGGTTGCCCGCGTGATGGGCAGGCATTGTCACAGAATCATGCGGAAGTGGATGTGCGCTGGTTGGCAGAACCCGCATTTGCAGCAGTGTCGATGATCAGCAAAGAACCAGGCCCGAACCCAATGACACTGAGTTAAAACATTGAGCGCCATCCATGGCTACATCCCCCACGTCATTGCGAGCCGCATAGCGGCGCGGCAATCCACGGGCTGGCCATCCAGTATGGATTGCTTCGCCCTACGGATTCGCAATGACGCGGCTCTACCGGCGGAGCAGCGAGAAATAGGCTTAACTACGCCTTCAGGCCCGCACCTATTTCTGCTGCGCGACTATCTCTTCCATCTTCAAGCCGGTCAGGCCATGGATGGTCCGCCACAGATAGAACAGGATCGCCAGCATCATGATCATCGACGGGATGGCGATCATCGGATAGCTGACCAGGGTCATGCGCCCCAGCTCGGCGTTGAAGGCTTCGGTACCGGCCGGGCTGACCACGATCCACTTGGCGATCACGTAGTTCATGAACGAGGAAAAGAAGAAGGTCCCCGCCAGGAAGTAGGTCGCCTTGAGCAGGCGCTGCTCGAATACCTCGCCCAGGCCACGCTCCCGCAGACGCTCATCGATACGTTGCACGTTCAATACCTTGTCGTTGTACAACAGGGTGCGAATCAGCGGGTAGCGGGTGCGGGTGGAGAACAGCACGGCCAGGCCGATCACGCCCGGCACCGCCGCTTCCTTGATCGCCAGCCATTGCGGGTCCAGTTCCAGCAGCCCTATGCCGCCGGTGAGGAATACGCTGACGACACCCAGTATGGCGATGAAGTTGTACTTGCGGTAACGCAGCAGTTCGAACAACCCCCAGCCCAGCGGAAAGGCCAGTGCCACGATCAGCGCCTGGTGCGGTCCCAGGTGCGCATCACCGCTGAACTTCATGAGGATCACCGAGGGGATCACAATGCTGACCAGCAGGTCGACCAGGGGGCGGGGTTTGTGTTGCGGGGTATCCGGTAAAACGTCGTTCATGATGTACGGGTAATCTCGGTTGCGTTGACCATGGCATCAACAAGGCCGCCCAGTATGGGTTAAAGTTTTTTCGGCTACCAGCCGATAACGTCCGTATTCCCATAAAAAACCATCCCGCGCCCGCCGCTGACTGACCAGCGGCAGGCGCGCTGCCGTTTTATTTCCTTTCCCATTGAGATTGCCATGCCACTGAAGTCTTCACTACGAATGCAGAGCCTGACCGTGCTGGTCGGCAGCATGGCTGAGATGGATCAATAGCGCTCAAGCCTGACCCGCTGCGGCCGATAATTACGCTCTTATCAACTGGCTTCCACAACAAGAACAACCAGCTGCCCCGACTTTTAATCCCTGGAGATATACATGAATAGCTGGTTCAGCAATCGCAGTGTCAATCTGAAGCTCGGCCTGGGCTTTGGCCTGGTTCTGCTGTTTACCCTCATCCTGGCGCTGACTGGCTGGCGTAGCCTTGGCATGCTGATCGACAGCGGCAATCGGACCACCGATCTCGCCAGGCTGGAGAGCGCACTGACCAAGCTGCGCATCAGCCGCATGCAGTATCTGGTGGCCAACGGAGATACGGCCGCGGGCCAGCACGTGCAAAGTCAGCTGGATGGCTTTGCTGAAGAACAGCGGCGGGTCATCGGCGAGTTGGATAACGCCCAGGATCTGGAGCTGGCCCAACCCTTGCCAAGAATTCTCGATGACTACCAGCACTCACTGAACAACATGCGCGAGGCGTTCGCCAGCCGCGCGATGGCGCTGCAGGAAATGAATCACCAGGCCCGCGCGATGACCGGCCTGCTGGCGGAACTGGAGCGCACGGCAAACCAAAGCGATGACCCGGAGCTGATCCAGGCGGTGGAATCGTTCAGCATGCGTTTTCTGCAGGTGCGCTTCGATATTCGCATCCTCATGACCGAAGCCAGCGCCGAGGCTGAGCAGGCGCTGATACAGGCGCTGGAAACAACCTCAAGGGAGCTGGAGGTGCTCGAACGGTATTTCCGGGGAAGCCAGATGACGCAGGTGAGTCAGGCCAGGCAGATACTGGCCCAGTATCAAACCCAGCAGCAGCGCTTCCAGGCCGGCACCCGGCAGATCGCCCAGACGCGTGACGAGACCACGGCTCAGGTCGCCGATGTGCTGGAGATAACCGAGCAGCTACGCCAGGCCCAGCTGGCGCGCCGCGATCTTCAGGCAACCGGCATCCGTACCCTGCAGGCGGCATTGACCATCCTGGCGTTGCTGATCGGCGGCTTGAGCGCGGTGCTTATCACGCGGCAGATCACCGGCCCGCTCAGGGACACTCTCGAGCAGGTTGGCAATATTGCTGCCGGCGACCTGACCCGCCGACAGACCATCACCCGTGGCGATGAATTGGGAGTGCTGCAACAAGGCGTGCAGCGCATGGCCGATAATCTGCGCGACCTGATCGGCGGGATCCGTGACAGCGTGACGCAGATTGCCAGCGCCGCCGAGGAGCTGTCTGCGGTAACCGAACAGACCCGGGTTGGCGTCAACAGCCAGAAAGAGGAAACCGATCAGGTGGCCACCGCCATGCAGGAAATGTCCGCCACGGTGCAGGATGTGGCGCGCAATGCCGAGCAGGCATCCCAGGCCGCCTCCAGCGCCGATGACCAAGCACGCCATGGCGATCAGGTAGTCAACGAGGCCATCGGCCAGATCGTGCGCCTGGCCGACGAAGTCGCCCGTTCGACCGAAGCGATGGATGTGTTGAAGCTGGAGAGCAACAAGATCGGCAGCGTGATGGATGTGATCAGGGCGGTGGCGGACCAGACCAACCTGCTGGCGCTCAATGCTGCCATCGAAGCCGCCCGCGCCGGGGAAGCCGGACGCGGCTTTGCGGTAGTAGCTGACGAGGTGCGCTCACTGGCCCAGCGTACCCAGCAGTCCACTGCGGAGATCGAGGCCTTGGTGGCAGGTGTGCACAGCGGTACCCAGCAGGTGGCCAGCCGGCTGAGCAGCAGCCAGGCGCTGGCGGAGAACAGCGTCGAGCTGACCCGTACCGCGGGGGCTGCGCTGGGTAACATCACCCGCAGCGTGTCCAATATCCAGTCGATGAACCAGCAGATCGCCGCCGCGGCCGAGCAGCAGAGCGCGGTAGCTGACGAGATCAGCCGCAGCGTGGTCAACGTGCGCGATGTCGCCGAACAGAGTGCCACCGGCAGCGATCAGACCGCCGCTTCCAGTATCGAACTGGCGCGGCTGGGCAATGAACTGCAGGTGCTGGTCAGCCGTTTCCAGGTGTAGGCCACCGCGGACGAGGCGCCAGGCCCCGCACCGACGCCTAGCGTGCCGGCGCAGGGTCTGACGCCGGGGGCAACTGGCGTTGCAGCGCGAGTGCCTGCTGATCTGCCGGGTCCCGTTGCAACAGGGCCTCGATATAGTGCTGCGCCAGTTCCTGCCTACCATGGCGCAGGGCGAAGCTGGCGCCGGCCCATAACAGATCGCGATTGTGCGGGTGGCGCTGGCTGGCGAGGCGCAGGATCTCCAACGCCTCGTCGGGGTCCGACGCCTCCAACGCCACCGCCAGCACATATCCCGTACGCGGCTCTTCCGGTTGCAGCTCCCAGGCCCGCCGCAGATGCGTCATCGCCGTATCACGCTGCTGCTGGCGCACCAGCGACAGCCCCAGCGCGTAATGCAGCATGCCTTCGCCTGGCAACTGCTCCAGCGCTTCGCCCAGCAAGCGTTCTGCGGCCTGCTCACGGCCCTGGGCGCGGTACAGGTCAGCCAGGTTCAGGTAGTTCGCAGCCTCCAGCGGGGCAGCCTCGATGGCCTGGCTCCAGGCCTGCTCCGCCTCCCCGACGCGGCCCTGGCGCACACGCAGCATGCCCAGCTGGCCCAGGTGGCTAGAGCGTTCGGCATGCAATGCCAGCTCCTCTTCATACTCGCGCAGTGCACGCTCGTAGGCCGGCTGATGTGCCGGCGACAGATCGACATCCACCAGCATACTGGCAGCCAGCGAGCGCAGGCTACGCAGCGGATCAGCCAGCAGCGGCGCCAGGTAGTGCTGGCGCAGCGCCGCCGGGCTATCATCCAGCGCACGGATGCTGCCCAGTCGCACCAGTGGGTCGGGGTCTCGCAACCCCTTGGCCGCAGCCTGCTGCTGCGCCTGGCCGAGCTGCGGTTGCAGCCGCTGCGCTGCACTGCCGCGCACTATCGGTGCCAGTTGCGGATCGTTGACCAGGGTCGCCAGATCCTGCTGCGCTGCCGGCAGACCCTGGTCGGCGGCGGCGATGGTGGTCGCTGGGGAAGCCTGTTGCCAGCGACCCTCCGGGAACCAGCCGGCAATCTGCTGCGCGGCCCAGTCCGGCTCGCGGTCGGTATGACAGCCGGTGCAGGCATCCGGGGTGCCCAGTTGCCGGGCCAGATCGGGGCGCGGTACGGCAATGTTGTGGTCGCGGCGCGGGTCGATGACCATATAGGTACGCTCCGGCATATGACAGCTGACACACTGGGCGCCGCTCGAATCGGCAGCATGGAAATGATGCGTGGGTCGATCGAACTCTGTCGGCAGGTGGCAGCTGCTGCACAGCGCATTGCCCTCGGCACGCAGCGCCTGGCTGTGTGGCTCGTGGCAGTCACTGCAGGTAACCCCGGCGGCATGCATCCGGCTCTGGGCGAAACTGCCGCTGATGAACACTTCCTCGCGCTGCTGGCCATCGGCAAAGTACAGCGGATCGCTGAGCAGTTCGGGACGGTAGAAATCCAGCAATGGCAGGCCGGCGTGATAGCCCTCGGCAGTAGCACTGCGCAACGAGTGGCATTGGGCGCACACCTGCTGTTCCTTGTCCGTGCTCAGCGGCACGCTGCGCCGCGCGGTTACCCGTTCCAGTTCATGCAGCCAATGCATGCCCTGGCGCTCATCCAGCAGCAGCGTCAGCCCCTTGTCCGGCCATTCCTGCCCCTGCGTCCATTGCAGATGCCGACTGCCCGGCCCATGACATGCCTCACAGCCCACCCCCAGCTCCGACCACTCAGCGGCGAAGCTCTGCGTCTGCGCATCGAAGCCCTTGCGGTAATCGGTAACGTGGCAGTCGGCACACATGAAGTTCCAGTTCTGCGCCGGGCCGGTCCAGTGCAGGGGGCTGTCATGCCGCACCTGCTCATCCGGATACAGATGGAACCAGCGCTGGCCTCCCGCCGCCTGCGGCCGGGTATCCCAGGCGATCGACAGGGCCTGCAGGCGGCCACCACCCAGATCGACCAGGTACTGCTGCAGCGGATCCAGACCGAAGGTGTACAGCACCTCGTATTCGGTCAGCTGTCCGTCGGCACCGTCGGTGGTGACGAAATAACGCCCGTCGCGCTGCTGGAAACGTGAAACGATGCCGGCATATTCGAAGCGGCTGTCGTTGAAGTCCGCCAGCACCGTCTCGGCACTGGCATGGGCCATGGCATGGGCATGCTGGGAGTCCCGCCAGGCCTGATGCTGCTCGGTATGGCAGCCGGCACAGCTGGCGCTGCCGATGAAGTCTGCCGGCGTCTGGTTGCGGACCACTGGCGGTGCAGGCGTTTCAGCCGGGACGACCGCGGCTGGCTTGCCGGGACGATACTGGTTGGCAAAGTAGCTCGCCAACGCCAGCAGCAATACGGCGACAGTCAGTGCCAGCCAGCGCCGCCATCTGCGGGGGATATGCTCGGATACGGCCATGATGCGGTCCGATTATTATTGGGCTGGACGAATAGTGCCTGCCCTACAAGCCAAGCGCCAGCCTTGAGGGCGAAGAATTGCGCTCTGACGCAAGCACCGACCGCTATCGCCCAGACCGATACTCGTGACCTTGAAGAAATGCCTGCTTATGCCCTGCTCCCGCGTCGGTCAGGCAAACCGCACGCTGCAACTGCCGAGTCCATCGATGATTACCTTCAGGTTGTCGCCGGCCGCCACCGGCACCACGCCCGACAGCGCCCCGGACAGGACCACCTCGCCAGCCTTGAGCCCCATGCCCCTCTGCCCCAGCGCATTGGCCAGCCAGGCCACGGCGTTTGCCGGCGAGTCCAGGCAGGCACTACCCACACCGGTACCGGCTACAGCGCCGTTCTTCTCCAGTACCATGCCGCAGCTCGCCAGATCCACCTGCTGCGGGTCAACCCACTGGTCTCCCAGCACGAACATACCGCAGGATGAATTATCCGCCACGCTGTCCTGAATCCTGATCTGCCAGTTACGAATGCGCGTATCGATAATCTCGAAACACGCCATGACGCCCTTGGTCGCCCGTAGCACATCGGACGCCGTCACTCCGGGGCCAGCCAGGTCCTCCTGCAACAGGAAGGCAATCTCGCCTTCGACCAGGGGCTGGTTCAGCGTTGCCATCTCGATACATCCACCCGACTTCACCAGCATGCGATCGGTGAGCACGCCGAAGTTGGGTTGATCGACCTTCATCCGTTCCATCGCCTTGCGGCTGGTGGCACCGACCTTCCAGCCGACAATATGTTCACCCTGGTCTACCCGGCGCGCCATCAGGCGCTGCTGCACCTGGTAGGCATCCCCAAGGCTCATGTCGGCAAAACGACTGGTCAGCGGGTCGACCATGCTGGGCGAGGTCAGGGCGAGATACAGTTCATCACCCAGTTCATTGATCAGGGATTGCTCCATTGCATACTCCGGAAACCGGCCTGGCTTCAGCTAAATGATGATTGCGCCTGGTCGCTGATGTTGCGAGAGGGGTCAGGCCCTGGCCCGCTCCTCATCAACCAGCTCTTTCTTCGACAGTTTGCCCACCGGCGTGCGCGGCAGCGCCGCGCGAATCTCCATTGCCGCCAGGCGCTCATGCTTGCCCAGACGCGGTGCAAGGAAGGTTTGCAGTTCATCGAAACCCAGCTCCGGCGCACCCGCCTTGAGCTTGATGAATGCCTTGGGCGCCTGACCACGGTAAGGGTCGTCGATGCCGATCACCGACACCTCCTCCACCGCCGGGTGTTCGTAGATAGCCTCCTCGATCACCCGCGGATAGACGTTGTAGCCGCTGCAGAGAATCATGTCCTTGGTACGGTCGACGATATACAGCCACCCCTGCTCGTCCATGTAACCGACATCCCCGGTGCGCAGGAAACCATCCTCGGTCATGGCCTCGGCGGTGGCGTCGGGGCGCTTCCAGTAGCCGGAAGTGACATTCGGCCCGGCAATGCAGACCTCACCGCGCTCGCCGGGCGGCAAGCTTCCAGCGGAGCCATCCAGCGGCGCGATGCGGATGGTTGCCCCCGGCACCGGCATGCCGCAGGAGCCGGGGTGCGGCTCGGCGTCCCTGGGAGTGAAGGTGCCGGTGGTGGTGGTCTCGGTCATGCCCCAGCCTTCGCGCAGGGCGCAGCCGGCCATGTCCGAATAGCGCTGCTGCACCTCCAGCGGCAGCGGCGCACCACCGGAGTTGCACAGTTTGAGCGAGGTCAGGTCCAGCTGCGCGGTCAGCGGGTGGGCCAGCAGGCCGATGAACATGGTCGGCACGCCGGGAAAGGTGGTGATGCGGTTTTCGTGGATTTCCCGCAGAACCGTCTCGGCGTCGAAGCGCGGGTGCAGATAGACTTCCGCCGCCATGCGCACACTGAACAGCATGTTGATCATCAATGCGTAGATATGGAACGGCGGCAACACGGCCAGCACCCGCTCCTGGCCCGCCTGCAGCGACTCATCCAGGATCGCCTGCAACTGGGAGCAGCTGGCGGTGAGGTTGGCGTGGGAGAGCATCGCGCCCTTGGGCGCGCCAGTGGTGCCGCCGGTGTACTGCAGCACGGCCAGGGTCGCGGCGGGATCATCCAGCGGGTGAGCGATAAAGCCGCCGTCGTTATCCAGCAGGCCGGCAAAGGAGCTGATATGGCTGCCCCACTCCACCGCCACCGAGGGCCCCAACTGGCCGGCTTGCTCCGCGCTGACCGGCCCGCAGAACTCCGTCAGTTGACCGACTATCAGCCCCTGAAGACGGCTGTTGTGCACCAGGTCGGCCATTTTCGGATACAGACTGGCCAGATCCAGAGTCAGCATGAAGTCGGTCTGACTGTCTTCAATCTTGTGCGCCAGCGTACGCTCGGCATCCAGCGGTGAATAGTTGACGACCGTGCCACCGGCCCGCAACACGCCAAGAAAAGCGATGAAGTAGTGTGGGCAATTGGGCAGATACAACCCCACATGCACCCCCGGGCCGACGCCCAGGCGTTGCAGACCGCAGGCGGCACGCTTGACCAGGTCGTCCAGCTGCCGGTAGGTCAACTTGTGGCCGAGGAAGTCGATCGCCGGACGCTCGGCAAAGGCTGCGACAGCCTGGTCCAGCAGAGCCCACACCGGGCCTGTCGGCAATTCGGCATCCCAGCGCATGCTGTGGGGGTAGGAGTCCAGCCAGCGTAATTGCGCACTCGCGTTCATGACACGCCTCCTCGGCTTGATTGTAATTATTGCCCCAGACCCTAACGCTCCACGCTCCCGGTGCAAAGGCAAATCCAGCACGTATATGGCCGGCCATAGACCGAACCGGCATACCAGGAAAGATAACTGCGCTCAGGCTGAAGTCGCTGCGCCATGCCGATAACCTGCCCCTTCCTCGCTTGGCAATACTGACCGCCCAATAACAATAAAGATGGTCTTTTGCCATGCGAACCTTGATCACTGCCTTATCCGTTCCCGCATTCCTGCTTGTCGGCGCCGTGAGCCCGACTGCCCAGGCGCAGGCCGCCAACCCGATGGAGAACAGCCGCCCGTTCCCGGCCGGCCCCTCCCGGCAGATGGAAAACTATCGTTTTCTGGAGGACCCGGCCAAACGTACCGACCCTCTGGATGCCTGGCGCTATCACCGCCTTGGCGATAGCTCCTGGCTGCAGCTGGGTGGCGAGCTGCGCTACGCCTTCACCTCCACCGACAATGTGGCTTTCGACATTGCCGGCCAGGGTGATGACAACTACATCCAGCAACGCGCCCAGGTCCATGCCAGTCTGCACCTGTGGGACAACCGGCTGCGCACCTTCGTGCAACTGCAGAATACCCGGAGCTGGAATCAGCAGTTGCCCAGCCCCCGCGATGAAAGCCGCAACGATGTCGCCCAGGCATTCGTTGACGCCAACTTCACTCTCGGAAAGTTGAAAACCACCACTCGCCTTGGTCGACAGGAGGTGCAGTACGGGCAGGGTGCGCTGTTCAATATCGGTGAACAGCCCAACGTGCGCCTGGCCTTCGATGGCGCCCGGGTCATGCTCGGCAATCCCGGGGGGCGTCAACTGGATCTGCTGGCGCTGCGTCCGGTCGGCTACGACTTCGACAGTTTCGACGATGGCACCGACAACAACACCCACATTCTGGGGGCCTATGCCAGCCTGCCCTGGGCGCCCCGCCGTGGTATCGACATCTACGGCTTCGCCCGGGAAATGGATGAACGTACCTATCAGGGTTTCAGTGGCAAGGAGGAGCGCTACACGGTCGGCACCCGCCTGTTTGGCCAGCACGAGCGTCTGGACTGGAACTGGGATCTGATGCTGCAGAGTGGCGAGCATGCCAACCGGGACATCCGGGCCTGGGGCATACGCACCGACAGCGGCTATACCTTCGATTCACCGGCACAGATTCGCCTTGGCCTGCATCTGGATGCGGCCAGTGGCGGAGACCCGCTGTCAGCCTCGAAGACCCGCACCTTCGATGCCCTCTATCCACGCAACGGCACCTACGGCGAGGCCAACGTCACCACCATGGCCAACCTGATTCTCGCTGGGCCATCGCTGAACTTCAAACCCGCCCGCACCATCGAGGTGATCTCATCCATCATGCAGACCTGGCGTGAATCCACCGATGACTACGTCTATCTGCCGGGCATGCGGCCGCTGGCCGCCACCCTGAACAACGCGGAGCGCGAGATAGGCACCACCTACCAGTTCACCGCCCGCTGGCAACCCAACCCCAACTTCAATATCGACCTGCACATGATGCATCTCGATGCGGGCGGAGCGATCACCAAAGCCGGCGGTGACGACATCAATACCGTCGTGCTGCGTACCGCTGTGCGCTTCTGAGGTAGTTATCAACCCAAACCTGGCGGGTATTTCCGCCAGTTTCTCAAGCAATCAAGGAAGTCTCCCATGAAAATAAAAAGACTCGGCTGGGCTGTGTGCATGTCGGCACTGATCGGCGTCTCGGCGCAGGCCAATGACAAGCAACCCAACTTTCTGATCATCATGGCCGATGATCTCGGCTACAGCGATCTCGGCAGCTATGGCGGGGAAATTGCCACTCCCCACCTGGACGCCCTGGCCAGCGAAGGCCTGCGGCTGACCAGCTTCCATACCGCACCAACCTGCTCCCCCACCCGCGCCATGCTGATGTCCGGCACCGATAGCCATATCGCCGGGCTGGGCAACATGGCCGAGCTGGTGCAACCCTTCCAGGTGGACCAGCCGGGCTATGAGGGCTACCTCAATGACAGGGTCGCCAGCCTGGCGGAAGTGCTCCAGGATGGCGGCTACAGCACCTATACCGTCGGCAAATGGCATCTGGGCCGTAGCGAGGAACTGAGTCCGAAGGCGCGCGGCTTTGATCGCTCCTATATTCTGGTCCAGGGGGGCGCCAGCCATTTCGATGACCAGATGGCGATCATCAGCGTCGATCCCAAGGCCATCTACCGTGAAGACGGCAAGCAGGTGAGCGTGCCCGACGGTTTCTTCTCCAGTCAGTTCTATACCGACAAGCTGATCGAGTACATCGAGGCCGACCGGCGGAGCGGCAAGCCGTTCTTCGGTCTGCTGTCCTATACCGCCCCGCACTGGCCACTGCATGCGCCGGATGAGTGGTTGCAAAAGTATGAGGGCCGTTATGCGGCAGGCTATGAGGCTATCCGCCAGGAGCGCCTGGCGCGCATGAAGCAGATGGGGCTGGTGGCGGCGGATGCGGCAGCCAACGTACCCATGCAGGGCGTGCTGCCGGACTGGGAGCAGTTGACCGACGAACAGAAGTTGCGTGAGGCACGCAGCATGGAAGTCTACGCCGCCATGGTCGATAACATGGACCATCATATCGGGCGCGTCATCGACTATCTGAAGCAGACCGGCGAGTACGACAACACCTTCATCCTGTTCCTTTCCGATAACGGTGCCGATGGCAACAGTCCGCTGGGCCTGCCGGGCAATGATGTGTGGATGAAGGAAGCCTTCGATAACAGCCTGGAGAACATGGGGCGCAAGGGATCCTACATCGACTACGGTGCCCAGTGGGCGCAGGTCAGCGCGACCCCCTTTCCGTTTTTCAAGGGCCTGACCACGCAGGGCGGGATACAGGTACCGGCGATCATTCGTCATCCGACAGTCAGCAAGCCAGGCAGCATCAATAACGAGGTGGCACATATCATGGATGTGATGCCGACGCTGCTCGACCTGGCCGGTATCCAGCCCCCGCCGGGCACCTTCCGAGGCCGCGAAGTCGCGCCACTGCAAGGTGTATCCATGCTGCCACTGCTGCAGGACAAGGCCATGCCGGAACGGGCCATCGGCTGGGAGCTGTTCGGCCGCAAGGCGCTGCGCAAGGGCGACTGGAAGATCCTGAACATGAGCGCCCCCTACGGCAACGCAGATTGGCAGCTGTACAACCTGGCCGATGATCCCACCGAGGCCACCAACCTGGCCGCCAGCCAGCCCGGAAAGCTGAAGGAACTGCTTGGGGATTGGGACGAATATGTCGCACGCAACAACGTACTGAGTGGCGAATTCAATATCCGTTACGGCTTCGAAACCTGCCTGTTCGAATACTGTTTCAAATAGTCCCCCCGCCAAGGCTGCCCGATCGGGCAGCCTTCTGCTTTCCAGCGAGAGTCAGTCAACGACATGCAGCGCGAAATGCAGACCAGCGGAATCAGAAGAACCGCGCCAGGGTCTGCGATGGCAGCTCACCGAAGGCCTGCTTGTAAGCCGTGGTGAAGTGGCTGGGCTGGGAAAAGCCCAGGCGGTAGGCCAGCTCGGCCAGTTGCACATCACCGGGCCGCGCCTTGCGCAGGCAATCCCGCGCGGCCTTCAGCCGACACTGCTGCAAGTAGCGCTGCGGACTGGTCTGCAGCTTATCGCGAAACGCCTGTTCCAGACTGCGACGACTGACGCCACTGATGCGCACCAGTTCCTCCAGCGACCACGGCTGCTCCAGGTGCTCATGGATGTATTCGACAGCTCGCTTGAGCCCACCTGGCAGAATATGCCGTTCTGGCAGACTTCGCAGCGCCGGCACCAGATGCAGCAGGTTTTCACAGAACAGCGACTGCAGCTGCCGCTGCGCTACCGGCAGGCTCAACAGTCCCTGCCCCTGACGGAACTCGGCATCGGTCAACCTCAGCAGATTGCCGAGACTGACCAACGCCGGATGCTCCTGCTCGATGTACAGAGCCCGTTCGACGACCGAGGGAATACCCATCTCGTACTCGGCCTCAAGGTGACTGCGCAGCAGGCGGTTATCCAGGGCAATGACAATGGCCTGGGTACCATCACGCCAGATCACATCGACTTCGTGGCCCGGAGCGAACAGGATCATTCCTCCGGCCTTTACCTGCCGATCCGCGCGCAGGTCGACGATACCGCCTGCCAGCGGCAGGATTCCGTGCCAGCAGGCCAGCGGCGTGGAGCGGACCGACACCGCATCTCCCCAGCAGGCACCGAACAGCTTGATTTCGGGCAGCGTTCGCAGGTTGAACAGAATATCCGCCTGTGCCCCACGTTTCTGCGGGCTGACGATACGTGACTCGCTGAGATTGCCATTGAGTGTGGCCGCAGCTTCCTCATAACTTCGCGAGGCCAGTATGGTTCCGGGTGCAAAAGGCAGCCGTTGCGGTGAATGGTGGGCAAGCATGGATACCTTCCTGATCTTATTTTTATGTACTGCGGCAAGAAAACACTATCTGCAGCGCCGAGTTTCCCATCATTGAAACAGACAGACGGTCGGTGGCCCGACACGCCCATTGACTCATCTCCTTCCCAGCATCGAAATGGCCTGCAGTCCCGCCTCGGCGCAGGCTTCGTCCTGCTCCTCGGAGCCACCGGATACGCCGATGCCACCCACACAGTCACCGTCGACGAGAACGGGCAGGCCGCCGCCGAACACCACCAGCCGGTGCCGCTGGGGAAAGCCCAGGCGCATGCCTTCGTTATCGCCCATCACGCTTACCCACTGACCAGTGGGGAAGCCGAAGCCAGCGGCAGTGTAGGCCTTGTCGGTAGCGATGTCGGCGGAATGCAGAAACGAGCCGTTCATGCGCAGAAAGGCCAGGGTATTGCCGCCCCGATCCACCACCGCCACATTGATACGAATACCCAGCTCTCCGGCATGGGCGACGGCAGCCTGTACTGCTTGCAGGGCAGCATCCCAGCGCAGACTGGGCTCGAGCACGGTTGCACTCATTCATGACTCCCGATAAGACAGCGCCGCAGGCAGTGAGCTGCCCGCGGCGCTGATTCTCTTCTACCTCTTCAGTTTGCTCGCCGGTTCGCCGCCGATACCGAAGTGTGTTTTGGGCATCTCACTGATAATCACCCGGATGCTCGGCATGGGTGCATCCAGTGCCCGGGCAATGGCTTCGCTGACTTCGCGGATAAGGCGTTCCTTCTGCTCGTCACTCCGGCCTTCCAGTATGTGCAGTTGTGCAATGGGCATGATGACTCCTCAGACAAAGCGGGCCGAAATGCTGCCCAGCCCCTGATAACGTACGGTGATGTTGTCCCCCGGCTTGACCGCGATGGCCGCGGTGATGCCGCCGGTCATGATGAAGGTTCCCGCCGGAATATACTGGTCGCGCTCAGCCAGCAGGTTGGCCAGCATGGCCACGCTGGAGGCCGGGTGCCCAAGCACCGCCGCGCCGGCACCGACCTCGACGATCTCGCCATTGCGCTCGACCACCACGCCCAGGGTGCGCAGGTCGACATCCGCGGCATTGGCCATCTGCCCGCCGGTGATGAAGCGCGTGGACGAGGCGTTGTCCGCCACCACCGAGATCATGTCGAACTGGAAGTTCTGGTAACGCGAGTCGATCACCTCCACCGCCGGGATAATGAAGTCGGTCGCCGCCAGCACATCACCGATATGGCAGCCCGGGCCTTTCAGCGGCGCCTTGGTGACGAAGGCGATCTCCGCCTCGATCTTCGGGTGGATCAGCTTCGAGGTATCCACCACGCCGCCATCCGGCACGCTGAAGTAGTCGGACAGGAAACCGTAGATCGGTACTTCCACGCCCATCTGCGCCATCTTGGCCCAGGAGGTCAGGCCCATCTTCAGGCCGATGGTCTTGTTGCCACGGGCCTCCTTGCGACGGCGGATCTCCCACTGCACGTCATAGGCATCGGCAAAGGTCATGTCCGGGTACTGGCCGGTAACCTTGGGAATCTCAAAGGCTTCCAGCTCGGCCGCTTCGATATGCTCGGCCAGGGCCAGCATCTGTTCCCTGCTCAGGGTGCGTTCACCAACGGTACTCATGCTTGTTGCTCCTTTCGGGTGGCCAGCAGATCCAGCGCCACATCCACGATCATGTCTTCCTGGCCACCGACCATACGGCGCTTGCCCAGTTCGACCAGTATGTCCACGGTCTTCAGACCGTACTTGTCCGCCGCCACCTCGGCATGGCGCAGGAAGCTCGAGTACACCCCGGCATAGCCGAGGGCCAGAGTTTCCCGGTCCACCCGCACCGGCCGATCCTGCAATGGCCGGACGATGTCATCGGCCGCGTCCATCAGCGTGTACAGGTCGGTGCCGTGATTCCAGCCGAGGCGCTCGGCGGCGGCGATAAACACTTCCAGCGGCGCATTGCCGGCACCGGCGCCCATGCCGGCCAGGCTGGCATCGATACGGTCGCAGCCCTCCTCCACCGCGACGATGGAGTTGGCCACGCCCAGGCTCAGGTTGTGGTGGGCATGCATGCCGGTCTGGGTCTCGGGCTTGAGTACATCCTTCAGTGCCCTGAAGCGGTCGCGGATATCCTGCATGCCCATGGCACCGCCCGAATCCACCACGTACAGGCAGGTGGCACCGTAGTCTTCCATCAGCTTGGCCTGCTGGGCCAGGCCCTGCGGGGTCTGCATATGGCTCATCATCAGGAAGCCGACGGTGTCCATGCCCAGCTTGCGGGCATGCTCGATATGCTGCTTCGACACATCCGCCTCGGTGCAGTGGGTAGCCACCCGCACGATGCGCGCGCCGGCACGGTAGGCATTGTCCAGATCGTGGGTAGTGCCGATGCCGGGCAACAGCAGGGTGGCGATCTGCGCATGGCTGATGACATCGGCCACCGCTTCGATCCACTCCAGATCGGAGTGGGCGCCGAAGCCATAGTTGAAGGACGAGCCCTGCAGCCCGTCGCCGTGGGCCACTTCGATGGAGTCGACCCGGGCCTTGTCCAGCGCGCGGGCGATGTCCTGCACGTTCTGGATCGAATACTGGTGACGGATGGCATGGCTGCCATCGCGCAGGGTCACGTCGGAGATATAGAGTTTCTTGCCGGGGTTGAAGCTCATGCGGCACCTCCTGCAGTGAGCATGGACTGGGCCATGCGCTCGGCGGTGGCCAGCGCCGCCGAGGTCATGATGTCGAGGTTGCCGGCGTAGGCCGGCAGGTAGTGCGCGGCGCCTTCGACTTCGAGGAAGATCGAGGTCTTCAGCCCGCTGCGCGGACCGACACCAGGCACATTGACCGGGGCGGATTCAGGAATCACGTCGAACTGTACTTGCTGCTTGAGGCGATAACCCGGCACATAGCGTTGTACTGCAGCGGTCATTTCCTCGACCGAGGCGGCGATCTGCTCCTGGTCGGCCAGTTCCGACAGCACGAATACCGTGTCGCGCATGATCAACGGCGGCTCGGCCGGGTTCATGATGATGATCGCCTTGCCCTTCTGCGCCCCACCGATCACCTCGATGGCCTTGGAGGTGGTCTCGGTGAACTCGTCGATATTGGCCCGGGTGCCGGGGCCGGCGGACTTGCTGGAAATCGAGGCGACGATTTCGCCGTAATGCACCTTGGCGACCCGCGACACGGCGGCAACCATGGGAATGGTGGCCTGACCACCGCAGGTGACCATATTGACGTTGGTCTGGTTGAGGTGCTGTTCCAGATTGACCACCGGCACGCAGTACGGGCCGATGGCCGCCGGGGTCAGGTCGATCATGCGCAGGCCCGGCTTCAATTCCCGCAGCAGTGCATCGTTGCGCACATGGGCACCGGCGCTGGTGGCATCGAACACGAAGTCGATATCGGCGAACTCCGGCATCTGCGCCAGGCCGTCCACACCCTGGTGGGTGGTGGCCACGCCCATGCGGGCGGCGCGGGCCAGGCCATCGGATTCAGGATCGATACCGACCATCACGGCCATCTCGATATGCTGCGCGTTGCGCAGGATCTTGATCATCAGGTCGGTGCCGATATTGCCCGAGCCGATGATCGCGGCTTTGAGTTTCTTGCTCATGGTTGTGTTTCCTCAATAGGATCAGGCAAAGCGCACACTGCAACTGCCGATGCCGCCAATGGTCACGCTCAGGTTGTCACCGGCAGCCACCGGCACCATGCCCGACAGCGCACCGGACAGGATCACCTCTCCGGCCTTGAGGCTCATGCCCAGGCTGCCCAGGGTGTTGGCCAACCAGGCCACCGCATTGACCGGCGAGCCCATGGTCGCGCCGCCGGCACCGGTGCCGACCACCGCGCCGTTCTTCTCCAGCAGCATGCCGCAGGTCACCAGATCCAACTGCCGCGGGTCGATCAGCTGGTCGCCGAGCACGAATACGCCACAGGAGGCGTTGTCCGCCACGGTGTCCTGGATCTTGATCTGCCAGTCACGGATGCGCGAGTCGACGATCTCGAAGCAGGCCATCACGCCCTTGGTGGCGCGTAACACATCGGCCACGGTCACCCCGGGGCCGGCCAGATCTTCCTTCAGCACGAAGGCAATCTCGCCCTCGGCCTTGGGCTGGATCAGGGTGGATATGTCGATGCACTCGCCCTGGTTGAGAACCATACGGTCGGTGAGCATGCCGAAGTCGGGCTGGTCGACCTTGAGCATGTTCATCACCGCCTGGCTGGTGACGCCGATCTTCTTGCCGATTACCCGCTCACCGTTCTCGATGCGACGGGCGATCAGACGCTGTTGCACCTGATAGGCATCCTCGATGCCCATATCGGCAAAGCGGCTGGTCAGCGGGTCGATCATGCTGGCCGAGGTCAGGGCTCGATACAGCTCATCGCCCAGTTCATTGATTAGGGATTGATCCATTATTGTGCTCCGGAGGCCACATCGGCCTCATTCAGGAAGTTGTCGACCAGCTTGTTGAAGCGGGAGGCATGCTCGATCTGGGTCCAGTGACCGCACTCGCCGAACACATGCAGTTGCGCCCGCTGAATGAGGTTGGCCAGGTCCAGTGACGCCTGCAGCGGAATGACCTGATCCTCGCGACCATGAATGATCAACGTCTCATGCGGTAACCGGCGGATATCCGCTGGATCGCTGGCCAGGCCATCCACCCAGCGCTGCCGCGGCGCCGGGAACATCGCCGTAAAGGACTCCTGGAAGCCCGGGCGAATGCTGGCCTGGTAGCGCAGCTCGGCCAGCTCGTCGGTGACCAGTGCCCGGTCATGGGCAAACACATCCATCAGCCGACGCATGTTGTCGAACGAGGGCTGGTAGCCCCAGACCGCATCCAGGCCGGCGGTCAGCGGAAAGCTGACGCCGACACTGCCCATCAGCACCAGCCGGCGGACCCGCTGCGGATGCTGAATCGCCAGCGCCAGGGCCAACGCGCCGCCGAACGAGTTACCCACCAGGTCGGCCTGCTCGATCGCCAGGGCGTCGAGCAGGCCGATGGCGTGATCGACCCACAACTGACGATGGTAATCGGGTAGCTCCGGACGGGCGCTGTAGCCAAAACCCAGCATGTCCGGTGCTATCACCCGACGGCTTTTCGCCAACGCCGGTATCGCCAGCCGCCAGTTGGCCCAGGCGGTGACACCCGGCCCCGAGCCGTGAATCAGCATGACCGGGAAACCCTCGCCCTGGTCGTGGTAATTGGTGGCGTAGCCGTTGGCCTGGATGCTGAGGCCGATTTCGGGACTGTTCGGTTCTGCGTTCATGACAGGACTCACAACTTGATACAGACGTTTTTCATCTCGCTGTAGAACTCCAGCGAATGCACACCGCCCTCGCGACCGATACCCGATTGCTTGCTGCCACCGAAGGCGGTGCGCAGATCGCGCAGGAACCAGCTGTTGACCCAGACGATGCCGGCTTCCAGCTGACCGCTGACGCGGTGGGCCCGGGACACGTTCTCGGTCCACAGGGTGGCGGACAGGCCATAGGGCAGGCTGTTGGCCAGTTCGACGACTTCCTCCTCCGTATCGAACGGACGGATATGGCAGCAGGGCCCGAAGATCTCCTCGGTCACCACCGCCGAGTCATCCGCCAGACCGGTCCAGATGGTCGGCTGGACGAAAGCGCCGTTGGCCAGCTCACCGGGCATCTGCGGTACACCGCCACCGGTGACCACGGTGGCGCCATCCTCGACCGCCTTGCGGTAATAGGACAGCACCTTGTCGCGGTGCTTGTGACTGACCAGCGGCCCCATGTTGGCGCTGGCATCGTTCGGCTCACCGACCTTGAGACTCTCCGCCCCGGCCTTGAGGCGGGCGACGAACTCGTCGAAGATCGGCCGCTGCACGTACACCCGCTCGGTACCCAGGCAGACCTGGCCGCAGTTGAGGAAGGCCGAACGCATGGTGCCCTCGATGGCCTTGTCCAGGTCGCAGTCGGCGAACACCACACTGGCGTTCTTGCCGCCCAGCTCCAGCGACACCTGACGTACGCCCTTGGCCGCGGCGCGCATGATGATCTCGCCGGTGCGTGTTTCACCGGTGAAGGTCACCCCATCCACGCCCGGGTGCTCGGTGAGGAAGGCACCGGCCGAATCGCCACCGAAACCATGCACCACGTTGTAGACGCCATCCGGCACACCGGCATCCTTCATCACCTGCCCCAGCAAGGCAGTGGTGGTGGGCGTTTCTTCCGAGGGCTTGACCACCACGGTGTTGCCACAGGCCAGTGCCGGGCCGACCTTCCAGGTCATCAGCAGCAGCGGCAGGTTCCATGGGCTGACCACCGCGATCACCCCCTTGGGCCGGCGTACCGCGTAGTTGATCGCGCCCGTACCATCCGGGGTGGCCATCTCGAAGGCCTCGGTGGAGACGTTCTTGATCAGGTCGGCGAACACCTTGAAGTTGGCGGCGCCGCGGGGGATATCCACATGACTGGCCATGGCCTTCGGCTTGCCGGTGTCCTGGCACTCGGCTTCCAGGAACTCATCGAAGCGGGCGTTGATACCGTCAGCTACCCTGTGCAGGATCGCCGCCCGCTCATCGATGGTCATCCTGCCCCAGGGGCCTTTCAGTGCCGCGCGGGCAGCCCTGACGGCAGCATCCACTTCCTCGCGACCTGCCTCGTGGACCTGGGCGATGAGCTGGCCGTTGACCGGGTTGACGTTGTCGAACATCCGGCCACTGGCGGAGCCAACGTATTCGCCATTGATGTAATGCTTGATTTCTTTCATAGCTGCACGGCTCTCGATTGTTCAGGTCAATACGGTGAGGAAGCGCTCATTGAGCTGGCGGTCGTGATAGAAGATCGCCTTGCCCAGTTCGTTCGCCGTCCAGGTCACCGGCTTGTGGTCGGGATAGATGTAGTCACCACCGGCAAACACTTCATTGCGATTGCCCGACGGGTCGAAGAAGTAGATGGTCTTGCCATGGGTCAGCCCATGGCGGGTCGGACCGATATCGATGGAGGTGTCGGTCATGGAGATCAGGTCGGCGGCACGCAGCACGTCCTCCCAGGTGTCCAGGAAGAAGGACGCGTGGTGGAACTGGTTCTTCTGCGGGCTGAAGATGAAGGCCACATCGTGGGCCTTGTTGGTCAGGGTCATGAACTGCGCGACCCGCTCGCCGTTCTCGTCGATGACCTGCTCGGCCAGATAGAAGCCCAGCACGTTGACCAGCAGGTCGTAGGTGGCCGGCAACTCGTCGCCATACAGCAGGCAATGGTCGAAGCGTACCGCACGCATGCCACGCAGGCCGCGCGGCCAGGCTTCCGGATTGATCTCCTGGATGCCCCACTTGCCGGTGTACTCCTTCTCCGCATACAGCTCGAAGGTATGCCCGCTGGGCAGCTGGAAGCTGACGCGACGACCACAGCCGTTCAGTTCGCCGGCGGGAATATTCTCGACCAGGCAGCCCCACTCACGCAGCTCCTGCTCCAGACCCTGCAGGGTTTGCTCGTCGACCACCTTGAAGCCCATGAAGTCCATGCCCGGCTCATCGGCCTGGCGCAGCACCACGGAGAACTTGTCGACTTCGGTCCAGGCCTTGAGATAGACCCGCCCCTGCTCATCGCGATCGGTTTCGATCAGGCCAACCAGACCACAGTAGTGTTCCACTGCCTTGTCCATGTCCAGCACGCGAATCTGGACATGCCCGGGACGCATTACACCTTTTTTCATGACACTCACCTCATTGAATTTATTATTGAATTTGCTGCTGGGTCATGACCGGCACATCAGATGGCCGGTATTCGAACGTCAGATCACTCAGCGGATACACCCGGCAGGCCAATACCTGACCCCGGCAACGCGCCTCGCCGTTCACATGCTTCTTGCTCATCGGCCCACACTCGAACGCGCCACTGCATATCTGCACCTTGCACAGGCCGCAGCCGCCGCCACGGCAGCCGACGGGAATGGCGCACTTGCCGGTCTGCTCCATGGCCTTGAGCAGTGACTGCCGGGGCTGGCAGCGGAACCGTCGGCCGGTGGCCAACTCGGTAATCTCGAATGTGTCAGTCTTCATTGTTGTTCTCGACTGCTGTTCATCATCGGTTGTCCCAGTCTGCGGGGGATCACCGGGCCCGTGCTATCGAACCGGCGCAGGCGCTGGTGTGCCCGCGCAGGTTTCAGATGCGCTTGAACAAGGCCGAGCGCTGGACCTCACCGGCGCCGTCGGCAGCGGTGTAGAAGCGCTCCATGAAAATGTCGCGCTCGAACAGCCGGCCTTGCATCAGGGTGGTGATGGCGGCATCGATCATCGGTGGCGGCCCGCACAGGTACGCCTTGTGGCCAGTGAAGCGACCGTCGAAGTGCTGCTTCGCCGCGTCGTGCACGAAGCCACGAAAGCCACTCCACTGGGTATCTTCCGCCGCCTGACTGAGCGCCGGTACATAGGTGAAGTTGGCGTGCTCGGTCGCCAGGCGTTCGAACAGGTCGCTGTTGTACAACTCGGCGCGGTTGCGCGCACCCTGGAACAGGGTGATCTGTCGGGCATCCCCCTGCTCCAGCAGATCCAGGATCATCGACTGGGGGCTGGACAGGCCCGAACCACCGGCGATGAAGATCAGATCCCCCGGCTGCGACGTTCGCACGAAGAACATTCCGTAGGGACCGGAGATGTGCAGCCGGTCACCAACCTTGAGCTGTTGATGTACCCAGGTGGTAGCCGCGCCGCCTTCGACCCAGCGCACATGCAACTCCACCTCGTCCGGCCGGCTCGGCGGATTGGCCAGCGAGAACGCCCGACTACCCTCGATGCCCGGCAGCTCCAGGTTGACGTACTGTCCGGACTGGAAGGTCATCGGCCGGTCGAGTTTCAGGTGCACGCCCTTGATGGTCGGCGACAGATCGACCAGCGCCGTGACGGTAGCCTGGTAGTCTTCGACCGCATGCCCTGCGAAGTCCTCATCCACATCGATATCCGCCTCGATGGTGGCGTCGCTGTGGACCGTGGCGCAGCAGGCCAGCACCTTGCCTTCCTCGCGCTCGACGTCCATCAGGGCAAAGGGCGAGGCCTCGCCGATATCCACTTCGCCCTCGACCACCTGCACCTTGCAGGTGGCGCAGGTCCCGTGGCCGCAGGCGAATGGCAACCACACGCCCTGGCGCAGCGCAGCCTGCAGAATGGTCTGGCCGTCTTCGACGTCGATCTGCTCGCCGGTCGGTTCAATGGTGACGGTGTAGCTCATGGCGATATCCTCAGCTGCAGGAGCCGGCAAGGCCATCGAGGCCGGGGGTGTCCAGACGCAGCATGTCCTTGTGCCGCAGGCCATTGGCCTGCAGGTCAGCGTCGAAGTCGGGCTGGAATGGCTGGCCATTCAGATACCAGACGGCATTGCGCAGGTCGGCCGCGGCGCTATCCGGATGGGCGGCGATAGCCGGGCGCAGTATCTGATCGATCAGCTCGGCAAAGGTCAGGGTCGGCGATACCAGCAGCGCGAAAGGCGAGCAATACATCAGATGGCGGTCCCAGCCGATATACAGCAGCTGGTTGCCATTGAAGTTTTCCTGCCGATCCAGCGGTGCGAACTGGTAGGCGCCTATGGATTTGATGGTCATGGGTTTATCCTCTTGTTCTTGGAATCAGGCTCTGGCTGGCTTGATCAGACCGCACGGGATGGCTGTTCGGTGGCCGGTCTGGCTTTCTGCCAGGCCTGCCAGCGGCGATGGTCCGGCGACCCCAGATACTCGAAATTGTCCTCGCCGATATTGATCCGGTAGTAGTCGCGCACCACGCTTTCCACGTCGCTGCCTTCGCAGTTGCCCTGGTAGATCTGGTGTACCGGCAGCCAGGCCTGCACATACTTCTGCGGCTCGTTGCGGAAGATGTCGCAACAGCCATCGGAACAGAAGTGGTAGCGTTCCCCCTCATGCACATGGCTGCGGTGACTCAGGGTGGTGGGATCGCCAGGCTCGGTGAAGATCACCGGAATCTGACAGACCTGACACAACTGCGGCAGGGTGCCGTTGTAGAAACGCTCGCCCTTTTCCTGCTGCTCGCGCCAGAAGGTGAAACGGGCACGGTAGTATTTGTCGAAGGTCTCGGGATACTTCTCCGACAGCCAGTCCATCTCCTCGTCCGACGGCATCCAGGTATGGAAGTTGGTGGCCTGGCTGTACTGGTAGAAAGTCGCCCAGGTCTGGTGCGATACATGCTGTTTGGCCTCGGCGCACTGCTCGACATATTTCGGCGGTCGGATGCCATAGCGCTCCAGATCCTTGAACAGCGCACCGCCGGCCTGCTCGAAGTAGACTTCCCAGGCCTCGGCCCAGGACATCACCTTGTTCGGCAGCATGTAGTCCATCATCATCCCGACCAGAGACAGCAGCCGGTTGCCACGCCAGAACCACTTGTCGATCCACTGCTGGATGATCGGTACGTTGTCCTCATGCTGCTCCAGCAGGAACTTGATCACCTCCAGCCCCAGGGTCATGTGCCGTGCCTCGTCGGACTGCGCCGAG
>Ga0172382_10003830_pt1 | contig 23587 bp, 18 predicted proteins | sample Leawel138RmetaG_FD_122245 | JGI IMG/M metagenome (GOLD analysis project Ga0172382, IMG submission 122245) | Leachate microbial communities from a municipal landfill in Southern Ontario, Canada - Leachate well 138R metaG | ecosystem: Engineered > Solid waste > Landfill > Unclassified | place... | reverse complement strand
GTGTCGCATCTCGTTCATCCCGATATCAAGTTCATCGTCGAGGCATTGGCGGAAACTCTCTGCCTCAAGGTGGTGGGTTTCGACTATCTCACCCCGGATATTTCCCGCTCCTATCAGGAGATCGGCAAGTTCCTCGAAATAAACCTCTACCCTTCCCTGCGCGGGCATCTGGTGGACGATCGCGATGTGGGCGGCATCGGCGACATCATCCTCGGCCCGAAACCGGCCAGGATACCCTCCATGCTGATTATAGCATCGCAGCCTGAAGCCGAACACTATAGCAGCGAGCTTCTAGCCCAGCCCGGGCTGGGCTGGCGCTGTGGAAACAGCGCCGGCGTAGGTCCGGTCCGATTGCTCATCAATGCGCGCAATCCCGTGAACGCCACGCGGTCATTGCTCACCAATGCAGCCGTCTCGCGCATTGTCGTCATTTGCACACCGGAGGAACTGGCCAGCCTCGGGATGCCGATGGATCGCGTCGATGTGACGATGGCCGATGACGGGAAAGTCGATCCTGTCTGGCTGGATGTGCTGCGCCGCCATAGCGGGGAATCCATTCCGCTCGCCGCGCCCGAAGAGTTGAAACAGATAGTCGGGCTGCGCCTGCCCCAGCCTTCGCTCCGGGACTGACCGGCATGGCAATATCCGAAACCGAGATCGCGGCCTATATCGCCTCGGCACGGCAATCCCCCCGGCTTACCCATATGCTGGGCGAGTTTTCGGATCTTGCCACCGGCCGCAAGGGCGCGCCGGACTTTCCGATCATACTGGACCCTGAGCTACTGCGCCACGATGGCCTGAGCCTGCAATATGCGAAGATCCGCGAACGACACGCCGGCACGTTCAACCAGCATTTCATCGCATCCCTGCCCTATGTGCTCGAGGAACAATGCAGGTTCGGGGCTGCCTTGCTGCGATATGGCCGGTGGATCGACGAAACGCGGCAGCGCCCGCTCGATGTCTACACGCTCGGGGATGCTTCGGGCGTCACCGCCCGGTCGCTCACGGATATTTCCCAAGGCAGGATCAGGACACTGACCTGCAGCCCCAACAGGGAAAATGAAGCTGCATTCCACCATGGCCGGCCCCCGGGCAGCGCGCATTTCTTCCTCGGCCCGTTTTTCGACGTATCGGCGGCATCCCTGCCGGAACGCGGCATTCATGACTTCAAGGGCGGGTTCGACTTCGTAATCGAAGACACCACTTTCCAGATGTATGGAAAGTCTCGGCTCGCCCCGATCCAGATCGCGGCCCAAAATCTTCGCAGCGACGGCATATTCGTCCTTCTCGAGAAATTCTGGCTTCCGGACGCGGAAGAATTCGCACGGCGCGAGAGGCAGAAGGACCACGAGTTCAAGGCGAGATTTTTCTCGCGCGAGAAGATCGAGGAAAAGAAGCAGACCATCGTCCACAATATGGACAGGCAACTCGTCACGCTCGAGGAATTGACCGGCTCCCTCGGCGAACTCTTCTCCACGGCGGTCATCATCTGGAACAGCGGCAATTTCTACACCATCGCCGCGTCCAATGATGCGGGGAACCTCCTCAATTTCGTGAACAGCCTGACCCCGTCCGCCACCCCGCCGGAATTCCAGTATGCGGAGCTGCCGCAGATCCTGCTGGGAGATCGCGATCTCCCCTTCGCGTTCCGGGAGCCGTCACTCGCCGGCGACTGATCGCGCCAGCGTGTCCTGAACGATCCGGTTGTAAATATCCGCCTGCCCGATGCCGGCGCGTTCCATCTGCCGGGTGAACACGCTTCTCGGCGTCATTCCGGGGATCGTGTTCAATTCGAGAAAATAGATGCCACCATCCCGGTCCAGCATATAATCCACGCGGTAGAAGCTCCGGCAATTCATGGCCCGCCCGATCCTTGCGGTCAAATCGCAAAGCCGCTCCTTGCAGCCATCCGGCAGATCGGGGTCCAGCCCCAGCTCGGCGGACTGCCTGTCGGTAAAGACCACCTCTCCCACCTCGTGCAGCCCGGCCGAATGATCGGGGCGAAACACTTCGGCAATCGGCAGTATCTCGATCTTTCCATCCAGCATCAGCGCACCGACGGTAAATTCCCGCCCGCAGATGAATTGCTCGATCAATATGTCCTGCCCCAGCGCGTGGATGCGCTTCATGGCCCTTTCAAGCGCTTGCCGATCCGCCACCAGTGCGACCCCCGTACCGGACCCATAGGAGTTGGGCTTGACGATGCAGGGGAAGGCGATGCCCGGCGCAGCCGGATCGAATGCCTCTTCGCCATCTGTGACATAGCGATGCACAGGGGTCGGAATACCCAGCGCCTGGGCGAGGAAATGCTTGCAGGATTGCTTGTCCATCGCGAGCGCGGAGGCGAGGATGCCCGACCCGGTATAGGGCAGCCCGACCAGTTCGAAATAAGCCTGCAGATGCCCAGTCTCGGCGGGCGCCCCGTGGATCGCGATGAATGCCGCGTCGAACCGGATCCGATCCGCTCCCACGGCAAGCGTGAAGTCGGCGAGATCGATCCTCGCATCGGCGAGTTGGGCGGCATCCATCCCATCCGCCTGCACAAGCCGCCATTTCCAGTTCTCGACCGAGATCAGGAAGCGGTTGAACCGCGCGGGATCGAGATGCTCATGAACATTGCGCGCGCTCGCCGCCGAACTCGCGGCCTCGAGCGTGTCTCCCCCGGTGACTATCGCAATGTTTCGCCTTGCCATGGCCCGCTGATGCACTTTTTCCCGGCGCAGGGCCATACGACCGATGAAAATCATGCACCAGCGGTTCCGCTCGCCGAACGGAACCTCATTTCCAGCAATGCGGGAGCAGCTTACATCACATGCAGGACGCCGCGATAACCGGCATCCTCCAGCGCCCGCCCGGCGCCGAGCGCGACGCAGTTGAGCGGATCTTCCGCGATGCTGACCGGCAGGCCCGTCTCGCGCGAGAGCAGAACGTCGATCTGGGACAACAGCGCCCCGCCCCCCGTCATGATTATTCCGCCATCGATGATGTCGGCCGCGATTTCCGGCGCGGTGATCTCCAGCGCCTTGCGGACCGCTTCCAGAATCAGCGTGATGGGTTCGCTCAACGCCTCGCAAAGCTCCGCCTGGGTGATGGTGATTTCGGTGGGGACGCCGCGAATGATGTGACGCCCCTTGATCAGGATCGGCGTATCCGCGCTTCCTTCCTCGGGCAGCGCCCGGCCGAATTCCTTCTTGATCCTCTCCGCCGTCGCCTCTCCGATCAGCAGGTCGTGATACCGGCGGACGTAGGAGGTTATCGCCTCGTCCATCCGGTCGCCCCCTACCCTGGCCGACATGCTCATGCTGAGTCCGCCGACCGATATGATGCCGACCTCGGTGGAGCCGCCGCCGATATCGACCACCATCGACCCGACCGGCTGCGTCACCGGCATGTCCGCCCCGATCGCCGCCGCCATCGGCTCCGCGATCAGCCAGACCTTGCGCGCGCCCGCATTGGAGGCGACTTCGCGGATCGCGCGCCGCTCCACCTGCGTGGAACCCGAAGGCACGCACAGGACGATTTCGGGATTGCCCCGCAGCCGCCCGCCCAGATTGGCATGAGCCTTGCGGATGAAGTGCTTTATCATCTGTTCGGCGACATCGAGATCGGCGATCACGCCGTTTCTCAGCGGGCGGATCGTCTGCACATTGACCGGCGTCTTGCCCATCATCAGCTTGGCGTCATCCCCCACCGCGCGAACGCGGCGCCTGCCGTCGACCGTTTCCATCGTCACCACCGACGGCTCCGCCAGCACTATGCCATGCCCCCGCAGATAGACGACTGTGTTCGCCGTGCCCAAATCGATGGCAAGGTCGGCGGAGCCGACCGAGAGGAAGCTCATGAATGACATGTCTGTGACCCGTCCCTACCCCGAAATTGGGGTGACGATCCCGCCGATCCCTTGCCGTTCCTGACTGTCAGGTGAACTCGCCGGGCAAGGCGCGGCTTGCACGACGAAATGTGGTGATGTTCCGACAACTTGCTGCATCGCGCTCCGCGCGGGCAAGCCGCTCAGCCGCCGGCGAGTCCGGGAGCGGAAAGATCCTCGTCAGGCAGTCGAATGGCGACCCGAAGCCCGCCGCTGCCGAGATTGCCCAGGCCGATCGACCCGCCCAGACGGCCCGCCAGCTGCCTTGCAATCGCAAGGCCGAGACCGGCGCCGCCGGTCTGCCTGTTCCTTGAGGATTCGATCCGCACGAAAGGTTCGAATACGGCATCCCACTTGTCTTCCGGGATGCCCGGCCCGTCATCCTCGACTATGATGGTGATGCTCTGATGCTCGATCTCCAGCTTCACCCGGGCATTGCCTCCGTGGCGCACCGCGTTCTGCACGATGTTGCGGATCAGGCGCTTGAGCTTCAGGGGGCGGGTGACGCGCTCCATCCGTTCCGGCCCGCTGAAGGTGACATTGGCTCCGAGATCGCGCGCCTCGTCGATCACGGTGAGGATGATCGACGATATGTCGGCAAGCTGCTCGGGCTCGGGATCGTCACCGCGCAGATAGTCGAGGATCGATGTGACGAACGCGCCCATCTCCGCCACATCCTGCTCGATCGCCGCCCGCGTCTCCTGATCCTCCACCAGCGAAGCGTTCAGCTGAAGGCGGGCAAGCGGAGTGCGCAGGTCGTGCGACATGGCCGCCAGCGACTGGACGCGTTCGCGGACATGGGCGAGCAGGCGCGCCTGCATCGCCTCGAAGGCGCTCGCCACTTGCCGGACCTCGCGCGGCCCTTCTACCGTGACCGAGACCGGCTCGTCCCGCCGGACGGTTTCCGCGGCTTCGACGATCTGATGAAGCGGCCGGGCGATCATCCGGCCGAACAGCAGCGCGATCAGCACCACGCAACCGAGCAGCAGAAGCACCGAGGCCGTATAGTGGAGCATCATCGGGTTGCCCTTGAAATGCCCTTCCGAGCGGAAGTGGAGCCAGCTTCCGTCCCTGGCCTGCATCACCCCTTCCAGCGTATTGCCGATCCTGACCAGCCGGAGGGAATCGGTGGCAATGCCGGGCAGAGCGGCAGCGATACGCGCGTGGATTTCTTCCAGTTCGTCCTGCGAGCCGGAAGGAGGTAGCGCGGGGGCCGCAACCGTTCTGGTGACGGTCAACCTGTTTCGCCACAGCTTGTGCATCAATGCTATCGTCGCATTATCGGGATTGGTGGCGATCAGTTCTTCGGCCATGACGAGGCGCTCGGCCAATCGTTCGGCCCGATTACGCTGCATCCGATCGGTTTCGAGCTGCTTGAAGATGATCTCGCCGCCCACGAACTGGACGAACAGCGCAGCAAGGAGGGCCGCGGCGATCCGTCCACGCAGCCCATCGATCCAGCGAACAGGCCAGCTCAAACCCGCTCGACCGGCTGGGTGAAGATATAGCCGGCGCCCCGCACCGTCCGGATCAATGTACGATCCGTCTCATCGCCGAGCTTGCGACGCAGCCGGCAGATATGGACGTCCACGGTCCGGTCCGAAGCATTGCCGAGACGCGCGCGCGACATTTCCAGAAGATTGTCCCGGCCGATCACCACCTGCGGATGCTCCAGCAGCGCCACCAGCAAATCATATTCCGCGCCCGACAGTTCGACACGGGCGCCCGACCCGGCGAACAGCTGCCGCTGCCGTAGGTCGAGCGTCCAGCCGGCGAACCGCAGGAGTTCCGACCGGCGCGGCGCCGGCTCCACCACCAGCGGCGGGCGGCGCAGCACGGCACGGATGCGGGCCAGCAGTTCGCGGGTGCTGAAGGGCTTTGCGATGTAATCGTCGGCGCCAAGCTCCAGCCCCGTCACCAGGTCGGCTTCCTCGCCGCGCGCGCTGATGATGATGATCGGCACCTGATTGCCGTCCTGAAACCGCAATTGCCGGCACAGGTCGAACCCGCTGACGCCCGGCATCATCACATCCAGCAGAATGAGATCGAAGCTGTTTCTGCCGATGACCTCCCACATGGCGTTGCCGTCCACGGCGGTCAGGCAATGATAGCCATTCGCGCGCAGGATCTTGATCAGGGCCGTTCGCATTCCGGGATCGTCGTCGACGATCAGCAGCGAGGGCAGCGGCGGCCCTCTCGTTTCGCCAGCCGGGCCGACCTCATCCAGGGATTTATTGCAGGATTGTTGCATCGGAATTTTGAATTGTTGCTGTCGCGCACCATCAATTGACAATGGCGGCGCGATCTCCCCCTAGGATGACACGATTGCGAGTGATTAGCATTACCAGGGGGTAGCGTAAAGTGAGGGATATGACCAAGGAACCCGGAAGAAGCAAGCCCGAGGGGCTTGCCAGTTCGCCCAGCGCCATGCTGGCGCTTGGCTGCATCGGCCTTATCGCCAGCACCTCGCCGGTGCTCGCTCAGGATCGGTCCGAGCCCGAACAACGGCTGGGGGGCGTGACCGTCACCGACACGGCCATCGACGAAAGCTATAACCGGACGGAAACCGCCTCCGACAAGAGCACGGCGCCGTTGCTCAACACGCCGCAGACGATCAGCGTCATTCCGCAGGAGGTGATCCGCGACCGCGCCGCGCGCACGCTGGCCGACGTGTTGCGCAACACGCCCGGCATCAGCTTCAACGCGGGCGAGAACGGCTTCGGCACTTCGACCAACAATTTCACGCTGCGCGGCTTCGATTCCAGCGGCAACGTATTCGTCGACAATGCCCGTGATTCCGGCAGCTATGCGCGCGACATCTTCAACGTCGAATCCGTGGAAGTGGTGAAAGGCGCCGCCGCCGACAACGGCCGGGGCAGCGCCGGCGGCTATGTCAACATCAACACCAAGAAGCCATCGCTCGACGGGTTCGTCGCCGGCGATCTCAGCTTCGGCTTCGATCAATATGACAGCAAGTCGCGCAAGCGTGGCACGATCGACATCAACCAGCCGATCGGCGGCACGGCCGCGGTCCGCCTCAACGCCGTCGTCGAAGACAGCGGCGTGCCTGGACGCGACCTCGCGAAGAACAAGTTCTGGGGCATCGCTCCCTCGGTCGCGGTCGGGCTGGGCACCAGCTTTCGCGCCATCCTCTCCTGGGAGCATCTGGAACGCGACGACCGGCCCGACTGGGGGGTGCCCGGCGCGACAGTCAGGAAGCTTGTCACCTATAATCCGGCAACAGCGGGCGCACCGCGTGACGCCTTCTATGGGCTACGCAGCGATTTCGACGACACCACCGCGGACTCCATCCTGGGCAGGCTCGAATATGATCTGTCGAGCGCCGTGACGATCAGCAACCAGACCCGCTGGTCGCGGATCAAGCGGGCTTCGCGCTTCACCAACCCGACCGGCTTCACGCCCGCGACGCTCAGCGTTCCCACCGGCACGGTGTTCTATGACCGCGTCAACAAGAGCATCAGCAACATCACCAACCTGTCGGCAAGGTTCGACACCGGCGGTATTTCGCACAATCTTGCGCTCGGCGTCGAATTCACGAGCGAGAAGTCCAATGCCGATCGCCTTGGCGCCGCCGTTCCCGCGCCCGGATCGACCAGCCTGTTCGATCCCGATCCCATTCGCGTGGGCGCGGCACCTTTCAATGCGACCCAAACGGCGCGGATCAAGGTCGATACGCTGTCCTTCTACCTCTACGACACGATCGAGTTCAGCGAACAGTTCCAGATCACCGGCGGCATCCGGGGAGAGAACTACGAGGTCGAAATCGACAGCCTGACCGCCGCCGGATTGCCGACCGGCGCCGCCGACAGTTTCAAGCGCGACAAATTTTCATTCAGCGGAAAGGTCGGCCTGGTGTTCAAGCCGGTCGAGGCGGGCAGCTTCTATGCCTCTTTCGGCACCTCGACCCTTCCGCCCGGCTCCTATCTCTCGAATCCCGACATCTCGCGCACCGGCGACAACGCCTTCCCGGGATTTGTCCCCAACGCCAAGCAGGTCCGGTCGCATAATTACGAGATCGGCTTGAAGTGGGACTTCTTCGACGGCACCCTGTCCACCACGGCCGCGCTGTTCCGAACCGAGAAGCGCAATGTTCCAACGCTCGGCCGCACACAGCAGGAACTGGATGACGGGGTGAGCGCCTATCTGGCGGGCACTCACAAACAAATCGTCCAGGGCGTCGAACTGGGTATCGCGGGCTCCGTGACACCGGCCTGGAACATCTTCGGCGGCGTGCTGATCATGGACAGCAAGCGCAAGATCAGCGACACACTCGACCGGCTTCTCTATTTCGGCAACACTGGCGATCGTCCGGGCGAATGGGCCAATGTCACCGTCGATGGCGACCGCCTGGCGTTCACGCCGAACTTCTCGGCCACGCTATGGACCACCTATCGCCTGCCCTTCGGCCTCACCATAGGCGGCGGCGTCCAACACCAGGGCTCATCCTATCTAGGCCGCCCGGACGATGCGAACCGGGTCATCCCGAACGGACGCTTCGGCAAGCTGCCGGGCTACACTCTGTTCAATGGGATGCTCGCCTATGACATCACCGAGAACATCGACGTTAGGCTTAATGTCGACAACATCGCCAACAAGAAATATGCGGTATCGACCAACTGGCCCGGCAGCCGCGCGACACTGGGCGCGCCGCGTACATGGCTGGTGAGTGCGGGCTTTCGGTTCTGACGGCATCTCCTGCGTCGCCGCCGGCCCTGGCTGACGGTGACGCAGAGAGGAAGCGCCCATGATGATCGAAATACCGGCGGTGCTGTCCTCGGAAGAGGCCGCCGGAATCCGTGCCCGCCTGTCGGAGGCCAGTTGGGCCGAGGGCGCGGGCACAGCCGGCCATGTCGCGTCGCGCGCCAAGGCCAATCGGCAGCTGGCCGACAACGACCCGCTCGGGATCGAGTTGGGCAACGCCATTCTTGGCCGGCTCTCGGCCACGCCGCAGTTCATCGCCGCGGCGCTTCCGCTCAAGGTGCTGCCGCCGCGCTTCAATCTCTATTCCGGGCAAGGCGCCTATGGCCGTCATATCGACAGCGCCGTGTTCAGCGTTCCGGGTTCGCAAGAGCGGGTCCGCAGCGACCTCTCGGCCACGCTCTTCCTGAGCGATCCCGAGAGCTATGAAGGCGGCGAGCTTGTCGCGGACTTCGGCCGGGCGCTAGAGCGCATCAAGCTGCCGGCTGGCTCCATGCTGCTCTATCCGGCCAACACGCTGCACGAGGTGACGCCCGTGACGAGCGGAAGCCGCTATGCGGCCTTCTTCTGGATACAGAGCCTGGTGCGCGAACAGACGCGCCGCGCGATGCTGCTCGATCTGGACCATTCCATTCAGGCGCTTGCATCGCGCGATCCGGACAATCCCGAGATCGTGCGGCTGACCGGCCTCTATCACAATCTGCTGCGCGAATGGGCGGTCACATGACCAAGCCGCCGCTCGAAGCCATCCCTTCCTTCGTGGCCGCGCTCGGCGATTATGAACCTCTGGCGCGGGAGCGAATGACCGAGGGCGCCTGGGCCTATATCTCGGGCGGCGCGGGCGATGAATGGACATTGCGCGAGAATATCGCCGCTTTTGCCCGGCTCCCGCTGCGCCAGCGGGTGCTGCGCGACCTTTCGGGCGCGACCACGCGCGTCTCGCTCCTCGGCATGGATCTGGCCGCGCCGATCCTGCTCGCGCCCGTGGCCTTCCAGAAGCTCGCCCATCCCGACGGCGAACTTGCCACGGTGATCGCGGCCGGGGCCCTGGACACCGCCATGGTGGCCAGCACCCAGGCCAGCACGCTGATCGAGGACATTGCGGCTCACGCCCGGGCACCGCTGTGGTTCCAGCTCTACATCCAGCCCGACCGGGACTTTACCGTCGATCTCGTCCGGCGAGCGGAGGCCGCCGGCTATCGCGCGCTGGTGGTGACGGTGGACGCCCCGGTCAATGGCCTTCGCAATCATGAACAGCGCGCCGGCTTCGCCCTGCCGGACGGGGTCAGCGCCGTGAATCTGCATGGCATGCGGATGCTGCCGCCCCCCTCGCCCGAATTGCTGCTGTTCGGCGCGCCGCTGCTGGAAAATGCGCCCATCTGGGCGGATATCGAATGGCTGCGCGGGCTGACCCGGCTTCCGATCCTGCTCAAGGGCATCACCGATCCGGAGGATGCCCGCCGCGCCATTACCGCCAGCATGGACGGGATCATCGTATCGAACCACGGCGGGCGTTCCCTCGACGGGTTGCCCGCGACAATCGAGCTGCTTCCCGAAATCGTCGAAGCGGTGGCCGGCGCGGTGCCGGTCCTGCTGGACGGCGGCATCCGGCGCGGCGGCGATATACTGCGTGCGCTGGCCTTCGGCGCCAGCGCCGTTCTCATCGGCCGGCCCTATGTCTATGGCCTGGCGGCGGCGGGCGCCCCGGGGGTGGCCCATGTCATCCGCATCCTGCGCGCCGAGCTTGAGCTTGCCATGGCGCTGTCCGGCTTTCGCGACATTGCATCCATAGACCGCTCGGCGCTGGCGGCCCAGGGGCGTGGCATCACACCCTGAGCGCGCTTGTAATCAGCGTCAGCGAGACGACCGCAAGCCAGACCGATGCGATCCGCTGAAGCATATCGAGACGGCGGCCATCGCGTCCCCTGTTTCGCATCAATGCGCCAGCCGTGCCCCATAGCAGCGCCACCCCCACCACCGCAACGCAGAACAGCCCGAGTTTCGCAGGAAACCCGGGGTCCTCGAGCGGGGGCAGGAGAACGAGGCCAACAATCAGCGCCTTGGGATTCAGCAGGGTGGTCAGATAGACCTTCGGCACCGTCACTTCGCTGCGCGCGCCGGCATCGTTGCGCCGTCTCCATACCTGGATCGCAAGGAACATGACCCACAGGGCCGCGGCAAGTTTGAGCACTCCCGCCGCCTGAGGCCAGCGCCCCAGCATTTCCGCGCCCAGATATGCGAATGCCAGGATCGTCGTAAGATAACCGAGCAGTTCTGCCGGCAGCAGGCGCAACACGCCGCTTGCCCCGGCCTTCGCTCCGGCAAGTCCGATGAGCGTATTGGTAGGTCCGGGCGCGAGCAGAAGCGCCAGAACGGCGGAAAGAAATACCGTGAAGGTCATTGCGGGGAATCTGTTTTCGGCCAACTGTCGAGTTCCCGCCGGGATTACCCGACATCTCCTATCCGAGCGTTGATCCAGATCTTCGAACGCCGATATTTCCGGACGTCGGCCATCGCGGGCATGGCTTGCCTTCGTTGATCGAGGCGCTGGCCAGCCGCCTAGACTTACTCCGGTTCCGGTTGAATCGGAGTAAGTCTGGAATTTACCCGTTTTCCGTGATTTCCGTGTCAGCAAGTGATTCCACTTGCTTCGAAATCACTCCAGAGCCTGCCGCAAGAGGCACCAAGGTTGACAGGGTTGACACTGTTCAGGGAAAGAAAATTACCGGACCGATCGGCGCCGAAAAAGGCAGCCGCATACACGGTCCGCATGCGGAAAACTCCACTGCGCGACACGGCGGTGCATCAAGGATAGACGGTGCGAAAGAGCCACCCCTGATGTGGCAGAGAGGAGGTATGTAGGAAAGGCTCAAGCCCTTTCTGCACAGGTGCTTCTACAGATCAGGCATCGGCTCAGGCGGGTGCCCCGCAACATCCGCGAAATGAAACTCCAGGGAATGGAACGTTACGGCCGGGGGATTGGCTCGGCCGGAAGAGCCATAAGCTCGGCCCTGGTCATTTCCGAGGACAGATCGATGTCGTCGCCTTGCCTGATGACGGCCAGGCCGGCGACCGGCACGGCAACGAATTTGTCCGGATTGCTGTCTCCGACTTCGACAAGCAGGCGGTCCACCTTGCCGTCCGGTCCCTTCAGGACGGCTTCCACATCTCCCAGATCAATTCCATTGGCCCCAAGGAGGTCGGCATTGAGGATCTGCATTTCCGTCAGACCGAGCGCCGCAATCGTCGGTCCAGCGGCAACCGCGCTGGCTTCCGCGTCCGCTTCCAGCTTGTCTTCCGCGCGGTCCCGGGAATTATCGCACCCTGCAAGCAGGGCAGTCGAACAAGCCAACGCGAGGAATAATTTGGTCATCGGAACTAGCCTTATTCAGCCGTGGCGTATTCGAGCGCCACTTGATTGAAATTGATGAGGCAGAAACTCGTTCCTAGGGCAGCGGCCTCCTGCCCGATCGCGGGCGCCGCCCGCACATCTTGCACGCAGCTTTTCAGTCATTTGCCGTCGCCGGCGATCATGTCGCCTGTCCGGCCGCCGCGGGCGATATGGGCGCCGGTCCCAGGGCTTCTATGATCCTGCAATCCGCCACCGAGCCACCGCTGCAGGATTGCAGCAGCGCGGCCAGTTCGCGTTGCAGCGCGGTCAGGTCCGCGATCTTCCGCTCGACCTGGTTCAGATGCTGCCTCGCCACCATGTCCACCATCGCGCAATCCCGGTCGCGATCATCGGACAAGTCGAGCAGGGCGCGCACCTGATCGAGCGAGAAGCCGAGACCCCGCGCGCGCCGGATGAAGGAAAGGCGCTCCAGTTCCGGCCGGCCATAGCTGCGATAGTTGCCATCGGTGCGCGGCGGTTTCGGGATCAGGCCGATCCGCTCGTAATAGCGCACGGTTTCGACCTTGGTCCCGGTCGCCTTGCCGAGTTCGCCGATTGTGAATGCCATGGGCTTGACCCTGTAGTTGCTACAGGGTGCATATAGGCATCGGATTGCAAGATTCGAGGTAATGAATGGCTAGTGGATGCCGCGGGGGATGCGAAGCTCCTCCTTCGACTTCCGACACATCGTGGAGACGTGTGCTGTGGATCGCTCTCGTCATCAACGCCGGCATGTTCGCGGTGGAGATCATCGCGGGCGTCGCCGCGCAATCCGCGGCACTGAAAGCCGATGCGCTCGATTTCCTGGGCGACAGCGCAAATTACGCGATCAGCCTCGGCGTTGCCGGCCTGGCCTTGCGATGGCGGGCGCGGGCGGCGCTGCTCAAGGGCGCGTCGCTGCTGGTGCTGGGCCTGTGGGTGCTGGGCAGCACGGTATGGATGGCGCTGGCGGGAACCCTGCCCCAGGCCGAGACGATGGGCGTGATCGGCGTGATGGCGCTGATCGCCAATCTGGCTTGCGCCGTCATGCTCTGGCGGCACCGCGATGGCGACGCCAATCGCCGCTCGGTCTGGATCTGCTCCCGCAACGACGCGATCGGCAATATCGCCGTTGTCGCCGCCGCGGTCGGGGTGTTCGGAACGGGGACGGGCTGGCCCGACATCGCCGTGGCCGCTATCCTCGCGGGTCTTGGCGTCAGCGGCGGATGGCAGATTGTCCGGCAGGCCCGTGGCGAATTGCGAGAGGTCGCACAAAGCATGACCGCGCCATCGGCCATCAAGCCGACCTGATAACCTCCTGATCGCCCGCAATGGGCTGCAAGATGGAACGTCCAATTTGGCCGCATTGCGAAATGCGCCTATATAGGATAGGGGGGTATCCTATGGCACATACGAAATCGAACAAGGAGCAGCTTCTCGCGAGAGTCCGGCGCATCGCCGGCCAGATTGCCGCCATAGAGCGCGCGATCACCGAAGAGGCAGGCTGCGCCGCCATATTGCACCAGGTGGCCGGGGTTCGCGGCGCGGTGCTGGGTCTGATGGATGAGCTGGTCGAAGATCATATGCGCGAGCATGTGCTGAATCCCGGCCTCACGAGTGAAGAGCGGGCACAGGGCGCGGACGAACTTCTCGCGGCCATCCGCCGCTATGCGAAGTAGAGACGGCAATGTCGCTCGATAGTGAAATTCAGACCCTTACCCACGATCATGTGTTTCTGGGCGCGCGGCATGACCGGAACGCGCGCCGCACATTGTGGGTCGTGCTGCTGACGGCCGCCATGATGGCGGGCGAGATCGTTGCCGGCATAGCCTTCAATTCCATGGCCCTTCTGGCGGATGGGTTCCACATGGCGACCCATGCCGGCGCCCTGGGGATAGCGGCCGCGGCCTATGCCTACGCAAAGCGCCACGCCCATGGGCGGCGCTACAGCTTCGGCACCGGCAAGATCGGCGATCTCGCCGGATTTGCCTCCGCTCTGGTGCTGGGCCTCGTTGCGATGGGCATCGCGGTCGAGTCCTTTGCCCGGCTTCTCGATCCGCGTGCCGTGGCGTTCACGGAAGCGACGGCCATCGCGATTATCGGCCTGCTGGTGAACATCGTCAGCGTCTTGCTTCTGGGCGGACATGGGCATGGGGATGGGCACGATCACGGCCACGGTCACGATCACCCCACCGATCATGGGCATCCTCACGAGCACGACAACAATCTGCGCTCCGCCTACATGCATGTGCTGGCCGATACGCTGACCTCCGTTCTGGCGATCGCCGCCTTGCTGGGCGGCCGCTATCTGGGCTGGATATGGCTCGACCCGGTAATGGGTATCGTCGGCGCCATTGTCATCGCCAGCTGGTCATTCGCGCTCATGCGCGACACCTCCGCCGTGCTGCTGGACGCCACCGATCCGGCACTGGAAGACGAGATCAAGCAGCAGGTCGAAGGGCCGGGCGATGCCAGGATCACGGATTTGCACGTATGGCGGGTAGGCCCGGGCGCCCATGCCGCGATCGTGAGCGCAATCGGCGCGGATCACGAGACTATCAGGCAGCGCCTGAAGCCGGTGCATGAAATAGAGCATCTCACGATTGAAGTGCGTTGAGGGCGAAGGCCCGTTCCACCCGATGACGTGACCGACACGACAGGGGGCAGGTGCAAATTGCGCCCTGCCCCCTGTCGCGCCGCCAGATCGCCCTTACAGGGTCAGGCTGAGAGTCACCCCGTAGGTCGCCGGCATCCCGGTATAGCGCACGATCGTGTCGAACGCGGGGTAAGCGGTGTTCCAGTAATATTTGTTGAAGATGTTCTTGCCCCAGACCTCGAAGCGCCAGTGCTCGCCTTCCAGCCCGGCCCGGGCATTGACCAGGGTATAAGAATCGATGCCGAACAGCGGGAAGGTGTTCGGCACGGCATCGGGCGGATTTTGCTCGCCGCCCACCACCGAAATCGTCTTCGAGCGGTAGGTGACGGTGCCGCCCAGGAAACCGTCCAGCGTTTCGGCAACCGGGAATTTGTATTGCCCGTCGAAAGAGAGGTTCCACTTCGGAGAATAGGGCATTGGCGTGCCCGCGAAATCGGCCTGGATGCCACCGGCGTTGATGCCGGTGAACCTGTCGATTTCCCCCTTGGTGTAGGAACCGGCCGCCATCAGCGTCAGCCCTTCGACCGGAACCGCCGTGATTTCCAGCTCGGCCCCCTTGACCGTGGATTTGGGGATGTTCTGCACCACGTCCAGATTGCCCCAGACGGGGTCAATGTTGCGGGCGCGCAGCTGCTTGTTGCGATAATCGTAGTAGAACGCCGCGGCATTGACCTGCAGGCGCCGGTCGAGCAGCGACAGCTTGGTGCCGATTTCATAGTCGAGCACCGATTCCTGCTTGAGCTTGAGGAACTGGCTCCACACCGAGGCGCCGATCGACGGGAAACCGCCGCTCTTGTAGCCCTTGGCCACGTTCACATAGACCAGCGTTCCATCGGCGGGCTTCCAGTCCAGCCCCAGCTTCCACGAGACATTGTCTTCCTTCTCGCTGTCGAAGAAGCGGCCAGGCGTGCCTGGCGCCACGCCGGCAAAGGTTACCCCAAGATCATTGATCGGATAGCAAGCTCCGGGCGTATAATTGCCGGCACCGTAGAATATTTCCCCAACGTTATACGGCGGCGTGATATCGGCCCCGCAGTTGTTGGTGGACAGCTTGCTCTCGGTATAGCGGATGCCGCCCTTTACCGTGATCTGTGGCACGACGTCATATTCCAGGTTCGCGAAGGCAGCCTTGGACTTGGTCTTTTGATCCACATAGAAGATATTCTGACCATGCACTCCAAACGCATTGGCGGTGGAGGCGACGTTCCAGCGGTAGAAACTCGACTGGGCGATCTTGTCATCCGAATAGTTTCCGCCGACCATCCAGCGCAGCCGGTTGCTGGCCCCGTTGCTCAGGCGAAGTTCCTGGAAAAAGCTTTTGATGCTGCCCTTTTCAGGGTTGTACAGCTGTTCGTCAAAGGCCGTGCCATCCCAGTCGGTCCGTTCGTTCTGCTTCAGCCGCGAATAGGCCGTCACCGAAGTGAGCGTCACGTCGCTGAACAGCTCGATGTCTCCGCGCAGGGAGATTTGCCAGAAGCTGTTGTCGCGCTTGGGCAGGCCCGCAACCCAGTCGGCGGCCTCGTTCTTGCGGGGGGCAAGGGGCGATGCCAGAACGCCCGGATCGCCGAAACCGGGGATCTGGACATTGAAGCCGATCAGCTGGGCGGCCTGCGATTCGCCCTTGTCCAGCCAGCCGTTCAGGTTGAGCTGAAACTTGGCCGTGTCGCTCGGCTCGAAGTCCAGCAGGAAGCGGCCTTCATATACCCGTTTCTTCCCGTTGCGGCTGTCCGGCCCGTCGGGGCGCGACAGGCTTTTCTGCCAGCCCGATGCGTGTTCGATCCGCTGTGAAAGGCGGAAACCCAGCGTGTCCGACAGCGGGCCGGAAAGATAGGCCTCTTCCGACACCAGATTGTAATTGCCCACGGTGACCCGCGCTCCGGCGGAAAGCGTGTCGGTGGGACCCGCCGGGACGTAGTTGATGGCACCGCCGGTCGAATTCTGCCCGAACAGAATGCCCTGCGGGCCCTTCAGCACCTCGACCCGCTGGAGATCGAAAATGCCGTGCCCGGCCATGATCGGATAGGCCAGCGGCACCTGGTTCATATACAGGCTGACCGCGGGCGTGGCGGAAAGCGTGGTGTCGTAGAAACCGATCCCGCGCAGCGAGATGATCGGCGCGGAGGTCGGCGTATCGGCATAAGACATCGAAGGAACCGCCGCCGTCAGATCCTGGATGCTCGCGATCTGCCGTTCCTTCAGCGCGTCGCCGGACAGGACATTCACGGTGAGGCCCACCTTGTTGAGCGATTCCTGCCGCTTCTGGGCCGTCACGATGATTTCCTGGATGCCGGTGCTTTCATCCTGGGCCATCGCGGGGGCAGCCGCGAGACAGATCAGGGAGCTTCCGCATAGAGCCATAGCTATCGATGGACGCCGTTTCATTTCTTTCACCCTCCTTGTGATCCCTATGGATATTGAATTAAGTAATATTTTGTTTTAAAATGATATTTCTTATCAGCTGTTCAGAATCAGGCTCTCCGGGAACGGGTCGATCACCCCCGGCCGGCTCTGCGGAGCCGGACCGCTGCCGGCGAGCGCAATATCGACCGACAGGGAGGACGCGCAGCCGGGGCAGTAATGCTCGCGCATCACCACCGGGTCGCCATCCTGGCGCGGCCTTACCTGGGAGCGGAGTTCCTGGAATCGTTCGGAAATCTCGGTTTCCGCCACGATCGCATGGTCGCGCCAGTTCTGCGTGGCGGAGCCGAGCGCTTCATCGCATTGGGTGCAGCGCCAATCCCCGCCCTCGATCCTGAGCGGCGAGAAAAGCGGAGCGTTTTCAGAGATTTCGCGCGAAGGCTGCTTACCGATCCGGGCGGCGCGGATCTCCGCGCGGCGGGTCTTGGTGGCCTCGAAGTCGACAGCACCGAGCGGGTCCAGAACGACACCATAGATGTCCCGGGCGACACCCGGGGACACGAAATCGTTCGCGACATCGCGCGCGACCAGGGACGGGTCGCGCCGCAGCGGATCGCCCAGCCCCCCTCCGCCGCCATGGATGACGTCGTAGATGTCGCCCCGGTTGATCTGGAACTCGGTGACCGTGGCGGTGGTACGCGGCTGGTCCCCTTCGATGTTGCCGGCGTCCGGGAAGACCTGCTCGTCCATCAGCCGCAGCAGGTTGGTGTCGCGCCACATCTTCCACGCGCCGGCCGCGCCCGGAAAGCCGCCGACCGCGCCGCGCGGCGGGATCAGCGCGGTGTTGGTATAGGCGCCGCCGTTCATCTGCTCGCAGTGGGTGATGGCCATCGCCGTATCGACGCCCAGCCCGCCCCGGCTCACGCCCGGCCCGCCGGTATCGCGCGCGATGCGCCGCCACAGGATCATCCCCGGCTGGCTGGTTTCCTCCAGTTCAACGTCCGGCATGTCGCAGCCGGACATGCATTGCGCCGCATAGACTTCCATGCCGTCGCTGTTGGTCTGCGCCGGGCCGCCGGTCGACATGCCCACCGACATCGGGAAAGCCACGGTGGGCTGCCCGTTGCGGCGATCGATGCCGAAGGCAGTGAAATAGGTCTGATCCTGCGCCGACTGGCTGGCCACGCGCGAGGCTATCCCGGGATCGCTGCTGAGCGCGCAGGCCTGCGAAATGACATCGGCCAGCAGCTTGTTGATCCGCATCCCCGTCTGGATATGCGCCATCGTGACCGGCGCGGGGACGACCGAGTTGACGATGGTGCCGGCCGGCCCGAGATCGAACCGCACCGGCCGCCAGATCCCGGCATTGACCGGAATGTCGTAGGCAAGCTGCGCCAGCAGCGTGGTCCAGGACTGGCCGACCACCGCCGGCCACGCGCCGTTGATGAAGCAGTTGACCTGCGGGCCGCCGCGATATTGCAGGGTCATCTCGTCGCCTTGCACGATCAGGCGCACGCGCAACTCGTAAAGCCCCTCGAAGCCCCGGCCGTCATATTCGACCCAGTCGACGCTTTCGTAGGTCCCGTCCGGAAGTTTCGCGATCATGTCGCGCATCGCGCGCTCGGAGAGGTTCTTGCCTTCCTCGTTGAGGCGGCGGAAGCGCTCCATGCCCATCTCGTCGACCAGCGCTTCGATCCGCCGGCTTCCCACGTTGTTGGCGGCGATCATGCTGCGGATGTCATTGATGACGGTGCCCGCCATCCGGACATTGTTGCCGATGAAGCGCTGCCACTGCTCGTCGATCCGGCCGTCGCGGATCACCCGCACCGCCGGAAAGGCCAGAGCCTCGGAATAATTGTCGAACGCGCCCGCGGCAAAGCCGGACACCGCCGACCCGCCGACGTCCAGCAGATGCGCATTGACGTAGCCCCAGCCGACGATCCCGCCATTCGCGAAGAAGGGCATGACGATGCCGACGTCGCCCTGGTGGATCGCGCCGGAGCTGTGCGGATCGTTGCAGATGAAGCCGTCGCCGGGGCGGATGTCCTCCAGCCGGTTGTTGCGCAGCACCGCCTCCACGCCCGCCACCGAGGTGGAAACGTGGAAAGTGACGTGCCCGGCGAAGGTCAGCTGCTCCACCTTGTCGTCCAGGATCGAGGTGCTGAAATCCTTGGCGTCCGTCACCACGGGGGAGCCGGACGTGCGCATCAGCGTCACCGCCATTTCGCTGGCGATGTTCCGGATCGATTTCTGATGCACCTCGACATCGATGATGTCGAACTGGTTCGAGGTTATCATGTCCATGCGCTTCCTCCTCGGCTCAGGCGCTCAGCGAGAGGTTGAAGTTGAAATGGCGGTCGCGGGAGCAAACGGCCCCGCTCGGCACGTAAATGGTGGTGTCGCCGACATCGACGATGCAGGGGCCGGCGATCTCCGTGCCCGGCGGCAGGGCCGCTTCGGCATAGACCGGAACATCCGCCGCCTCGCGCAGGAAGGGCTGGTAGATCCGGCGGATCGAGACGGGTTCCGGCGAAGCGGTCGACTGGACCGGCTCCTGCTCCCGCCCGGCGGGCTTCTCGCGGCGGAACACGGCCTTGATCGAGAGATTGACCAGCACCACGGAAGAACCCTTCCAGGCGGTGCCCTCCCCATAGCTGCGCTCATAGACATCCGGGAAGGCGGCGGCGAGCGCCGGAGCATCCTCTTCGGTGAAGGGCCGGCCCGGCAGAGGCTGGCTCACCTCGTGGACCTGCCCGAGGAAGCGGAATTCGCCCGCCCGCTCGATCTCCAGCGCGGCGATGTCGATGTTCTCGCTCTGCGCGTCGAGGCGCGCCTGGGCCAGCATGTCCTCCAGCGCGGCGTTAACCTGATCGACCTGCGAAGGGTCATCCAGCATCCAGTTGACCGTGCGGTTGTATTGGCGGACATAATCGGCGGTCAGCACGCCATAGGCCGAGAACGCGGAGCAATTGTCTGGCACCACGATGGTAGGGCAACCGAGCCGCCGGCAGATTTCCACCGCGAACAGGCCCAGCCCTCCGCCATAGGAGAAGAAGGTGAAATCGCGCGGATGATAGCCGCGCTCCACGCTGACCATGCGCAGCGCATTGGCCATCTCGATCACCGCGAGATCGTAGATGGCGGCGGCGGCGCGCTCCACCGACCAGCCCAGCGGCGCGCCGATATGGGTTTCCACGGCCTTGCGGGCGGCCTCCACATCCAGCCTATGCGCGCCTTTCAGGTAATTGTTGGGGTCGATCAGGCCGAGGATGACATTGGCGTCCGTCACCGTGGGGCGCGTCCCGCCCCTGGCGTAGCAGGCCGGTCCCGGTTCCGATCCGGCGCTGTGCGGGCCGACCTGGGGAACGCCGCGCCCGTCGAGCCAGGCGATGCTGCCGCCGCCCGCGCCGACCGACACGATGTCCAGGATATTGATCCCGGTGCGATAGGCCCCGAAGGACGCTTCCCGCGCGACGGTCGGAGTGAGATTGGCGAGCACGGCGGTGTCGAAGCTGGTGCCGCCCATGTCGCCGACCAGCACATTGCGGATGCCCAGCTTTTCCGCGATCTGGCGCGCGCCCATCACGCCCCCGGCCGGGCCGGACTGCATCAGGGTGATCGGCGTTTCCTCGACCGCGTCGATCCCGATCGAGCCGCCGATGCCCTGGAAGAAGGTCATCGCGCCCTTGAACCCGGCCTTGCCCAGTTCCGCCTTCAGCCCGTCTATGTAGCGCGTGGTGGCGCGGTGCGAGAGGCAGTTGAACACCGCGGTCATGAAGCGCGGAAACTCGCCGATCACCGGGTGGGTCGCATGCGACAGGGTGAAGAAGGTGCCGGGAAATTCCTCGCGCAGGATCTGCCCCACGCGCAATTCGTTGGCCGGGTTCTGGAACGACCACAGGAAGCATACGGCGATGGCTTCCGCGCCATTGGCCTTCAGGGTGCGAATCCCGGCCCGCACTTCCTCGTCGTCGAGCGGAACGATGATCCGGCCGGCGCTTTCCACCCGCTCGGTGATCTCGACGACGCAATCGCGCTCCACCACTTCGGGCGGGGGAACCTGCAGGTGATCGTCATAATCCTGGGTCCGGGCGCCGCCCGCCAGACGGAAGGTGTCGCGAAAGCCGCGCGTAATCAGCACCCCGACTTTCGCGCCGCGCAATTCGGTGATGGCATTGGTGACGATGGTCGAACCGTTGACGAAGGCGCTGCAGCGCGACAGCACATCTTCCGTCGTCCGGTCGATCTGGGCGGCCGCCAGCCCTATGGCGCGAAGGATGCCCTCGCTGTAATTGCCGTGGGTCGTGAAGGCCTTGCTGCGCACCAGCTCTTTCGGGGTGGCCATGATGAGGTCGGTATGCGTGCCGCCCACATCCACTCCGATCGCATATTCGCCTTCCACACTATCCAATGCCATCTGGTCGCTCTCTCCTTCTCGATCGTCCGTGCCGGTCACGCGGCTTTTCCGCCGCGCAATGCGGGGAGCACTTCGGTGCCAAACCGGCGGATCGCTTCCTTCGCTTCCTCTCCGCTCGGGTAAGGCGGGCCATTGCCCATGTTCGGGGTGCGGAGCCGGAAATTCAGCCAGTCCGGCTTGAACCGGCGCTCCATCTCCCGAACCCGCGCGATCCAGCTTTCGGGCGTTCCGAAATGCCACTGGCGGCTTTCGAAATCCCGGATCGCCAGTTCCGCCTCGTCGGCCTTGCTGGTGTCGCCATCGGGGCTGATCTCGCCGTCGAAATCATGCTCGTCGTAGAAGCTGGCCTCCCGCAGCCAGCGGGGCGCATGGCGCGCCCGCGTGGCCGCCGGATCGTCGCCGATCCAGCCGTCCTGGTTGAGCACCACAGTCCAGTCGCCCTTGCCCGCCGCCGCGGCGCGGGCGCGGGCGCGCGTCTGCGCGATCCACTGCTCGTTCTCGTCCCAGTCGGGCTGGGTCCACAGCACCCAGCCATCATGCCGGAGCGCGCGCTCCAGCGGCTTGCCCTTGCTGTGGGTTCCTATCCAGATGGGCACGCCGGGCCGCTGGTAGGTGCGCGGCGTCAGCTGGACATCGTCGAACTGGTAGAATTCGCCCTGATAGCTGAAGCGCTCCCCGGCGAAGGCCAGGTGAAGCACATCCAGGATCTCGTCGAAACGCTTGCCGCGCTGCTCCCACGGGATGCCGAAATAGCGATGATAATCCTGATGGTAGCCGACCCCGACGCCCAGCGTGAAGCGGCCACGCGACAGATTATCCACCAACGCCACCTGCTCGGCCAGATGCATCGGATTGTAGAGGGTCGGCAGCAGGACGGTGGTGGCGATGCGGATGCGGGAGGTGCGCGCGGCAATCGCGGTGGCCGCCAGCAGGGGCGAAGGAACGAAGGTTTCGCCTCGGGCATGGCGCTCCGGCAGGAACACGCCGTCGAAGCCCAGCTCCTCGGCCAGCACCGCCTCTTCCACGATCTGCTCGAAAGCATCGGCGGCTTCCCGCGGCGACGGCGGGGCCTGATCGTACACACCGAAATGGGTATCGGGCATGTAGGCGAATTTCATCCTGCACCTCTCCGGCCGGGGGTGCCCTCGGGCCTCGACCAATCTGTCGTTCTTCTCTGGTCCGGAAGAGTAGGAGACAGCGCATCTATGTGAAAAGACGCAAAGACCGAGCAACATCTTTTCAAAATCCGAAAAGATGATTGCAGGATATTGAATTAGCTTGGAAAATATCGCGAAATCAGCGCGACCCGATCCCTTTGGGATGAATCCAGCGCAGGGCATCCGGCGCCCGCCGGTCCGTCTCCGCGCTCTGCCTGCGGGCCTTCATCGCGATGCGGGAAATCTCCGCATCCTTGCGGCGCAGGGTTTCGACCAGGAAGTCCACGAACACCCGGACTTTGGGAAGGATCAGATCGGATTTCCGGAACACCGCGTAAAGCCCGAAATCGAACACGGTCTGGGTCATCTCGACATTGGGCAGGATGCGGACCGCCCGCCCCGTGGCGAGATCGTCCGCCGCCATCCAGGCGGGCAGCAGGCCGATGCCGATGCCGGAAATCACCGCCTCGTGAAGAATCGCGGCATCGTTGACGATCAGGTTGCCCGAGACTCTCAGTTCCTTGATCCCGGCCGGGGTCCGATAGAACCAGCAGCTCTGCTCCTCCGCCGAGGCGATCTGCAGGGACAGGCAATTGTGGTTCAGCAGGTCCTGCGGGCCGGACAGCTTGCGATGCTTCGCCAGATATTCGGGGCTGGCGTAGAGAATGCGCTCCACCCCGGGCGAGAGCTTGCGGATCATCAGGTCCGGGTTGTCCGGCATTCCGACCCTGACATCCACGTCGATGCGATTGTTGTCCAGATCCGGCGCGAACTCGCCCAGCGACAGCTGAAGCACGATATCCGGGTAGCGTTCGAGGAAGGAGGGCAAGGCGTCCGCCAGGAACCTGGTGGCAATGCTGGCCTGCGTGCGCACGTTCAAAGTCCCGCGCGGGACGGATTGCTGCTCCGAGATGGCGATGTTCAGATTGTCGATCTCGCCCACGATCCGGGCGACATGCTCGTAATAGACCTCCCCGATATGGGTGAGGGACAGGCTGCGGCTGGTCCGGTTGAACAGCTTCGCCCCGATCTCGTCCTCCAG
>Ga0172382_10003828_pt1 | contig 23589 bp, 23 predicted proteins | sample Leawel138RmetaG_FD_122245 | JGI IMG/M metagenome (GOLD analysis project Ga0172382, IMG submission 122245) | Leachate microbial communities from a municipal landfill in Southern Ontario, Canada - Leachate well 138R metaG | ecosystem: Engineered > Solid waste > Landfill > Unclassified | place... | reverse complement strand
TATCATCGGCGCCATGATGCGCAAGCTTATCCATGTCGCCTTTGGGGTCCTGAAGTCAGGGACACCCTTCAATCCGACGCTACATGGACTGGCTGGCGCTTGACCGGGATAACAGTATCTACAGGGACAACGAGGAATTGCAGGTCGGGTTTCAACCCGACAGCGGCGCCGGTCGACACCGCGTCGTGTCGGACTGAAGTCCGACCTACAGCCTTGCTAACCCCTATGGAAGGGTCTTATGTCGGACAGCGGCCCAGATAGGAAAAGGCGAGGCCGCAGAACAGGGCGAGGCCGAACCACAGGTTGTTGAGCCAGGCGCGGCGGTAGCCCCGATCATTGGCGCCGGCCATGAGGTATTGCTGGTACAGGCCGAGGGCGGCGCCGACGGCGAGGGCGAGATGCATGAATACGCCCAGCTTTTCCTGCTGGCCCGCCAGGCCCAGTGCGGCCAGGGCGAAGAATTGGAGCAGGGCGATGAGCCAGCGGTCGGCGCTGCCGAACAGCATGGTGATGCTCTTGATGCCGAGGCGGGTGTGATGTTGCAGATGCAGTGCCGCGTACTGGATCAGGGCGGCGCCGCTCCACAGCACGGCGGCGGTGTAGACCAGCCAGGCGGTTTTGCCGGGCAGGACGCCGCTGGCGGTGAAGCCGGCCAGGGTGGCACAGGCAAGGGCCAGGGCCAGCAGCAACTCGCCGAGGAAAGTGCGACGGCGCAGAACGAGAAATGCACCGCCAAGGGTGCTGGCACACAGGGCGACGACCAGGGTCTGCCAGCCGAGCAGCAGCAGTGGCAGCAGGGCCAGCACCAGTTCCATGCCTGCGAGCCAGCGCAGCGACAGGGGCATCTCACGCAGGACTTCCACCACGTTGTGGCGCGGGTGCGCCAGCAGGGATGCGACCAGGTCATGGACGAGCCAGCCGAGGGCACGCAGGGCGAGCAGGGCCAGCAGCAGCAGGAGCAGCGTTGCCGCGGCGGGTTTGCCGTCGCTGCCCAGCCACAGCCCCCACAATCCAAGCAGCCACAACAGGCCCAGGTCGGTGGGGCGGTGCAGCCGCATCAGGCGCAGCCAGGGCAGCAGCGGCGTGATCCGTTCCAGCAGCTTCATCGTTCGCCCACTTCCGGGAGAAACATTTCACACACCAGCAGCGGCTTGTCGTGCAGGAAGAACAGCGAGCGCCGCCCCCACAGGTTCGGCGGCGGCGCAGACAGGCCGGCGCAAGCCAGTTGGTGCAGTGGCTGGCCGCGCTCGATGCGGGCGATCTCCAGTTCACCGCGGCGCATGCTGGGGTCGCGGAACAACAGCCCACCCAACGGGCGGCTGCCCAGATGGCCGAGGCGGCGTTCGCGGCCGGTGAGGGTGGCCGCGGGGATCGCCGTACGGGCAAATACCCAGGGTCGGCCGCCGCACAGCAGACGCACCTCGCGGATCAGGACGTGGCGTCCGGCCTTGATGCCCAGCACGCGCGCCTCGCTCAGTTGCGGCAGTTCCCAGCGCTGTTGCAGCACCTGGACACGAAAGCCGCCGCCGCAGGCCTGTTGCAGGCGCCGCGTCAGCGACGAGGCATCGAGCAGCCAGGGCCAGATGGTCGCGGGCACGGCGCTGCGCAACAGGCGGCGCGGCGCGTGCCAGGTGGGTTCGGTGCTGTGTTTGCCGTAGTTGTCCAAAATATTTAGTTTCGAGTTTCGAGTTTCGAGTTTCGAGTTTCGAGTTTTGGGTTGGGCTTGGGGAATTTCGAAACCAGCAACTCGAAACGCGTAATTGATTTGCCCCGTCCGGGGGCAAATCATACCTCGCCGTAGCGGGTCGCCGCACCGACCCAGCGGCGGATGAGCAGCGCCGCCTGTTGCGGCCAGCGTTTCAGCAGCAGGTCGGCGCTGCGGTTGGCCTCGGCCAGCAGTGACTGATCCCGTTGCAGATCGGCGATGCGCAGCTGCAACAGGCCGGTCTGGCGCGTGCCCAGTACCTCGCCGGGACCGCGCAGCTCCAGGTCCTTGCGGGCGATCTCGAAGCCGTCCGAGGTCTGCCGCATCACTGCCAGCCGTTCCTTGCCCTGTTGCGACAGCGGGCCGTGGTACATGAGCACGCAATGGCTCTCGGCGCTGCCGCGGCCGACGCGGCCGCGCAGCTGGTGCAGCTGGGCCAGGCCCAGGCGCTCGGCATTCTCGATGATCATCAGGGAGGCATTGGGCACGTCGACGCCTACCTCGATGACGGTGGTGGCCACCAGCAGGTCGAGGCTGCCGTCCTTGAAGGCGGCCATCACCTGTTCCTTTTCCTCCTGCTTGAGGCGGCCGTGCACCAGGCCGATGCGCAGATCGGGCAGGGCCTCGGCCAGCAGGGCGGCGGTGTCCTGCGCCGCCTGGGCGGCCAGGGTTTCCGATTCCTCGATGAGGGTGCACACCCAGTAGGCCTGGCGTCCGGCGCGGCAGGCGGTGTGCACCCGCTGCACCACCTCGTCGCGGCGGCTGTCGGGGAGCACCACCGTCTCCACCGGCGTCCGTCCCGGCGGCAGCTCGTCGATGACGGAGCAGTCCAGATCGGCGTAGGCGGTCATCGCCAGGGTGCGTGGGATCGGCGTCGCGGTCATGATCAGCTGGTGCGGGTAGCGTCCGCCGCTCTTGCCCTTCTCGCGCAGGGCCAGGCGCTGGTGCACGCCGAAGCGGTGCTGTTCGTCGACGATGACCAGGCCCAGATCGTGAAACTCCACGCCCTCCTGGAACAGGGCATGGGTGCCCACCGCCACGCGCGCGGTGCCGTCGGCCAGCCCCGCCAGCATCTCCCGCCGCGCCCTGGTCTTGAGCTTGCCGGCCAGCCAGGCCACCTCAATGCCCAGCGGCGCCAGCCAGCGGCTGAAGTTGTGGAAGTGCTGTTCGGCCAGCAGTTCGGTGGGCGCCATCACCGCCGCCTGGCAGCCGGCTTCGACCGCCTGCAAGGCAGCCAGCGCCGCCACCACGGTCTTGCCCGAACCCACGTCGCCCTGCACCAGCCGCTGCATGGGATGCGGCTGCTGCAAATCGTGGGCGATCTCCGCCCCCACCTTCTGTTGCGCAGCGGTGAGCGGAAAGGGCAGGGCGGCGAGAAACTGTTTCCGCAACGCGCCGTCGCCGCGCAGCGGCGGCGCCTTGTGCCGCTGCGCCTGGGCGCGCAGGCGGCGCAGGCTCAGGGTGTGGGCCAGCAGTTCCTCGAAGGCGAGGCGGCGCTGCGCCGGGTGCGCGCCTTCCGCCAGCAGCGCCAGCGGCGCATCGGGCGGCGGCCGGTGCAGGTAATCGACGGCCTCCTGCAAGGTCGGGAAGCCGAGGCCGTGGAGCAGCTCCGGCGGCAGGTGATCGGCCAGGGGCAGGCGGCCGTCGTGCAGCCAGGCCAGCGCCTGGTCGGTGAGGCCGCGCAGGGTGAGTTGCTGCACGCCCTCGGTGGCGGGATAGAACGGGGTGAGGTGTTCCTCCACCTCGGCCGGGCCGTCGCCGTTCACGCGGCGGAATTCCGGGTGGATCATTTCCATGCCCACGGTGCCGGGGCGCGCCTCGCCGTAGCAGCGCACGCGGGCGCCGCGGGCCAGGGACTGCTGCATGGCGGCGCTGAAGTTGAAGAAGCGCAGGGTGAGCGCGCCGCTGCCGTCGCCGATGCGCGACAGCAGCATGCGCCGCTTGCCGAACTTGATCTCGGTGAGCAGCACCTCGCCTTCGATCACCGCTTCGTCACCGGGGCGCAGGGTGCCGATGGGCACCACGCGGGTACGGTCCTGGTAGCGCAGCGGCAGGTGGAACAGCAGGTCCTCCACTGTGTGGATGCCGAGGTGCTCCAGCCGCGCGGCGAGGCGCGGCCCGACGCCCTTGAGGGCGGTGACGGGAGGGGAGTCGTTGGTTTCCATGAGTTCAGTGAGCGTCCGGCCTGCCGGGTCTTGGCCAAAATCCGTTTGATCGAAAAATCATTAGTCCGCAAATGAACGCAAATAGACGCGAATATACTTCAGTGGCTTAGCGTGCCACTTCTAATTGCCTGATTTGCGTCCATTCGCGTTCATTTGCGGACCCGATCAATCGTGCGGGTGCAGGTGCCGCGCCGCCGCCGGCGACACGGCGGCGTTGAGGGTGAAGCCGGGGTTCTCGAAGGCGCCGCGTTTCTGTGCCGCAGTCACTTCGCGCAGGAAACGGTCCTTCACCGCAGGTTGGCGCGCATAGGCCTCCAGCGGGGTGAACACGGCATCGATGAGGTCGAGGCGCTGGCCGGGCGCCGGATGGGTCTTGAACAGGAAGGCGAGGGCGCCGTCCTTGGGATTCATGGCACCCAGGGTCTGCAGTGTGGCGAGCAGGCCATAGGGGTCGTAGCCGGCACGGGTGGCGAGCACCAGCCCCATGCGATCGGCCTCATATTCGTCGTCCTTGTCCAGACCGCGGGCATACAGATCCTTGAAGCCGCCGGCAATCATGTCCAGCTTGGCGCGATCCCCGCCCTTCACCTGGGTGCTGGCAACACCGATGGCAAGGTCGAGCTTTGCCCCCTTCTGGACGGCCTGCAAGTGGTGCTTCTGCACCACATGGGCAACCTCGTGGGCCAGCACGCCGGCCAGTTCAGCTTCGGAACCCATGCGCAGCAGCAGACCCTTGGTGATGAACACATAACCGCCGGGTGAGGCAAAGGCGTTCACGTCCATGGAATCGAGCACGGCGAAGCGCCATTCGAGATCCGGGCGTTCGCTTTGCAGTGCCACCCAGTGGCCGACTCGGTTGACGTAGCGCTGCAGGGCCTGATCCCTGGTGAGCGGAACGGCACCGAGCAGCACGGCGGCGGCCTCGCGGCCGATGACCCGCTCCTGTTTCGGGTCCACCTCGACGAAGGCGTCCTTGGCCGACTGCAGGATGCGCACGGCGTCGACAGCCTTGCCGCTGAACAGGCCACCGAGGGGGCTGGCGGAGGCTGTGCCGGCACAGCTCAGCGCCGCGAAGAGTAACAACATGTTGCGCAAGGTCGTCATGGTGGTCATTCCCAGGGGAAGGGGCTGGCATCTTGTGGCTGGTTCTCTGCAACCGGCTTTGGAGCCTTCAGATAGGCGATCTTCTGTGGCTGCAACTTCGCCTTGCTCGCATGGCTGCGTGCATCAGCGGCATTCACCGCCAGCTTGTCCAGTTCGTCCACCGCCTTGGGATTGGGCACGGCATTGGTGATGTCGGCGGCGTCGAGGCCGCGCACGCCGGTGGCAACGGTGACACCGCTGGAGCCGGAACGGCCGGTGGAGAGAAATTGCAGCGCCGATCCCACGCCGGAGTCGCCCGCCTTGGCGTTGCCGTCGCCCAGACGCAGGGCGGTCATGCGCACCCAGCCGTTCTTGCCCTTCACCTTCACTTTGTACCAGCCACCTTCGCGCGCCAGGACCTCGACCACGGTCTTTTCCGTCAGTGGGAGCACGGTGGCGGCATCGTTGAATGGCTTGGCCTTGAGGTCGGTGGCACGGATGACGTGGGCGGGATCGGCCTGGGCGGTCAGGCCGAGGCTGCACAAGAGCAGTGCTAGAAGCGTTCGTTTCATCTCATAAACACCTTTTTATAGCCGCCAAGCGGACAGGTATCAGGGGTGCGGCGCAAGACACGGGGGCGGTGTGCGCTGCATGCGCGGTGGTGCTGGCTCCACACCGGCACGAACGGAACGAGTTCATTCGCCAGTATCTCGTATCTTGCCACTTGTATCTGTCTGTTTCCGATGCGGTTCGTACAAACGGACTTCCTGGGTTCTGCCTTTCACCTTATATGAACCATGGTCAATAAAGTCAAACGCCGCGCCACACAGGGTGCGGGTATCGGCAGAGACCAGCACGCGGGCCACGCCCTTGGTCTGGCCCTCGATACGGCTGGCCAGATTTACCGTGTCGCCGATGGCCGTGTAGTCGAGGCGGTTGGCCGAGCCGATGAAGCCCACCACCGCCGGCCCGGTGTGGATGCCGATGCCGACGTCGAAGTGCGCGCCGGAGGGGCCGAGATGGCGGCGGAATTCTTCCAGCGTGTCGCACATGGCCAGCGCGGCGCTGACGGTGTGCACTGCCTGCGCGGGGTCGTCCACCGGCGCGCCCCAAAAGGCCATGATGGCGTCGCCGATGAATTTGTCCATGGTGCCGCCGTGCTCGAAGATCACCTGCACCTGGCGCGAGAAGTAGTCGTTGAGCAGGTCGACGATCTCTTCGGCCGTGTGCTGTTCCGACAAGGTGGTGAAGCCGCGGATATCGGAGAACAGTACGGTGAGCTGGCGGCTCTGGCTTTTCAGCGCCAGCGCGGATTCACCCCTGGCGACCAGGTCCTGCACCACGCGCGGGTCGAGGAAGCGACTGAAGATCTGTACCGAGCGCTCGCGCTCGCGCTTCTCGCGCAGCCAGGCGTGCAGCGCGGCTGCGACGTAATACAGCCAGCCGAACACCAGCGGCGTGAACAGGGGCAGCACCCAGCGCAGTTGCAGCGTGCCGTATTGAACCGCAGCGAACAGCGGTGTGGCGATCAACAGGCCGAGGCCGATGCGCAACGGATTGACATGGCGGCGGAACAGCGCAAACAGCGTAGCGAGCAGCAGCAGCGTGACGAACGGCGCGATGGGCGATGCTGCGGCGCGCAGCGCATCGCCATGCTTGAGATTGTCGAGGGTGGTGGCGATGAGCTCCACCGCCGGATACACGCTGCCCATGGCGGTGCTGCGCAGGTCGTGCTGGCCGGCCGCGGTGGTGCCGATGATTACGATTTTGCCGCTCAGTTCGTCGGCCGGCCGTTGCGGCTGGCTGCGCGCCAGATCGTCGTACAGGTCGAACAGCGGAATGCGCGTATAACTCAGCGCCGGCCCGCGCCAGTTGAGCAGCAGGTCGGGCTGCGGCGGCAGCGCATAGCCAAGGTCCTTCGCCACCCGCGCCGGTAGCGAGGGAATGTGCCAGCCATCGGCATCAAGGTACAGGTGATAGCGGCGCCCGATGCCGTCCGCATCCTCGGCATAATTGATCGCGCCGAGGCGGCCGGTCTCGGCCAGCGCCGGCAGCGGCAGCAGCAGCGCCACCCGTGCCTCTTCCCGTGCCCGCGGCCCGCGTTCGATACCGAGCAGCTCGCCGTATTGTGCCAGCGGCACGCCCTGGGCATCGCCGCCCTCCAGGCGCGCCAGCGGGAAATAGGTATTGCGGTGTTGCTGCGCCGCCTCCACCAGCCATTGATCGCCTTCCGGCCGCATCAGATCCGCATCGGTAAACATGATGTCGAACACAATGGCCGCCGGGCGCTGCCGTGCCATGCCTTCGATCAGTTCCGCGAACACCGCCCGCGGCCACGGATAACGGCCAACCAGCGGTGCCATCTGATCCAGGCTGCGCTCGTCAATGTCGACGATGACGATGTCCGGGTCCGGCTGCTGCTGCGCCGCATGCAGCCGCAGCAGCAGATCGCCGTAACGGGATTCCAGTGCCGAGAACAGCCCGGCCCCGCCGAACTCGGCGGCGAGCAGCAGCAGCGCCGCGACGGTGATACGGATGAGGGGATCGGCCGAGAGGAGGCGCCAAGCGGGCATGGGATGTTAGTTGCTTGACTGCAAGGAGGCGCGCAGCGCTACGAGTTGTTCAACCAGCGGGGGTAGTGCCGTCTGTACGGTAGTCCAGACGATGTCCAAATCGATGTCGAAATAGCCGTGGGCAATGCGATTGCGCATGCCCTTCATGTTTTTCCATGGGATGAAAGGATGCTCGGCGACGAAATCCGGATATTCATTGCTGATTTTGGTGGCTGCCTCACCAATGACCACAATGTTCAGGATGACGGCCTGCTGGGTGCGCTTGTCGGCAAGGAATCCATCTTTGTCGAGGTCCGTGATATAGGACAGGGCGAGGCGCGCCGCCTCCAGCATGTGTTCGAGATAGTCCTCCAGTCGGTTTACGGTCATACCGGCTGAGCTTCGGCAAGGACCTGGGAGCGAAACTTGGCAGGCAGGTCCCCCGGGGTCAACACTTCGACGGGCACACCCATCATTTCCTCCAGCTCGACTTGCAGCCCCCCCAGGTCGAACAAGGTCACGCCGGGAAGGGGGTCCACCAGCAGGTCCAGGTCGCTGTCGTCCCCATCCTGCCCGGTCAGCACCGAGCCGAACACGCGGACATTGGCCGCCCGATGGCGGGTGACCGCCTGCCGGATGGCTGCGCGATGTTGTTCCAGTGCAATGGATGGCCGCATGTGGTGTTCCTCTTCCGAACCCTGATATTTACTCCAACACCATCACCCCGTCCATCTCCACCGCCACGCCTTTGGGCAGCGCCGCGACCTGCACGGCGGCGCGGGCCGGATAGGGCTGGGCGAAGTATTCGGCCATGACCTCATTGACCAGCGGAAAGTGCGCCAGATCGGTGAGGAACACATTGAGCTTGACCACGTCGGCCAGCGAACCGTCCGCCGCCTCGGCCACCGCCTTCAGGTTGTCGAACACACGGCGCACCTGTACGCGCATGTCGCCCTGCACCACCTCCATGGTCTCCGGCACCAGCGGGATCTGCCCGGAAAGGTAAACGGTGTTGCCGACCTTCACGGCCTGGGAATAGGTGCCGATGGCCTTGGGGGCCTTGTCGGTATGGATGATCTGCTTGGCCACGGAACGCTCCTGGTTGGTTGTTGATGGGCGACGATGATACCGCAGGCCGCGGCCTTCCGCTGCCTTGGCCCAAGGCGAACCGCAGCCCCGGCGCCTCATCAACCGGGCGGTCACCGTCACACCACCTGCGGCCGGATGCAGGGATTCGATGGCAAGATTTAGGGTGGGTGTCCGGGTTGGATATCCTTCATGGCGTCGAATCATGGCGTACCTCACTTCGACTACTTGGCGAAGTACGCCGTCGCTTTTTTTAGAAAGACGTTTCCCTCTTCCACCCGTGCCAGCTCCTGCTTCAGCCGGGCCAACTCGGCATGCTGGAGCGCCTGCTCCTTGGACTCCGCACTGTAGTGTTAGCGGGCCTTCTTTTCACCTTGCTGCTTTGCTTTCATTTGTCCACCTCGGGTCAAGTGTTTATTCTCTTAACCGGATGTCCGGGGAAGCGTGGCAGGATCGCCTTGTACATCGACGACCTTGTAACTCTGCCCGAGCAACGTTCAAGAGGCTATGGCGCCAAGTTACTTTCCTGGCTCAAAGAACAGGTCGCAAAGGAAGGTTGCGAGCAAATGCACCTGGATTCAGGGACTCAAAGAATGGAAACGCACCGATTCCATGAGCGTGACGGCATGACTATGGCGAGTTTTTACTTCGTCGAAAGAATCGCGCCCAACAAGGCTCCCTGATACTGGACCGACCGTGCGCCTCGTTCCCAAACTGCTGACTGCTGTCCTGCTGGTGCTCGCGCTCATGGTGGGCGGCCTGCTGGTAGCTGTCCACGGGACGTTCGAGTCGCGCCTGTCCCACTACCTGCTGCGGGTGGAGACCGCACAGATGGAGCCGCTGGCGCGCCTGCTGGCGCGGGAGTATCGGGTGCGCGGTGGTTGGGGATCGTTGCGCGATGACCGGGGCCGATGGCTCGAACTGGTCACCGAGGCCGTTGACCGTCCGGTGCAACCGGTTGCGGATGTGCTGCAGCCCTCGAACGAAGTCCGGGGCATGATGCCGCGCCTGTCGGTGGTCGATGCGGCAGGCGAGTATGTGTTTCGCCGGCCGCTTGCGCAGGCACCGGAGAACAGGGACTGGATCGAGTTGCCCATTGTGGTGGAGAGTGCGCGCGTCGGCACGCTGCGCATGCTGCCAACTCCGGTGCCGGTCAGGGGGCTGGATGAGCAGTTCCGCTCCGATCAAATGCGCGCCTTCTATCTTGCTGCGCTTCCTGCCCTGCTGCTCACTCTGTTGATTGCATTGCTCCTCGGCTACCACTTCGTCAAGCCGCTGCGCCAGTTGACGCGTGCGCTGCACGCGCTCGGCCGCGGCCAGTATCGGCTGCGACTGCCAAGCGGCCGGCGCGACGAGCTGGGCCAGGTGGCGGCCGACGTGAACCGGCTCGCCGAGGTGCTGGAGCGCAGCGATGCCTTGCGGCGCGAGGGGATGGCGAGCGTCTCCCACGAACTACGCACACCGCTCGCCACGCTTATCGCGGAGGTCGATGCGATGCAGGAGGGCATCCGTCCGCTGGACAGTGCACAGCTGCGCGTCATCTCCGGCTCGCTGGAGCATCTCAATCGTCTGGTGGACGACTTGTACCTGCTGGCGCTGGCGGACGTGAAGACATTGGTCTGCCACCGCGAGCCGCTGCCGCTGGATGCGGTGGTCGCCGAGGGGGTTGCGGCGGCGCGCACCCGGCTGGAGGCGCGGGGCCTCGTCCTCGACACCCGGCTTGAGCCGGACACGATGATCATGGGCGATGAAAAGCGGTTGCGGCAATTGGTGGACAATCTGTTGGAGAACTGTCGCCGTTATAGCAGTGATGGCGGAACGGTTACCGTCTCTCTAAGGCGCGATGCAGGACGCGCCGAACTGACCGTTGCTGATGACGGCCCTGGTGTCAGCGAAGAGGTCATGGGCTCCCTGTTCGAGCGATTTTTCCGCGCCGACAAGTCGCGCAACCGAGAGCGGGGCGGTGCCGGTCTCGGCTTGGCGCTGGTCCGGGCCATCGCCGAGGCGCACGACGGCTCGGTCAACGCATTCCGCACCGCGCCCGGGGGGCTTGGCATCACCGTTTCCCTCCCGTTGGCGCCGTTGACGAAAGGGGAGTGAGCGAATGAGTGGGGCGGGCGCGGCGCGCATCCTGATGGTCGAGGACGAGGTCACTTTGGGTGAACTGGTGCGCGATTACCTTGTTGCCGCCGATTACACGGTGGAGTTGCGCCACCAGGGCGACGGCGTCATTGACGCGGTGCGGCGCGATCCACCCATCCTGCTGCTGCTCGACTTGATGTTGCCCGGCACCGACGGCCTCACCATCTGCCGCGAGGTACGCACCTTCTCCGCTGTGCCGATCATCATGATGACGGCGCGGGTGGAGGAACTCGACTGTCTGCTCGGGCTGGAGCTGGGTGCCGACGACTACATCTGCAAGCCGGTGCGACCGCGCGAGGTGGTGGCGCGGGTCAAGGCGGTGTTGCGCCGCGCCCAGCCGGAGGCGATCGCCACCGCCGCCAGTCGGCTACAACTCGACGAAGTGCGCCTGGAGGCGCGGCTGGATGGATCACCGCTGCCGGTCACCCAGGCGGAGTTCCGCCTGCTGAAGGTCCTCGCCGCCAGTGCCGGGCGGGTCTACTCGCGGCAGCAGCTGCTCGATGCGGTCCACGACGATTATCGCGACGTCGGCGACCGCGCCATCGATACCCACATCAAGAACCTGCGGCGCAAGTTCGGCGAATGCCTGGGCGATACGAACCCGATCCGCTCGGTCTATGGGGTCGGCTACAAGCTGGAGTGGGATTGAGGGCCTAGCCACCTGACCGCACGCAGCGTGCGTAGTTGTGCCCCCGTATCTCATCCTGCTGACCACCCTGCGAACCGGGGTGCGGGGTGTTGCCGCTCTTCGGATCGCTGCGCTGCGCACCGGCGCCGTGGACGTCGATGCCGTCGATGGATGTGCACCTGCCGAAGCAGACGTAGGTGGCTTGGCGCACGTTGTCGCCGAGGGTGGTCGACGACCAGAACCAGGCGTGGCGATTGCTTTGGCGCAGGAAGCGCTCGTCGAGTGCCGGGTCATGGCGGCGGTAGTCGACGATGTGCTGCAGTTCTTTCACATTGGGCAGGCGCCAGTCGTCATGGCCGGCGAGATCCAGACTCTCGCAATAGGCGAGCGCGCCCTCCCAGTCGCGCGAGCGTCCATCGTCCGCCTGCTGCCACATAAGCCCCGACTCCCGGTCGCTCGCGGTGCCGTCGCCATGGTCCACGAAGTCGTTGCCGCCCCACGCTGCGCCACGCACGCAGCGGTAGAACAGTCCCTGGGCCCGCTCTGCGATGGGCGCGCTCTTGATCCGCCCGTCCAGGAAGTTCACGAAGAATGCAGCCTTCACGCCGGGCCTGTCCCAGTGGTCGCCGGAGTAGATGGTGGCGGACCAGGTCTGCCCCATCATGTCGGTGCGATGGCTGGCGCGGAACGGATCGTTCTCCAGCACGCCGGCATCCGGCTCGCGGATCTCGAAGGCGTCGGGGAGGTAGGGACGATCTCCGGCGGCGCCGCGGAAGTCGGCGATGGAGAAGAGTTCCTTGATGCTGGGCAGCCGCCAGTCGTCATGGCCGCCGAGCCGCAGCCCGTCGCAGGCGGCGCGCGCAGCGGGCCAACTGAGCCGCCGGACGTTGTGCGCCTGCTGCCACATGAGGCCGGTGACTTCGTCGCTGACCGTACCGTCGCCGTGGTCGCGGTAGCTGGGTCGAGCCCCCTCGTACTGGGCGTCCTGACCGTACCAGCGCTGCCCAGGACGCGGGCATGGAATCAGGTCGTTGTCACTGAAGCAGCTACCCTGCCCGGTGTCCGGGATGCGGCTCGCCACCGGTTGCGCCGATGCGTCGCGCGCAGCGATATCGACCCACGGCGGCGGCGAGCGCGGTGATCTGTCTTGCTCGTCGCCGCCCGTGGGTGGCCGTCGCCCCGGCCCGCCCGCAGGGACGCACGCGCTCCCCTGGGGCGTGCGACGGCAGAGCCCCTCGACGCGACTGTGGGGCGCGATAAAACCGCACGCGGCGCCTTCGCTTGCCTGTGCACAGGCAGCTACCGCCTCCGGCGGCGGAGCGCCCGATGGCTGTGCGAAGGCAAGCGTGCCGACCACCAGCAGCCCAAACACGGCCCCGATAATCCGTTGCATCGTTCGCCCTCTCGACCGGCGCGTAGCCACGGGTGTGCTCATCTTACACAGCGTACGTAGTTGTCGGCCTGCACCAGGTCCTGCTGGTCGCCGATGCTCACGGGGAGGTGGCCGTTGTCGTGCTTCGGGTCGGAACGTTGGGCGCCCGGGCCGTGGATGTCGGCGGTCAGGGTGTGGTTCCAGCAGTGGCCGAGGCAGACGTAATTGGCGAACTGCGACGACTCCTCGTCATTGGTACCGGACCAGAAGAACGGGCCCGTTCCAAGCTCGATGGTCTGGGTGAAGACCGAGGTGTCGATGGCGTTGTCCTGGTCGGTGTAGTCGACCAGCCCCTGCAATTCGCGGATGTTCGGCAGACGCCAGTCGTCGTGCCCGCCCAGCGACAGCCCTTCGCAATAGGCCAGCGCCTCGCGCCAGGTGAAGCGGTAGTCGGCGCCGACCGAGCCGTTGGCGGCCTGCCACATTAGACCGGTGGCGGCGTCGCTGACGGTACCGTCGTTGTTGTTGTTCAGGCTGTTTTCAAACCCGCTCTCGCTACCGCGTACACAGCGGTAGAAGAGGGTGGCAGCGGGATCGGTGTTGAACTGGCTCTTGAGGTGGCCGTCAAAAAAATTGAAGAAGTAATTCATCTCCGGCCGGTCGGGACGGGCTGTGGCCGACCAGGTCTGCCCCATCATCTGGACCACGTGGGTTCCGGTCAGCTCCACGTCGGTGGCATAGGCGATATCGAAGTAGTCGTCGAAGATGTACGGATTGCTCGGGGCGGTCGATCCGACGTCGTCCTGGGTGCCGGAGAAGTCGGCGATGGAGAAGAGTTCCTTGATGGTCGGCAGCCGCCAGTCGCTGTAGCCGCCCAGCTCCAAGGCATCGCAGGCGGCCCAGGCGGTGGCGTAGTTGGCCCGGTCGTTGTGCGCCTTCTGCCACATCAGCCCGGTGTTCTCGTCGACCACCACGGTGTCGCCGCCGCACAGGGCGAAAGCGGGCTGCGGGCCGGCGTACTGCGCGTCCTGCCCAAAGTCGTCGGTACCGGCGGCCGGGCAGGCGATAGGCTGCCCGCCCTGACCGTAGCATTGGCTCTGCCCGGAATCGACGGCGACGAAGGAGACGCCCCTCTCGAGACTGCTGCACTCCGAGGCGGTGACAGTGAGGCTGCCAGGGTTGTTGCCGCCGGAGTCACCGACGCACCCGCCCAGCACCAGCGTAATGAAGAGCGCCGCACATCCGTCCAGCTTTCGTATCGACACGGTTTCTCCTTTGTTTTCGACCCGTGCCGACCCGCGCGCCGGCACAACTGACCTGGGAGAAGGAGAACATACGAATGTGGATCAAATATGAGGGAGGCACGGGAGTGAGCTTCCCGTGGAATTTCGTCTTCCCAGGGTAGACTAAGTAAAGCGTTGAGGCTGTAGAAAAATCCATAAATTGGTAGAGCTTGTGGCGTGCAGGCTCAAAGACGGAGTATCGATCAATGGCTCGCTACAAGGACTACAACTACGACCAAACGAAGATGCTGCCGATATCCTTTGAGCGGCAGCTACTTCCCGGTAGCTTCGAGTATTCCCTGTCCTACCTGATTGATTCAGCAAGATAAAAGATGGGTGTCCTTGTTTTGTGTCGCCGCATCCGCTTCGTCACCCCCGCCCAACGTCATCGCGGGGAAGATGAAGCGATCTTGGCCAAGCGTGACAGCGTCTATCAGGCGGCCAAGGCCGAGCACCCTGAGCGCTGGTCAGGAACGACCCGCAACTGGTCGCCTATCGGCACGGTCATGCTCAACCCGGAACGACCGGCGATGACTGAATTGCAGGCGGCTTGATGAAAACGGATGACGCGACAACTACCTTGAAAAACGCCGGAACTCCGACCGATGGTACCGCCTATAGTTCTGCCTACAGCTTTACCGGACCCCCTTGTCACGCAAAAACTGGCTGTACCCCTGGTCGGTACCATTGATGTGGCCGATAAGCCACTTCTTGAGGAACTGCACTGCCTCTTCGATAGTGTCGTGCGGCTTGTCCTGGTAGCGCTGCAGCATCTCATTGACCCTGGCAATCATCGCCTCATGTTCGGCCTTGTGCGCGGTGAAGGTGGGATAGCCGTGGGTCTCCATCAGCTCCTCCTCCCGTTTGAAGTGCGTCTTGGTGTAGTCCACCAAGGCATCGAAGGCCTCTCGCTCGAACTGGGGATCGGTTTGGTAATGGGCCGCGGTCTGCAGTTGGTTGATCAGGTTGAGCAGCTTCTTGTGATCGTTGTCGATGGCCTCGATGCCGACACTGTAGGAGTCCTTCCATTCGACGAAGCGGTTGGCGACGATGCGCTTGTGGATGTACGGCACCAGGGCTAGCAGCGCGATCAAGCCCCAGGATACCGGGTTGTAGAAACTGACCATGAAGCCGAGCAGGATGACGGTGATGATGGCCAGCAGCAGTAATGCCAGGCCGAACATGCTCCATTGCTTGTTCATGTATACCCCCGGATGATATTGGCAATAGACGACGCGGCAGGAATAACCTTTCGCACTGCCAGCCATTGTGGGTAATGGACGGGCAGTGCGACTTGATCTCCGTCAATTCATCCTGTGGAGGCGTGCCGTACCGCGGTAGTGGCTGAGACCGCTGCGTTTGCCCTGGTTACGCTCGTGCGCCCCATCATGGTCCCGGCCGCGCTTCCGCTCCAGGCCTTGGATTGCCGCTGCCGGGACCGGTACCCATCAGACTACCTGGCAGGGCGAGAAGGGTATGAAGAGCGTCCTTTTGCTCACGATTTGTTCCGTAGGTGCTGGCCGTGAGATATATGACTGGTGTCGGAGCCGGGTGGAGAACAGGGATGGGTTGCACCGAGCCGGCGCATGATTGAAGATGGTTCGGCGTGGCGATGCAGGTCGCCCGCTTGGTCCTTATCCCAGCCCCTCAGGTACCCCTATGCCCGACGCCACACATCCTGCCGAACTGACGCCGCGCCAAGCCTGGCAGATGTTGCAGGATGACCCGCGCGCAGTGCTTGTCGATATCCGCTCCTCCATGGAGTTCCTCTTTGTCGGCCATCCCTCCGGGGCTGTACATATCGCTTGGATCGACGAGCCGGACTGGATAGTGAATCCTCACTTTGTTACCGACGTGCGCAAGCTGCTGCTAGGCGGCGTGGTATGCGATGGCGAGGAGGGTTGCGCTCCGGTAGTCCTCATCTGCCGTAGCGGCAAGCGTTCCAAGGAGGCTGGCAAGGCGTTGTTGGAGGCCGGGCTCAAGAACGTTTACCACGTCGATTCCGGTTTTGAGGGCGAACTGGATGACCAACACCGCCGAAGTACGGTCAATGGTTGGCGCCACGATGGTCTGCCCTGGGAGCAGTGCTGACGGTGGGTCAGCCCGCCGTCACGCACACGGTGGCGAAGCCGCCGCCGGGAGTGCGGAAGTTGGTGGTCTGGCCGCGGTAGAGGCGGGCGGTAATGAGCTGGATGGCGCCGTCGTAGACATGGCAGCGCACGTCGGCCTTCAGTTCAATCACTTCATTCTGTACCACGGCATGGCGCATGGACGGCGCCACCATCTCCTGTGCCACGTAGTCTTCCCGCAGCAGCTTTTCGAACACGCCGCGCGTGAGCTTGGCGCCCTCGTAGGCGCCGTGGCTGCCGTAGGCCGCCACCGGTTTGAAGAACAGGCGGCGACGGTTGCGCCACAGTTCATCGGCCATGTCCGGGCTGACGCGGCGGGTCGGTGGCACATGGGCAGTGATTTGGGCGATGTCCTGCTCAGCCGCGCCCAGTGCGGCCAGTGCCGCGGCGTCGGACAGCCGGGCTAGGTGGCGTTTGTCGGCATACAGGGCATGGCCGCGCGGGTGCGGCGTGAGCACCACCCGTCCCGCGAGCCAGGCCTCGCGCAGGGGCGCCAGGTGTTCCGCCTCCAGGTAGAAATCCGTCAGGCGGTTGTAGATCAGATCAACCGGCGCGCCCTGCACGGCAAGGCTGTTGCCGGTGGCCTGCAATTCGCGCGGGTCGCATATCACCGCCTCGATCCCGGCGCGGGCAAACAGTTCGACGAAGCGCAGGAATTCCGGAAACAGATATTGCTGCGGCGGATTTTCGTCGACGATGGCGATACGGCGAAGCGGCGCTTCGTTTCTGGCCAAGCGCCATTCGCACAGGAAGCTGTCGAGGATCGCCTGTTCCGCCGCGCTGGCCTCCAGCGCCGGTGCCGCACCGTGCAGCTCGCGGCAGCAGGAGTTCTGTGCCGCTAGAAGGGCGCTGCCGATCAGCGCGCCGCCGGCGTTGCTGTTGATCTCGATGAGCTGCGGCCGTTCGGCGCCGAGATGAAAATCGTAACCATAGAGCACGCCGGGATGGCCGGGATCATGGGCGGCGCTGGCCGGCGCCTCGGTCAGCGCTGCCGCCTGCCAGGCCGGCAGGGCGGCGACACGATGGATGGCGGCAATGGTGTCGCGCATGGCCACAAACGCAGCCTGCGGGATGTATAACGGCGCCGCCGCCTGGCGCGGATAGGTCTCGTCCACCTGCAACGACTGTTGCGGGCAGAGGCAGAAACGGTTCAGGCGCGCGGCGCTGTGCACGGTGGTGGTGCTGCTGCCGATGGACGGAACGGATTTATTGGAGGGCGCGGTCATGGGGTCAACCACTGCAAGGAAATGTCGCGGCGGACGCCGGGCGGGCATAGCTTAGCGTATGCCCGCCAATAATCCATAGCGACCGCACGGTGGAAATGCCACGCACAGGGTATCCCCCGTGACGCCCCGGCCTCTGGCTCCCGTGTCTCGATGGTGGCGGAGAATACGTAGTCCTCAATGTCGCCCACCGGCGCCCCGGTGCGGATGAGTTCACGGCAGACGTCCTTGGGTTGGATGCAATATCGGTGACTCCCACCTCATGCAGCATCGCACTCCAGTGCGCCGATGGTCGAGGCACCGGCCATGCAGCTGGTGTACAAAACGAGATACTGACGCGCCTCCGTGGGCAACTCGGCGCTGGCGACGATCTCTGAGATAGCGCGACGTCCGCCCGGCTTGGACACGCGCCAGGCCTCGGTGAACCCCCACGCCTTTTCCGGCGACCGGTTGATGCCGAACGCGGAGATGATGGCGTCGATGCTGTTGTCATCCACCGGAAGACTTTCGATCTGGCGGCGGCGGAACCCTACCTTGGTGTAACCGCCTTTCTGCGCATTGGCGCGCCTTGTCTACCATCCCCGGGGGCATGCCGACGCCGATCACCTTGCCATGCTCGCCCCCACGGCGCGTGCCGCGAGGAAGGCGTCAAGGCCGGCGCCGCTGCCCGGGGCGAGCACGGTTCCGCCGGGCTGGAGGGCAGGTACCTGCATCCGGTATAGTAGCCGCCTGTTTTCCTTGATGATTCCCGCGCATGAAAACGCTACACGTCGACCTGGGGGCGCGCAGCTACCCCATTCATATCGGTCCCGGCCTGCTTGGGCGCGCTGATTTGGTTATCCCCTACGTCACCGGGACGCAGGTGATGATCGTCAGCAACGAAACCGTGGCGCCGCTGTACCTGGAACGCACCCTGGCGGCCTTCAAGGGCATCCGCACCGAGGCGGTGATCCTGCCCGACGGCGAGCAGTACAAGACCCTGGAAACGGTCAATACCGTTTTCGACGGCCTGCTGTCCCACCGTTTCGATCGCAAGTGCACCTTGGTGGCCCTGGGCGGCGGCGTGGTGGGCGACATGACCGGCTTCGCCGCCGCCTGCTACCAGCGCGGCGTGTCCTTCATCCAGATCCCCACCACCCTGCTGTCGCAGGTGGACTCCTCGGTGGGCGGCAAGACCGGCGTGAACCATCCGCTGGGCAAGAACATGATCGGCGCCTTCCACCAGCCGCGCTGTGTGCTGGCCGACACCGACACCCTCAACACCCTGGACGAGCGCCAGCTGCGCGCCGGCATCGCCGAGGTGATCAAGTACGGCCTGATCAACGATCCGGAATTCTTCACCTGGCTGGAGCAGAACATGAACGCGCTGCTGGCGCGCGAGCCGGAGGCGCTGAGCTACGCCATCGAGCGCTCCTGCCGCGACAAGGCGGCCATCGTCGCCGCCGACGAGACCGAGGGCGGCGTGCGCGCCCTGCTCAACCTGGGCCACACCTATGGCCACGCCATCGAAACCGGCATGGGCTACGGCGAATGGCTGCACGGCGAGGCCATCGCCGCCGGCATGGTGATGGCGGCGGAACTGTCGCAACAGCTGGGCTGGATGGCCGTCGACGAAGTGGCACGCACGCGCCGCCTCATCGCCGCCGCCGGCCTGCCCGTGCAGGCGCCGGCGGAACTGGATGCCGCCCGTTTCCTGGAACTGATGGCGGTGGACAAGAAGGTGCTGGCGGGCAAGCTGCGGCTCATTCTGCTGCGCGGCATCGGCCAGGCGGTGATCAGCGACAGCGCGACGCCGGAACAGATCAGTGCCGGCATCGTCCTGCACCGCAGCGGTTCGAGTTGACTATCGGTCCGCGAATAAACGCGAATGGACGCAAATAGGAAAAGGATTTCCGAACAGGTAATCGGCTGCGCATTCGAGGTGAGCAACACCTTGGGGGCCGGGTTCCTGGAAAGTGTTTATGAAAATGCCTTGGCTGTGGAGTTCACGCGTGCGGGGATCGGCTTTGACAGGCAACGAGGCTTGTCTGTTAGTTACAAGGGGCGTTCATCGGTCAATACATGGCGGACTTCTTGGTCGAATAGTGCTTGATTGTCGAAATAAAGGCGCTGTCGCGGTTGATGCCAGAGCACGAAGCTCAAGTCATGAATTACCTGAAAGCCACAGGGTTGACGGTAGGCTTGTTGTTGAATTTCGGAACTCCTCGTCTGGGCGTGCGGCGCATTGTTTGGGGTCACGATGACGATCAAGCGATTTGAAAATTCTATTTGCGTCTATTCGCGTTCATTTGCGGACATGTTTTTTATCAATCGGATTGAGGCAAAGGATTTCTGAATGGACGGTCTGGCCCCCTACGCAGCAGTCTGCACCCATTCCCGCGGCCGCCGTCTCCCCGAACCCGCCCCGCAGTACCGCAGCGAATTCCAGCGCGATCGCGATCGCATCGTGCATTCCTCCGCCTTCCGTCGCCTGGAGTACAAGACCCAGGTGTTCGTCAATCACGAAGGCGACATGTTCCGCACCCGCCTGACCCATTCCATCGAGGTGGCGCAGATCGGCCGCGCTATCGCCCGTGCCCTGCACCTGAACGAAGACCTCACCGAGGCCATCAGCCTGGCCCACGACCTCGGCCATACCCCCTTCGGCCACGCCGGCCAGGATGCGCTGAACGAGTGCATGCGCGATTACGGCGGCTTCGAACACAACCTGCAGTCGCTGCGCGTGGTGGACGAGCTGGAGGACCGCTACGCCGAGTTCCGCGGCCTCAACCTCACCTTCGAGACGCGCGAGGGCATCCTCAAGCACTGCTCGCTGGAAAACGCGCGCCAGCTCGGCGAGCTGGGGGTGCGTTTCCTCAACAAGGGCCAGCCCAGCCTGGAGGCGCAGATCGCCAACGTCGCCGATGCCATCGCCTACAACAACCATGACGTGGACGACGGCCTGCGCGCCGGTCTGCTGACGGTGGAGCAGCTGTGCGCGGTGGAGCTGTTTGCGGTGCAGCATGCCGCCGTACGCCAGGCCTATCCCGATCTCGATGGCCGCCGCCTGATCCACGAGATCATCCGCCGCATGATCAACCGCCAGGTGGTGGACCTGCTGGACACCAGCCGCCGCCTCATCGACGCGGCCGCCCCCGCCGATATCGACGCCGTGCGAGTCCACAGCGAACCGCTGCTGCGCTTCAGCGAGGCGATGCAGCAGCAGCACCAGACCCTCAAGCGCTTCCTGCGCGTCAATCTCTATCAGCACTACCGCGTGCACCGCATGACGGTGAAGTCGCAGCGCATCGTGCGCGACCTGTTCGGCGCCATCTTCGACGACCCGCGCCTGCTGCCGGTGCCGCACCAGCACAACGTCGCCGTGCTGGAGCAGCAGCACGGTTCCGCCGGCCGCGCCCGCGCCGTGGCCGATTACATCGCCGGCATGACCGACCGCTACGCCATCGCCGAGCACAGCAAGCTGTTTACGCCCACCGAACTGACCTGAACCAGAGGGCCGGGCCGATCCCGACCGGCCGCCCTGACACCCCCTGTTTTGTGAAGCGAGCGCCCACCAACACACCTTTTGGTGTTCGTTGTCCTTCCGCAGTACCATATCTTGTGCGCTTATTGGCGTTTCTACCTTGAGAAATCAGCGTCTTGGCGGCATACTTTCGTCCAACCACAGGCGGACCTACCGGGCGCCTGACATAACAACACACAGGGAACCCGCGTCATCGGCACATGCGTATCTACATGCAGACACCCGTCACCGATGACAGCCCGCCGCGCTACTACCACCTGTTTCTGCAGGAAGACCTGCTCGGTGGCTGGAGCGTGGTGCGTGAATGGGGGTTCCAGGGTTCTTCCGGGCGCGTGGTGCGCGACCATTTCGCGACCCGGGAGGCAGCGGAGTCCGCTGTCATCAGCGGGCGCGACACGCAGCTCAAACGGGGATATCGCGTGATGTTCATGCAGGGTGATACCTACAGGGACGCAGGCGGTAGTTCGCGGCAGGAGCGAACCACATGATCCGGGCCCTTCGTCGTAACAAGGACCCACTGGCCGCCCCGCCCTATCTTTCCCGTTACAAACTGCGCGAGTCCCCCTTCGCCGGAGGCGCTCGCTTCTTCTACGCCGATCCCGAGCGCGCGCAAACCCTCAACATGCTGCAGCACCTCACCCAGTACAGCGAAGAGCTGCTGCTGGTGAGCGGCCCTGCGGGCAGCGGCAAGACCACCCTGCTGGAACAGTATCTGGCGCGCGCCGATGATGACTGGAAGGTGTGCCGCGTCAGCGCCACCGAAACGCCCGACCCTGCTCAGTTGTTCCTCAGTGCCGCGCGCTGCTTTGGTCTGCACACCGACGGCGTGGCCGGCGACGCCCTGCTCGATGCCCTGCGCGAGCATCTCAATCATTTGCAGCAGACCATGACGCCGGTGCTGGTGGTGGACGATGCCGACAAGTTGTCCGACGATGCGTTGGAGATCGTCGTGCGCCTCACCGAACTTCCGGGCGAGCACGGCAAACTGGTGCGGACTATCCTGTTCGCCGATGCCGCGATCCTGCCGCGCTTCGACAGCGTGCGTTTTGCCTCTGCTCCCAAGCCCCACCGCCTCGATCTCCAGCCGCTGGACGAGGCGCAGACCATCGCGTATCTGCAACACCGCCTGGCCACCGCCGGCTTCGCCGGTGGACCGCTGTTCCAGCCCCGCGATCTGAAGCGCATCCACAGGCAATCGCAGGGTTGGCCTGGCGGTATCAACCTGCAGGCCAACGAGGTATTGATGAGCAAACGCAAAGGCGGCGGCACCATGCCCTGGCCCTATCTTGCCGCGGCCCTGGCGGTTGCCGCCGGTGCCGGTGCCTGGCTGCACTTTTCCGGCAGCGGCCAGCCCCCTGCCGCCGAGGCCCTGGCACCGGCTCCGCTTCCGCCGCCGGTGGCGGCGGTGTCGGAACAGCCGATCGTGCGTTATGCCGAACCGGTGTCTGCCGCACAGACCGCCCTGGTGGTGCGCGGCGGTGAGACCGTGCAGATCACCTGCGTGGCGCCTGCCGCTGCTGAGTCGCTGGAGCCATTGTCGCAACCCTTGATGCGCGAGGTGTCCCCGTCCACTGCGGCCGTTGCCCCTGCGCAGGAGCCCGTGGCCTTGGTGATGCCGCCGGAGCCGGTTGAAGCCCCTGCGGCTGAAGTTGCCGCGCCGGTGACTGATGCTGCGCCGGTCGAACCCCTGCCTGCTGCGGCCCCCGAGGCTGTGGCAACGGCGGAAGAGTCTCCTGTACCGGCAGAATCCTTTACCGCACCAGCCGAAACGGTTGCACCGCCCGTCGTCGCAGAACCTCCGGCGGTGGCAGAGCCGGAAGCGGAGGCCGCCCCGGCACTGCCGGTGCCGGTAGTCGAGCGGGTAGAACCGGATCCGGTGCCGGGTAGCCGCCAGGCCCAGACCCTGACCCTGCATGGCAAGCACTTCACGCCGGACAGCCAGGTAACCGTGAGCTGGCGTGGTCGGCGCAAGACCCTTGCGGCCACCCAGGTCAAGGTGCTGGACAGTGCGCGTATCGCTATCGAAATTACGGTTGGCGCGGCGCCGGATACCTGGTCGGTGGCAGTGGCGGGTGTCGACGGCCAGTTGTCGCAACCCGTCCGATTCAAGGTTGCGGCGCCGGCGCAAGCAGCCCCAGCGCCGGTTCGTCCTGCCGCAACAGAGGCGGCAAGCCCGGCGGCCCAGCCTGCCGTGGCCGGATTCCGTGATGAGGCCTGGCTGTGGGCACAGGACCCGCGCCATTTTACGGTACAACTGGTAGGGGCCAGCACGGAGGAGGCGGTGCGCTCCCATCTGCGCGGCTACGATGTCAACGGTGATATCGCCCTCATTGCCACTCGACGCGGCGGCAAACCCTGGTTTGTACTGTTTTGGGGTGATTTTGCCGACCGTGCCGCGGCCGAACGCGCGGTAGCCGGCCTGCCTGCTCCGCTCAAGCGGGTGTCGCCCTGGATCCGCCCCTACGCCGACGTGCATGCCGACCTGAGCGCCGCGGGAGTGGAAAGGTAGGAGCCGCTCCCGCCTTTCCCGGGGCAAGTGAAACTCCGCTAACCTCCCGCCCCGCATGGCTTCTTCGCATTGAACCTCCCCCCCGAGGGCAGTATACTTCTTGACCCTTTTTGCCCGGGGTCCGGGCAAATCGCCATTTTTCGCCCGGTTTTCCGCGAGAACCTCACTTAAGACTTGTGGCCGTGAACG
>Ga0172382_10003827_pt1 | contig 23592 bp, 23 predicted proteins | sample Leawel138RmetaG_FD_122245 | JGI IMG/M metagenome (GOLD analysis project Ga0172382, IMG submission 122245) | Leachate microbial communities from a municipal landfill in Southern Ontario, Canada - Leachate well 138R metaG | ecosystem: Engineered > Solid waste > Landfill > Unclassified | place... | reverse complement strand
TGCGACAGCTCCTTGACGTTCTGGCTGTAGCTGTCGCCGACCTTGCCGATCGAGGAGATGCCGAGACCAATCAGGTCGCAGTCGGCGTGGGTCGAATAGCCCTGGAAGTTGCGCTGCAGCGTGCCATTAGCGCGCGCGAGGGTCAGTTCGTCATCCGGCAGCGAGAAGTGGTCCATGCCGATGTAGACGTAACCGGCGGCGGTCAGGCGCTGGATGGTCAGCTCCAGCAACTCCAGCTTGCGCTCGGGCGGCGGCATGTCTTCCGGGCGGATCAGTTTCTGTGCGCGTACCAGGTCCGGCAGGTGCGCATAGCTGTAAGCGGCGATGCGATCCGGACGGATGTCGATGATCTTGTTCAGCGTGGTGTTGAAACTTTCCACGGTCTGCAGCGGCAGGCCGTAGATCAGATCGACGCTGACCGATTTGAATTGCGCGTCGCGCGCGGCCTGCACCAGCTCGCGGGTCTGTTCCTCGGTCTGGATGCGGTTGACCGCAGCCTGCACATTGGCATCGAAGTCCTGCACGCCAAAGCTCAGGCGATTGAAGCCCAGTTTGCGCAGCGTGTGGATCTGCTCTGGGGTGACGGTACGCGGGTCGACTTCCAACGAAAACTCGTGATCGTCGCTTTCGTCCATGTTGAACGCTTGGTGCAGCGTCGCCATCAGATCGGCCAGCTGCTCGCTGGTGAAATAGGTCGGCGTGCCGCCGCCCAGGTGCAGCTGGGTCAGCTTGCGCGAGCGGTCGAACAGCGCGGCCTGCATGGCGATCTCGCGCTTGAGGTATTCGAGATACTCGACGGCGCGCTCGGTCTTGTGGGTGATGATCTTGTTGCAGGCGCAGTAGTAGCAGAGGCTCTTGCAGAACGGGATGTGGATGTACACCGACAGCGGCTTGGGCGTCGGCGCCTCGTTGCTGGCGCGCGCGGCGTTGCGGTAGTCGTCGGCGGCAAAGGCCTGGTGAAACTGCGGCGCGGTGGGATACGAGGTGTAGCGCGGACCCGGGCGGTCATATTTCTCGACCAGGGCGCGGTTGAAGCTCGGCGTTTGGTCCATGTTCGGTTTCACCTTGCGGGTTGAAAGAGGGGAAGGCCGCGGCATACGCCGGTCCGGCCGAGAGGCTGGCGCGGATTATCGCCGATTCGCGCACGCGAGCCGACTGTTTCCGATCAAGAAGTACGGCGGCGAACGCCGGGTCGACGCTCCCGCTGCAGTAACGGCGCGGGGCAGGGCGCCCCGCGCTCGGCGTTCAGAGCTTGAACTGGCCGACCAGACGGTTCAGCTCGGCGGCCAGACGCACCAGTTCCTCGCTGATCTGCGAAGTCTGGGTGGCGTCGGCCGAAGTGGTGTCGGCGATCCGGCTGATATTGGTGATGTTGCGGTTGATTTCCTCGGCGACGGCGCTCTGCTGCTCGGCGGCGGTGGCGATCTGGGTATTCATCTCGTTGATCGTGCCGACTTCATCGGCGATGGCGCCGAGGCTCTGCGCCGCGCGGGCCACGCAATCGGAACCCGAGCGTGCGCGCGACTGGGCGGCGATCATCGCCTGCACGGCATTGCCCACGCCCTGTTGCAGCTGCTCGATCATGCGCTGGATTTCTTCGGTGGACTTCTGCGTGCGCGAGGCGAGGGTGCGCACTTCGTCGGCGACCACGGCGAAGCCGCGGCCCTGTTCGCCGGCCCGCGCGGCCTCGATGGCCGCGTTCAGGGCCAGCAGGTTGGTCTGCTCGGCGATGCCGTTGATGACCCCTACCACCGTGTCGATGCTGGCGCTGTCCGCTTCCAGCTGGCGGACGACGACAGCCGCTTTTTCGATGTCCTGGATGAGGCTGTCGATGCCGTCCAGCGCCTCGCCGGCCACATGCACGCCGGACTTGGACTCGCGGTCGGCATCGTTGGAGGCGGTGGCGGTCTGGTTGGCGTTGCGCGCGACTTCCTGCACGGTGGCACTCATTTCATTCATCGCCGAGGCGACCATGTCGGTCTCGCTGCGCTGCTCCATGACCGCGCCGAGGGTTTTCTCCGCGACATGGGATACCCGGTCGGAGACGTCGCCCAGCTGGCGCGTCACGCCGGCCACGGCTTCGAGGCTGTGGCGGAATTTCTCGATCATGCGGTTGAACGCATTGCCCATCGCGCCGATCTCGTCCTGCGCGCCGATCGACACGCTGCGGCTCAGGTCTTCGTCGCGGGTCATCGCTTCCATCGTGTGGCGCATGGCATGGATGCGGCTGATGATCACGCGGCGCACGGTGTAGATCATCACGCCGACGCCGGCGAGCAGCAGGAGCAGCTGGATGCCGCCGAGCAGCCAGATGTTGCGCTCGACCTCGGCGTCCAGCGCCTTGAGGTCATAACTGATGCGCACGGCGCCCATCACGGTGTTCTCGGCCACCTGGTGACAGGTCAGGCAGTTGGTGCCGCGATAATCGGCATGCGCCAGGATCGGGTTGATCACGGTCAGCACCCGGCGACCGTCCTGCTTGGTGACCTCCATGATCGCCTTGCCGGCCAGGGCACTGCGGTCCAGCGCATCGGCCGGCGCCTGATGGTCGAAACCGGCGCCGAAGGTCTTGATGACCGCATCGCCCCGCACGATGCGCGCGTCGATCACGCCGGGGCGGGCGAGGATTTTCTGCCGCAGCACATCGCGCTGGGCCATCGTGCCGGTCAGCATCATGGTGTTGATGCTGTCGAAATAGGAGTCAGCAGCATCCTTGGTCTGTTGCTCGACTACCTGCAGGACCAGATTCTTTTCGGCGCTGGCCGCGATGTAGAGCGAGGCGGACATGATCAGCAGCAGCACGAGCAGCAGCGCCAGGTTGATCTTGGTCTGTACGGACAGTTGTCGAGGAGCGGGGGAGTTGGTCATGTTCGTCCTTAGATCTACTGCTGCGCGCACATGCCGGGCAGCGGCAAGGCGGGCGCCAAATGACTGCAGACTCGCTATCGGCCTAATAGCCGCGTTCTTTAAAGGGAAAAGGCAGGCTGCACGCCGGGCAATAACGATAGTGGCAATATGATATTTGCGATACGTACAGTTGGCCTCATCCAAACGGCAAACTTCAGTGAAATCATCGTGTTCGCTGATCTGGATCAGCTAAGTGCCGATTCCGCAGCGGGCCGCTTGCGACGCGGCCTGAGAGCACCGTTCGAGGCAGGATTTTTTGTTTCACGAGGCCGCTGTAGAGCATTTACAGACGGGCCAATAGCCATTAGCGTGGCGCCCGCTGAACGGGACTGTTTGTTGGCTTGCTCGTAGTCCCGGCGGTTGCAAGGTCGGCGCACTCCCGGATTTGCCGCAGGCCGGCGAACCCCCTGTGATTTGCATGGTCGTAGCCTCTGCGTCGGGCTTCCGGCGAACCCCGCGAGGGCAGCTGCTATCTATCAAGGCAGTGCATCAACTGGAACCTTTATTTCAAGGACTCACATGATCAAGAAATGCCTTTTTCCCGCTGCCGGCTATGGCACGCGTTTTCTACCTGCAACCAAAGCCATGCCCAAGGAAATGCTGCCGGTGGTGAACAAGCCCCTGATCCAATACGGGGTCGAAGAGGCACTGGCCGCGGGCCTGACCGAAATCGCGATGGTGACCGGACGCGGCAAGCGCTCGCTGGAAGACCACTTCGATATCAGCTATGAGCTCGAGCACCAGATTCGCAACACCGACAAGGAGAAGTATCTGGTCGGCATCCGCCGCCTGATCGACGAGTGCACGTTCTCCTACACCCGCCAGATCGAAATGAAAGGCCTCGGCCACGCCATCCTCAGCGGCCGTCCGCTGATCGGTGACGAGCCGTTCGCCGTGGTGCTGGCAGACGACCTGTGCATCAACCTCGGCGGCGATCCGGTCCTGGCGCAGATGGTCAAGCTGTACAACCAGTTCCGTTGCTCGATCGTGGCGATCCAGGAAGTGCCGCCGGAAGAAACCAGCAAGTACGGTGTGATCGCCGGCGAAATGATCCGCGACGACATCTTCCGCGTCAGTCACATGGTCGAGAAGCCCAAGCCCGAAGATGCGCCATCCAACCTGGCGATCATCGGCCGCTACATCCTGACACCGGACATCTTCGAACTGATCGAGCAGACCGAGCCGGGCAAGGGCGGCGAGATCCAGATCACCGACGCGCTGATGAAGCAGGCGCAGGACGGCTGCGTGCTGGCCTACAAGTTCAAGGGCCAGCGTTTCGACTGCGGTAGCGCCGAGGGCTACATCGCCGCGACCAACTACTGCTACGAGCACTTCTACCTGAGCGGCAAGTTCTGATCGCAGAACGCGACGCGCCGCCGGACGAAATGGGCCACCTTCGGGTGGCCCATTTGTTTTTCAGGGTGCTGGCAATTCCTGCGCACCGGGACCGAGCGGCTGGCCGTAGCTGAATTCCACATAGTTGCCCGCAGGATCGCGCAGGCCGCAGTAATAGCCGACCGGATAGGGTTCGTCGCGCGGCTCCCAGATCAGACAACCGGCCGCACGCGCCTCGTCGGCAATCGCATCGACCGCGGCGCGGCTGTCCAGGGCAAAGCCGAAATGGCTGTAGTCGTCGCTGGCCAATGCGCGGTCGTGCCCACCCGGCATGATCACAAAGATGAACTCGCGTTCCTTTCCGGGCTCGGCCATCCAGACGATGCGCGAGCCCTTGCCCGCGCGTTGGTGGAATACCTGCATGCCACAGAAGCGTGAGTAGAAATCGATGCAGGCGTCCAGATCCGGCACATGCAGGGCAATGTGGGTAAGGGTAGGGGGCATGCGTCACTCCTCCGCTGATGGGCGCGCGATGGCTGGGGTATGCTGTCCCGCTCTAGAAGGAGACAACATCTCATGGCTTACGACTTCGATCTATTCGTCATCGGCGCCGGTTCCGGCGGTGTGCGCGCAGCGCGCTTCGCGGCGGGCTTCGGCGCACGGGTTGCCGTGGCCGAGAGCCGCTATCTGGGAGGCACCTGCGTCAACGTCGGCTGCGTGCCGAAGAAATTGCTGGTCTACGGTGCGCACTACGCCGAAGACATCGCCCAGGCGCAGGGCTACGGCTGGACGGTCGAGGGCGCGAGCTTCGACTGGACATCGCTGATCGCCAACAAGAACCGCGAGATTCAGCGCCTCAACGGCATCTATCGCAACCTGCTGGTCGACAGCGGCGTGACCCTGCTGCAGGCGCATGCGCGCCTGGTCGACGCGCACACCGTCGAGGTGGACGGCAAACGCTACAGTGCCGAACACATCCTGATCGCCACCGGGGGCTGGCCGCAGGTGCCGGACATTCCCGGACGCGAACACGCCATCACCTCCAACGAGGCGTTCTATCTGGAGGCGCTGCCGCGGCGCGTGCTGGTCGTCGGTGGCGGCTACATTGCGGTGGAGTTCGCCTCGATCTTCCACGGCTGCGGCGCGCAAACCTCGCTGCTGTATCGCGGCGAACTGTTCCTGCGCGGCTTCGACGGCTCGCTGCGCGATCATCTGAAGGACGAACTGATCAAGAAGGGCGTCGATCTGCAGTTCAATGCGGATATCGCACGCATCGACCGGCAAACGGACGGCAGTCTGCTGGCGACGCTCAAGGACGGTCGGACGCTGGAAGCGGACTGCATCTTCTACGCGACCGGCCGCCGGCCGATGCTCGACGGACTGGGGCTCGACACGCTCGAGGTGGCGCTGGACGAGCGTGGCTTCATCGCCGTCGACGACGAGTTCCGCACTTCGATTCCCTCGATTCTTGCCATCGGCGACGTCATTGGCCGCGTGCAGCTGACGCCGGTCGCGCTCGCCGAAGGCATGGCGGTGGCGCGTCGCTTGTTCAAGCCGGAAGATTATCGTCCGGTGGACTACACCTGCATTCCGACGGCGGTATTCAGCCTGCCGAACATGGCGACTGTCGGTCTTACTGAAGAAGAAGCGCGCAAGCAGGGCCGCAAGGTCACCGTCTTCGAGAGCCGCTTCCGCCCGATGAAACTGACCATGACCGACAGCCTGGAACGCAGCCTGATGAAGCTGGTGGTCGATGCCGAAACCGATCGCGTGCTGGGTTGCCACATGGCCGGACCCGATGCCGGCGAAATCATGCAGGGGCTGGCCGTTGCGCTGAAGGCCGGTGCGACAAAGCGGGTATTCGACGAAACCGTGGGCATTCATCCCACGGCGGCAGAAGAGTTCGTCACCATGCGCACGCCTGCGTCGATCTGAGCGGGCGCAGCCACAGGAAAGGAGGGCGCCGATCTGGCGCCCGACGATACTCAGTGATGCATGTGCTGGTTGGCAGCCGATGGCGCGGCCGGCGCTTCGTCGAGAATGTCGACATTGGTAGTGATTTCGCCGGCATGTTCGAACTCGAGCGTCAGCTCGAAGCGCTCGCCAGCCGCCAAGGGTTGCTTCAGACCGAACAGCATCACGTGGTTGCCGCTGGGTTGAAAACGGACCGATTCGCCAGCCGGAACGGCTACGGAATCCACCTGCTGCATGCGCATCATGTCGCCTTCGTGCACATGGGTGTGCAGCTCGGCTTTCTCCGCGCGCGGCGTGTGCGCTGCGATCAGCCGATCATCCTGATCGTCCGCATTGCTCAGCTCGAAATAAACCGCACCGTTCGCAGCGCTCGGCGGCATGGCACGCGACCAGGCCTGGCTCACCGAAACGGTGGCGGCCTGCGCTGTTGCAGACGATGAATGATGATGCTCCTGGGCGTTCGCAGCCAGGCAAAACGCACTCAGACAGCTCGCGGTCAATAGGCGAAGCAGCATGGAAAGACTCCCGATGAAGTGGACGCCGCAACATAACACGCACAGTTGCACGCAAGGAGGCAGCGCAGCGGACAGAGTCCACGGCCGGCATCTAACGTTGATGAAGATCAAAGGGCAGAAGATGAAGGCTGAGCGGTGGCTCAGTGTCGTTGTCGCGTACCAGGGATTGGCGCCAGACGACCGTATGTTGCGACGTCGATAAATGTCGTATTTAACATAATATAGATTATGAGAACCGCCCAATCAGATCGAGGACGGAGGTTGCTGCGCGGTTCGGGACTCGGTTCCTGCGCTACGCTCGGACCCGATCCCAACCGCTTGCTTTCCTGCGTCTACGGCCTCAGTTGCGCCACCCAAAACATACCCCGCCATGTTCTGATTGATCGGCCCGCTCCAGGGCGTCACCAGTTCGCCGTCAGGGACAACGGTCTGTGACTGGCCGTCTGCGGCATCTGGGCTGCGGCACTCGCCCAGTTGCAGCAGACGTGCTGCTGGTACTCTGGACAAGGTTCCGAGCATTAAGGGTTTCACTCAAGCACCTCCAGAACTGTGAGCCTGGAGATATCAACGTAGTTTTCGTGATTTACGTCGTTCGGGCGCAAAAGCAGCGAACTCTCGATGCCGTCAGCAGCCGAGCCTATGTGGACCGCGACAACCTTCGCCTCGTACACATACGACTCTTCAACCAAGCCGCGCTCATCGTCATAGCATGCCTGAAGCTGTTCGCCGACTCGAATACGACGCCCTAGGAAAACGAACGGGTCAGCGGAGAAAGAACCATCTTTCCAACATGATATTTTTTCAGCTTGGACCTGATTTTGGCCAAAGGAACCAAAAGCGTGAACGCAAGCATTGCGCTGTACTTGAGTAACATTCGAAGCAGCCATATCGATCTCCTTATTAGATCGTTATTGGTAGCTACCCTGGGGAGTTGGCGCTCCCTAGGGCAGCATCTAGCCCGCTCGGGCTCGATTCTTAAGGCACAAGGCCTCTAATTTGACGCTGGAGGGCTTCTTAAGGCATGCCCTCAGGGTGGGGTGCGCCCTCCTCCTATTGCTGCCAGAAGCGCTGACGGCTGATCGCTTGAATCATGAAGCGTCGAAGCTCGCGGCTAAGGGTTGAGCTTCGCTGCTGGCAAAGACGCTCAAACTCTTCTTTCACGGCAGAATTGATGCGGAAATTCACGCGAGCGTCTTCGTTGTCGGCCAAGTTCGCAAGAATCTGATTTACCCGCTCGCGCGTAGATTCATCGGCAGTAAGGCCGGTTTCTGGATCACGACCAAGCTGAGCGCGAAGATCACGAAGGAAAGAGTTGCCACGGTCATCGGCAGTCATACGCATCACCAAGCTGAGTTAGGCGCAAATTTACATAAACATTTGTACGTACACAATGGATTGCGCGAGGATTTAAAGGAAAAAACCTTCAAGCCCTTGCTGCGCAAGGGTTTGAAGCGAGAAAAGCCACAAAGGAAAGTCTCACCATGAGACAAGAGTCCACCATTGGAGATGGTGGACCCGGCTGCGCCGGTGAAGCCAAAGCGCGGCGGAACCACTGCAACTATCGTGACCTAACCAGCGGCGGTGCTGATGATCCTGGGAGACTGCCGGGAAGGCGCTCGGAGGGGCCTGGTTTGGGTAAATCAGGGCGCGGGTTGAGTTTGTAGCGGGACAGTAGATCGAGGAACGCGAAAAGCCCCTGTCGAGCCGTTGAGGCCGTCGGGGGCTTTTTCGTATGGCTGGAGGTCGGCCCCCTTGGGGGTGTCGTCGCAGTTGCTATGCGCACGACTGAAGGCCATGCAGGCGACTAATCGCCGCGAGCGGCGAGGTCGAGGTGACCGAACCGCTAGCAGTTGGCGACGCCCTGGACGAAAACCGCGGGACGAACTGCTAGCATTATTCGTCCTGGTGCAGCAGCTGCAGAACGAAAAGTGCTAGCGACGAGGCGTGAACAGATCGTCCTTCCCGGCAACCTCTGCTAGCTGAACAGCAGCAGCATGCGCCTCGCGTAACGTCCGATGATAAACACCGACCTGCTCGCGCAACGCACGAACCTGGTCTTCCAAATCCTCAATACGATCACGCTGGCGAATCATCAGTTCGATACCGGCGATAAACGCCTGGCTGCCAGTCCCGCGACCGGTCAGCAACTTGGCCTGACGCACCAAATATTCATCGACGTCTCGAATGGTCAGCATCATGACGATTTCTCCCTGCTAGCAAATTAGATCCTGGATCGATCGCACCAGGTGCAGAAATGCTAGCAGGACACTGCAGGCCATTGCTAGCAATTTGTCGCCCAGGATCAGATCATCGAGGACTAAAACGCTAGCAATCACAGTTCGAGAACGCGACGGGCGATCTGCCGAAGTTCGTCCAGGAGCGAATCCAGTTCGGCGCCCTCCTGGTCGAGTTCAGCAACGCGGCGCCTGAGCTGCCGCAGCTCAGCGACCAAACGGCCGTAGTCTTCCAGAACGTAGCAAACCGCATCCAGGTCGTGACCGCGAGCCGAGTAAAGCCGGGCATCACGGACAAGGCGTTCAGGGATGGGAAGCGGGATAGCGGCTCTCATAATCGGCCCTATGTTAATCGGCGCCCGGAGCTGCAAGCATTTTCCGGACACCGCTCAACATAAGGCCATGTGCATTATGAGAACCGCCCGGTTACCACAGGTGCCCAGGCTTGGCGCCAACGCTAACGATGGGCTTGGGCACATACTCGGCCTGGGCGACGGTTTCACGCGGTACCGGCTGATCGCGCAACTGCTTGGACGCATCACGGTCAGGAATCGCCGGATCGAAGTAGCCGCGCTCAACCACCTGGGCACAGAACTGAAAATCGGTTTCCAGGCGCGTGCCTTGCTGCGTATAGCACTGGCAAACGGTCGGCGTGCCATTAGCGAATCCAGTTCGGCGCCCTCCTGGTCGAGTTCAGCAACGCGGCGCCTGAGCTGCCGCAGCTCAGCGACCAAACGGCCGTAATCTTCCAGGACGTAGCAAACCGCATCCAGGTCGTGACCGCGAGCCGAGTAAAGCCGGGCATCGCGGACAAGGCGTTCAGGGATGGGAAGCGGGATAGCGGCTCTCATAATCGGCCCTATGTTAACCGGCGCCCGGAGCTGCAAGCATTTTTCGGACACCGCTAAACATAAGGCCATTCATTATGAGAACTCAAAGATACCAACTGAGGGTAGTCACTGGCACCAAATGCGCTCTCTGCATCGCTTCGCATTTCATCCACTTTCGCTGGTCACGACTGCGCATCACGGAACGCGGCGCGAAACTCGCTGGGTTTGAGACCGGACTGCTTGCGGAAGAACCGACTGAAGTAAGCCGCATCGGCAAAGCCCAGGTCGCGGGCGATCTGCTGGATATCCAGACTGGTGTATGCCAGTTGCCGCTGCGCCTCGCGGACGATGCGTGCATTGACGATGGCGCTTGGCGATTCGCCGAATTGTTCGCGGCAGGCACGCCCCAGTGTGGCCACTGTGACGCCGAGCGCCTCGGCATAGCGGCCGAGCGACCACTGCTGACGATAATGCGTGTCGACCAGCTCGCGAAACCGCCCCAACATGGCCGAACGGCGCCCGCGGCTCTGGATCGGTGTCGGCGCCGGGCGCTCAAGCCGTGTGATGCGCAGCAACAACGCAGCCAGCAACGCCTGCCCGGCAGCGACGCTTCCGGGGGTCTGACTTTCGGCTTCGGCTTCGATCAGCTCGAACAGCGGCCAGATCGGCTCGCTGCCATCGGCTGGCCACGGCAACGCCACGACCACCGGGCGCTGCAGGAATGCCAGCAGATCGGCGGAGAGAATGCGCGCCGTCGACTCGAGCGGCCGCTGTGCCACCGTGATGACCGGGCCGTCAGTCTCGGCGCTGTAGCGAAACGCATGCACGGTGCGTTGCGGCAGCAGGATCAGGCACGGCGCCTGGAACGTCATGCGGCTGTTTTCCAGCGAAACCTCGCCGTGCCCCCGACGCACGTAGACGATCTGTAGCAATGAATCGTGCTGATGCGGGCGAATTTCGCGCTGATGCGACTCGCCTCGCGTGCTGATCCACTCCAGATGCAGCAGGTTCTGCCAGCTCGGCAAGGCCGCCTGACCGTACAGCGCGTAATTGGGTATGCGTTTGGTCATTGTCGTGATTCAGCAAGGCAAGACGGGCGTTTACGTCGATATCGGACGCCCGGATAGGTCGCAATTGTCCTAGTGCTTGTTCAATTTGTCATAGCGAATTCGCGTTAAATGTAACTTCTTGTGTGCTTGCGTGGCGCCCTGTCACCTCCTCCCCGGCGCGCGCTTCTTCAGAACAGACTTGCTATGACCATGCCGACCTGGCGCGAATGGCTGTTTTCGGCCAAGGCGCTGATTGCTGCCCTGCTCGCGCTCTACATTGCCCTGGCGATTCCGCTGGACAACCCGTACTGGGCGATGGCCTCGGTGTATGTCGTGTCGCACCCGCTTTCCGGGGCGACGCGCTCCAAGGCTATCTACCGCGCGCTGGGCACGCTGCTCGGTGCCGCGGCGTCGGTCGTGCTGCTGCCGATGTTCGCCCAGCAACCGGTGATGCTGAGCCTGGTGATCTCGCTGTGGATCGGCGCCCTGCTCTTTCTATCACTGCTGGACCGCTCGCCGCGCAGCTACATCTTCATGCTGGCTGCCTACACGGTGCCGCTGGTCAGCCTGGCCGAGGTCAATCACCCGTCGACGATCTTCGATGTCGCTCTGGCGCGCTCCGAGGAAATCCTGCTGGGGATCGTCTGCGCCAGTGTGGTCAATGCCGCGCTGTTTCCCAGCCGTATCGCCACCACGCTCGGCGCGAAGATGGGGCTGTTGCTGCAGGATGGCCGTGCCGCCGTCAGCCGCATGCTCAATGCGCGGCACCTTGGCGAGGCCGATCAGCGCGCGCTGAACGCGCTGCTGGTCGACGTGATGGGCCTTGACGGCATGATCAATCACCTGAGCTACGACAGCAGCAGTCACCTGTCAGCCACCCACGCGCGCGAGTTTCGTGCGCGCATGGCGATGCTGATGCCGCAGCTGATTTCCGCGGCGGACGCCTTGCACCGTCTGCAGGACGAGCTGCATGGGCTGCTGCCGGAACTGGAGGAATACCTGCAGGATGTCGATCGGTGGATCCAGGGCGATGCGCCAGACGGGCGCGCCGAACAGCTGCGCGAACGCGGCATGCAACTGGCCGCCTGGCTCTGCGATACCCATCCAACCCATGCGCTGCCCATCGACAGCGGCCTGCGTCAGCTACGCGCGCTGGTCGATCTCTGGCAGGACTGTCTCGATCTGCACCGGCAGTTTCGTGACGGCCATGCCGAGGCGGCGCCGGCACTGCGCTACCACGTGCAGCAGCTGATCGGCGGACCGCGCCACTATGATTACGGTCTGCTGGCGTTCTCCGCCGCGTCGGTTGCCGTGTCGATCTTCTGCCTGTGCATGCTGTGGTTCGTTTCCGGCTGGGAATATGGCTACAGCGGCGTGTTCATCGCCGCGGTAGCCGGATGCTTCTTCGCCAGTCAGGACAATCCAGCCCCATTTATCCGCTCGTTTCTGATCGCCACGCTGTTTTCCTCCGTCGCGGCAGGCATCTATCTGTTCGCGCTGATGCCCAACGTGCACGACTTCGGCAGCCTGGCCACGCTCCTCGCCGTGCCGCTGTTGTTGCTCGGCACCCTCGCCGGCCGCCCGCAACATGCCGGTACGGTGATCCTGGTGGCCGTGCAGACGATCTCCAACATCACCATCCAGGACAGCTATCGCGCGGACTTCCAGCTGTTCGCCGACATCGCGCTATCGACCGCGCTCGGCGTGATCTTCGCGCTGGTTTGGGCGCGTCTGAGCCGGCCTTTCGGTACGTTCTGGGCCGCGCGCCGGCTGGAACGGCATGGCTGGCTGAGCCTGGCCGAGCTGGCCGTGACGCGACGCAAGCGGGATTACGCGACGGTCGCCTCGAGCTTCGTCGATCGCACCGCGCAGCTGCTGCCGCGCCTCACCCAGTTGGGCGACGACGGCCAGGCGCTCAACGATGCCACGCGCGAGCTGCGCGTGTGCTTCCGGCTGCTGGAACTGCGTGAGCTGCACCTGACGCGCAGCAAAAAGCAGCAGGTGCAAACGGTGCTGCAACAGGTCCGCGAACACTTCCTTGCCTGCGCCCACGCGCATCGCCAGCTGCCTCCCGCACAGGAACTGCTGGAAGCGCTGGAGACCGCGCTGCGGCTACTGCAGGACGATCCCACGCGCATCGCCCGCAGGGCCGCGCAGGCACTGCACGGCCTGCGCCTGGCGCTGTTTCCCCATGCACCGGCCAGCGTACCGATGCAACCGCCGCCATCCGCGGCGGACCTTGCCGGAGCCTTCGCATGACCGGTCACCTGAATGTCTACGGCGTCTACGTGCCGGTGTTGCTGGTGGCGATGCTGGCCGCCTACGGCGTGAAGAGCGTGATCGCCGCGGCCCTGCGGCGGCTCGGCTTTTACCGCTGGGTCTGGCACCCGCCGCTGTTCAACCTCGCCCTGTACATCCTCGTGCTCGGCGCCCTGTTCAACCTCGTACCCAGGATGTGAATGCGTGAAGAACTGGATACCCGCCATCGGCTCGGTACTGCTGACTCTGCTGGCCGTGACCGCCGCAGTCGTCGTCAGCCTGCATCTGTGGGACTACTACATGGAAGCGCCCTGGACGCGCGACGGCCACGTTCACGCCGACATCATCCAGGTCGCGCCGGACGTTTCCGGGCTGGTGACCGAACTGCACGTGCGTGACAACCAGAAGGTCAGCCGCGGCCAGGTGCTGTTCGTCATCGATCAGGCACGCTTCGAACTGGCCGTCGACGAAGCCGAGGCCACCGTACTGGAGCGTCGCGCACAGCTCGATCAGGCGCGCCGCGAAGCCAGACGTAACCGGGTGCTCAAGGAGCTGATCGCCGCCGAAACCGTCGAGATCGGCGATACCCAGGTCAAGCGTGCCGAGGCCGCGCTGGCCACCGCCGAGGCCGCGCTCGGCGTGGCGCGGCTGGACCTCAAACGTACCCGCGTGCTTAGCCCGGTGGACGGTTACCTCAGCGACCAGACCATGCGCGTCGGCGACTACGTGAAAACCGGCACGCCGGTGCTGTCGATCGTCGATACCAACTCCCTGCGCATCGAGGGTTACTTCGAGGAAACCAAGCTGCACGCTATCGCCGTCGGCCAGCCGGTGGACATCCACATCATGGGCGAGTCGCAGCACCTGCGCGGCCATGTGCAGAGCATCGCCGCAGGCATCGAGGACCGCGATCGCGCACGCGGCAATTCGCTGCTGCCCAACATCGACCCGAGCTTCAACTGGGTCCGCCTGGCCCAGCGCATTCCGGTGCGGGTGGTGCTGGACGAGGACCAGCAGACCGATATCCGCATGGTCATCGGCCGCACGGCGACGCTCTCGGTGCTGCCCTGGCCCGCCGCCACGGATGCGCAGCCGGTGAAGCCATGAGCCGCACGTCGCGCGGCGCGACGCTCGCGCTGATCGCCCTGCTGTCGGCCTGCTCGGCCGTCGGCCCGGATTACCAGGTGCCTGCCGAGGCGGTCATCAAGCAGGAAAAGGCGCAAAAATCCTTCGACCTCGCCGACAACGCCGCCGTCAGCGCAAGCACCCTGCCAGACGACTGGTGGCGCTTGTACGACGACCCGCTGCTCGACCAGCTGGTGCGCGCCGCACTGGACGGCAACCGCGACGTGCGCCTGGCCTACCACAACCTGCGGCGTGCCTACGAGGGCTACCAGATGGCGCATCACGCGCAGGAGGTCGAGATCGGCGGCAGCGGCTCGCTCGCACGCGGCCAGCTGTCCAGCGAAGCGCTGGCACTGCATGAAAAGCTGCCGGTGATGAACCTCGCCGACGCCGGGCTGACCGTCGGCTATCAGCTCGACCTGTTCGGCAAGCTGCAGCGCGCCACCGAATCGGCCGCCGCCAGTGCCCAGTCCAGCCAGGCCGCGCTGGATACCGCGCGCATCACGGTGGTGGCGCAGGTCGTACGCGATTACGTCGAAGCCTGTCATGCCACCGAGGAACTGCACATCGCCGGGCAGTCGCTGGATATCCAGCAACGTCAGCTCGACGTCGCCGAGCGGCTGTTCGCCGGTGGGCGCGGCAATCAGATCGACGTGGCGCGCGCCCGCGCCCAGGCCGAAGCGCTGCGCGCCGAACTGCCGCCGTTCGAGACCAAGAAGGCGGCCGCACTCTACCGGCTGGCCGCCCTGCTCGGCCGCACGCCCGGCGACCTGCCGCCGACGGTCGCCGCCTGTACGCATGCGCCGCAGCTGAGCCAGCCGATTCCGGTGGGCGATGGCGCAGCCCTGCTCAAACGCCGCCCGGACGTTCGCGCCGCCGAACGGCAACTGGCCGCCGCTACCGCCGATATCGGTGTGGCGACCGCGATGATGTATCCGGAAGTCAGCCTCGGAGCCAGCGCCGGCTACACCGGCATGCTCGAACACATGGGCGATCCGATCACCCGGCGCTGGGCGTTCGGCCCGCATATCGCCTGGCACTTCCCGACCCAGGTCGACCGTGCCCGCGTGCGCGCCACCGAGGCCGGTGCCGACGCGGCGCTCGCCCACTTCGATGGCGTGGTGCTCGAAGCGCTGCGTGAAACCCAGACGCTGCTCGCCCGCTACGCCGACGATCTGCAGCGCAACCGCGCCCTGCGCCAGTCGCGCGATGCCGCCAAAGCAGCCGCCGAGTACAGCCGCACGCTGTATCAGGAAGGCCGGCTCGCCTACCTCGACAGTCTGGACGCCGAGCGCACGCTGGCCGCCAGCGAAGCCACCCTCGCCGCCTCCGAGGCCCGGTTGTCACAGGATCAGGTCGATCTGTTCCTCGCCCTGGGTGGTGGCTGGACGACCGCCGCTGGCGCCGAGCCGGGCGTGTCCGCCGCGCATTGAGCGATCAGTGCGCGGTCGGTTGCAACGCGATGACCGCCATGCCGACCAGCGCGATGGTGGCGCCGGCGATGTCCCAGCGCGTCAGCGCGACGCCGTCGACCAGCCGCAGCCAGAGCAGCGCGACCGCGATGTACATGCCGCCGTATGCGGCATAGGTGCGCCCGGCCGCGGTCGGATGCAGCGTCAGCAGCCAGGCGAACAGCGCCAGCGAAAGCGCGGCCGGCACCAGTAGCAGCGCGCTCTTGCCTTGTTTCAGGACCAGCCAGGGCAGATAGCAGCCAAGAATTTCCGCCAGCGCGGTCAGGGCAAACAGGCCAACCAGACGTAACAGTTCCACGCAGTTGTTCCTTGATCAGAGGCCGGCCGGGCTGGCGGCGTAGAGATACCAGAGCCACGCGAGCAGCCCCAGCCAGATGAGCACGATCACCCCCGCCGCAACCCGGTTGACGGGCCGTGGCGTCTGTTGCGCTTCCCAGGCCAGCGCCTGCTGGCGGCATTCTTCCAGCAGCGCGGTGGGCATCAGGCGCAGCGCCAGCCAGATTCCCAGCGGCAGGAGCAACAGGTCGTCCAGATAGCCCAATACCGGGATGAAGTCGGGAATCAGGTCGATGGGACTGAGCGCATAAGCCACCACGCACAGGGCGATCAGCTTGGGCAGCCAGGGCGTACGCGGATCCCGGCATGCGAACCAGAGCACCATCACCTGGCGCTTGAGCAGCCTGGCCCAGCGGCGGAGATCGTCGAGCATCATGAGCGAAGCGCCTCGGTAACCAACGGAGGCAGCTAGTCTGCGTGGTGTCGGGCGCGCGTCAAGCGCCGATAAGGTGTGCGGCGGCGATACTTGCGCAAAACGAAACAACGCTTCTCCCCTTCTCTCGATGCGGGCACCATTCGCCTAGTCAGTTGCACCAGGAGGTAAACATCAATGGATATGCTGCAGGCCATGCGGGCGTTCGTGCGGGTGGTCGACGCCGGCAGCTTCACCGCGGCCGCGGCGCAGTCGGCGACCTCCACGGCTCAGGTCTCGCGCCAGGTCGCCGAACTGGAGAGCCAGTTGCAGGCGCGTCTGCTGCATCGCACCACCCGGCGGCTGGCGCTGACCGAAGCCGGCGAGCGCTTCCTCGAGCAGAGTCGGCAGATTCTCGCCCAACTCGAACAGGCCCGGCTGGAGGCCAGCGGCGCACACCTGACGCCGCGCGGACGGCTGCGCGTGCACTCCACCACCGGGCTCGGCATCCAGATGCTGGCCACGCTGGCGAGCCGCTACAGCGAGCAGTATCCCGAAGTGAATCTGGAGCTGATGCTCTCGCAGCGCCAGCCGGATCTGCTGGGCGAAAGCCTGGACGTGGTCATCACGCTTTCACGCGAGCTGCCGGATTCCGAGCTGATCGCGCAGAACCTCGGCGCCGTGTTCAACCTGGTCTGCGCCGCGCCCAGCTACGTCAGGCAGCACGGCACTCCAACGACTCCGCAGGAGCTGCAGCAGCATCGTTGCCTGCGTCTGGTCGATCCGGTGTTCGCCGATGCCTGGGAATTCAACGACGGCGACGCCGTGCACCTGATCCATCCGGGCGACACCTTCAAGGTCAACGTCGCCGAGGCGATGGCCAGCGCCGCCGAGGCCGGCATGGGCATCTGCCTGCTGCCCGACTACGTGGCAGCGCCGGCGCTGCAGCGCGGCACGCTGGTGCGCCTGTTGCCGGGCTTCCGCCTGCAGCGCAAGCACATTTACGCGCTGTATCCGTCACGACGATTTCTCGATGCGAAGATCAAGACCTGGCTGGACTTCCTCAAGCTGGAGCTGCCCAAGGCATTCGATAGCTATCACCAGATCATTCAGAACCCCAACTATTGGGCGTGATTGTTGCTGATCAGGTAAAGGTCTATGACGGTGTGCAGCGTTTTTAACCGATACGACGCGGCGTATTCTGCGTCAGTGGCAACAGCGGTTTCCCTGCACCGCTAGACCGCCCGATCGAGTGCTCCTTCGCTCCCGCGGTCATTGCCCCTTTCGGGCCGCTCTCCTCGTTGCGGCCCTGTTTATTGCGCCGGCGCACCTCAGACGTGAGCCGGCTTCGGGCGGTACCCGGCTTGGCCCTGTCGACCGCCAGACACATCGTTAGAGGTTCGATATGAAAAAGCTGCTGTGTATCGCCAGTCTGGCGCTGTGCGCCCCGCTGGCCAATGCTGAAACCGCGGCCGCGCCCTATCAGTACGGTGACGAGCTGGACATTGCCGAGGTCGTTTCGCTGGAAGTTCCGGCCGGCGGCTGCGAGATCGTCGAGGCGAAGATGACCTACGTCGACTCTCAGGGCGAAACCCATGTGACGTCGTATCTGCGCCAGGGGCCGGACTGCCACAACTTCTGACCGCGAATGGCGTGTCGAACAGCAACGATGCCGACAGGCGCCGTTGCTGTTTTTTTTGCGCTGTCGGCGAGCGTGCTATACCTCGCCGCGCTCCACCTTTCTCGCCTCCGGTCCTTCGTCGCCCAGCTCCTCGGCGAAGCGCACCTGATCGCCTTTTCGCAAGCCATCGAACGCGCCACCGGCCACGTCGCGCCGGTGAAACGGCAATTGCCGGCCGTCGGTCGTCTCGATCCGGCCGCGGCCCTGCCCGGCGTCCAGCTCGATCACCAGCCCCTGATGCTGCACCACGGGCGTGTCGTCGCCAGTCGTCGGTGCGCTGGATGATTCGTCGTACGATTTGTCCATGACGCTTACCTCGCTGTGATGGGGTTGCGCGCGGCTCAACCGCCAAGGCGTGCGCGCATGTCCTCGTCGATGCGTTGTCGTACCTGCGGCAGCTCAGCCCAGGGATCCGCCTCGCCCAGCTCCTGCAGACGCTCGAACAGGTTGCCGACCGTCCACAGGTTGGCGCCCTGCAATTCGCTCAGCTCGTCGCGGTGGATGGGCACGGAAACCGGCAGTCCCGGCCGTGCGCGAACCGAATAGGCCGACACCGTGCTGGCGCCGCGGCTGTTGCGCAGGTAGTCGATGAAGATGCGGCCGACGCGGTTCTTCGGTCCGCTGACGGCGGAAAAGTGGCCCGGCAGCAGCTTGGCGAGATAGCGGGCGATGGCATGGCTGAAGGCTTTCACTTCACTCCAGCCATGCACCGGCGCCAGCGGCACGACGATGTGCAGTCCCTTGCCGCCGCTGGTCTTGAGAAACGACTGCAGGCCGATCTCGTCCAGCAGCGTCTGGGTCAGCTGGGTAGCCTCGACCATGCGTTTCCACGGCAAGGCGGGGTCTGGGTCGAGGTCGAGCACGAAGCGGTCCGGGTGCTCCAGCCCGGGGGCGACGGCATTCCAGGCGTGCAGCTCGATGGTGCCCATCTGTGCCGCACCGACCAGCGCGTCACGGCTGTCGATCACCAGCAGCGCGCCGTGCTTGTCGAGCGCCGGATCGAGCTGGGTGATGTGCGGGATGCTCAGCTTGTCCGCGTGCTTCTGGAAGAACAGCTCGCCGGTGATGCCTTCCGGCGCGCGCACCAGCGCCAGCGGGCGCTCGCGCAGTTGCGGCAGCAGCCACGGCGCGAGACGGGCGTAGAAGCGCGCCAGTTCGAGCTTGGTAGTGCCGCTGTGCGGGTCGATGACGCGTTCCGGGTTGGAGATGCGCACGCCGGTGCCGGCGAGCGGATCGTCCGCCTTGCGCCTGCCGCCCCGGCTGCGCGCCGCGCTAACCGGCCGGGCGCGCTCGCGGGTGATCGCCTGTGCCGGTTTGTCGGTGCGCAGGCCATGGAACACCGCATGCCGCACCACGCCCTGGCGTGTCATCTCGGCATAGGCCACTTCGCACATCAGCTTCGGTTCGAGCCATTGCGCGCCGCGCACATCGGTCGCCGGCGGCGCCTTGTCCAGCGGGCAGCGGGCGATTTCCAGCGCCTGCAAGCGCCGATGCAGGCTCGTTAGCGTCGCCAGATCGAAGCCTGTGCCGACCTTGCCGGCGTAGCGCAGCTGCCCGTCATCGCCATGCAGCCCCAGCAGCAACGCACCAAAACCGGTGCGCGTGCCCTTGGGGGCGGTGTAGCCGACGATGATGAATTCCTGTCGGTTGCCGCACTTGATCTTGACCCAGCTGCTGCTGCGCTTGCCGACATAGCTGCTGCCGCCGCGCTTGCCGATCAGCCCTTCGAGCTTCATCTGGCAGGCGCTTTCGAGAATGCTCTGCGGCGCCTCGGTGAAATCCTCGGAAAAACGCAGCAGATCGCTATCGCTACGCGCCAGAACTTCACGCAACGCCGCGCGACGCTGCTCCAGCGGCACCTCGCGCAGGTCCAGCCCGTTCAGGTACGGCGCATCGAACAGGTAATAGAGGATGCCGCCACTGCGGCCGGCCTCGAAGGCATTCTGCAGCGCCTGGAAATCCGGCGTGCCGCTCTCGTCCGGCACCACCACCTCGCCATCGAGCCAACCCGATTGCAGTCCGAGCCCGGCAAGCGCGGCAGCCTGCTGCGGCATCTTCGCCGTCCAGTCATGGCCATTGCGGGTGAACAGCTGCACCCGCCCCGCATCAATGCGCGCAAGGATGCGGTAGCCGTCGAACTTGATCTCGTAGCGCCAGTCACCGCTCGGCACCGCATCCACCAGCGTGGCCAACTGCGGTGTCAGCGTGGCCGGCAGGTCGGCGGCAACGGCGCCCGGTAGCGCTTGCGGCGGCGCCTTGGTCGCCGCGCCCTTTCGCGTGCGACCTGGGCGCTTCACCGGCTTGGGCGGATCTTCCTCGGTGCGTTTGCGCGCCGTCCCGCGGCGGCGCGGCACCAGAGTGCGCTCGCTGAGCACGCTGTCCGGCTGGGCGGCGGTGATGTCGTAATCGGCTTGCTCGCGCGCGGCCTCATCGCGGGATTTGATCAGGAACCACTGCTCCTGCTTGCCCTCCATGCGGGTACGCACCAGATTCCAGCTGCCGGCGAGCTTCTCGCCCTGCAAGGTGAATTTCAGCTTGCCCTTGCGATAACCGACCTGCGGATCACCGTCCGGTAGCCAGACGCCGCGATCCCAGACGATCACGTCGCCGGCGCCGTAGTGCCCTTCGGGGATATGCCCCTCGAAGCTGGCATAGTCCAGCGGATGATCCTCGACATGGACCGCCAGCCGGCGCACGGCCGGGTCCAGGCTCGGCCCCTTGGGAATCGCCCAGCTCTTGAGCGTGCCGTCGAGTTCCAGGCGGAAGTCGTAATGCAGTCGCGTGGCGTCATGTTTCTGGATGCAGTACTGCAGCGCCTGCTCGCTGCGCCGGGCGCGCTTACGCGTGCCAGCCGGCTCGGGCGTGGCGGCGAAATCACGCTTGCGCTGGTACTCGTCGAGCGCCATGACGCCCCGTCAATCCAGCTCGCCGGCGCTGGTGGAGGGATCGTCGTGGCCGCCGGGTGCCGAGTGTCGCGTCGGATCGGTGGACGGCTCCGCCTCCCGATCATGCTTGGGCGTGACCACCGGCCGGCCATCTTCGGTAACCGTGCGCCCCTGCTCGTCCTTGCGCGTTTCTACTTCTTCGTGCGGCGTCGGATTACCCATCGTGCTGGGCGGCGAGGCGCGATCGTCGCCAGGCGTGCCGGCCGGATACTGCGCCAGTGCGGGCAATGTCAGTACGCCGGCTAGTACCACCGCCAGGGATGCTTTCTTCATGTGGTCCTCCGCAGGTTTCGGTCCGCCTTAGCAGTTTTGTCATCCCCCTGCGGTATGAAGTTCAGCGAGGCCGATCGCCGGGCCGGCATGCCTTCCGATGAAAGGTCGCGGCCGAAAAGCGCCGCCTCACGGGGCTGCTGTCGCATGCTCGGCAAATGGCGCCAAACGGCGATTTACAACCGGCAAGCCACTGCTACGGTCATTGTGTCGGCAAGATGACGATGCCGAGGTGCAGTGATCCGTCCCCTACCGAAAAAGGAGGATTTATGGGCTCGCGACTCCCCCTGTTCAAGATCGAAGCGATCCTGCACGACTACCTGCACCCGTTCCGCTGCGAATGCCTGGAGCAGGCCAGCGGCCTCAGTGTGCGGCTGTACGATACCCAGGCCGAACACGAAGAGCTGACGGTACTCGGCGTGACCCATGAGCAGTGCCGCGACGCCGCCAATCTTGTGCGTCTGGCACAGGAGCTGCGCATCGAAATGTTCGTCACCCGTAGCGAAATGCCGGCCGAGAACGCCACGCTCAGCTCCGTCGAATAGCCGATGCCTCGGCGCGCGCCCCCTTGCGCCGCGCGAGATATTTAACGAACACGTCGTGCCCGTAACTGTGGCTTTGCTGCGGTGTCTGCCGACCGAAGCGGTTCCATGCCCGTTCGTGAAAATAGAACACCACGGTATTGAGCAGCGGCTCGATCAGCGCCGCTGCGCCGCTGATCGCGACATTGCCGGTCAGTGCGTAAACCACGATGAAGGCCGTGGCGAAATGCAGGATGGCGAAAGTGAAGGTCTTCAGTAGCGGTCTGGGCTTCATCGAAGGTTCCCATCGCGCAGCCGCCGCTCCTCCGGACGGCAGCGCGAACGGTTCGCTGAATTTGGGCGGGCTGCGCTCCCTATCCCGCCGACGTAGAGACGGGCCTAGCGCTTGGCCTCGACATGCGGCTCGGCCGCGCGCGTCAGGTAGGCATGGGTCAGTTCGGCCAGGTGGTCGCGCAGCCAGTCAGCCATCGCGATTTCCTCGACCAGGATGCGTTCGCAGACTGCCTTGGTCTCAAGGTCGCCGACGGCTTCGGCGGCGGCGATGAGAATCTTGTAGGAGGCGATTTCCAGGTTCTCGAACACGTAACCCATCTGCGCGCCTTTGACGATCTCGTCACTGACCATCATGCCGCCCATCGCCTGCCCCATCGCCATCATCTTGCCGCCCAGGTCCTTCAACCCGGAATAGGACCTGTCGTGGCGGCGCAGGCAGTCCTCAATCAGGCGGGCCTGGTTCTGGGTTTCGGTGATGTGCTGCTCGATGCGCGCCTTCAGCTCAGGGTAATGCTGGATGCGGCTGGCCTGCTTGGTCAGCATGGTTTCGGCCTGGGCCTCCATCGCGTGGGCATCGCGCAGCCATTCGATGAGGCGTTCGGTACGGACGTCGTGACCGGTCTGGGCACTTTGCATGGGGCGTCTCCTGTAAGGCGTGAATGTCGGATCCTCTGATGGGTGTGAAACGCACGCTGTCCCGGGAGTTCCCCCCGTCCGACTGACTGCACGTCGTTAGTCCTGACTGATCAGCATCCCCTGCAGCTGCGCATAGCGCTGCGGCAACTGCTCGAGTCCGTAGCGCGCCGCCTGCTTGCGAATCGCCACGCGGTCGCCATCGAACTTCACCGTTTCGCTGATCGAAACCAGCCGCTCACCCTCGCGCAGCGCCCAGGCGAAGCACTGGGTACCGCCCTCGTCCTCCTGGGCATCGTCGGCGACGCCGGTGTTGGCCACGCTGAGCGACGCCGCGCTGGCCCGCAGCGCACCCGTGGCCATTTCGGTCGCGACCTCCTCGCTGGTCAGGCCGAAGCGCTCGATGGTGGCGAAGCTGACCTGCAGCAGCCGGTGCTTGGCGTCTGGCGAATAGACCACGAAGCCGCTGTCGAGCACCTGCCCGCAACCCGGAATATCGGCCAGCAACGAGGCCATAAGGCCACAGGTGCAGGACTCGGCCGTACTCAGCACTGCCTGCCGGTCGCGCAGGAATGCCACCACTTCTTCAAGCCTTTGCATGATCGCCTCCGTAACGATTTGCCTACCGTTCGGAGCAGCCTGTCGGAAACGAGTTCCACGCCGGGTCTTTTTCAACCGAAACCAGAACTTTCTCACACACTGTCCGGTCTGGTTTTTGGTAGGGCCAGCGTAGCCCTACCCCCGCCGTTCGGCGGTTCGCAATAGTGATTCCTGCCTATCGTGTTCACGGGTGTGACGGTCATCAGATCGTTGCACTGGAGAAATATGCTCGTAACTGGCGCCGGCGCCTGGATGCCGGA
>Ga0172382_10003825_pt1 | contig 23600 bp, 25 predicted proteins | sample Leawel138RmetaG_FD_122245 | JGI IMG/M metagenome (GOLD analysis project Ga0172382, IMG submission 122245) | Leachate microbial communities from a municipal landfill in Southern Ontario, Canada - Leachate well 138R metaG | ecosystem: Engineered > Solid waste > Landfill > Unclassified | place... | reverse complement strand
TTTCCACCTCCTGAAGCGAAATTTTCCTCAAATAGGTCCACTATTCCACAGAAAATTCCACTCCAGGAGGAGAAAAATGTCCTGCGTTTGGCTCGGAATGCCAAATGTCCACAGGCCTTAGATAGGGTTTTAGACTTCGTCTACCGCGGTCACAGTCAGGATACTACCGCCGGCTTCCACCGTGGGCTCTTCGTTGCCGGTTACCTTTACGGTCTTATTCAGAAATTTGTTGAGATCGATCTTGCCGTCTTCGGCCTGCAGTATGACCACCATATCGCCGGAATCATCGAGCAGTTGGTGGGTGCCCTGCATGAAGATCGACATTCCCATGGGTTTGACTTTGCCGGTATAACTTTTCATCTTGCGTGCGCTCCTTAGTTGTTCGGGTTCCTTCCGTCTTTACCATCGCGCCTCCTCGTTTACATTTTTCTAACACTTAGCGTTTCAGTTTTCTTTAAGTTATGCGTATGAACATTGTTAGCCATCACCACTGCGGTTGCGGAATCGAACACCGCATTCAGAAAAACATCTTCAAGTCCGAGGACCCGAACGCTCCTCAGTTTGATCAGTACAAGGTCAAGCTGGGCGACCGCTACACCCCGGTCATGGATGAGTATCACGAGATGGCTAGAGCCATGGATAAGAATAATAACGGCATCATCTCCAACGAAGAGATCCTGCCTCCCGTCTCCAAGATCGGCCACGCCCAAGTCGATCAACCAGACTTTACCTTTAGCTTCAAGCACAAAATGGCGGGCTGGTCCAACCCCTGGGCCGATCACTATCCGAGTGCCGCTCAGATCGAGCAAAACATGGATGAGCTGGCCGAGGCAAACCCCGGGCTGGTCCACAAGGTAAAACTGGCCGAGACCGCCGAGGGACGTGCCATCAACGCCTATCGCATCGGTACAGGTACAGAAGGAGAGAAGCCAGGGGTCCTGGTGACCGGGGGGCAACACGCTCGGGAGTGGGCCGGCAACGGCGCCGTGACCGAAGCGATCGAGAAGCTGTTGACCGGTTACAAGAACAACGACCCGGAAGCCAAAGAGAAGGTCGACGGCTTGGAGATGTGGTTCGTGCCGATGGCCAACCCGGACGGCTACGAGTACTCCCGAAACGCCGACCCCGACTGGCGCAAAAACCGCTCCCGTCACGTGGGATACGAAGGCGTGGGTACCGACCTCAACCGCAACTACCGGGCTGATTTCCGCTTTCACGGCGACGTACCCAAGCGCCAGGGCGATGATGCCGGTGCTTCGGACGATCCCTCTCACCTGACCTTTCGGGGCCCTCACGCCCTGTCGGAAAAAGAGACTCAGGCCATCACCGATTTCATCGACACCCGCCCTAACCTGAAGGGAGCCCTGGACGTGCACGGATTTGGCCGCATGATCCTCTTTCCCGGGGTCGAGAATAAAGAGCGGGAGGCCCACTACCGCAAGGTAGCCGATAAGATCAATTCCGCCCTGGATGAGCACAAGTACACTCCGCTGGCCATCCCGGAACTGTACCCCACCACCGGCGATATGACCGCCTACGGAGAGAAGAACGGATTGCTCTCCATGGGCCTTGAGATCGGAACCTCGTTTCAGCCTCACCCGGACAAGATAGACGACATCACCAACCGGGGATCCAACGCGATCATCGCCTTCATCGACCAGGTGGCCGACGAGAATCTGGCTCCGGAGCAACTGGCCAACATCGTTTAACCCATTCCCGACTATACTCGCTAGAAGGACCGCGGTGCGACCTCTCAAAACCTTCTGAGATGAGTTGTCCCAGATGTCAGGGTAGTGGCCAGTGCGCCGAGTGCGAAGGTACCGGTTCCTTGGAGTGTCCGAACTGTGGCGGCAAGGGGAGCAAGAGCACTTCTCGGGGTGCCACCTACTCCTGCAAAGCCTGTGCCGGAAGCGGCCGTTTGGAGTGCTCTCCCCAGTGCAGTTCTTGCAACGGGACCGGTGAGATCACCGAGGAGTTTCAGAAAGAGACTCGAGAGAAGTACACCCCCAAATTCGCCAACTATAGCCCCGACTCGGCGGTGGTCTGGCCGCTGCTGGCCTTGAACGTGTTGGTCTACGTGCTGGTGACCTACTTCCCCCGGGAGCAGGTCTACTTTCTGTACCTCAGCATCGATTCGTTGGAGCGCGGGCAATACTGGGCTTTTCTGACCTCCTCGTTTATCCATTGGACCTTTCTCCATCTCTTCTTGAATATGGGCTTTTTGGTCAGCTACGGACCACCCCTGGAGGGTCTGCTGGGGAAGGGGCGTTTCGCAGCTTGCTATCTGTTCGCGGCCCTGACCGCCGGGCTCGCCTCGTTTCTGGGGAATGTATGGCTGGCGGGTTCGTACTTTGCCGGGGCCGGAGCGTCCGGCCCGCTTTTCGGTATGGTGGGAGCTTATATCGCCCTGCAGTATCGCTGGCGGATGGTGACCACCATCAACCTGAACTCTCTGGTCCGCTGGACCGGTGGATTACTGGTCTTGGGTTTTTGCCTGGAGGCCGGAGGTATTATTTTTCTGGACAATTGGGGCCATTTGGGCGGCCTGCTCGGAGGGCTCTTGTTTAATCTGGTGCTACCCAGGCCCCGAGGCCGGTAGCAGGCGGTTTTACTTCGGTATCCAACAGTTTCGGCGTGACCCCGCCGCCGGAAAAGACGACCCCAAAGCTCAGTCCTTCAGAGTTTATCAAGGTCTTCAGCTATTCCAAACAAGCCATGCGGTTGGTTTGGGAGACCAGCCCGAAGCTCGCCTTTTGGTTCTGCTTTTTGACAGTCTTCGCGGGGGTGCTGCCGGGCGGTATCGCCTATGTTTCAAAGCTATTGGTGGACGCAGTGTTGCAAGCTTCCCAGGAGCCGGGCAGCCAGGACCTTCGAAACTATGCCTTTCAGGTGGTGGGCCTGGAACTGATCCTGGTGATGACTATGGCCGCCTTTCAACGGGGCCTTGCAACCTGCAGCGCCTTGCTTCGGGCTCTCTTGAGTCAGCGGGTCAATCAGATCATTCTGGAAAAGGCTCTGGCCCTGAGCCTGACTCATTTCGAAGACGCCAAGACCTACGACAAATTGAGCCAGGCTAGGCGGAGAGCCTCTTCCAAGCCGCTTTCATTGGTGGAGAGGACGTTCGGTTTATTTCAGAACTGCATCAGTCTACTCACCTACGGTGGCTTGCTCTTGAGCTTTAGTCCCTGGGCGGTTCTGCTGCTGGTTTTGGCGGGGCTTCCATCCTTTGCCGTGGAGACGGCTTTTTCGGGAGAAGCCTTCAGGCTTTTTAAGTGGCAGTCCCAGGAAACTCGCCAGCGCGCCTATTTGGAAATGCTGATGGCGCGGGAAGATTACGTGAAGGAGGTCAAACTCTTCAATCTCGGCCCGCTTCTGCTGGATAGGTTTAACACCATCTTTCATAAGCTTTATAAGCAGGACCGAGACTTGACTCTGCGCCGTTCGTTCTGGGGCTTTGCCATGGGCTTGTTGGGCACGGTAGCTCTTTACGGCGCTTATCTCTGGGTGGTGTACGAGACGGTGCAGGGGGGGCTGACCTTGGGCGACATGACCATGTACCTGATGGTCTTCAAGCAAGGCCAGGCCGCCGTCACTGCGTCGCTCACCGCCATCGGATTTATGTACGAGGACAACCTTTACGTCTCCAACCTCTATGAGTTCTTGGACGAACCGGTGGAGCCCGATACGGGCACCGCGACTCAAGGGGTTAAACCCGGCGACGGGGTTCGCTTTGAAGGGGTGAAGTATCGCTATCCGGGGGCCGATGGGTGGGCGCTGGAAGGCATAGACCTTCATCTCAAACCCGGGGAGAAGCTTGCCCTGGTAGGGGAGAACGGATCCGGCAAGACGACCCTGATCAAGCTCCTTACCCGTCTTTATGAGCCCACCGAAGGGCAAATTTTATTGGACGGAACACCTCTCAATGAGTGGGACCTGGACACTCTCCGGGAGCGGGTTGGGGTGATCTTCCAGGACTTCGTGCGCTACCAGTTTCTAGTGGGGGAGAACATCGGGGCTGGTGATGTGGAGCACTTCGAGGACGAGGAGCGCTGGAAGACCGCGGCCGAAAAGGGGCTGGCCGAAGAGTTTATCCCGGAGCTTCCCCTGGGCTATCAGACTCAATTGGGTCGCTGGTTCAAAGACGGGCGCGAACTCTCCGGAGGGCAATGGCAGAAGGTCGCCTTGTCCAGGGCCTTTATGCGCCAGAAGAGCGACATCGTGGTGCTGGACGAGCCCACCTCGGCCATCGATGCGGAAGCCGAAACCAAGATTTTTGAGCACTTCCGAGACGCCACCGCCGACCAGATGGCCATCCTGATCTCCCATCGCTTTTCCACGGTGCGGATCGCCGACACCATCGTGGTGCTGCAGAACGGTAAGATCATCGAGAAGGGGAGTCATGAGGAGTTGGTGGCCTTGGGAGGTCGCTACGCCCAACTCTTTGAGATGCAGGCTGCCGGTTATCGTTGATTCTACAAAAACTGTTTACAAAACAGAAACAGTTTTAACAGAAAATCAACATTGTTTCCATGATGGGCGGCCCGTTGTGCATTAACCTGAAGGGGAGATGAGCAAGTTCCAGGGTCCCATGATTATGACCTATGCAAACAGAAGTGAGCAGATCGCCCAGGCCATGAGCCATGACCGCCAGGAGCGCGAGCAGCACCAAGCCGAGCCCTATTCCCGAGACACCTCAGGGCTGTTTCTTTTCTTGTTGCAGCTCTGTATTTGTTTGCACCTGTGCGCCTTCGCCATTTATTAAGACGATTTCGGCCGCTCGCACCCATCCTCGCATGGATTCTCGAGTCCTGACCTCCACGAAGTGGCCCTTACTTCCCAGCACCTCGACCAGGATACCTTCCGGGACCACCACGCCCTTGTCTCCTCCCTGAGGCTTCTCCAGAAGGCGCACCGTGGGGCTTATCAGCACCCCTCTGGAAGCCGGGGGGTTTGTGTAGGCGACCAGAGCGAGCAGAACCACAAAGCCACTACCAGCGACCAGCAGAGGGCGCTTGGAGATTGTACGACCGGAGGCTCTAGCCAGACCCAGCCCCAGCACCAGCAGAGCCGCCAGGAGGAGTGCTGTTTGCGCTTCGGCCACGCTCCACCAGGGAGTGGCCGCTACGTCGTGCTGGGTGATCTCAGGAGAAAGACGCACTTTGACTTCTCGCAGTCTTCTTCGAGTGGAGAGATCTCGGGGTTCAAACTGCAGGGCCTGTTCAAAGGAGGCGCGGGCCCGGGCGGGCTGCCCCAGATTGCGGTAGGCCAGACCCTGATTGTAAAACAGTCCGAAGGAACCCTGGTTTTCGGCCACCAGGGTCTCGCTGATCCGCACGGCTCGAGCGTCGTCTTGCTGCAGCAAAGATTGCACGACCTTGTCGAAGGGGCTCTGGGCCAGGCCGAAATTGCTGAGTAGTACAAAAAGCAGAACCACCCTCAAAAAGCAGCGGGTCACTTTTCGGCCCTCCTCAACAGGGATTGAAAGCTCTCCAGGAGATCGCCGACTTTTGCTTCCTCGCGGCCGCCGTCGCCGTATCGCAGGGCAGCCACCGCCGACTTCAACCTTTCAAAGTCCATGATCTCAGCCGAACCCCACCCTTTCTGACTCAACTGCTCTTCCCGGGCCAACCGGTCGGCTCCCGGAGCCAGGGCACTCAGGGCTTTTTCCAGCCCGCTCAAGTCTTGGGGTCGATGGGTTGGACTCCAGGAGAACTTCGGCCCTTTAAAACCTGGCTTGAGCAGTCCCGCCAGCAGTCCCAGTAGCGCTATCCCTGATAGACTCAACAGATGGACCGTCTCCACGCGGCCGGCCGAGGAAGTGCGGGACCCTTCTTCCTTCTCTGGGGACTCGTCCTCCGGTAGTTCAGACTGTTCCAGTAGGGTCGACTCCGGGCCCTGGGTAGCCTTCCCGGGGAGGACTTCCACCGTCAGGTCGGGGGCCCTGAGCACTTCGTAACGCTCTTCGGAGGGGCGGAAATAAGCCAGGGTGATGCCGCTCAGGTCGTAGTGCCCGGGCTCTTTCATGCGCAGTCTGAAAACATACTTGCGTCGGCTCGTGATGGCGCCGTTGTCGGCCTCCACCTTGGAACTTCCCTTGGCCTGTTTCTTCTCCACGCCCTGCCAATCCGGCAGATACGGATAAGGAACCAACTCCAGGTTGCCCTCTTCGCTGTAAGTGGCCACCCGGAGTTCTACTGTTTCTCCAGCAGAGACTCGGGTCTTGTCCAGGCTGGCTGAGAGTTCGAAGTACTCTCCCACCGCACCGGTGAAACTGGCGGGTTGGTCTTCCCTGGGTAGCGGCAAGACCTTCAAGACATGCGGCTCGGTAGCGAGGGTCTGGTCACGACCAAAAATACCGGCACTCAGCAAGACCTCCGAGGCGGGAAACTCATACTCTCCCTCGGTCATGGGGAAGAACGCGGTCCGGGCTTCGGTCACCGAGTAGTTCCGGCCATCTCGTTGTTGCTGGGAGTTTTCCTGGGGGAAAGGCACGGAGACCAGACCGGTAGGAAGAATCGGAGCGTAGCGGGGGTCTCGCATCAGGCGGGCGGCGGCCATCAGCCGGAGGTTGTAGACCGTCGGCTGATTCTTGTACACCGTTTCCGGCTCCAGTTCCGACTCCAGAATGAAGTCTTTTCCCCGGGGTCGGTTAAATGGGTCCAGCGCGTCCATGGCGGGTGAAGTGGTATTGTATCGGCCCCAGGGATTGTAAGGATTGGTGGAGTTGCTGCTGTTGCGACTCACGATATCGGTCACTTCGATCCGATGAGGGGTGGTTTCATGGGTCAGCCCGTTGACCGTGACCGTCACCGGATCGATGACGTAGCGGCCCTTTTCCAGCGGGGTCAGGAGAAAATTGAATTGAGTGGCGGTGGTGGTGACCCCGTTGATGGAAGTCATACTGACCTGTCGACCGACCGGTACGATCTGCAGGCCGGTGGAGGGTCGCACCGTGGGAGGATTGACGTCCATCACGTCGTTGACCCCCTTGACGACGACCGACAAGGTGGCAGTCTCGTCCAAACCGATCTGATCATGGCTCAGAGTTGAGGACACCCGGTTGTTGCCCAGGACCTGGGCCGCTAGCGGCTGTCCAAGAAGCAGTAATAGGAGGAGTAGGATCGGACGTCTCACCAGGTTTTACCGCTCACCGGAGGGCTCTGGGCCCGGACTCGAGTGGCCGGTCTCCCCTCCCGCTCCTGTTGTTTGAAGTAGTCGAGTAAACGGGCTTTCTCCGCTTCTTCCTGGGCCTGACGTTTCTCTTCAGGGGTCATCTCCTGGGAGCTTTCCTGGTTCTGCTCCTTGCCATTTTGGGATTGCTGCTGCTGCTGTTGCTGATCTTGATTCTCTTGTTGCTGCTGTTCTTCGGAGTTTTCGCCCGACCCATTCTCCGGCTGCGAGTCCTGCTCTTTTTCACTCTCCTCCGGGTCCTCTGATTCACCGTTCTTCTGGTTTTGTTGCTGTTGGTCCAAGATGAGCTCGATATTGTAGCGGGCGTCATCATCCTCGGGGTTGAGAAGCAGCGCTTTCTCGAAGGCAGAACGGGCCTCCGGTAGTCGCTCCAGGTTGTACAAAGAGTTTCCTTGATTGTAAAAGGCTTTGGCCTTCAGGGCTTCGTCTTCGGTCGAGGCGGCGGTTTCAAAATAAGGGAGAGCCTCTTCGAACTTTTCTTGATGGTAGAGGGAAAGGCCGAGATTGTACTCCACCTGGGCGGCCTGCTCGGGGGGAAGTTCGGTCTCTTGGAGCTTTCGAAAGAGTTGCTCACTGGTTTCCCAGGCGCTCTGGCCAAGGGCCCGGGTGATACTGTACTTCTCCCAGGGGGTGATCGCCTGGGCAGCCCCCGAGAGCAAAAGAATCAGCAAAAGAATTCGTAATTTCATCGCCTCTTGTCGACCTCTTCCACTACCAACGCTAGCATAAAAATTAGGGCGGCGAGCCCTAGAAAGAGAGGAAAGCGCTCTTGTCTGAGGACCTCGGTCTTGCTCCCGAAGTGACGGGTCTGCCGCATCTGAAGTCGGGAGAGGTAGCTATTGAGCCCGTCGCTCTCAGAGTCCATCCGCAGAAACATACCGCCCGTGATTTCGGAGATCTTTTTCAGAGTGGCGCCGTCGAGTTTGGACAGCACCTGCTCCCCTCGATCGTCATCGAGCACCCCGCCGTAGGCGTCGGGGACCAGGGCGCCCTCTGGGGTACCGATGCCGATGGTGTCGATGATGATCCCGGCCTGAGCGGCCTGTTCGGCAAGCTCCAGCGGTCGGCTCTCGTGATCTTCGCCGTCGGTCAGGAGCAGGATGATTTTACTCCCCCCCTGGGCATCCTCACTCAATTGGAAGGTCTCCATGGCCACCCGCATGGCTTCCCCCAGGGAGGTCCCGGGAACAGGTACCGCCTCGATGGTCATCTCACCCAGAAACATTTCCACCGCGTCGCTATCGAGGGTGAGAGGGCAAAACAGGAAAGCCGAGCCGGCAAAGCCCACCAACCCGATCCGGTTGCCGGACAGCTCCTCCACCAGAAAGGCTAGCTCTCGCCGGGCGTTTTCGATCCGCGAGGGGGTCAGATCGGTGGCCCGCATGGAACTCGAGAGGTCCACCGCGATCACAATATCCAACCCTTCCTGCTGCACCGTCTGCTCCAGCATTCCCCACTGCGGACGAGTCAGAGCCAGGGAAACGCAAAGTGCACAGAGCCACATCAAGAAGGTAGCCCAGGGCTGGAGGCGGGCCTTGTCGACCCCATCGCGCAGCAGCCACTCGTGCATATCGGGGGACACGAACTCCCCTTCCGGGTGGCGGTGGGTGAGGGTGTGGAAAGCCGTGAAAAGCAAGGGGAGCAAGACCACCAGGCCGGCCAGGCCAAAGGCCCAGGGCTGAGCGAAGTAGACTTCATCCCAACTGAGGGGCATCATACCAGGTCCCTCCGGTGCCTTCGCCAGAGCAAGTAGCAGAGGAGTAGAAAGGCTGCCGAGGTGGGGTAGACCATCAACTCCCGGTAGAGGATCTCGGGCTTTTCTTGCCTTTCCACTTTCTCCAGACGGTCGATCTCGGAATAGATCTCTTCCAGGCCCTGGTTGTTGGTGGCGCGAAACGCCTTGCCTCCGGTGGTGCGAGCGACCTCGGTCAGGGTCTCCATGTCGATGCCCACCCCCATCAAAAAGCCGGAGTTGCTGTCGGTTCCTACCCCGATGGCGTAGATCCTGATGCCGTATTCCGCGGCCAGTTCGGCAGCTTTAAGGGGTTCGATCTCACCGGCGTTGGAGCGCCCGTCGGTCAGTAGGATCACGACCTTGGATTGACCCGGAAGATCCTTGAGGCGGTTGACGCAGGTGGCGATGGCGTTGCCGATGGCCGTTCCGTCTTGCTGGGTGATGCCGGTAAAGATACGGCCGAGCAAGAGATCCAGGGTGGTGTGATCGGTGGTGAGGGGGCATTGAGTGAGGGCGATCCCCGCGTAGACCACCAGACCCAGGCGATCGTCGGGCCGAGACTTCACGAAGGCCTTGCTCACCACTTTGGCCGCCTCCAGTCGGTTGGGGCGAAGATCCGGAGCATCCATGCTGGTGGAGGTGTCGAGACAGAGGAGGATGTCGATGCCTTTTTTGGGCTCCGGCTTTTCCCCCAGGGACTGCTGGGGTCTGGCCAGCCCCAGCAGGAGCAGTACCCAGAACAGCAGGTGAATGAGATCGAGACGTCTGCTCAAGCGCAGTGGTGTGACCGCAGTCGACCACTCCACCAGGTAGAGGCTGCTGAAACCGAGGCTCTTGCGGCGGGCGACTCGTCCGCTGCGAGACCACCACAAAAACAGAAGAACCGCTGGAATGGCCAGCAGGACCTCGGGATGCAGAAATCTCATCGGGGCTCCTCCCTTAAAGTGCTGAACAAGTTTTCATAATGATCCGAGGCTTCCGATTCACTCACGGTTTGACGGGCGAACTTGACCCCGTCTCCGGTCTCCAGAAGGTTTTGCATGGTCTGTTTGAGTTCTCGGCAGCGGTTGTCCATGGTCATCTGGTTCAGAATCTCCCGAGACGTGCTCTCAGCAGTCGTTAAGCCGTACGCCTCGTGCAGGTAGCTGCGCGCCACCTCCACGCTGCCCAGGAGCAGGCTTTCCGGAGTACCGCTCTGTTTGCGGAGTCGCTTGACCCGCTTCAGGGCCCGGCCCCGGGGGGAGCGCCAGCGGTCCAGCAGGCCCAGCCGATTGACCGACCAGACCAGCACTCCGGCCAGGCAGAGCAGGCCCACAACCCAGAGCGCGGCCCGCTTCCAGAAGTCTGTGGTGGAGAGTTCTTCCACCGCCTTGGGACCACGAATCTCTCCGTCGCGGTCGGTTTCCAGAGGTTTGGCTCCTACAAACTCCACTTCCACCGGGTTGGATACAGCCCCGGCGATCTGCAGTGCTGGAACCTTGAAAGTTCCTGGCTCCAGCCGGGTAAACACCAGGTGATACTCCATGCGGTTGCTGCTTCCCTCCGGCGGAGCCTGGACCTGAAACCGATCCAGGATATGGGCCCCGGGGATATCCAGGGTATCGGGGCCCGGCGCCTGAGCCTCGGGAGGGTAGCGCAGGGTCAGGATGAGTTCCACCGACTGGCCGAAGGGAACCGGCTCGCCGTCGGGCACGATCCGCTGTTCGAGGCCCATGGGCGGGGCAGCCACCGCGCTTCCCCCCAAAAAAAGCAAAAGAAAGAGGAGGATAAGGCGGTTCATCGGCGCCCCCGGGCGTCTAAGAAGGCAGCCAGCGGAGGCAGCGGATCGGCGTCGGTCAAGAACTCCTGCCAGTCCCAGCGGGCCCGCTTGAAGAGGTCTGAAAAAGCGCTGTTCCACCGCTGCCAGCGCTCTTGAAAGGTTTTTTTCCAGTCCGGGTGGTTGGTATCGATCCGCACCGTGCGTCCATCGGTCTGATCTCGCAGGACCAGGCTGCCCACCCGGGGGAAGTCGCGCTCGCGATTATCCAGGGTGCGCAAAGCGATCACTTCGTGCCTGAAAGAAAGCTTGCGCAGGGCGGCCAGCAGGCGCTCGGATTTTGCCGAACTCTCCGGTTCCAGGAACTCGGGCCGGAGAAAATCGGAGATGAAACACAGAAAGCCTCGCCTTCGGAGTTGGTAACTCAGATCTTCCAGGCTCTGGTAGAGATCGGCCTCGACGGTTTGAGATTGCTCGCAAAGAGGAGTCCAGATGCTCTTGAGAATCCGTTGCTTCTGGTGACGGCCTTTGCCCCGGGGGATGTAGTGGGCCCGCTTGCCATCCAGCTTCAGTAGGCCCACCTTGTCTCCGCTGGCTACCGCGGTCAAGGTCATGAGCGAGGCCAACTGCTGGGCCAATTCTTCTTTGGTCTCGGTGCCGCTTCCGAAATTTTGAGAGGGGCTGCAGTCCAGAATGATGATGACCGAAAGCTCTCGCTCCTCTTCGGAGTTTTTCACGAATGGTCGACCGAATCGAGCGGTCACGTTCCAGTCGATGGTGCGGGTGTCGTCTCCGGGGAAGTATTCTCGAAAATCTCGGAAGTCCAGGCCCCGGCCTTTGAAGCGGCTGCGGTAGCGGCCCAGCAGTCGTTGCTGAGCCAATCGCTGGGCTTTGATCTCCAGTTTGCGGATCATTTGATCCACCGGGGAGACGTCGTGGTCCCCCCGCTCGCTCGATCGGCTCAGCTTCTTCTTAAAAAATTGCCCGAGCATACACTACGGCACGTTGACCTTCTTCAGAATGGAGTCGATCACCCGGTCGGGGGTCCAGCCATCGGCCAGGGCTTCGTAAGACAGGAGAATCCGGTGGCGGAAAACTTCGTGGACCAGGGCCTTCACATCATCGGGAGTGACGAAGGGACGTCCTTCGATCAAGGCGTGGGCGCGGGCCGACTTCACCAGGGCCAGACTGGCCCGGGGGGAGACCCCGGTTTCGATGAGTTTTTCAAGACCTACCGTCTCGGGCTCTCGAGTGGCAAAAACTAGGTCCAGGATATACTCTTTGACCAGTTCATCCAGGTACACGTGGGGCACCATAGCCTGTAGCGTCATGATCTCTTCGGGCTTGAGGATCGAACTGGCTTCCGGTGGGGTGGGCGCGGTCATCCGGTCGATGATGGCAGCCTCCTCGGAGCGCCGGGGAAAATCCACCAGGACTTTCAGCATGAAGCGGTCCACCTGAGCCTCCGGCAGGGGGTAGGTTCCCTCCTGTTCGATCGGGTTCTGGGTCGCCATGACCAGGAACGGCTGGGGCAAGATCAGGGTTTCGTCTCCGATGGTCACCTGTTGTTCTTCCATGGCCTCCAGCAGCGCACTCTGCACCTTGGCCGGAGCCCGGTTGACCTCATCGGCCAGGATGAGGTTGGCGAACAGGGGGCCTTTCTTTATGGAGAACTCACCGCTACCGGGGTTGTACACACTGGTTCCGGTGAGGTCTGCGGGTAGCAGGTCGGGGGTAAACTGGATGCGATGAAAGGTGGCTTTCAGGGTATCGGCCAGGGTCTTGAGTAGAAGAGTCTTGGCCAGACCCGGAACCCCCTCGAGCAGGATGTGCCCCCGGGCCAGCAGCCCCACCAGGACCCTCCTCACCGCGGATTTTTGGCCCACGATGATGGTCTGGATCTCCTCGGTGAGGCGTTCAGTGGCCTCTCTGGCTTCCTGGGCGAGCTCTTCAGTCAGCTGGAATTTTTTGGCTTCTCGTTCGGTCGTAGCGGTGGTCATTTCGGCGAAGGTATCCTCTGTGCGGCGCTCTTACCCCAAAAGAGGGAAGGGCTACACACTTTATAACGGAACTTTGCGAGTTTGACCGGGTAGCGGCAGAAAAGTTACGCTGAAAGACCCAATTCGTGAACTTCGTATTGGAAGGTTTCTTCTCCCACGACCACCCCGTCGGCCACCCACTCCAATCGAAGGGCTTCGGTTCGGGGCAGTTCGGGGGCCAGTACGAAGAGTCGTCCGGGGCTCTGCTGACAGACCAACTCCAGGGCATCATCCCAGCCCATCTCGCCCTGGTGGATCAAGACCACGTCCCTGCCCATCAAGCCTGAGTCGCCGGCGCTTCCCACATCGGCCTGGGGGATGAGCTGTCGGACCTTTTCGGCCAGGCGCTCACAGCTATCGGAAGCAACGATAATCGGGGAGAGAAGTCTGGCGGTTACCAGTTCGTTTTCAATCTTCTGCAGATAAGTCATGGGCACTCCTTAGTGTGTACGTCCCGCTGGGTAAAGTTAACATTGTCAATGTTAGCGGAGTATATCAAGAAAGGGGTTTGTGGGGCATACCAGGGTATGGTATACTTCGGCGGTTTTCTGCGGGTTGCCATGCCATATCATTTTAGCTAGACTAGCGGTCATCTGCCCGCCATGGGCTATTTGAGGAAGGACCTGAGATTGTCTGAGAAAGAAGAAGGCATCGAAGTAGAAGGGACCGTGATGGAAGCGTTTCCCAACGCCAAGTTTAAAGTGGAGTTGGAAAACGGTCACGAAGTTCTGGCCCACGTTTCGGGAAAGATCCGTCGACACTTTATCCGTATCTTGCCCGGTGACAAAGTGACCGTGGAACTCAGCCCCTACGACCTGACTCGCGGTCGTATTACTTATCGATTTAAATAGAGTAGAGGATACCTTATGAAAGTCTTGGTCGCCGATAAACTGCACGCCGATGTTGTAGAAAAGTTGAAGGGTCTGGCCCGGGAGTGTGTTTACGAACCCTCTCTTAAGGCCGAAGACCTACCTGGAGCAATCGGTGACGCCGAGGTCTTGATCGTTCGTTCCACCAAAGTGAGTGCGGAGACGATCCAGGCTGGCAAGAGACTTTCCTTGATCATCCGGGCTGGAGCCGGGGTGAATACTATCGACCTGGAAGCTGCTTCCGGTCGCGGGGTTTCGGTTTGCAACTGCCCCGGAAAGAACGCCGTTGCGGTGGCCGAGCTTGCCGTCGCCCTGATGCTTTGCTGGGATAGGCGCATCCCTGGCGGAGTATCGGCGCTGCGCGAAGAGCGTTGGGATAAAGGAGAGTACTCCAAGGCCACCGGTTTTCAGGGTCGCAAGGTCGGCATTCTGGGTCTCGGCTCTATTGGAGAGGCCGTGATCGAGCGACTCAGAGGCTTTAACGTGGAGGTGCTCGCCTGGTCGCGCTCCCTCACTCCTGAACGAGCCGGCCTGCTGGGGGTGACGTACTGCGCCACCCCTGAAGCGGTGGCTCGCCAGAGTTCGATCGTTTCGGTGCACGTGGCCCTGACCGCCGACACCCGGGACATGCTGGGCGAGGCGTTTTTTAACTGCATGGAGCCGGGTGACATTTTTATCAACACCTGCCGGGCTGAAGTGGTAGAGCGAGAGGCGCTGCTGAGTGCTCTCAATAAAGGTATCCTGGTGGGCACGGATGTGTTTCACGGAGAGCCCGCCGGTAAGAGCGGTGAGTTCGTGGACGAGATCGCACAACACCCGAATCTCTACGGAACCCACCACATCGGAGCTTCCACCACCCAGTCGGAGCTGGATACCGGTATGGAAGCCTTTCGAATCGTGGAAGCATTCGGCACCGGGGCACCCCTACCGAACTGCGTGAATGTTCGGAATGCTCCCCAGGACAGCCCCGGCGTGGTGGTTCGCCACGAAGACCGGGTGGGTGTGCTGGCCGGGGTCTTTAAGAAACTCAAGGAAGCCGGGATCTCCGTTCAGGAGATGGAGAACACGATCTTCGAGGGAGCCAGAGCAGCCTCTGCCCGGATCGTCTGTGACAAGCGTCCGGAGGCGGCTCTCATAGCCGATCTCGAAGCTTGCGACGGAGTTTTTGCCGTACGCCTTTCAGTTTAAGGTGCAATGAAGCCTTAGGTTTTCTTCCAATAGCCTGGTAACGTCCCGAACGGCGCTTTGTCAACATCTGCTGCAGGAGCGTACCTGTTTGGAGAAGAAAGCGCGCGTCCCCTCATCGGAGAGAGAGCTTGAGCTAAAAGGAGCAGAATTTATGGTTATTCACGAGTATCAGGGCAAGGAGTTGCTCAGAGACATGGGAGTGCCGATCCCCGGTGGTAGCGTGGCCACCACACCCGAAGAAGCAGGCAAGATCGCCGCTGAGTTGGGCAAGAAGGTGGCGGTGAAGGCCCAGGTCCACGTGGGGGGGCGCGGCAAGGCCGGCGGCATCAAACTGGCCGACACCGCTGACGAAGCGGTGGCCAAAGCCAAAGAGATCATCGGGATGGACATCAAGGGCTTGACCGTGCACAAGGTCCTGGTGGAGGAGTGCATCGACATCGAGACCGAACTGTATCTCGGTATCACTCTGGACCGCTCCCAGGGTACCCACGTGATCATGTTTTCTCCGGAAGGCGGGGTAGACATCGAAGAAGTGGCGGAAAGAAACCCCGGTGCCATCGCCAAGGTGCACGTGGACCCGATTCGCGGCCTGCAGGACTACCATATACGAGAAGTGTGCTACGCCTTTGACATGCCCAAGGAACATCAGAAAGCCCTGGGCAAATTCGTGAAAAAACTCTTTGAGTTGTACATCGCCAAGGATTGCACCATCGCCGAGATCAACCCGCTGGTGGTGACCAAAGACGGTCGCATGCTGGCGGCCGACGCCAAGGTGAATTTTGACGCCAACGCGCTGTTTCGCCATCCTGAATTGGAAGAGATGTCCGAGATCGCCGAGGAAGACCCGCTGGAGGTCAAGGCCAAGGAGATGGGCTTGGCCTACGTTCGCCTTGACGGCGAAGTGGGGATCATCGGAAACGGTGCCGGTCTGGTGATGGGTACCCTGGACGAGGTCAACCGGGTGGGAGGCAAACCGGCTAACTTCCTGGACGTGGGCGGCGGCGCCTCGGCCAAAGTGGTGACCGATTCCCTGGGCCTGGTGCTCTCGGACCCCAACGTCAAAGGGGTGCTCTTCAATATCTTCGGTGGGATCACCCGGGGCGACGAAGTGGCCCGAGGCATCATCGAAGGAACCAGAGTTCTCAAACTCGATAAGCCGTTGGTGATCCGCCTTTCCGGCACCAACGAGGAAGAGGGACGACAGATCCTCGCCGACAACGGTATCGAAACCGCAGCGACCATGGAAGAAGCGGCCGAGAAGATCGTGGCCCTGACCAGAAACTAGGAGGCAAGAACGATGAGCATTTTGATAGACAAGAACACCAAAGTCCTGGTTCAAGGAATCACCGGCAAGGAAGGATCCTTCCACGCCCAACAGATGATCGATTACGGCACCCAGGTGGTGGGTGGGGTGACCCCCGGCAAAGGTGGCCAGAGCCATCTGGACCGTCCGGTCTTCAATACCGTGAAAAAAGCGGTGCAACAGACCGGAGCCGATGCCTCAATCATCTTCGTACCGGCCCCCTTTGCCGCCGACGCGGTCTCGGAAGCCATCGACGCGGGCCTGAAAACTGTGGTCTGTATCACCGAGGGAGTTCCCATCAACGATATGGTACCGGTGCGCGAGCAGGCAATCCGGGCCGGGGTACGGCTGATCGGGCCGAACTGCCCCGGACTGGTCACCCCGGGGGAGTGCAAGATCGGTATTATGCCGGCGAACATATTCAGCTCCGGACCGGTGGGCTTGATCAGCCGTAGCGGAACCCTGACCTACCAGGCGGTCGACGCCCTGACCCGGGCCGGGTTCGGACAGTCTACCTGCGTGGGCATCGGTGGAGACCCCATCCTGGGGACCTACTTCAAGGATTGCCTGCCCTACTTCGCCCGGGATGAGAAGACCAAAATGGTCGTCTTGATCGGCGAGATCGGCGGCTCGGCGGAAGAAGAGGCTGCGGCCCTGGTCAAAGAACTGGGGATCCCGGCGGTCGCCATGATCGCCGGTCGCACTGCCCCTCCCGGTAAGCGGATGGGTCACGCCGGAGCCATCGTTTCCGGCTCGGCCGGGACCGCTGCGGCCAAGGTGAAGGCTTTCGAGGATATCGGTGTAGCCGTGCCCGAGACCATGGGCGGTCTGATCGAAGAGGTCACCAAGCTACTGGGGCAACCCGTGGGACGTTAGGAGGCCGGTCGGCCTCCTAGAGCGCTAGATAACCGCGAAACCCCCGCGCGGCATAGTACGACTCGGCTCCGTTGTGGTAGATGAAGACTCTGCCGTAGCGGCGATCTCCGAAGATGGCTCCGCCCCTTTTCCGAATCTCCGGAGGGGTGCGGAGCCAACTGGAGGTCTTCAGGTCGAACTCTCCAACCTCTTGCAGTTGCCGATACTGCTCTTCGGTCAATAGCTCTATTCCCATAGAGTCGGCTACGTTCAGGGCGCTGTCTTCGGGCTTGTGCTTCTTTCGGGCCTCCAGGGCCTGGGCGTCGTAGCAGAGGCTGCGGCGCTCCGAGGGGCTCTCCGGGGAGCAGTCGCAGTAGGCCAATCCGGTGGATTCAAGGTTCACCGCGTCGGGCTCGCCCCCGCTTTTCTCCATCTGGGCCACCGACCACAGGGCGGCCGAGTTGTCCTGGAGTTTGGATTCCACTTTTTCCCAGGTGAGGTCGGGGTGACGCTCCGGATGGCCTTCGAACCTCTCTTTCAGGGTCGATAGCAGTTCGTTCTGTTGTTTCTTGGATAAGCTTTTTTTACTCATGGTGTGTACTTACCCGAATGCGCTTTGTGCTACGCAAACTCTCCCCGGCAGGCTAATTTGGGGCTCGGGCCAACTCCTAGTTTCGTGATACCCCTACTTGTCTGTCTCTCGATTCTGTTCGTAGCGGGGTTCCTGACCGTGGTCACCGCTTCTTTTACCCACTTTGCCATCGGGGGTACGGTCCGTGACGCCTTTCGGGAGTTTTTCGTGCAGACGGGGCTTTTCATCGCTTCGGCCTACTTCTGGGCCGTCACCGTCTGGTTGGGGTTGACCTGGCTGGCCGACGGGGTGACGCTGAGGCTGCTGGTGGAGATCCTGGGGGCTGCTCATTTTCCCCTGCTGGCCTATCCCCTGACCATCGTCCCCACCCTGGGATTTCGCCTGGAGCAGATACTGCGAATGGCGGTTTACGCGGTCTTCGTTTCGGCTTTGGTCCTGGTGGTCGACACCTCTCCAGTGGTGGCCGCTTTGATCTGTCTGCCAGGTTGGCTGTTCCATTTCCTGACCCAGGAAGCTCGACTCCTGAGAAAGGCCCGGTCGTGATCGGGATTCTCCTGCTGCTGCTATTTTTGCCCATTCTGCTGGCCCCCCTGGAGACGGCGGGTTGGTGGAGCAGGCGCCGGAGCGCTCCTATCCCCAGGATGGACGAACCCCGGGAGCCGATGGGGCCCAGACCCCGGATCCAACTGGTCTATTTCACCGGAGTGGCCGGATATTCGGGCGAGTTCCTGGCCCGGCGAGAGAAGGCCCTGCTGGATTCGATCGCCCGTGAGTTTCCTGGGATGAGGGTGCACCACGAGATCTTTCCTTACTCTTCTTACAATCTGCCGCTGGATGGGGAACGAGTTTTTCGACGGCTATGGATATGGCTTCACAAGTGGCGCTTGAAAGTTCCCAACAATGTCTTCGATGCGCTGATCGTGATTCGCAATATCGGCCAACTGCTGGTCTCCTCTGACCCGCGCTACGGACCAGTCTTCAATCAGGGTCTGGCTGAACAGCTCAAGACCGCTCTTCATCCCCACACCCCCACGGTGTTTTTGGCGTACTCCGGGGGAGCTCAGATGGCCGTGGGAGCAGCCGACGAACTCAAGCAACTGTTGCGATTCGAGGCTCCCCTGCACCTGATCGCCCTGGGGGGCGTGTTTACCGACGATCCCGGGATCAAGGCGTTCGACAGCGTGACCCAGCTCCTGGGAGCGAAAGACCGCTGGGTTCCCTGGTTGGGCTGGCTGCTCTTTCCGGGGTTGTGGAGCTGGCAGTTCTGGTCTGCCTGGAATCGCTACCGCCGAAGTGTTCGCTTTCAGACACGGGTGTCGGGAGAGCACTGCCACGTGGGTAAGTGCGACTATTTCGGGTTCGCCGAGAGCGAGTCCGGCCTGACCTACGGCGAGGTCACCGCGCGGCTGGTATCGTCTCTGATCCACACCAGAGTTAAGGACTAGGAGCCCGTGTGAGTAATCTCCCTTCGCCAGACTCGTTCATTATTGTCCATGCGAATATCTCATTTCACCCGAATATGACCTGATATTAGGGCGAAATTTCACTATCCGCCTGAACAAAATGTACTTCGTCTGGCTCGGTCCGATTACTCACACGGGCTCCTAGCAGGATAAGAGAAATGTGCTACACCAGGCCAGTGATTAATTTTCAAAAAATACCGCTAAATGCAGGAAATAAGCCATTTTGATTCACTGTTGCAGGAGATAGGGGAGGTGTGATATACTGCGCCCGTGCCGTGGTCGAAGTACCACCGGTCGCTCGAGAGGTGAAGCTTGAGAAACTGTTTGCAAGGCACTGAAATACGAATACCTTTTGGAGGCGTTAACATGAGTCAGTTCGATCTTTTTTGGGATATTTTCAGAAAGAGCGGGTCACCCGACGCGTACCTCCTCTACAAGGATTCGCAGGACAAAGCCGAGTAAAAACGTAAATAAAGAAAGCCCCTCTCAAACGGAGGGGTTTTTTTATGTCACGAGAGTTTCTTCCATGTACAAAACATTGATCCTGACTTTGAGTTTCACGCTCCTTTTTTTGAGCGTTTCGACCCTGGCCCAGCAAAAAAACAGGGACATTCAGTTCCGCTCGGATTCGGCTGATTACGACGAGGCCTCCGGCAAGGTGCGCCTGGTGGGAAACGTGGTGATCACCTCCGAGGGGGCTAAGCTCAGCGCTCCTTACGCCGAGTATCATACAGAGAAAGCCTACGCCGAGTTCCTGGGCGGGGTGAAGATGGTGGGGGAGCAGTCCACCGCTACCGGTAAAGAGATGCGAGTCTGGTACGCCGAAAGCCGCGCCCGATTCGAGGGAGATGTCCGGCTGATCAGCCAGCAGGGTGACGGCGATTCCAAGGAGCCGACCGTGGTGCTGGCCCAGCAGCTCGATTACAACTGGCAGAAGGAAGAGGGCGTGGCCACCGGAGGCGTCAAGGTTCGCCAGGGCAACAAACGGGCCTTTGCCGACCGGGCCGAGATCCATCAGCAGCGCAACGAGATCCTGCTGATCGGAAACGTTCGGGTGGAGCAAGGAGGCGGTGATTGGCTGACTGCCCAGCGTGCCATCTACGATACCGAGCGGCAGACCGTGAGGGCCGAAGGTGGGGTGGTAGCCAAGACCAGCCTGGAGCAAGGCCAGGAAGAGGGGGAGGCTCAGACCGCACCGGCCCGAGCCGCTCTACCCGAACCGATGCTGGAGGAGCCTTCCTACCAATTTTTGCCCATGCGGCGGCTGCCGTCGGTCCCTCTGCCCTGGCTGGACAAAGAGGAAGGGTCCGGAAGGAGCCTCTGAGCGGACTTTGAATCCGACGAGATGCGCCTTGAATATTCTCCCATGTCTGGTCTTCGAGCATTATCACTCTCTGCTCTACTTTTTGCCGCATTGATGATGCCCGCCGCCGGGGAACCCGATTCGCCCATCGCCCAGGGGGTCCGAAAGCCGGTGATCAGTACGGCCAAGATGAGCCCTCCGGCCCAGTTTCAGAAACTCAAGAAATCGGTGGATTTGGCCCGAGAGATCAAGGCAGGGACGGGTTCAGCCCAGATGCGCGAGGTAGAGCAAGCGGTTTCCACGGTCCTGGGGGAGTTGGATAACTATCCCAATTTGGGGCGGGTGCATGGCCACGAGGAGCCCATGTGGCTGTCCGATCGCGGTGATCTCACCTCCCAGGCCATCCTCGCGCTGGTCGCACTCCAGGAGGTAGCACCCTCGCAGCCCCGCCGGGAAACCTTGCGAAAGCTGGCCCAGGGGCTGCGGTATCTGCAGCGCAAGGAGCGGTACGAGTACCCTTTCGGGGCCCACATTAGTTGGCAGGACGAAGAGCCGTTTGCCTACCTGGATGACGGCACCTCGGCCCCCACCACTTACTACCGCACTGATCGGGCTTATGCCGTGGAAGCGCTGGCCGAAGCCGGCCGGGTACTGGGTGAACCGGCTTTTGTGGAGAGCGCGATCAAAGAGGCGCTGGGCATGGCCACCCACCTGGTGGTGCACGGCAAACTGATCAGCTCGTTTTCCCCCCAGCCCGAGTATTCCAATGACCTGGCAGACGCCCTACCGATCGTGGAAGGCTTCGTGGCCCTGTACGAGAGCACCGGAAACAAGCTGTATTCCGATTTGGCAGCCCTCTCCACCAGGTGGGACCAGCCCGCTTCGGGTTTCAGTGGCCCTCGCTGGGAAGAGTTGAAAAAAAAGATCGAGGCCTCTCCGTCGGCGAGCCTGCTGCGAGCTGAACCGGTCGGAGAGCCGATCACTTTTCAATACATGGAAGCCGAGGAAGGAAAGGTCGTCAATAAAGCGATCGACACCCTCGACTTTCGTTCGCCTGCCGGGGAGCAGGGGACCCTCGCGGTCATGGGTCGGGAAAACACCTTCTGGATGCGCTTCGACGTGCCCACCGAGGACGACTACGTCTTCGATCTTTCGTATCTGCAGAGCGATGTGGGGGGAGGACTGGTCTCGGTGATGATGAGGATCGATGGAGACAAGATCTTTCAGGTCCCCCTGGGCGATGTGGATGGCAAGCCTATCTTGCGTCGGGCTTTCGTGGACGGTCCGAGACCGTTGAGGGCGGGACCTCACTCCTTCGGGATCCGTTTTTCGGGGCTGCTGATGACCAAGCCGGCGCTGCTGGATTCGGTGGTCGTACAGCCGGCGGTGGAGCGACGTGAGTTTGCCCTGCCCGGTGGAGAGCGGCTCTACCTGCTGCGCAACGTGACCGGAGAAGCGGGACGTACCGATCGGGAGCATTTCGCTTCCTGGCCTCCCCTGGACCAGTTGGTGGTGGACGGCCAGGGCCAGCCCGCCAAACTGGGCCACAGCGAAGACCGCCGACGCCGCAAAGAGTATGTGACTCTGCCCCCTCACGGGGTGGCCCTGCTGTGGGTGCGCCCGGAATGACCGAACTCAACCTGGGAGAGGTAGCCACTGAGGGTTACCTGGAAGCCTCCTCCAACCTGGATCAGATGACAGCGCTCGAGATCGTGCAGTTGATGAACGCCGAGGAAGAGAAGGTACGCCGGGCCCTGGACTCGGCGGCTGAAGCCGTGGCGGTGGTGGTGGATAAGGTCGCCGAGGCGTTTTTGGGGGGAGGCCGGCTCTTTTATATCGGCGCCGGAACCAGTGGCCGATTGGGCTTGCTGGACGCCTCCGAATGCCCCCCCACCTTCGGCTCCCCACCCGAGCAGGTCCAGGGTATCCTGGCCGGTGGTCTGAAGGCCTTTGAGCGGGCCGTGGAAGAGGCCGAAGACCGCGCCGAAGATGGGGCTCGGGAGCTGCGGTGCCGGGAACTCACCGCTGCCGACTGCGTGGTGGGGATCTCGGCCTCCGGGCGAACCCCGTTTGTGCTGGGAGGGCTGGAAGAGGCTCGACGGGTGGGAGCCTTTACCGCCGGGGTCTTCTGCAACCCGGGGGCTCCCATGAGCACAGCCTGCGAGCAGCCCATCCTGCTGGCCACCGGCCCGGAGGTGGTCACCGGATCCACCCGCCTGAAGGCCGGGACCGCCACCAAGCTGGTCTTGAACCAGATCACCACCGGCGCGATGATCCGCTCCGGTCGGGTTCTGGGCAATCTGATGGTCTCCCTCACCCCCACCTGCGAAAAATTGGTAGACCGCTCGATCCGCATCGTCTCTAAAGCCGTGGAGTGCGAACGGGAGCAAGCCGCTGAACTACTCGACAAAGCCGAGGGCAGCGTACCGGTAGCCATCCTGTTGGGAAAGACGGAACTCAACGCAGAGCAAGCCCGGATCAGTCTGGAGACCGAACCGCTGACCCAATTGCTCCAGCGGCTTAAAGCCAGATGAATCGTGATTTTTTTTAACTCAACCCAACCCAGGAGCGATAAGCTGCTCGAGTTGCCAGGCCGAGCACCGGGTTGGTGCGGGTGGTCTCGGTGAGGAGTTGTTCGGTGAGCATCGAGGCGACCGGGCTGTCTTGAAGGATTTCACGGACCGCTCGGAGTTCGCTTCCCGAGGGAATTCTTGCGAGTTTGGGAGCTTCGAAGAAGCCTAGAGTGGCCAGAAGGTCGCTGCTGGGGAAATCAAGAGCAGCCGTCGAAGCTCCGTATTCCAAAACGAGCTTTGGGGCAAGCTCCGGGTCCCCGGATTCTTTGGAGAGAAAGGTTACCTGAGAGCCTGCATCCTGGTCGCGGGTGATCAGCCAGCCGTAGTTGGCGCCGTTGAGCAGGTCTTGAGTCACGTCGAAGATCACTTCTCCGCTCTGGTGGTTCTTGATGGTCACCGTGGGGGCTGTGGAGGGGGCGGCGTAGCTCGCGCCTCCGTTCCAGTTTACCGCGGAGTCCGCCTGGCTGTTGGAGATGTTGCCGTCGATGGGGCTGAACCAGGTCACTCCGTTACCGCTACCGGAGCTTTGCTGGTTGCCGGGCAAGCCCAGCTTCTTCCCATTGCCTTCCGTCCATGCCGTTAAAAGGCACTGAGCTCGAATCGGCCTACCGTTTCCCCAGCCGGTCACGTTTTGGGTGGAGTCGATATTCAAGACCAGGCTCGCTTTGGTCAGCCCGGTGGTATCAACGCCCGAGGTGTCGAGCCCCACCACCACCTGAGCGGGCTTGCCGGT
>Ga0172382_10003824_pt1 | contig 23606 bp, 21 predicted proteins | sample Leawel138RmetaG_FD_122245 | JGI IMG/M metagenome (GOLD analysis project Ga0172382, IMG submission 122245) | Leachate microbial communities from a municipal landfill in Southern Ontario, Canada - Leachate well 138R metaG | ecosystem: Engineered > Solid waste > Landfill > Unclassified | place... | reverse complement strand
GTTTCCTGGACAGCGCCGTGCGTGGAATGGTAGTGCTCATCTAGTTCAGGGAGATAGAGTGTATGTGATCCATCCGCTGTTGTTTCTATAATATGTTGCATCCTCTTTTTGTGTGTTGTTGAATATTTTTAATCACTATCAATCCAGAGTGGAGTTGCCGTTAATTCGGAATGAATCAGGATATAATCACTTCCAATCACAAACAAAAATAGAAAAATTTCATGTACTTTTGTACTATAAAATTATCACATGCAAAAATATATTTATATCATCTTGCTGTCGGCACTGGCAATTGCTTGTGGCTCCGGCACGAAAGGGAGTGGGGAGGGGAAGAAGATATTGACAGTCACAATCGAGCCGCAGCGGTATTTCCTCGATCAGATCGTGGGTGACGCTTTTACCATCAATACGCTTGTACCTCCCGGATCGAGCCCGGAGAGCTATGAGCCGGCACCTTCGGTGATGGTCGACATGGCGAAAAGCGATATCTATTTTATGGTGGGCGACCTTGGTTTTGAGAATGCCTGGAGTAAACGGCTTGCGGAAAATAATCCGAACGTGGAGATCGTGAATTGCTCGGAGGGAATTGACCGGATGGAAGGGCATGACCACGATCATGGCGATTATGCCGACCCGGATCATCACCATGATCACGGCGATTCGCACTACCATGACCATGCTCATCTTGGAGATGCTCATACTCATCTGCATGCCCATAGTGGTATAGATCCGCATGTGTGGTCTTCTCCAAGAGCAGTAGTGGCATTCGCCCGAAATATGTTGAACGGGCTTGTAGAGTTAGATCCCGATAATGAAGAGAAGTTCCTGGATGGTTTTGAAGTGCTGCTTGAGAAGATAAAACAGACTGATAACCAGATCCGGGATATATTGAAAGATAGCCCTTCTAAATCGTTTATTATCTACCATCCCGCCTTGAGCTATTTTGCCCGCGATTATGGGTTGCATCAGTTGAGCATAGAGTTTGAAGGAAAAAGTCCTTCCCCCGCACAGCTCAAGGAGCTTGTGGATGTCGCCCGGAAAGAGAAGATCCATACTATTTTTATAGAACAGGGGTTTGATACGAAGAATGCAGAAGTAATCGCAAAGGAGATTGGAGCGGAGGTATTTGAGATCAATCCGCTCAGCTATGGGTGGGATGAGGAACTGTTGCGGATTGCCACTATTTTAGCCCGTGAAGTAAAAGAATGAATATTTGCGTTAAGCTAAATGGGCAGAGTCAAGTTTACTTGAACTATGCCATAGCGAGCAAATATCTATTTTTCTTGTAAAAAAAACGAATATTTGACACCTTTGTGAAAAATGAATAAACTGATCGAGATCAAAGATCTGACAGTCGGCTATGAGAACAAGCCGAATGTATTGAGAGATATCAATCTGAGTATCTATCAGGACGATTTCCTCGGTATTATCGGACCTAATGGAGGAGGGAAGACCACCCTTTTGAGAACCATTCTGGGATTGATAAAACCACAATCGGGCTCCATCACCTTCTATGACAAAGGCGAAAAAACGGCTTCGCTTAATATTGGTTATCTACCCCAAATCAACCAGATCGATAAAAAATTTCCGATCTCCGTGTCGGAAGTGATCCTGTCGGGATTAACCCCCGGATCAAATATTTTCAGGAGATATAGATCCGAAGAGAGAAAAAAAGTGAAAGAGGTGGCAGAGCGGCTTGGCATAGAGGAACTGCTGCGGCGTGCGATTGGAGAACTTTCGGGGGGGCAGTTGCAGCGGGTATTGCTCGGAAGGGCTATCGTAGACAATCCAAAACTGATTATCCTGGATGAGCCGAGTACTTATGTGGACAAGCTTTTCGATACTAATTTCTATAAATTGTTGGGCGATATCAACAAGGAGATCGCCGTCATACTGGTGTCGCATGATGTGGGGACGATAATCTCGCTTGTGAAGAATATTGCTTGTGTGAATCAGGGCTTGCATTACCATCCCGGTAGTGATATATCCCAAGAGTGGTTGTCGAATGCATATGAGTCGTGCCCCATAGAGATACTCGGTCATGGAGCTCTGCCTCACCGCGTGCTTTTGGAACATGATCATCTGGAACACGACCATCATCATACGGAAGGCGGATCGCATACACACGATTAAAAAATGGGAGATACAATCTGGATTATTCTGGCCGGCTTGCTGTTGCTCGTCGGGGCGGTAGGTACCATTGTGCCAATACTTCCCGGCCCTCCTTTGAGTTGGGGAGGATTGTTGGCGTTGAAGTTTATTCCTTCCACGCAGGATGATATTTCATGGCGTACCGTCATTGTGCTGGGTGTATTAACGCTTATAGTCACTTTTCTCGATAATGTCCTGCCGGTGTGGGGGACAAGGAAGATGGGAGGTAACAAACAGGTGGTTTGGGGTGCTACGATTGGGTTGTTGATCGGTTTTTTCTTAGGGCCGTGGGGAATTATTTTTGGTCCGTTTATTGGCGCTTTTGCCGGTGGATTACTTTCCGGAACACAATTTATAGCTGCGGTGAGACAGGCTACCGGCGCATTTTTCGGTTTTATTGCCGGGCTTGTACTTAAGTTGATAACCGTTGGTTTGGTTATCTTTTTTTTCGTCAGGACACTTGTTATTTGAATTAGTTATAATCAACGCTGAGACGAAAAAAGGCCGGTAGTAATACCGGCCTCAATTCTATATAAAATAATTATTTAGTTTGTATTTTTGATAAGATACTCTGCAATCTGAATGGCATTCAGTGCGGCTCCTTTCCGGATTTGGTCTGAAACACTCCAGAATGTCAATCCGTTCTCATTGGCAATATCTTTTCGGATACGGCCCACATAGACAGGATCTGTTCCTGAAAGCCCAAGCGGCATAGGATATTCCTTGTTGGCCGGATTATCGATCAACGCAATTCCTTTAGCCTTGGTGAATGCTTCCCGTGCTTCTTCTACAGAAATGGGACGTTCAGTCTCTACCCAGATAGCTTCAGAGTGGGCGCGCATTACCGGTACCCGTACACAGGTCGCACTGACCTCTATATCGGAGTGCATGATCTTGCGGGTTTCATTGTACATCTTCAGCTCCTCTTTAGTATATCCATTATCGGTAAAGGCATCTACCTGGGGAATCAGATTGTATGCAAGCTGATAGGCAAATTTGGAGACGGTCGGTTTTTCACCATTTGTCAATTGCTTATATTGGTCTTCCAATTCCTGCATGGCAGCCGCACCAGCTCCCGATGCGGCCTGGTAAGTGGCCACATGCACTCTTTTGATATGTGAGAGATCTTCAATAGCCTTCAGTGCCACCACCAATTGCGCGGTGGTACAATTTGGGTTGGCGATAATACGGCGGGGGCACTCCAGTGCGTCTTCCCCATTCACTTCCGGAACCACCAAAGGCACGTCTTCTTCCATCCGGAATGCGCTGGAGTTATCGATCATGATAGCACCATGTTTGGTGATAGTTTCGGCAAATTCAATCGAAGTGGCTCCACCGGCAGATACGAATGCAATATCAATTCCTTTAAAATCGTCGTTGTGTTGCAGTTCTTTTACTTCGATCTGTTTACCTCTGAAATTATATGATGTTCCGGCACTTCTCGACGAACCGAATAACAGGAGTTCGTCCAAAGGGAAATTTCTTTCATCCAGTACGCGGAGTAATTCCTGACCTACAGCTCCGCTGGTACCTACAATAGCAATTTTCATATGATTATACGTTTTTTAAAGAATAAAGGACAAAACCTAAAACACACTTTTACCATATCTAAACCACAAAGATAGTAAAAAGCAGCTAAATGTAGCAAAATGAGGAGATTTAACAATAGTGAAAATTTATTTGACAGCTATCTTCCGGGTAAGTTTACCGATTTTTATGATATAATAGCCCTTTGGCAGGGATAAAACATATTGATTCGTGCCAGCTTTTATACGTCGGTTATATACTTTTGCTCCCATGATATTATATATTTCGAGGACTCCATCTTCAGGAAGATCCTCAATGATAAGCAGGTTGCCTGTCAGCTTAATTTTAGTACTATCTTGTGGCTTCTCTTTATTCTGTAATTTGTGGTAGTTTTGAGTTTGAGATCTTGTGGTGTTCCGAAGTTCTTCTTCATGCTGGATTACTGTTGTATCCTGCTGTTGTTTCATGTCGAAATCTCCCGTATTTTTCTGCGCAAACAGAGACGCTCCGGCTCCGGAAGCCAGAGATATCATTAAAAATAGGGAAAGGCATCTCTTCATAAAACAATATTCCATTACAAAATTAGAGAAAAAACACCCAACTCTTCTCCACTTCGAGTTATTTGTCGTAGAAACCGGGGTGGTCCTAAATAGGTGTTTTATGACACAAATTTATGAAAAAATCACTACAATTCAAATACTTTGCCTTCACTGGCAAGTTCAGTGTCAGGGAATACAGCGACAGCCTCTTTTAAAAGGGTTCCGAGTTCATTATAGCGGGAAGAATAATGGCCAATAACCAATTGCTTCACATTGGCTGCTTTTGCTATTTCCGCTGCCTGGCGTGCCGTTGAGTGATAAGTCTCGCCGGCACGTATCAGTTCACTTTCGGCAAAAGTGGCTTCGTGATACAGTAAACCTGCATTTTTTATGTAAGGAATAATTTCTGGGGCATAGGCGGTATCGGAACAGTAAGCGTAGCTACGTGGAGGATCACCCGGGGAGGTGAGTGTATCGTTACGGATGATAGTACCGTCAGATGTAATAAAATCGGCACCCTCTTTAATTTCCGGAATTTGTTTCAGTGGAATTTGATAAAGATCGATCATTTCACGGATAATATGCCTGGACGATTCTTTTTCTTCGAAAAGAAATCCATTTGTCGCAACGCGGTGGTGTAACGGGAAAGAATATATCCTGATTGATTTGTTCTCGAATATTAATTCCTGTCTCTCCGGATTCAATGGGATTAAGTTTATCTTGAACGACATATGTTTTCCCATATAGATGAGAAACGGCTTAATCAATAGATTGATCTCCTTATGGGCGTGGATATGCAAATCGCCGCTCCTTCCTAACATACTGAGTGTGGAGAGTAATCCCGGTAACCCGAAGATATGATCGCCATGCAGGTGGGAGATGAAGAGGCTATGGAGTTTGCTCATCCGGACCTTGAACTTTCTCATCTGGAGCTGTGTCCCCTCTCCGCAATCGATCATAAACAGTTTTTCATTCAAATCTACCAGTTGAGAAGGCGGATTGTGCATTGTGGTGGGTATGGCCGAGCCGCACCCCAGTATGGTTATCTGAAATTTATTCATATTAACGGATGCCGATGAGTTTATGTATCTGCAAGCTGAGAGCCCACTCTGGATTTTCTTTCACGAGAGAGATACAATAATCTATATTTTCCTGAATGATTTGCTGATCGTTGAATATGGGACTTAAAAAATGGTGTTTTGCTTTGGGGAGGATAGAGATATCCGGCAAGGGATCTCCTTTTTGGATAGGAAAGCGCAATTCGTCCACTTCCGGGATCAGCTCCCTGACCTTTTCGAATTGTTGCTTCGGGCTACAGGTAATATAGTCGATTCCTTGAGGTACCTTTCTCGTGCCATTGGTTTCTATGGCCTGTAGATATCCTTTCGCCTTAAAAAGTGCCACTACAGCGTCATTGAGCTGAAGTGTCGGCTCTCCGCCGGTCCAGATAATCCATTTGCAACCATACGGTTCAATTTCTTGCAGTACCTCATCTAAAGTCATCTTCACACCTCGCTCGTAATCGGTATCACAGAAACTGCAACTCAGGTTGCACTTTGCCAGCCGGATAAAGATGGATGGTTGTCCCGAGCGTCCACCTTCACCTTGGAGCGAGTAGAATATTTCATTTACATTCAGGTTCATAGATTGCAGATGTTTTCGGTGTCTCACTTACTTCTACGGCGTAGAGTTCCGGTAACTGAGGTTTGAACACGTCGTATAATTTCTTGGCCAGGTTCTCGGCAGATGAATTAAAAGGTGAGAGAATGTCATTTAAATTTCTATGGTCTAGTTGGGTATCGATATACTCCTTTACTATCTTTAATTCAGTATAATCACGGACAAATCCCTGTCTGTTCAACTCTTTCGATCGGAGATGGACTGTCACCACATAATTATGCCCGTGCAGGCGACTGCAAGGATGATCGTCCGGCAATCCGAAAAGAGAATGTGCCGCTGAAAAGGAAAATTCTTTACTTATCTTGTACATTGTTCTGATTAGCTGATTTACTGATTAGTTGATTTACTGATTTGATGATTAGGATTGCGTTTCTAGCCCATCATCCCATTATCCCATTATCACATCCATGAATCATTTATTCCACTTTTAAGAAAGTATTGAGCGGATAATGATCTGAGTATTTCACTTTGTCCCTTCTTGTCCGATAGGCTTTTATATTGTTGCTGTGCATAATATGGTCTATGCGGAAAAGAAAAAGGTCTTCGTGATAAGTAATACCCGGTCCGAAAGCGGTAGAGACGTATGCGTCCTTTAATCCTTTCTTCATCCTGTGATAGGCATACGATATAGGGGTATCATTAAAATCGCCGCAGATAATGGTGCCACGGGTATCTTGTTTGTCGACATACTGTCTCACTTTTTCAACCTGTTGCGCCCGTATCCGGTAGGCTCTTCCCAGCCGGGCGCGGATATTGTTTGTCACCTGCTCTAACCGTACCGAATCACTGTTCTGAAGAAAATTGCTATATAATTTCTTATCTTCCTCTTTGATATTGTTCGACTCCAGATGAATGTTGGCAACTGTATATCTTTCGCCATCAATACTGATAGTATAAACCGCCGCACCATTGTAGGAGGCCTTAAATACCACCTCATGCGTATTCTCAATCGGATATTTCGAGAAACATGCCAGTCCGAAGGTATGATATTTTCCCGAAGATTCCAAACCGGTAATTGAGCGATAGGGATATTGACTGAGAATTTTGTTTACATCACGTTGAGAAAAGATAGATTGCCCTGTTTTACTTACGAAGTATTCCTGCAGGCAGACTATATCGGCATCTGTATCTGCAATATAATCGAGTATGGGATGTTCGGAGGCATCTTTATTCCTTTCATGGGGAAATCCCTGCACGTTATAAGTTAGTAGTTTGATGCTTCCTTCCGGCTCCGTTTTACAGGTAAAATGTATTGGGAAGAATGTGGTCACAGGCTTATAACAAAGAAGAATTGCCAATAAAGAGATTAAAGCAAGTCCCCATTTTGAAAAGATTACCCAGAAGGCCAGATAACCGATATTGATCAATAGGATAAATCCAAACCCTAAGCCTATATATGAAAAAAGATTGGTCTTTAAAGGAGAGACATGCCATGAAAGGAATGAGCAGAAAAGCAAAATAATGGCCACTACGTTGGTCGCGAAGATGACCCATTTAATCATATCCGTGAATCTCAATTTTTTATTTCTTGCTCGCATCAAAAAGTTTCCTTTTTTCTTCTGATGATAAACTACTGTATCCCGATTGTTTTAGCTTGTCGAGGATAGTGTCAATCTCTTCCTGTTCTGTATGTTTACGTTGGTTGTATTCCCAATCGGTTTCGTGCCGGGCATGCTTCACCTTCATTTTCGGTGTCTGTCTGCGTGGTTTGGACAGACCGACAAACCAATCGATCGCTTTACCCATCCAACGGGTAATATCTTTCCCTTTCTTGTATTGGGTGGCGAAAAAATAGCCTAACAATGCCCCACCTATATGGGCGACATGTCCACCGGGGTTCATTGGGTTTCCTAATGAAAGAAAATCGAGAATGAAAGCGAAAATAGCAATATGGACTATTTTTATAGACCCTAAAAAGAGAAGGTTGAGTTGTACATCGGGCCGATAGAAAGCAGTCCCCATTACGATGGCCATTACGGCCGCCGATGCTCCTATCATCCATCCTCTTTCCATTCCTGTATAATAGGGAATGGTATTGAAAGCAATTACATAGAGCATTGCACCGGCTAATCCACCCAGAACATAAAGGCTTCCGAGTGTCCTCCCTGTAAAATATTGCATGAAGATCTGCCCGAACCAATAGAGCCAGAGCATATTAAAGAGTAGATGTAGAAAACCTTCATGCACGAACATATAGGTGATAGGCGTCCATATCCTATTCAATAATAATGGAATATGAGACGGGACCCCAAGGAGGGTAATCAGATCGACAGCATAAATATTGAACAGTGTGAAAATGACATTGACAATCTTTAATATAATAAAGACGAACAGGTTGATAAAGATAAGCCTCGTCATTACGCTGCCTGTCTTATACCTATGTTTCAATCTTTCAATAAAATCTGCCATATTTCCGGTCCTTTTTTTTCCAATATAAAATCATGAGAATTCCGAAGAGCATTCCACCCAAGTGGGCAAAATGGGCCACATTATCGCCTGTACGGTTGGCTACGCCAAAGATCAGCTCCAGCAATCCATATCCTATCACAAACCACTTGGCCTTGATAGGAAAGGGAAACGGGATAATGAATAGTTGTGAATTGGGAAATAACATGCCGAATGCCAACAATATCCCGAAAACGGCTCCCGATGCTCCTACGGTAACACTGTTTACCATCGAAAACATCTCTACCGGGACGACTGGCTGCACCCTTAAAAAGAGAACAAGCATCTGAATTAATCCCGCGCCGATGCCTGTGACCAGATAGTAGGAGAGGAAGCGTTTCGATCCCCATACCTGCTCCAGTGTCCTGCCGAACATAAAAACGGCAAACATATTAAAAAAGACATGGGAGATGGAATAGGGGTCATGCAGGAACATATAGGTCACAAGCTGATAGAACTGGAAGTGGCCTGATTTGATAAAATGCAATCCAAACTGCTGGGTCAGGTCTATATCGGCTCTTCTCAGCAGTACATACTGTGCCAGCCAAATAATCCCGTTTATAATAATAATATTTTTTGTTACCAAAGGCAGTACCCCGGCAAAGCTGTTTTTTGAGTTATTCATCTTTCTAACTAATTCATTGAGCCCACTCCGACATGTCGTTTTCCTTAATTCCCTCACATAACACCTTGTAAGATGGGTGAAATTGAAAAAATAGGGCTTTCAGAGAAGACTCATTATTAGAGCGCAAAATTAGGTATTATTTCGTTGAGAATGCGGATTTTTGCCCCACAAAAGGCTTATTTTTACCAAAAACAAATACTTTTTATCTTTTTTCTTGATTGTTTTCGATTTATCGCTTATATTTGACACCAAAATGAGGCTCAGCCTTGACTTAATGTATGTTTAATTCTTTATTTACGTTTCCTTATGAACAAATCAGAACTAATTAGCGCTATCGCCGATAAATCAGGCCTTAGCAAAGTGGACGCGAAAAAAGCGTTGGATGCTACTCTCGAAACTATTTCAGGAGAAGTGAAAGCGGGAGGTAAAGTAGTATTAGTAGGTTTTGGAACATTCTCTGTTTCAGAAAGAAGTGCTAGAAAAGGTATCAACCCCCGCACAAAAAAATCGATTGACATCCCGGCTAAAAAAACCGCAAAATTCAAAGCTGGTTCAGAATTATCCAACCTCTAAGATCTTGGTTGATTGTAGAATAAAAAAGGAACAAATGTCTTAATTTGTTCCTTTTTTAGGAGTTGTCCCGTGGAGATAGATTGCTTTACGATATGACTCCCAAAAATAAATGTGCAAAATTTCCGGCAAAGGTTGTTTTTTCAAAAGAAAAAATTCCTACCTTTGTCCACCCGAAAAATGACTCCGTAGCTCAGTTGGTAGAGCAAATGACTCTTAATCATTGGGTCGAGGGTTCGAGTCCCTCCGGGGTCACTTGGTTAAATCAATTATTTAGCTTTCCAGAAGCGGCTTTCGGAAGTGAGCCGCTTTTCTTTTCGCTACACTTGCGAACCAAATTTTGTCTTACCTGATGTAATTTTCTTTACGAAGACTTTACGGGGATTGAACGCAAGTTGAGGCTTATTTTTTTATAATGAATTAGTTCTTAGAACTCTGTATTTTACTTCATTTCTTTCCTTCCTGTCTAATTACCCCGAATTCGGGATAATTAAATTCGAATAGGTATTCATCTCTGTTAAAAGTAGTTGGATATCCCCTCATAGATGAATAGTCCTTCCACGATCAAAACTCGTATGTTCATGATGAGATACGTATCTTAGTTGGTTGGATAGACATTGAGTTTTCCCAATCTGTTTGTTGATATTTCGGTGTGAATGTCCGTAAATCCAATAAGATATAGGACTAGTCATGATATAACCTTCCAACTCAACAGTAAATGCTCCATTTATTCTACTTCCGGCAAAATCGGACGAAGATAACTGAAACGATGGAACATGATGCGTAACGACTATTCTAAATCCTCTTTCAGCAATCAATTCATCACACGCGGTTCCTCCGATAATCACATAATTATCGGTATAATCCCGAAAATATTGTCGAAATATATCTATTCCTCTGACCTGGCAAAGCTGCTTTTCTTTCAACTCTTCTGCAACTTTGGTAATTGTTTTTGGCGAATAGCCTATTTTTCTTGAAATTTCTTTAAATGAATAATCTTTCAACCGTTCCACTTGTAGGTGGAATAACAATAATAGCTGTGCGGACGGTGTTAACTGTTCCGAAAGTCGATAGTATTGATGTTTGCTTTCTGATTATAAGGAGATTATCTTTGAAGAGAAGAGGCCGCTTTTTCATTGTATATAATTCACTAAAACTAGGATCAATCTTAATTTAGTTGTATAATCCAGTATGTTTTGCGTTTTTTGATGATATTTGACTGGAAAGCGAAAGTGATATAGAACTAAATTTTGTAATTTTGTATATTTGATCATATTACAGATTATAAATACTATGACAACAAGAAGAGAATTTATCAAGAATGTCGCGATCGGTACTGCAGCTGTATCTGTCGGAGGTGTATTACCCGGTTTTAGTGCAAGGAGTTATCATAACATTATTGGTGCCAATGAAAAGATAAGAATGGGTGCCATAGGTGTCAATGCACGGGGAAATGCGTTGGCTGGAGGATTTGCGAAGGAGAAGGGTTGTGAGATAGCTTATGTGTGCGACGTGGACAAGCGGGCGATGGAAAAATGTATCACTGATGTAGTGAAAATCGCAGGTAACACTCCGATAGGAGAGAGAGACATCAGAAAACTTCTGGAGAAAAAAGATCTGGATGCTGTTTTTATTGCCACCCCCGAACATTGGCATGCGCCTGGTGCCCTTATGGCAATGAAAGCCGGCAAGCATGTATATCTGGAGAAGCCGACCAGCCATAATCCCGCAGAAGATGAGATATTAATGCAGGCGATAAAGAAATATAATGTGGTAGTGGGCACCGGTATGCAGCGTAGATCATGGCCGAATGTGATTAATGCGATACAGGAGATAAAAGATGGAGCAATCGGAAAGGTTTATTTCGGGAAAGCATGGTATGTAAATAACAGGCCTTCTATTGGAATTGGTAAAGTTACCGCTATGCCCGACTGGCTTGATTGGGAATTATGGCAGGGTCCTGCGCCGAGAGTATCCGAGTATAAGGATAATTATCTCCATTATCATTGGCATTGGTTCTATAATTGGGGAACCGGTGAGGCTGGGAATAATGGCGTACATTTTCTAGATATTCTCAGATGGGGTATGGATCTGACCTATCCCACTTATGTAAATTCTTCGGGAGGAAGATATGTTTATCAAGATGACTGGCAATTCCCTGATACACAGGTCGTGAATCTTGAATATGGAGACGATAAATTGATTACATGGGAAGGACGAAGTTGTAACGGACGCAATATTGAAGAGTCTTCCGTAGGTTGTGTATTCTATGGTGAATCTGGCTCGTTATTTATTGGAGGGGGAAACGCTTATAAGATATATGATTTGAAGAATAAATTAGTGAAGGATGTGACCAGTGATTTGACGTTTAAAGAAGGGGACACCATGAATCCTACCCAACAGCTTGATTCATTTCATTTTTCTAACTTCTTGGATGGTATTAGAAAGGGCACTTCATTGAATGCCGATATCAATGTGGGATGTATAAGCACAACATTAGCTCATTTAGGCAATATTGCCCAGCGTACAAGGACCACATTCAGGACAAATCCTGTGAACGGGCATATCATTAATAACCGTGCGGCAGGTAAACTTTGGAGTAGAAAATACCAAAAAGGCTGGGAAATGAAATTATAAACCGTTTTTTTTTGAGTGTTGATTAAAATTTAGTTTATATTATTCTAAACCATAAATATGGCTCTAACAGACGAGTTACAAATATGTATAGTATAAACTAATGAAAGATTGGTACTTAGTATATGAAGTATTTACCTTTAGTTGCATGGTTTTTAAAGTGATTATACAAATTTTCACTCACTGCTTTTTATATACTTTCAGGTAGTCAACCATCATCGTGTCAGGAGCACAGGTCTTTTTGAGGCTTTCTAATGTGGCCGGAATCTCCATACTCAAAATCATATATTGCTCGACGTGAGAAAGGCCCTCCTCCATTTCGTGAAATTTCAGTCCATCAATTGTATCTCCACTTAGTTAGATCCAATTGATTTCCTTCAAATTCATCCTCCCAAACCAACCGGTAATTGTGCTCTAAAGGATTGAAAATTTCTTGCGATAAAGCAGAGTTTGTCTTGGAGTTAGAATTGCTGCTAATGAGACTGTTATCCTGCCTGTTTGTATATGCAGGCAATAGTATGACTCCAATTATCACTGAAAAGTAGATGTGAAAATTTGATTTCTTTTACTGTCCATAGGGTTTATTCTTTTTATTCTTTCTGACTCTGTCTTTTTTTAATTTGTTGAGGTATGCCTTATAATCATTGAATAATTTGACTGTTCTTTCTTCTCCGACACGTATTGACGTTTTTGGATCATTAAAAACCCCGGGATATTGATAGCATAATATCTTCTCAAAGTTATCGAACAGTGTCAGATCGTGGATGATCTCTTCCATCGGTCTTGGATATAATGATTGGTCGGGATTGAAAAGGAACACTTCCAGATCGAACCAGAGGTGGGATCCTGCATCGTCACATAGTTTCTGAAGTATGGTAGCCGCCTCTTTTCCGGAGAGATCATCTTCAGGCATACGTGCAAAGCCGAAAGGGCAAAGGATATCCAGATTCTGCAACAGTGCCGGATAAGTATCTATTCCCTGTGGAATTCCCATACTGTTTGTAGCAAGCATGATCGGTTTTTCCGGAGCGAGCGTATTGCAATATTCCTTAAACGCCCTGAAAAATTCTACAATTTGGCGTTTACGGATTATCTGCCCTTCGGTTGTGATTTCCCAATTATCCAAGCTTCCTCCACTTTCTTCGGAAACATAGAAGGCGTAGAATGAAGGGTGATGACCATATTTATCCCATAGTTCTTTTGCCACACGTTTATGCCATTCAAGCGATTCAGGAGTGAAGTCGAACCATGCAAACATTCCCACGCCAACCATGACCGACATATTTAATTTATCTGCTTCGGAGAGGATTGCTTCTATCGGATCTTTGGCTGCGATAGGCATTCTGTCCAGATATAAATTGGAAGGGTAAAAAGCCTTGCCGGCATAATTGTCCACTGTCAAAGAGTGTTTGCCGACATACTCTTCGTTCCGGAATACTTCCTGAATGACGATCATATTCATTTCTATACTGTTCATCGAACGGACAAGTTCACGCCACTGGGCATCGGTCATTCTCGCAATATCTTTATTCCAGTGTTTTCCTTCTGCCTCACTCCAGTGATATATACCTGTCCAGGCGCCATCTATCTGGCGGGTTGACCTGGTATCTGATTCGATGATCTCAAGATTCTTTTCTTCGCGATACACTTCTTCACCCATCCTGACTTTAAGGATCACTTTATTGGCTCCAATCTTATCGGCAGTGGGTAAAATAACCTGGACTTTGTGTCCCGCTTTTGCTTTTATATGCGCTTTTGAATAGTGAAGGAGCGACTCTTGATTCTCTTTGTTCAGGTAGATATACACTTCAAGATCCTGGGGTTGTGTTCCATAGTTGACAATTCCCGCCCTGATATCTATATCCACCTTATTCGTTACCGGACTTGGAGGGATAAGGGTAAGCCCAATCCTATTCTTCTGGGAAAAAGTAATAGTAGGTACTATCACGGCAAGAAAAAGTAGAGCGATATGCTTTAAATAATGAATGTTCATTGAGTATAAAACTTTAGTCTGATTTATAAATAATCCTGTCTGGTTTTTGTAATTTCAATTGATATGTTATTCTTCACAAATTTAAATCGCTATATATCAATGCCTTGCTAAAATAAATATTTGTTTTATCGTTGGGGTTAAGCCATTTAAACCGGACTTCGTGTCTGTTTTTAGTCAACTGGTACTTCCAGAATAAATCGGTTCTTCTTTTGTCAACTGCTCCCGGTGCCGCTACCGGAAGGATGGCAGTCTCTACCAATTCGCCATCGATATACATTTCAACTTCTGCTTCATAAGATAGGTCAGGGCCGGTGACATGTCCCCTGAAGACAATGCCTATGCCGTTGAATGTGTATTCAAAAGAATCCTTTAACTGATGGTTTATTTCCAGCATGGCTACCGGATAATGTCCTTCGAAAGATTTTTCGTACCGGACTGGTTGAGGTATCTGGGTCTTGATAGTGATCTGATTTTTATCTCTCCTTCCACCTTCACTTTCAATGACCATGAGTGCGTGACGTAATCCTTTTTCATAAAGCTCATTAAAAGATGTGTTGGTATATTCGAAATCCCTGTCAACAATTCTATCGAGTGCCACAGTCCACTTTTGAGGGATTTTTTCATAGCCGATCATAGTGCCTAATACACCGGCGGCAGTTGCTGCATTACAGTCGGAGTCCTGCCCACAGCGGGTGGCTATATCCATTGTCTCGAAAAAGTCGCTCTTCCCGTACAGTAATCCTATGGCGACATAGGCACTGTTTATTTTTGCGTCAATATTTAAGGGGGCAAAGACTCCATCAGGACATCCCACTTCGGCGCTCCATCTCTTTTCTATTTCGAACCATGCATCTCTCCAATCGGTGGGATTCTTGTAAAAACATTTTATGACGGTATTGACACATTGGTAAAAATCGCTTTTTTCAGGAATGGTCTTTAACGCTTCTTCTACTATTTGTACAGGATTATCATATACGAATGCCAAAGAATACATTGCGCCCGTGAAAACTCCTCCATACCATCCGTCACCATAGTTGAAAATGTGGCCTATCTTATCAGATATGGCTGATGCCGTATTGGGCATTGCAGGACACATCAGTCCCGCAAAGTCCGACTCTATCTGGTAGTCGATATCGTCGGCATGTGGATTGTTTAGCCAATGCCCCGATTGGGGTGGCATTATTCCTCGTGATATATTATATTTAGCTGCCTGATTGGCGTGCCAGAGTGGAAAGGATTTGTTGGCAAAAGCAATCGCGAAAGAGTCGGCCGGAGCTATCAACCCCAACCGGTCGAAGACCTCCATGAATGTGATATTGACATATATATCATCAAATAATCCGGGAAAAGTATTGAAATAGTGCTCAATATGACTGTCGCTCCAAGTGATGGGAGTGTACTCCTGTATCATTGTCCCGTTAAAAATGAATTCAACGGGGCCACCATAAGTACAGCCGATTGTTTTTCCTGCCCATCCTCCTTTGATCTTATTCAATAACTCTTCCTTATCCATTGTGATCTCTGGAGGGATCCTGTTATTCCCTTTTTTAGCCGGGCCATCGCATCCGGCAGTGAGAAGTAGTAGGGATAATAATATAGAAGTGATTTTCTTCCTGTGCATTGCTGATTCTCCTTAATTATTCAGTTCGTTCCTCTCCCAATGATATTATAATTTATTCTATTTTTCTCTCTTTTTACGAAAAGCATAGGGTGATATATCCGCAAAATAAGTATAATAAATCTATATATACAAGAAATAAAATAAAATAATTTATTATAGAGGAAGCTGTTAACAAAGTTTTAGGATTTCTCATCTCTACCAGTCTAAATTGTCGCAGTTGAGATTTTAATAGAACAGCAATGAATATTTGTATCGAATAAGGCTTTATGTTTGATTGTCAATTGCCTTATCTCCTAATCAATGGAATATTTATTTCAGGTCGTTATTTTTTTTGTAAATTGTCATTGATATTTCGGATCACTTTTAAAATAGCGGCTTCGGCGTCTTCAGTGACCGGACTTGAGAGTATTTCGTATCCACCTTCACTATAGGCTTCTTTTGTGCCGATATAGAATGGTCCATAGTCGCCATAGGCAGCCATTGCCACGAATTTATCAGGAGAGATGGCTTTTGCCGCCAGTTGGTATTCCACAAACAACTCTCCAGGCATAAAGAAGATTTGCGCTTCATTGGTGGCAAGGCATCCGATATCAATGGCTTTGCCTTCCATCCTGCGTTTATACCAGCCTAATCTTCCCATATTATTCGCCAGATAAGGTCCATCGCCTGTTGCCATATTTCTTTCAATCTCAACTACTCCCGGATTTGGAGGTAATAATAAAGGCTCCGTTATCCATTTGACGTTTCCCGCGGAGAGAGGATATTTTCTGGTATTATCCCATGCCCGTTTCATTCCGTCTGCCATTTTCTCCGCTAATTGCAACCGGATTTCACGACTACCATCGTTATATTTCCCTGCGGCGATATTTCCTCCTGCGCCGTTAAAGTGGAGATGCAAAGCGTCGGGAAGAGCCAATTGGCGTAAAAAGCGCGCAATTCCGGGGAAATCGGGATTTGCGATTCCTGTACGATAGTAACTCTGAGGATGTGTGGCATAAAAACTTAGTACAGCCAACGGTTTATCGTTATTCCAAAAACTGATTAATGACACATCAGGATCGATTAACCCTTCGGGTTTATCCCTCAGGATGGGGTCTTTACATGAAGAGCCCCGCATTGTCCCTATTTTTCCGTCTACCATGTCCACCCTCCGGTTGGATGCCACTTCATACACAGGTGCTTTACCCAGACCAATATCGGTAACGGGTTGTAATTCATTCACGGCATTCATAATTGCCTCCTGAATATTTTTTATCAGTAGGCGGGCAAAAGAGCCGTCAAAGCATCCTAATGGGAGATTTTTTTCTTTCAGTAGTTTCTCGGCTGTAAAATCACAGATAGGCGCATCATGTTGATGGACGGTATGTACTGCTACGCGCTCGGGAGTAGTTCTTGCTGCTTCTGCTAAAGATTGTTTGAAGATATCCTGCGATTCGTTGGAAATTCCTATCCAGTCGATGGCGCATAAAACGATGGGTGCCCCTGCTCCGGTTAAGATGACTCCTTTGGCTCGCAACCCCAAATCATACCTATTGACCATCTTGTCGTAAGTCAATTGGCTTCCCACAGGTGGGGTGGCATCTACGTCAAATATACCTATCTTCAACTCTTCGGGTGTATTGGCTTTTTCCATGTTGTTGAGTGGATAGATATTTTCTAACGGATGAATTATATTTGCCGTGGCTGCGGCAGCCATGCCGGTTGTCATGACCGTCAAAAAGGATCTTCTTGTTACATTTTTCGGGTTCATATCTTTAATAGTTTTATCAGGAGAATGAATTGATAATTTCATTTTTTTGTAAACCCGGCTTTCACGATCTCATATTTTTCTGAATCTGTTACAGGATTGGGGTGCGTATAAATCAATACCCCATCCGCATGTTCTTTTCCTCTTCGGATTACTTCTTCCACATAGGTAGGAGTAGAGGCTCCCAGCCGTGAATGTGCAGTGAGGTATACATCGATATAAATGGGCATACCTTTGTTGAAGAGGCTTCTTAATTTAGAGATTTCCCGGTCAACCAATCCTGCATTTTGGAGATTGCCTCCTTCAGATTCCGCACGATATGGAAACAGTATTCCATCTAGCATATATCCATATTTTTCAGCAAAATCAGCTGTTATCTGCCGGTAGTAGGAGCAAGGAATAAATTGGAGTGACGGATTTATTTCATCTATTGTATCGATCATTTTCTTCACATACTCAGGGGTGTAAAAATCAAGGTTATGGACAAAATCATCTATACTAAATGCGATCAGGTTACGGTACTCCATACTAAGCTTTGCGATCTCTTCCGACCACTTGATATAATCCAATCCAAAAGGTTCTGAACTCCATTTGGCAATTGGCTTTGATTCTGAAGGTGGGACCAAGGAGACCCATACTGCGATCTGATTTTCTAATGCGATGGGAAGAAAAAGTTGCAAATCATCCCAGTCGTTTTCATTTTGCCATATTAACCAGTTGTATGTATTTGCATTGAGTTCTTTTAATTGGGTCATTAGTCTGTTGAGGTCTGCCCTCCCATCAGATAGTCTGGGTAAACCGGCATACGTGCCGAGTGTCATCTTGCTTCCAGGAGTGAATGTTGGCTTGTTTTTCTCCGGTTGTTTCTTGGTTGACCCGCAACTGGATAAACAAAGGGCACCTATGAAGATAAGAGAAGCGAGTGCTATTGCTCCCAGACCAGAAAACAGGATAGAAAAAAAAGATGTTCCGGTTTTTTTATTTGTTTTCATTGTTCTTGCAAAGTTATATTTTGCACAATACGACTTCTTAAAAAGAAGTGTAGTATTGTGGGATAGTAACATACACAATACTACAATATTCTCAAAAGAAGATATTATATACCTTATGGCAATTCAATTTTTATTAAATCTTCGATCTCTTTTCCATTGTGCATAAAACGGGCTAAAGTATATAGGCTTCCAGCATCGTCTAGCGCAATTGAGTTCACATAGGTAGGAAAGGTGTCGTCTTCATAAAATACTGCTCCCAGATCTTTATACTTTTTGTTTGGGATGTCATAGGTTACCATGTGGAGATGTTCAAGTCCCTTTGCGGCACCCATATTAATCTTGTCAAGGCCGGCAACTCTTTTTCCGTTTTCGTAAATAGGAGCTCCTGTCAGATAATGAATCATTCCGTTTTTGTCAATCATGAAGCCCAGATAGCCGTAACTAAATTGGTCAAACATTCCGCTTTTCCTTGACGGTTCGGAAGTGATCCGGTCGATGATCTCGATTTTCTTTTCCTTCGGATCAAAAGTAAACAGATAACCCGAATTACCATGTACTCCATATGCCTTGTTTTCCGGACCATACCAATAGATTTTCCTCCAGTTATATCCCATGCTGCCGGCATCACTTGGATCATAGGTGCCAAAATAATCAATTTTTAAATCAACGTCATCGAGTTTCTCCGGGGCAGACATCGTGGAATTATAAAAAAAGATATCTCCGTCCGCCGTCGAATAATAGACATTTCCATCACGAGGATCCACGAACATTGATCGGCATATTACCCTGAAGTTTTCGGTGCCCAGTTGGGTTTCTCCGGCCTTCGATACGGGACCCAGATTTTTGAGGGTTCCGGTTTTTATGTCATGATGAATCAATAATCCCTTTGGCCAAGTCAATCCATACAACTGATCCCGTTCCTGGTCCATCACCATGGTGATGATCCCTTCTCCTTCGGGAGCAATGGAGAGGCTTTTCAGTTCTTTTGTTGTCATGTCGTAATAGACAAAATGTCCCCCGGGATAGAGTTTATATCCTTCGGGAGCCACCTTGGGTAAATGCTCCGCCCCGTCTATCATTTGATAATAACCGACATGGGTGGCAAAGTAAAGTTTGTGCTCTTTCTCGTAAAATTCCACATGACTTTTACCCTGTGCGATGTATTTCTGCTCTTTTTCACCCAAAGCCTCAGATAAATCAAGAATGAACTCTGTTTTATCGGTTGTCGGATCATAGCTGTAAAATTGTCCACCCACATCGTGTCTTGTGGATGACAATACATAGTAAATTTTTCCGTCACTTGCTTTGGATATCGCGTTGTAGGTGTCGTGGGCATCTTCAAATCCCGAGAAATATTTTTTTGCCACAAAACTGCCCTGTCCGGCAGATTGATCCATCTCTCCCTTATCAGTGGCGTTGCTCTGATTTTCAATGCATCCGGCCAGGAGAAGACATAATAAAACAGGAATAAGAATAGTTGGTTTCATTTTCAGCTTTTTTATTGATACTATAATTTTTTCATCATTTTCTTGCAAAAGATAGTTGTAAATTATCGATAATCTCATTCATTCTATTCACAGTGGCTTCTGTAACCTGCGACGAGGGATCTTTCTTCAGCAGCCTCGTATAGCTTTTCCTGATCATCATATCTTCTCCCGTATATTCAGGCATATTCAGCTTACGATCACTGGCTTCCTGTGTTTCAAAATATGCCTTGTCCATATAGATGAAATCCCAGATTGTCAGCCTACATTTACCCTTTTCATAATCTAACCGTAAGCTATAGGTTGCATAAAGGGCAAAAAGCTGTGCCACGTTAGAGTCGATTTCAAAATAATCGGTTATCCTGCAGACAGTTGAATCCCTGTTGCTGGCGAGAAACGCTCCAGAATAAGGATTCAATCTGCCATTCAGATATGCGACCGATCTTTTCATGAACTCTTTACTATCCAGGTCATATTCAAAAGTGACCGAAAAAACAACCTTCCCATCCACCACAGGAATTGAATCTTTTGAAAAATTGAGATTCTTCTGTGCATATCCTATTATGGGAAATAAAAAGATGAACAATAAGCAAAGTGTAAAAATTAAACCTCTTTTTGTTGGGATAATAGGGATATTACGAGTAAACATGTGATTTGATTCATTTGAATGATAATTGTTTAAACAGTTTTACAGTAAGAGGGTGTTTATCTTCCCCTTTTTCCAGGACCGTATCGGCTTGTTTCAATTCACTTTCCTCGTTATTTGTAGAATCGATCGTTGACTTATACTATGGATTGGCTATGAACATAAGCTTTTATGAATAGAGTATTATTGCAATTCCACTTTAATTAAATCGTCAACTTCTATTCCATTATGGATAAAACGGGCAATAGTGTACACTTCATTGTGGTCTCCTACCGCAATTGAGTTCACATAGGTAGGGAAGTTTCCGTCTTCATAAAAAATGGGACCGTGATCTTCATACTTTTTTTCCGGGATATTGTATGTCACCAGATGCAGGTGTTCCAATCCTTTCGGTGCGCCCATATTGATTTTATCCACACCGGCCACCCGTTTTCCGTCCTTGTAGATTGGAGCGCCGGTAAGGTAGTAAATAATCCCATCTTTAATTTTAAAGCCTAGATAGCCATAACTGAATTGGTCAAACATTCCACTTTTTCTGGAAGGTTCGGAAGTAATACGATCAACAATCTCTATTTTTTTATTTTGAGGATCAAAAGAGAAGAGGTAACCAGAATTTCCATGTACACCATAAGCTTTGTTTTCCGGTTCATACCATTGTATTTTTCTCCAGTTGTATCCCATACTTCCTGCATCTCTTGGGTCGAACTTGCCAAAGTAATCAAGACGCAAATTCAGATCTTCCAACTTCTTGATAACGCGTGTAGCGGGGTCGTAATAGAAAATATCTCCTTCCGAGGTTGAATAGTAGACATGGCCTGTGGCAGGGTCAACCACTAAAGAGCGGCATAACACCCGATAGTCATCCCCTCTTTTCCCTCTTTCTCCTAATCCGCTGATTAATCCCGCGTTTGTCAATACATTGTTTCGGATATCATAATGGTAGAAATATCCTGAAGGCCAAGAGATACCATAAAGGTGCATTCCTTGCTTATCCATCGTCATGCTTAATACTCCTTCATCGGGTATCATGGCCAAGTCTTTTATCTCTTTCGTCTTCAGGTCGTACGACAAGAAATGTCCACCCGGGTATAACTTGTACCCTTCCGGGGCGTTCACCGGAAGTTGTTGTGCTCCATCAATCATTTCATAGTATCCTACATGCGTTGCAAAATAGAGTTTGCCGTCCACTTCGTAAAACTCCGTATGGCTTTTTCCTTGTGAGATATAGTTTTGCGCTTTTTCTCCTACAACTTCAGATAAATCGGCAATGAATTCCGTCTGGTCTGTATTTGGGTTGTATTTATGTAATTGTGAAGCAACATCATGTTTTTGTGAGCATAATACATAATAAATATTACCATCACTTGCTTCAGAAATCGCATTATATGTCTCGTGCGCGTCTTCAAATCCCGAAAAATACCGTTTTGCAATGTTTTTTTTGTTCATTTTATCACTTTTGTTGGTTTATAATAATTTGTTATTTTTCCAGCAACTCCCGATATCCATTTATGATGACAGGTTCAATCTGTTTATCCCATTTTGCGGGTAACCCGTACACACGCTGCGAAGTGTCACCTTCATATCCTCCCTCATCAATCACGGCGGCAGAAGGGATATAGGCCACAATGTCATTGGTGTATGCCATCACAAAAATATCCTTTCCGTATAACTCTTTCAATTGAATGGCGTAAGAAACCAGTACTTCTCCGCCCATCACGAAAAGAGGTTGATTGCCCATCTTCCAATACTGAATTGGATATGTATAGGCCTTCATGAATGCTCCATTCTTCTTATAGTCATCGATCATTCCTTTTGCCCATCTCGCCTGATAGTCGTTACCTTTTGATATTTCCTGCAACTGTTCCATTGGTAGCGGAGTGCCCAGCGGAAGATCAATCTCATTGTATTTATGTATTAATGCACTATTCTGGATGTTCATTTTATCGGAGAGAACGGCTTCCACAGACGCGGCCAGTTGTTTGCCGTATTGTATGGCCAAGGGAAGAGTCCGTCTGGGTAAAGGATTCTGGTCTGCACCCGCCCCCTGGAAGAACATGGCGGTCGCCCCGGGGTATAATTTTTCCAGTTCTATTTGGGCAAACCCCGCGTAATCTCCTGAAAACTGATTGATGGACAGGGTGGTTGGATGACATGCATAACCAAAAATCACGGCGATTAGACTTTTATCCAATCCTTCCACTTTTATCACGGGTACGGCATAGTCGTTCGGTCCATTCAAGCTGGTAGTGGGAGTTAACTCTCCTTCCTTGTTATTGCGCCGGTTTACCTGAAAACGGGCTGTCCCATTTTTCGTGTAAATTTTTGCCGGTTTCAGGTTGTCCATCGATTCGCCGACTAACTCAAGCAACATTGTTTCCAGTTGTGCGGTATAACGGTCAACCTGTTTCCAGTCGTCTTTTTCCATCGGATAGATGTATTTTAACGCCCTGGATACAACTGGTCCTGAATGGGTATGGGAGCAGCTCAGCGCGATCTGTGACTTGTTCAGCCCATACTTTCGTTCAATCTTTTGTCTCAGTGCATCCGAGAAGTCCTTGGGAATGCCCAGCAGGTCCATTGTGACCAATACTGATTTATTCCCCTCTACATCTTTCAACGTGATGGCTTTGGCCCACAGGTCATGCAATTTTCCCTCCGATGGGGAGATCCTGTTTGCATATCCTGCCATCCAGACCGGGAAAGAAGGGGTGATATTTTTCCGGGCGACTCCTACCTCCCATATTTCATTATCTCCCGAACTTTGTCCGAAAGTGAAGAATACCCCTCCAAGAAATAGAATGATGAGAACAAAACGATTATATATTTTCATTTTGATTGTAATGCCTGTTATTTTTTCAGTTTCTTCACAATCTTGTCGGCATTGGCCTGTATCTTTTCAATGGCGTTGGCTATATTGTCCATCGATGATTTATTCCCAAGGAATAGGCTTTG
>Ga0172382_10003823_pt1 | contig 23612 bp, 20 predicted proteins | sample Leawel138RmetaG_FD_122245 | JGI IMG/M metagenome (GOLD analysis project Ga0172382, IMG submission 122245) | Leachate microbial communities from a municipal landfill in Southern Ontario, Canada - Leachate well 138R metaG | ecosystem: Engineered > Solid waste > Landfill > Unclassified | place... | reverse complement strand
GGGGAAAGGTGTCGATACTAAAGTAGACGTTCCCTCCCGAGGTGTAGGTGTGACCTTTTTGTTCTAATCGTTTTATGAGATCGATCATCTGTTGAATATGTTCAGTCGCTTTTGGGGCGTGTGTGGGGAGTGTGATGTTCAATTCATGAGTGTCATTAAAAAACGCATCAGTATAAAGTTGAGCAATTTGATAGACATCAAGACCCTTCTCTTGGGCACTTTTGAGCATCTTATCTTCACCATCATCACCATCACCCGTTAAGTGTCCCACATCGGTGATATTCATCACATGATCCACGTTATAAGAGGCATACTCTAATGTTCTTCGTAACACATCTTCAAATATGTAGGTACGTAGGTTTCCTATGTGGGCATAGTTGTAGACTGTTGGCCCACAACAATACATCCCTACCCCATCTTTTTTCACTGGGATAAAAGGTTCTACTTGTCGACTCATTGTGTTAAAAAGAGAGAGCTTCATCTATTACTCCTACTAGAGGTTATGGCATTGTCGATTTAGATAAACTCGGTTACCATACCCGTGTGAGTACAACAATAAGGAAGTCCACTGAAAAAATCAATATCGACTCTTTAGTACGAGTTGACGTCGCTTTAGCCCCTTTTTCAACTTTTCACACAGGTGGGAGTGCCGATTTCTTTGCTCAACCTGCTGACGAAGAAGAACTGAGAGTGTTAGTGAAGTGGGCTTATGAGAGTCACACCCCTGTTACCGTGTTAGCAGGGGGCTCTAATGTGTTAATTAGTGATGATGGAGTTGAAGGGTTAGTTATTTCCACCCTTAAACTCAAGAGCTTCCATGTTCGTGGAATCTTATTTGTTGCTCAAGTCGGTCTTAATTTAGATGAGGCTATCACCTACTCGATCGAGCGCTCATTAAGTGGTTTAGAAGCACTTGGGGGACTTCCTGGGACGATCGGAGGGGCAGTGTTTGGTAATGCCGCTAGTCGTGGAGTAGCGCTAGGATCCCTTGTTGAGTGGGTCGATTATCTTGATGAAAAAGGATCAATACACCGTTATTTTGGCATTGATGGAGGTTTTAGTTATAAAGAGTCTCCCTTTAAAGGAACTACACATATTATGACCCAAGTTGCCTTAAGGCTCATTCCCAATAAAAACACTAGTGAAGCACGATTACAAAAAGAACAGGCAAAAAATGAACGACTCGCCTCTGGTCAATTTGAATTTCCTTCAGCTGGCTGTATGTTTAAAAACCCCCATCATCAAAGTGCCGGTGAGTTGATAGATCTCAGTTCCTTAAAAGGGAAAAAAGTAGGCGGAGCTGTGGTGAGTTCTAACCATGCTAATTTTATCGTAAACCCTAAAGGAAAAGCGACAAGTAACGATATTTATGAATTGATGAATATCGTCAAAGAACAAGTAGAGAAAAAACAAAAAGTTATCTTGGATCCTGAAATCAGGCTCATTGGGCGATGGTAAAACTAAGTCGACTCTCCCCTTTCTCATTAAGAGAAATCTCCCCTCTCCCCCATGGAAACTCTTTTTTCCAAAGATAGCGTAATGTCACTTTCTCTTTGTTACACGTTACAGTGATACCAAAACTGTCGTTTTGTATGTGATACAGTAGTGAACTATTGATCTTCCAAGAGAGATGTACGTGTTGTTGAATATAACCACCAACTTCGATTGTAGTGTCTAATATCTCTGTTCTCAGTGTTGAGGTATATCGATGACGAAGTGCTTCAACACCTGTTTTACTCCAACTGTGAGTAAAGCGATACCCCCCTGAGAGTTCAAAATATGAACATTGAAATGTAAGAGCCACATTCAGTGTCTGATTTCTTTTTTGACTCGCTTCACTAAATGGAGAGAGGCGATACAGCGTATCATGAAGGGAAAGTGAAACTCCACCCCATCGAAAAGAGGCTTTTGCCACATATTCACGTTCACTCATCACCGTTTCAAAGTTGAGAGGCAATGCATACTGTAACAGGTGAAACAGATGATCGTAGTGAGTCAGTGAAAGACCAAAACCAAGCCACCTATAGTGTACAAACAGGTTATGTGCCCAACTTAGAGCCGATTGTAACCATGCATCGTAGCTGTAACGGATTTCACTTTGAGTCTCAAAAACAAGATCACTAAAGAAAAACTCCTCTTGTTGATACCACCCCATAAAAAGCACTCCCCCTTTAAAAAGGGGAAGAAGTTGGTGATTAACATAATAACTCTCATCTAATAACAGTCTATTTCCACTGAATGCTAAAGAGAGAAACAACGAATTTCCTCTCACACTTGTCTCATATAATGCCCCGACAATAGGATTTTGTGTTTGGGTTGGTGCAAGGCTTTGACCAAAGAGAAATAGGGTGTGAAGTGGATTGAGTTCTACTTTTTTAGAGATAAAAGGATTATGTAAGGCATTCAGTAATACGGGGCGTTGAGTAAGAGCTTTTCCTTTTGTATGAGCCAAAGAGCGATTCATCTTACGTGGATCAAATAGTGGTGCTATTCGTGTATCTGTTGTGATATCTCCAAAGTTAAAGCCAAATGGGAGTAAACTAGTAAAAGAGAGTTGAGCACTATTGACCTCCTGAGTTTGATAATCATATGAGAATCTTCCAAAGTAGGAAAACAGTGAATCATATGAACCACTGAGGCGATAATCGATAGTTGTTTGAGAAGATGTGATATTAGCGTATGTGCTTTGAGCCCCCCACAAAGAGGGGCCTAAGCACACTAAGGTGACAATAATGATACAGGTTTTCTCAAAGAGCCTTACCATATACAATGAATGTCACAAAAAGGTGAATTGCATCACCTCAAAGAAATCAACTTTTTACGTGCTTTTGTGTTACACCAAAGCAAGTGATGAGTGATAAAGTAATTGAATAAGAGAAATTCTTCTTTGTTCAAAGGTACTCAGAGCTCGAATATATTGTTTTTTACAATCGAGAATACGATTGGTGTGTTGAGTTACTACTAAGAGAGCCTCTTCGTATGCACTTTTCACTATCTTTAGATGTTTTTGTGACTCTTTGAATTTTGCAACAATTCGAGAAAGTGAAAACATTACTGAACTTTGGTATTCATTGAAAAGAGTCTTCATAAGAGTAGAAACACTGACAATGTTTTTCACTCGATACGCATTGGTTCCACAAAAGACAAATCCGCTTTTAAGATATCCCCTACGGGCATTGTTTAATGCAATAGAGATACAGTAGTGGGCATCTTGAGCTTTACAACTCGATAGACATTTCCATGCGCAATTAAAAGAGGGACGCTTACCCTCTTCACTGTCACTAATAAATTGGTTGCGAATGGCTCGACCTAACAGTCCAACTGGGGAGTTAATCAATCCAATTTCATCTTTAGTACAATTCACATACGCTTGTTTAAAAGCCTCATCAGCATCACACTCAGTTGTAGCAACAAAGCGAGTCCCCATTTGGACCCCTTGAGCTCCAAGGGCGAGCATGCGATGAATATCTTTTCCTGAATAGACTCCCCCAGCTGCAATGAGAGGAATTGAAGGATCAATCTCATCAAGCATAGAGCGACACTCTACGACTAATTTTTCTAATGTATAGGAGGGGTCATTAATCTGAACTTCGCTAAAACCAAGATGTCCTCCTGCTAAAGGTCCTTCAACGACAAAGGCATCGGGAATATCTTGATAGAGTTTATTCCACATAGAACAAATCATCTTAATAGCTCGAGCAGAACTCACAATAGGGACTACTTTAATATTGTGCTCACGAATCTCTTTGATAGGGAGATTTTTAATAGGAAGTCCTGCACCCATACAAATCAGATCGACCCTCTCTTCAATGGAGACTTGTAATAAGACTTCTACATCACTGAGAGCAACCATAATATTTACTCCAATAATGCCATCACTTAATTGCCGAGCTTGTCGTATTTCACGCCTTAATGCTCTGATATTAGCTTGTTGTCCATCTTGATAATAATCTTTCTCAATAAGTCCAATACCGTTAGCAGCAATAATGCCAATGCCACCTTCGTTTGCAACACTACTTGCTAAAGAAGAGAGTGATACTCCCACTCCCATCCCCCCTTGGATAATCGGCACCTTTGCAACCAGATCTCCTATATGTAGTGGTTGCCATTGTGGAGTGATTGTTTGTATTGAAGAGTCTATTGAAAGTGATTTTTCCATAGATTGAAGATCACTGAGAACTTGATTCACTTGTTGTTGATAAGCCATAGTGGCCCCCTTTTGGATAAGATAACTAACCCTAACATATTTACACTTTTCGTCAATGTGTAATTAATAAATTAGTTATAATTCACCACGTACTAGTGAATTGACTAAAAGGTGGTTCTCATCTGACTAGTAGTGACTTTTATGGTCCCTTTGCATTGCATTTTTGATTTTTACGTGGCACACTTATTGACGGTTTATAACTACTTTTTCACCCCCTAGGAGGACGTCATGGTGATTCTCACCCTCAATTGTGGAAGCTCATCTGCGAAATATCAGGTGTATGATTGGGCCAACAAAACAGTATTGGCCGTTGGAGTTGTTGAAAGGATTGGGTTAGATTACTCAGTCATTGAACATAAAAATACGAGCAATGGTGAATATACCGAAAAGGTCTCGTGCCCAACTCACAAAGAGGCAATTGAGTTGATCATCAAGATGTTGTTAGACCCCGATCACGGAGTTATTACCGACGTCTCTGAGATAAGTGCTGTTGGTCATAGAGTTGTCCATGGAGGAGAGTTCTTTAAGCAATCGGCTTTAGTCGATGATGAAGTATTAGAGCATCTCAAAGATCTCTCTCACTTAGCTCCTTTACACAACCCTGCTAACATTTTAGGAATTGAAGCTGCTCGTAAAGTGATGCCTTCTATTCCTCATGCTATTGTCTTAGATACTGCATGGCACCAAACAATGAGCCCAGAGGCATTTATGTATGCAGTGCCTTACGAGTGGTATAGTTCTTACAATGTTCGTCGTTACGGTTTCCATGGAACTAGTTACCTCTACACTGCCAAGCGCGCTGCAGTACTGTTAGGTAAAGATCCTAAAGAGACAAATCTCATTATTTGTCATATCGGTAATGGTGCTTCTATGAGCGCCATTAAAAACGGAGTTGGTGTTGAGACCACTATGGGCCTCACCCCACTTGAGGGGTTGGTGATGGGGACACGTTGTGGAGATTTAGATCCTGCAATTTTACCCTATTTGATGAACCGTACAGGAATGAGTGCTAAAGAGATGGACTCAATCTTAAATAAGAAAAGTGGTCTTGTCGGTTTTTGTGGCATGAGTGATCGTCGTGATGTCAAAGCTGCTGCATTAAATGGGAACGAAAAAGCCCAATTGGCTATCGATGTTGAGTGTCACCGTATTCGTAAATACATTGGTGCTTATAGTGCTTTGTTAGGAAGAGTCGATGCGATTGTCTACACAGCTGGAGTTGGAGAGATGGCTCCTCACATTCGTGAACAAGCAACAAAAGATCTCGATATTCTCGGTATTAAACTCGATGTAGATAAAAACAAGATTGCAGTCTCTCGTAATGGTGAATTTGATATTAGTACCGATGACTCACCTACCCGTATCTTTGTCATTCCTACTGATGAAGAGTTAGTGATGACTGAAGATGCCCACGCTTTGATGGAAGGAACATACGATACTCATACTAACTTCACCTACTCGTTCCAAAATAAAGATTATGTCAACTTAGCACGTAAAGTCGGCTTTGAAGAAGATCTCAAAAAGAGGCCTGAACTTGCTTCAATTGTCGCATTGCCACGTTAACGAAATCCGTTCATTTCTAAAGAGGGGGGAGCTCCCCCCCCTTTTTCTTTCTCTTGTCTTGAATTTGTCCTCTACCGTTGTCGTGTATCGTGTGGTAATGTATCCCTTTGAGGTAAAAAGTGCACATAGTTAAGAAGTCTTTGTTTGTGTCTCTAGTGATGATGGCTTTAGTTGTATCAACAGTAGCTGCATCAATTGTATCATTTGATATCCACCCCCAATCTCCGTTATATCGACCATACCTTGCTGACCCTTTTGGGACAGATTTCTCTTTGGGGTATGTACAACTACTTTCACAAGAGGATCGTCCTGCTTTTGTGTATAAGGTTACAGGAAAAAATGATTCTTTAAAGTATGAAGGTTTTAATATTAATCAATATTACACCTCTGGTACGACAATGCTTGCTATGAGAGGGGGCAGTTCAATTCCTCTTGGACGCCTCTCTTTTAATGGGTGGAAGTTCATCCCTTCAATAGCCATTGAGGGTAATGTGCGTGGTGGGTTTAGGTCGATGTTTTTTGCCTACAGTGGCACTGATTTATTAGGTTTTGATGGGACGTACTACCTTGGAGTGAATATTAAAGTGAGTGATTACTTCACTTTCAGTGTGGGTAAAAAGCACCACTCTGGTCATATCGGTGATGAGATTTTGGCTATCATCGATAAAAATGAACCTGTCAACGGAACATTGTTTAATGATGATCTCATTGATTATGTGCGACAGGACCCTCTCTCTTACGCTTTATCAACACAGTTTGACAAATTAAGGGTATATGGAGAACTTCGTCTTGGTCACACTGGACGAATATTAAAACCTTATTTTGGTTCAGATGAGACATATAAAGCTCGAGAGATCCAAGTGGGAGCTGAATACGCCCTCAATGTCCCGCTCCTAGGTCATCTCACCTTTGCATTGGATGTCACGTTTCATGAAATGGGAAAGTTTCTCCCTCAGGGAAGTGGAGAAATGGTTAACGGTGAATATGCGTCGTATACATTTACCTACGATAAGGATGCGCCTTGGGAGAGAGAATACAACTTTGTCATAGCTCAAAGTCTTTACGCACGTAGTGATGGAGCAACAGCCCACATTGTAGCCTCATTTCACAGTGGTCGTTTTCCCCTCTTTGCGTTTCACATGAGTAACAGTTCATTTGTCAGCATTGGGGCTCTCATTACCATCTAAGAGTGTTTACTTCTTTTTCTTCGCCTTTTGAAACTCTGTGATGAAGTGAACGATAAGTTGTGCACTTTGCTCAATCCCTAATAAAGCTGAATTGAGAGTCAAATCGTAAAACCCAGCATGACCCCATAATCCTGCAGCATAGTATTCGTGGTATTTCTTTCGCTCTTTATCATATTTAGCGATACGTAAAAGTGCCTCTTTTGTCTCAATACTTTCATACTCAGCAATTCGTTGAGCTCTGAATTCTTCAGGTGCATGGATAAACAGTGAAATGTGATTTGGATGGTCTTTGAGAATATAATCTGAACATCGACCAACGATAACACTCGAGCCTTGCTCTCCGAGTTGTTTAATTATTTCGTATTGAGTTAAAAAAAGCGAATCACTTAAAGGGACATTACTCACAGTTGAAGAGACATGACCAAAAGCGGGTACAGCAGTAGGGATCGTGTATAAAAAGCGACTTGCTGCTTTCTCATCAAGGTTCTCCAATACTTGTTCACTCATACCACTTTTTTCGGCAGCCATGGTGATAAGAGCACTATCGTAAAAGGGGATATCTAATGATTCAGCTACTATTTTTCCAATAGCTCTACCCCCACTTCCAAACTGTCTGCTAATCGAGATAATTGTCTCTATACTCATGGAAGGCCTCCTACGGTGTATTGTAACGTGATTTTAGACTGAAGAAAAGGAGAAATCACTCATCGTGTAAGTTAGCTGATGGGAAGCGTGGTTCACTTGTTACATGAAGACCGATTTTTCGTAACCCATTTGAATCCCCATGAGATGGGAGGTGCGTCAGATGAACTTCACACCCTGCTAAAAGAGGGAGTTTTTCTAATGCTACTTGGGCTGAAGGGTTAATAGGAGCACTCATCGCTAAACAAATCAGTGTCTCATCGACATCGAGTGAGACTCTTTTCCCTTTGAGGATGTCTCGTTTTAACTTACGAATCGATTCGATTGTTTGTTTGGGAATGAGATCTATGGGCTTGGGAATCCCTGCTAAGGCTTTAATAGCATTCAAAATAAGGGCACTAGAGGCGTGAAGCAATTCACTATTTGAACCAGTGACTACTGACCCATCACTTAATTCAATTGCCGCAGCACACACAATACCATCACGCCCTTTTCCTTTAGCAACAGCTCGCTTTAAGGCCTCTTCAGCTTCCCCTACGGTGATTCTCATTGAAGTAGTAAGACCAAGAGTCTCCATGTTTTTGGTAATCAGGTTAATACTCTCATTTGTCCCAATACCTTGAACGTAGTCACACGCTGCTTCGTAGTAGCGACGAATAATCTCTTGATTTGCCGCTTCTTTTACCACTTCATCATCAATAATACCACTAGCAAGACGATTTACCCCCATATCTGTGGGAGATTTATAGGGACTGCTTAAGTTGGTAATTTTTTCAATGACCCTTTTTAATAAGGGGAATGCTTCCATCTCACGGGTGTAACTCACCGCTTGTTGGTTATAAGCAGAGAGATGAAAGTGATCAATTTGAATCACATCGCCGATGTCGGCTGTAGCCGATTCATAGGCGATATTCGCAGGGTGATCGATGGGGACATTCCAAATAGGGAAAGTTTCAAATTTAGCATATCCACTTTTTACTCCCCGTTTATAATCGTGATAGAGTTGACTTAAACAGGTAGCTAATTTACCACTTCCTGGTCCTGGGGCAGTGACTAAGACAACAGGTTTCTCTGTTTCAATGTAGGGGTTTGCCCCATAACCATCATCACTCACAATTCGTTCGATATCGGTGGGATACCCATCGGTTGCTTTGTGGGTAAACACTTCAATGCCCCGCCGTTTAAGTCGATTTCTAAATTGTACTGCGGCGGGCTCTCCATTGAAGCGGGTGATCACAACTCGTGAGACATGCAAGCCCCACTCAGCAAAGTCATCAATCATTTTAAATACATCAGTATCGTATGTAATACCAAAGTCTCCACGGATTTTACGCCGTTCAATATCTTCGGCGTAGATACAGACGATAACATCAATGTTCTCTTTGAGAGATTGAAACACTCTCATCTTTACATTGGGGTCAAAGCCAGGTAACACCCGTGAGGCGTGGTAATCAAATAAGAGTTTTCCTCCACATTCGAGATAAAGCTTCCCTTCTACTTGGTTCATCCGCTCAACGATAGCTTGAGTCTGTTGCTTTAAATATTTCTCATTGTCAAAACCGACTTTCATAGTGCTTTACCTCTGTCTATCCGACTCACTATAACACAAGGATCTTTTTAGCTATATCGTCTCGTAACTTTTTATTTCCCAATTTTTCAATAATGGCTAATGAGAAATCGATAGCAAAGCCAGGTCCACGTGCTGTGATTAAATTCCCATCTACAACAACACTCTCTTCACCAAATTCGACATCGGGGGCAAATTGTTCACTACCAGGATAACAAACTGCTTTACGATCACGTAGCAGACCTGTAGGGGCCACCACTACTGCAGGTGCTGCACAAATAGCTGCTAAGACAGCTCCACTATTAAAAATAAGAAGCATCTTTTCATTCACTTCCCACGATTTAGATAAATTCTCTGCTCCAAGAGCCCCTCCAGGGAGAACAAGAGCATCAAAGTCAGTTCCTACATCTTCAATGAGCTGATCAGCTTGTACGGTGATATTGTGAGCTCCGGTGAGTTCTTTAGAACCCACACCGGCAACAACAACTTCAAAATTAGCCCTTCTTAGAAGGTCGATGGGGGTAATAGCTTCAATTTCTTCAAACCCATTGGCTAATACGACCAATACTCTTTTTTTCTTATCTACCATTACTTCACCTCTTTGTTTCGTAGTGTCTCCACCACTTTATATAATACCTCTTCGGTCTCGTCCCATCCGATACATCCATCGGTAATTGAGACCCCATATTCCAATTGAGTTGGGTCAGTCAATGTTTGACATCCTGCAACTAAATTACTCTCAATCATAAAACCACGTATCTCAGCTTTTCCCCACACAACTTGATCAATAACTGCCCTGAGGACTCTTTTTTGCCTCGAAGGGTTCTTTCTACTATTTGCGTGGCTACAATCGACTACGATTGAGGGTTTTAGTGCTAATTTTTTCATATTCTCAGCAGCAGCTTCCACATCCTCTTCATAGTAGTTTGGTCCGTGGTCCCCACCTCGTAAGATAAGGTGGCCACAATCATTACCAGTGGTGCGATAAATAGCTAAGTTTCCATTTTTATCGACTCCGATAAAAGCGGCACTCTCTTGAGCACTCTTAATGGCATTCGCTGCTGTGGAGTACTCTCCACTGGTGCTATTTTTAAATCCAACTGCGACACTCATACCACTTGCTAAGGTGCGGTGAGTTTGACTTTCAGTTGTTCGTGCCCCAATGGAACACCAACTGAGCATCTCATCAATATATTGAGGGACAATCGGATCGAGCATTTCACAACCAACAGGTAATCCCATCTCGGTGATATCGATTAACAACTTACGTGCTTTTGAGATCCCATCTTTAATATCATATGAGCCGTCCATATGAGGATCGACAATAAGGCCTTTCCACCCTCCAATGGTTCTCGGTTTTTCAAAGTAGGTTCTCATCACAATAAAGAGGTGATCACTAAGATCATCACTTAAACGTTTTAACTTTGAGGCATACTCAAGAGCTGCATCGACATCGTGGATGGAACAAGGGCCCACGATGGCTAACAATCTTGTATCTTCCCCTTTTATGATAGCGTTTACCGTCTCACGTGATGCAATAATAGACTCTGAGAGTTCTTCACTCACGGGGTAGATTTTCGATAAATCTTCGGGAGATGGAAACGATTCAATATCTTTAATTCGAATATCAATGTTGTGCAATTTATTCCTCTTTTTTTCCACCGCTTATGGTCTTCTTTAACTGGTAGAGATAGCGTTTAATTTTGAGAGTCGGAGTACGTTGAAATGGTTCATCTTGAAGTGTTACTTCACGAATACGGCTAAAGGAGCTGAGCTCTTTGTTTACTTCATCTTTCAAGTGGGAAAGATACGTCATAGCCGACTCTTTAGCATCATGTACCGATACTCTTAAATTCTTTGCCATCAATTCTACATCGAGTTTAATAAGAGCCGCAAGACCCCCCTCATTAGAGAGCACTAAGGATTCTTGAACATAGGGGCGACTGTTAATCATAGTCTCAATGGTTTCAGGAAAAATGTTCTCTCCACTGGGACCTAAGATCATCGTTTTACTTCGACCTTTGATACTGAGTCGCCTTTTTTCTATAACACCTAAGTCCCCTGTTTTAAACCACCCATCTTCGGTAAATGATTCACGAGTAAGTTCTTCGTTGTTGTAATACCCCATCATCACATTAGGACCTTTGGCGATAATCTCCCCAAGGCCGTCAGTGACAGTGGTAGGATCAATACTCAGCTTTACCCCTTTAAGCGGATAGCCAATAGTTCCAACTTTGGTTTGTTTTGGACCTGAACCTGCTAATAGTGGAGATGTTTCGGTTAAGCCGTAACCGATAGCATACGGGAATCGTGCCTCTTTTAAAAAGAGTTCTACTTCACTATCGACAGCTGCTCCTCCAATACCAAAGAACGCTAAGCGCCCTCCAAAGGTAACTCGTAGTTTTTTCCCCACAACAGAGTTAATAAACTTTCTAAAAAATGGCTTTTTGTATAAAGAGACTAAGTTCTTATTATTCTCAATTTGAGGAACAACGCTAGAGCGGTAGATCTTTTCAATAAGTAAAGGAACTGAGAGCATCACATGAGGGCGAATCTTTTTAAGTGCAGGAAGTAAGATACTTGCAGCAGGAGGGCGTCCCAGGTAGTGAATCTCACAGCCTACCACCAGTGGTAATAACAACCCAACCGTAAATTCGTATGAGTGAGAAAGGGGTAATATCGATAAAAAGCGCATCCCTGGTTTCACTTTAAAGAACTGACGAACACTTGCTGATGCATTTGATGCTAAGTTACGGTTACTGAGCATCACCCCTTTAGAAGAGCCGGTGGTACCACTTGTGTAGATAATAGAGACAAGGGCATCTTCATCGTGTCTGATTTCACCGAGGCGTTTGGAGTTTATAACAAAGCGGGTGGTATCACGTCCTGGAGCTTCACTGAACTCTTTCGTTTTTGTGATACTTTCGGCCACTGTTGGTGGAATGTGAAACAGATCTTCTAATCTGATGATGGTGTTTTTCTCCTCTTTCACAAAGGAGGCACATTTATCATACAACTTTGAAGAGAGGATCAGCGAAGTGGCACCACTGTGTTTTAAAATGTGGTTCACCTCTTTTTGAGAAAAATCGGGTAAAATAGGTACAGCTATAGCACCACTGGTGATAATAGCAAAATAAGCGACCACCCATGAAGTGTTATTCTCTCCAATGAGGGCAATTTTATCACCTTGAGAGACTCCGATTGAAAGGAGATAAGAAGCAACGGCATCAACCTTCTCTTTCAATTGAGCATACGTTAACGTACTACTAGGATCCCCAATAAGAGTCACAGCTACTTTATGTGCATGGCGAGAGGCTGAACGCTCTAAGAGGTGTCGAAGGGTAAATGTCGTTAATTCATGTTTCATAACGGCTCCTTTTCATGAGATGGTATCACTGTATGTATCACCATTATGACAAATGGTGACATGTGCGTCAAAACGTAGCGAGCGTGATATACTCTCTTTGACGAGATCTGGGTGGTTATTTACTTTTGATAAATGGCACAAATAGACTCTTTGATGAAAAGCGATCTCACTTTCGTTCAGAAGTTGAATCGCCTCTTCATTTGAAAGATGCCCCTTTTTTCCCCGAATGCGCCGTTTAAGTGAATATGGGTAAGGCCCCTCATCTAACATCTTCTCATCATAATTAGACTCTAAAAAGATTACATCACTTTTTTGAATAGCGTCTTGAAATGCGGGGGAGATTTCTCCCGTGTCAGTAATAATGGTGAATGTTTTGTTATGCACTTCAATACTAAAACCAACTGAGTGAGGAGAGTCGTGGGTGGTGGTAAATGGGTGAACACGAAACGGTCCCACTTCAAAGTAATTATCTTCTTCAAAATCGAGTAATAAGGAGTCTGGGATGCCAAGATTAACGAGATCTTTATTGCCTGTTCGTTTTAGATGAGTATTCACATACACAGGTTTTTTTGTTTGTCGGGCAAACACTCCTGCCCCACGGGCATGATCGGGGTGAAGATGGGTAAGCATCAAAGCTTCAATGGAATCGACATCTCTATCTACCGATGAGATACGTTTTCGAATCTCTTTGAATGAGAAACCAGCATCGATGAGAAGTGATGAAGATGTGGTAGAAATGAGATAACTATTTCCACTGGAACCACTTCCTAACACAGCGTAGTGAATCATTACTTTTCACTCACTTGAAGAATAAATTCTTGATCAAATCCTACAACAACGCGTCGCTTGTATCTCAAAATTGGAGTAACTAACAACTCAGGGTGCTCTTGTAACTCTTCGGGTATATCATACACGCGATATGCATATCCCTCTTTTTTGTAATAAGGGGAACTTGTATCAATAAGTAACTCTTCGTCAACAGACTCAAAGATGTTTTGCCACTCTCCAAGTGAGAGCTCTCTTTGTTTCAGATCGACAAATTGGTGTGGTATTGAGCGCTCTTTGCAAAAGCGGATTACTTTACGAGTTTGTGTGCATGAAGCTCTTCCAATGATTTGTAACACGCATCCCTCCAATTTTTCTCACTATAACGTAAGGGCATTTTTCCGTCTACATAAGGGATACCTACTTGAGTTGACACACATCATATAAAAGTGAAATAGTTTCCCCATACAAGGAGTAAGTCATGGACAATCGTATTGCAACATTACTACACAAAGAGCCTAGTAGTGAGCCTTTACAGGTAGAGGGATGGATTCGAACCAAAAGAGAGAGTAAGTCTATTATCTTTTTAGAGCTCAACGATGGGTCTTCTTTAAAGGGCCTTCAAGTTGTAATAGACCTTAATGTATTTCATGATCGAGATCTCCTTACTAAAGTGACGACAGGTGCTGCTGTTAGTGTAAAGGGAGTATTGGTTGCCTCTAGTGGGAAAAACCAGAACGTTGAATTAATGTGTTCTTCATTAACACTCATTGGAGAAGCTCCAGTAGATACCTACCCACTACAAAAAAAGAGACACACGTTTGAATATCTTCGTGAGATTGCCCACCTTCGTGCCCGAACAAACACCTTTGGTGCAGTTGCTCGTATTCGTCATGCGATGAGTTATGCTATTCACTCCTTTTTCCATGAAAAAGGGTTTTACTATGTCCACACCCCCATCATTAGCACCAGCGATGCTGAAGGGGCTGGTGAGATGTTTCAAGTCACCACCCTCGATTTACAACATGTCCCTAAAACAAAAGAGGGAGAAGTCGATTACGCAAAAGATTTTTACGGGAGAAAAGCATCTCTTACCGTCAGTGGTCAACTTCAAGGAGAGGCATACGCTTTAGCTCTTAAAAACATCTACACCTTTGGTCCCACCTTCCGAGCTGAGAACTCAAATACTCGACGCCACTTAAGTGAGTTTTGGATGGTTGAACCTGAGATGGCTTTTTGTACCTTAGAGGGGAATATGGCTCTTGCTGAAGAGTTTTTGACCTCTATTTTCTCGTATGTATTAGAGAACTGTGAAGAAGACATGGCCTTTTTTAGCCAATGGGTCGAAAAAGGGATTAGCGATGTGTTAGCTTCGGTGGTTGAAAAACCATTTGAACATATGACGTATAGTGACGCCATTGATCAACTACTCAAAAGTAAAGCTCAATTTGATTACCCTGTGAGTTGGGGAATCGATTTACAAACTGAACATGAACGATTTTTAACTGAGCAAGTGTGTAATGGTCCAGTCATTGTCACCGATTACCCTAAAGAGATTAAAGCCTTTTACATGAAACTCAATGAAGATAACAAGACAGTTCGAGCAATGGATGTGTTAGTTCCTCGTCTTGGTGAAATCATTGGTGGTAGTGAGCGTGAAAGTCGACTTGATGTATTAACTCAGAGAATGAGAGATCACAATCTCAATGAAGAAGAGTATTGGTGGTTCTTAGATCTCAGACGATATGGATCAGTCCCCCACTCTGGCTTTGGACTTGGGTTTGATCGAACGGTTCAATATGTCACTGGGATGCAAAATATCCGAGACGTTATCCCCTTTCCTCGGTATGTTCGACACGCTGAGTTTTAGAAAGTGTGTGTAACACAGCATACAAGGTGAGTTGCTGAACAGAGCGTGTCCCTGTTTTGAGGTAGATGCTTCGTTTGTGGGCAACGACGGTATGCTGTGAAATACCCAATTCATAACTTATCTCTTTAAGAGACCCCCCTTGAGCGATGAGATGGAGAATTTGATTCTCTCTTTGGGTAAGATAACTCTTAGGTAGGCGCTCCTCCGCATCGTCAATTCCCCACCTTTTTGTAATACCCCGTATTGCCTTTTCTAAAGCTACAGGTGTGTATCCTAAAGAGAGAATCTCCTCTTTGAGAGAATCACTGCAGGTAGAAGAGACGACGATCATGCACTCTTTACCTAAGACCTTATCTTCTAACAAAAATGAGATGTCTTTATGGTGGGAAATAAAGATGAGCGTAAGATTATATGAGGCTTTGGGAAGTGAAGCACAACGAACTACTTCTACTCTTTTTTGAGTGAGTGAATAGAGTACATACTCAAAAGCTTCTGCTAACAGAGAATTCCTTGTCACAATACACAGTCGTTGTTTGTTCACATATAACAAACACTCAAAGAGTTCTTATTGCTTCGTTTGTTTTGTTATAAGGCGTGTGAGATGGCGATCAAGTGCGTCACTAAATGCTTTGATCTCTTTTCGTCCCATAGGTTTTGTTTTTTCAACAAAGATCCCAAGTTCTCTGAGGTCACTCATCATATTACGAAGCGAAAGACGCTCTTTCACACTCTCTTTGGTATAGACGTTTCCTCGATCATCGATGACGGTGAGATCTTTCTCTACTAGGCGATCTGCTAGGGGGATATCTCGGGTAATAGCTAACGTGCCACTTTGGGCTTGTTGTACTAAATAATCATCAGCACTATCATCTCCGGGTGTGACAACGTGCATCCGAATAAGAGAAGAGCCCAAAGAGTTCTCTAACTCAATGACATCATTAAGGGGACGATCAGCGACAAATAAGGCACTTATCTGACGTTTTTGTACCGCTTTGAGAATAATAGTTCGTAACTGACGAGGACACGAATCGGCATCAATGTACAACAGAGGATAATCACTCATACGTGTAAATTACAATTAAAGGTTACACGAGGTCAACAATAGAGCTCTGGTACTAAAGATGAACAAGAGAGGGATTTTTCACGATGTGAGAATGATTAGTGCTCTTGAAGAGATGCTTCAAAACATTCTATAGTTTACCCATACATACCTATCTTTTTTATGACGCAAAGGAGCGATGAGATGGATAAATCTGCTTTACAAAGGGCACGATACAAGTACACACCAAAACAACCGAAGCTGTTTACTCAAAGCATACAAAAACTTCAACTCACCAAAGGTTCACCAACTGAGCCAGTGAGTGACAAAGAGAAGATAAAGGCACTTTTCCCCCACACATACGGATTGCCTACTGTCTCTTTTAGTGAAACAAGTGACACAATTTCCTACCCCGCTATCCATATGGGAGTGATCCTCAGTGGTGGACAAGCTCCAGGGGGACATAACGTCATTAGCGGTTTATTTGATGGCCTTAAAAAAGGGAATAAAGAGTCTAAGTTATTCGGTTTTTTAGGTGGACCAGATGGCATTTTAAAGAATGAAGTATTAGAACTCACCGATGAGATTATCGACGAGTATCGTAACACTGGTGGTTTTGACATCATTGGTAGTGGTCGAACAAAATTAGAGACTGAAGAACAATTTGAGCAAGCTGCAAAGGTGTGCCAATCTCACGGTATTACTTCAATTGTGATTATCGGAGGAGATGACTCAAATACCAACGCAGCAGTATTAGCTGAATATTTTATTGAGAAAGAGAAAGGCATTACCGTCAACGGATGTCCTAAAACTATCGACGGAGATCTTAAAAATGAACACATCGAGATCTCTTTTGGATTTGATACTGCTACTAAGACCTACAACGAGTTAATCGGAAATATTATGAGAGACTCTCTTAGTGCTAAAAAGTATTGGCACTTCATTAAACTCATGGGTCGTAGTGCTTCTCACATCGCCTTAGAGTGTGCTTTAGCAACTCAGCCAAATATCTGTTTAATTAGTGAAGAGATTGCTCAGAATGAGACTTCATTAGATCAGATTGTAAAAGATATTGCCCTTGTAGTTGCCAAGCGTGCCGAAAAAGGGTTGAACTTTGGTATTGTCTTAATTCCTGAAGGAGTTGTTGAGTTTATCCCCGAGGTAAAAAGCCTCATTGCACACTTAAATACCATGTTAGCTCTCAATGCCAAAGAGTACGGAGTATTAGATACATGGAAAGCACAGTATGCTTTTGTGGTGAATCATCTCCAACAAAAGGATAAAGAGATCTTTGTCTCTCTTCCTACCGATATCCAACGACAATTGTTAATGGATCGTGATCCACACGGAAACGTTCAAGTCTCCCGTATTGAAACTGAAAAGATGCTTATTCAAATGGTTGCTACTCGCTTAGAAAAAATGAAAGCAGAAGGGACTTTTAAAGGCTCTTTCAGTGGCTTAAACCACTTCTTTGGATACGAAGGACGCTGTTCGTTCCCATCAAACTTTGATGCCGATTATTGCTACAACCTTGGGTATAATGCATACCTTTTAGCTGCAAATAAGTGTAGTGGATATATCTCAGCTGTCTCAAATCTCACCGATACAAGTGAGAACTGGCAAGCTGGTGGAATTCCTATTACGATGATGCTCAACTGTGAAGAGCGACACGGTGAAATTAAGCCTGTGATTAAAAAAGCTCTTGTAGATCTTAAAGGGGCCCCTTTTGCCTACTTTGAGAAACATCGAGATCTATGGGCAGTTGAAACATCGTACCTCTTCCCTGGCTCCATTCAATACTTTGGACCAAGTGAAGTGAGTGATACCATTACTAAAACATTAGAGTTAGAACATAAGTAATAATTCATGATGAATTACAGATAAGGACCTCTTAGTGAGGTCCTTTTTGTTTAATACAGATCATATAAGATCGATCGTAACGTGTGAGGTGAGAGTTCACTTAAAGAGTCTCTTTGAGGGGTTGAGTCACTAAGGTGATCTAACTCAGCGAGGGTAAAACCATACTCTTTAAGTGGAGGAAGAACTACTTTTTGAGTGAGGTGTTCTAAAAAGAGAAATGGATCTTCACCCCACCCTTTTTCTAAAGTGTTCATCAACTCTAAGTACCTACTGTCCCCCTTCTCTCGTAAGGCGTTGTTTATGGGACTGATGAGCATACTACACACATGCGAGTGGTTAATGGGGTGTAGTGCTCCCATAGGACCTGCGAGGGCGTGTACGTACCCAAGACCACAACTGGTAATTGCAATACCTGAAATATATGCTCCGTAAGCTAAGTGACTTAAAGATGAAGGAGTTGTTATTCCAGTTTCAAGAATCTCCTTCAGTGATAAGGCGTGATTCACAAGTGCTGTATACACTAACGATGAGATATATGGGCTTGCCCTTTGAGAAGTGTAAGCTTCTAGGTTTTGTGTTAAGGCATCTAAAGCCGTTGGTCCTAACATTGAGAGATCTAATGAGGCTAAAAGCGAAGGATCGACTAAAGCGATATCGGCAACATAAGAATCATGACGAAGTGATTTTTTAAACCCATGAGGTCCTACTTCACTGATGACTGCATTATTAGTCGATTCACTTCCTGTTCCAGCAGTGGTGGGAATTAGTATTAAAGGAAGTCTTTGACTAGGAGGAGGTGTATCTCCCACCCCCTCTAAAAAATCTTTTACTGAACAAGTATTTCCCTTTTGTAGTTGATAAGCAACCACCGATGCCGCTTTGGCTGTATCTAAGACACTGCCTCCACCAATTCCAATTACTGTTGTCTCTTCATAGGTGGCAATATTTTGAGCTATAGTATCAACTGAAGAGACGTTGGGCTCTTGGGTGTGAATCATCAGTTCATACTCAAAGCCCTCTTTACGTAATGAGGATAAAAGAGTGTTCACCACCTCTAAAGAGGCAACTGATTTACTTGCCACTACACAGAGGTGAGAAGTACCAAGGGTATGAAGGTAGGTGGCTAGTTCCCTTATAGTGTTATGACCAAAAACCAATTGAGGTTGTCTTTGTACACGAAAAGAGTTTTCCACACCACCATCCTTTACTTGAGATGTTTTGGGAGATGAATGAGTTGTTTTTTAGGATCGTCGTGTTGTTTAAATAAGATAGCGATATGACCAATGACGGCGACTAATTCAGAAGCTGTACTTTGGGCTAAAGAGAGAGCTAACTCATCTTCTTCATCGTGAAAATCTTGAAATTTCACTTTGATTAACTCGTGTGCGAGTAAAGCCTCAAAAGAGGCTTTTACTACTCGCTCATCAACGCCCTGCTTTCCAACCATGACTACAGGTTTTAAAGAGTGGGCCCGTTTACGTAAAAAGTTTCGTTTTGCACTATTCATTCTTATACTGCTCAGCTATAACGTGTCGTTTAATTTTTTTAGTACTTGTCATCTCCATTGGCTCTTTCGCAATGGTAAGACGATCAATTTTTTCATATTGATGAAGATCTTTATTCACTTTATCAATAATCTCTTGCATGTGATGTAAGATAAAGGAGTGTTGCTCTTTTTCATCAGCGTGTAAAGAGGCTGCTTTATCTCTGAATGTATCAGATGGGTAGATAACTGCTCTAATACCTTCACTTTTCATCTTCTTATCAATGAGATACCCCAATACACAGATTTGTTCAATCTCATCAAAGAGTTGGAATCGATCTTCGATCTCTTCAGGGAAGACGTTTTTTCCACCTTCGGTGACAATTAAACTCTTTGTTCTTCCTGTGAGATAGACATAGTTTTTACTATCGATGTATCCAGCATCGCCTGTTTTAAACCACCCCTCTTTGTCTAAGACTTCATCGGTAGCTTCTTGGTTTTTGTAATACCCTTGCATCACCATTGGTCCACGAACTGCAATTTCTCCTACTCCTCTTTGGTCGGGATTAAGGATTTTCATCTCAGTTTCAGGAAGAATTTTTCCTACCGATGTTTCAATGTAAGCATCAATCGGGTTTAAGGTAATAATGGGGCTTGTCTCAGTGAGACCATAACCTTGAACAAAGTCGACTCCCAGTTGGTTAAATAAGGAGAACGTAGAAAAAGGTAGTGGTCCTCCCCCACTAATACAGATACGAATATTATCCATCGAAAGATTTGCCAATACTTTGTTGAACATCTTCTTTCCAGGATTCACCTTAAAGAGTTTTTTCACGAGACCGCTGAATCCCATTAAAAAGCGAATTAAGCCGTAGACAATAACTCCTTTTTCTCTAATTCCGTTCATCAATCCACTGAGCATTTTATTAAAGAGCATAGGAACAGCTAAGAACATGGTCACTTTTCCTTTTTTGAGCTCTTTGAGAATTTGTGAAACAACAAGTTTCTTACCAAAGACAATTTCTGATCCAGTTCCAATAGCTTCAATAAAGACAGCTAACATGGTGTATGAGTGGTGAATTGGCAGTAGTGCATAAAACACATCAGTTGGATAGACACTGAGGTGTGCTTGAGCTAAGTAACAGTCACTGACGATATTACTGTGAGTGAGCATCACACCTTTAGGGTTTCCTGTGGTCCCACTGGTGTATAAAATAGCGGCAAGATCTTCCTCTTTACCTGTTGGAAGTTTTTGTTTTTTACTACTTTTTTTTGTGAAGATATAATCGTCATGCCCCTCTTCTAAACTAATTTTGTGCTTAAGACCAACTTTTTCATCGGCATCGATAGCATCGATACGCTCTTTGTCGATAAATAAGATCTCTACTTCACTAAAGGTGAGAAGGAAATCGATCTCTTTATCACTGAGTTGGTAATCGAGTGGAACAACAATCGCTCCAGCATACAAAATTGCTAAATACGCAATAGCCCATTCGGGGCTATTTTTTCCAGTTACGGCTACTTTTGTGTCGGCTTTAACTCCAAGTTCCACTAAATAAGAGGCTATTTGGAGAATCTTCTCTTTAGCTTCACTATAATTAAGGGTGAACTCAGTTGGGGAGAAAACAGTAAAACAGTTGTTTTGAGGATAACGCTCAGTTGTGATGTCAAACATTTGAGGGATAGTGGGCCATCTTCCTGTGAAATGAGTCCCTCGGAATTCATCTAAAAAGTCCCAGGGATTTGGTTTGGTTTTTGGTTTTGCCATGCTCTATATCTCCTACAACACGCTTCGTGTTACGAATATCATAAAGCTTAGAGATGTGAAACTCAATAGAACTATTAACAATTTGTCGGATTCCGTCAAAGTGTCATACGTTTTTCTTTGATTGACCAAAAAATGGTGGTGTACTACAGTTGCTGCATGAAATTTAGTACCTTTGATGACGTCTGTTCGTACATGGAAAGCTTCACAAATCTAGAGAAGCGAAGTGATAACTACACCAATCGCTACTACCGTCTCGATCGGATGCATAAGCTGCTTGAATATATTGGTAATCCTCAATCTTCATTTGCCTCAATCCACATTGCTGGATCAAAAGGTAAAGGTTCCACAGCCATCTTTATAGCGAGTGGTCTTGAAGCTGCTGGTTATAAGACAGGGATGTATCTATCACCTCATGTGAGTAACTACCGTGAACGCTTCACCCGCTGTGGTTCTTATTTCAGTGAAGAAGAGTATGTCTCTGCAGCGAATCTTCTATTCTCACGTCTTGATGGATTTACCTTTAGTGATCAGTGGGGAACTACTGAACCTACGACCTTTGAGTTATTTACCGCCTTTAGTTTTACCCTTTTTGAGTATACGAAATGTGAGTGGGCAGTCATTGAAACAGGTTTAGGGGGGCGCTTAGATGCAACAAATACACTAAAGCCCAAAGCGGTAGTTCTTACCCCCATTGAATTAGAACACACCGCTATTTTAGGAAACACAATCACCCTCATTGCTAGTGAAAAAGCAAAGATCATAAAAACAGGAATTCCTACCTTTGTGAGTCGTCAAACTCCTGAAGCATTACAAGTCTTCAGAGATGAAGCTGAAAAAGTCAATTCACGGATGTTTGAATTAACAAGCGTTGTAGAGTCTTTACACCGACGTACTACCGTAGAGGGAGAACATGTCTCTATTGAGTGGAAAGATGGACACATCACCACCCTTCTTTTACAAATGCGTGGTGAAGTACAAGCAGAGAATGTCGCTTTAGCATTATATGTACTTACCTCTTTGGGAGTATATATCAAAGAGAGTACTGAAACAGCTCTACAAAAGGCGACTCTTCCTGGAAGAATGGAATTTGTTGATCCCACTATTCCTCTTATTGTTGATGGGGCTCATACAGTTGAATCACTGAGACATTTAGTGAATTCAATGGTTCAACTCTACGGCTTACAAGGTTCCACACTACTATTTGGAGCGCTTGAAGGAAAAGATTATATTCATATGGCTCGCCTGTTACTTCCAGTGTTTGATACGATTATTATTTCACAACCTGGGACCTTTAAAAAAAGTGATCCTGAAGCATTGTATCAACTGTTTCTTGATGAGGCGAAAAATATGAGTCAGGCTCCTCAAATCTTATTAGAAAAAGATGCATATAAGGCATTACATCTTGCTCAACAACTCTCAGCACAAGTTCGCCCTATCTTAGCTACGGGATCGTTTTATCTAGCTGGAGATATTAAAAAGGCGTATGGGTTGTATCAAGAAGAACGGAGAAAGGTGTGTCTTTAAACTGGAAAGAGATTTCTCTTATCATTGAGGAACTCCCCTTACAAGGCTCTCTCATTCAGAAAGTTCATCAAATTAACTTTAACACCTTAGTTTTCGAACTCTATCATAAAGAGCGGAGGTTTTGGGAACTCTATGTTGAAGTGGGAACCCAGAACAGTCGTCTCCATTCACTGAGTAAAAATATCAAACAGGGGCGTAAGCGTAAGATGCCAAAGTTGCAACGCTTTATTCAATATATGAGAGCCCACGTTGAGGGCTTACGCATTAGGGAGGTGACTCTCCCCTCTTGTGATCGATTAGTGTTACTACACCTTGTTGGAAAAGAAGAACTTATCTTAGCACTGAGGCTCTTCAGTGGTCCTCATGCAAACATCATTGTGTGTGATCAAAACTTTGTCATCAAAGAGTTACTATTTCGTCGCCCTCAGCGAGGCGATGTTGCTGGTGAAATATTGTCCCTTCCCCCTCAAGGGGAAGATGATGGACGTTTTACTATTCGCCCGTACCCTGAAGATCAAAGTTTCAACTCTTTTATTGAACACTCATATAACACCTTTAAGCGCGAAGTAACAGAAGACTTATCGACACTTATTGATCGATACATCAATGAAAAACGTGAACATCTAGAAACTCTTATTGCCCAAACGATGTTACAGCAAAAAGAGGGCGTTAAAGGTGAGTCGTTCAAACAAAAAGCAGATCTTCTTTCCTCTTACCGTCATCTTCTTAAAGAGCATCAAAAAAGTGTCACATTAGAAGAACAAGAGATT
>Ga0172382_10003822_pt1 | contig 23614 bp, 20 predicted proteins | sample Leawel138RmetaG_FD_122245 | JGI IMG/M metagenome (GOLD analysis project Ga0172382, IMG submission 122245) | Leachate microbial communities from a municipal landfill in Southern Ontario, Canada - Leachate well 138R metaG | ecosystem: Engineered > Solid waste > Landfill > Unclassified | place... | reverse complement strand
TAACTACACAATTAAAGGTATAGAATATATTTCACTTAAAGTCAAGCAACAAGATGCCTTCTTAGATCTGATTAATGGCTCTATGTATAAGTCCCGGGCCAATAATTGCGCACGAAGCTTCTCAGCCTTTGCCATATTGTCAGCTTCGGTTAGCGAGCTGGCCGCCATATTAGCGCCGATACCAATCAATGGCATTAAATATCCCCAATCACCGGCCATGGTTGCACCGACGATTGCCGACAACATAGACATGCGGGCAATGTCATTTAGGGTCTCTGGCGACATGCCCAGGATCGAGCTGTCAAGCTCTTCAACCGGTAGGCCTGTCAAAGGCGATACTTCGTTGGCAGCTTTAATAATTGCAGCATGTTTTGCGAAGGTATTCGGTAATTTAACGCCTTTGGCGCTATCGATATTTAATGGCAATATTTGAGCGCACTCAAAATAGGCGTTATGCTTTAATAAGCTTTGCGCTATTTTATTCATATTATTCTGTGCGAATAAAACAGCCTGTACTTCGTTTGGTTTTAAATACGCGTTGCTAAGCTTAATCGAGGCTATCAGGCCACCTGGCGTTTTAGTAGCATCAGCGACAGCCTTTATTTCTTCCCAGCTATGATTCGGGATATTATCATAAATCTTATTAACGCTGGCAGTTTTTGCATTTAACTCAGCGTTTATGCTTGAAGGCAAAGCTATGCTTCTAAAACCGCGCAACGGATCAGTGGCTTTTTTAGCTATCTTATTGGCTCCGAATATTTTAGCCAGTACACACGCCGTCTTATCTGCGGGTACGATTACGATCGATATATCGAAAAAGTCCGGATTTGGGTTATATACGAACACTTTACGACCATCAGGAAACACAGTATTAAGGCCTGTCTTGGTAACGTGATCACAGTAATCTCTTGGTGTCGGCGCTTTGTTGCCACATATCGAGCATGTGTCATATGCGACACGGCAGCCCATAGATAAATTCACTAAGTCATCGTTTTCTAGCTTTTTAGTAATATCTGCAGGCAGTTTATTAGTATCATACTCAACGACGAGCTCGACGCGATTCATCCGAGGATTATATGTCGAAAATAATATTTTGCCGTAGCCCTTATTAGGGTCTTTGTTCACATGATGCATGAACGGCGTGCCTTTTAAAAACGTATGATGATTATTTATTAATTCGTCACGTTCAAAATAATCGCCGTTTACGTTAGATGACCAGTACTCGCCAGCGCCTAAGGCAGTGCATAACGAATAATGGCAATTTTCTTTCGGAGTTAAATTACGAACAAACTCTGCAATCTCAGGCGCGAATTTATTATCGGCCGAGGCATGCTTGGTCAGCATACCTCCGGCCGGCCTGATCGTATATAGATTTTGACGGTCGTCTGTAATCGACGCGTAATCTAATAGTTTATGCATTGTTAATCTATGTTCCCACCAACGCCCTTAGATATCATAGTCAGGATATCCATCCCTGGCTTCCTAGCTACATTTTCGATATCCAAAATATTTTTCAACGTCGGGAAATCTACGCCCTTAAGATCATAGTCATTCATGTTTTTAATAAACTGACCGGCTACTAACGGATTGCGTGTCATTGAGGGTGCATACTGTGACATTAGGCCCCAGTAATCATCAATGCGTTGTGTGTCGATCTCGGCTAACTCCGGGAAACGCTCGAACATCTCAGTGTATGTATTTTGAGTAGATTTGTAATCTTGATATTTATCGTACATAGTACTTGCCAGTGCCCCGGCACCAAGTCCGTATAACACCGTTTGCATGGCCGGCCTGACGAATTCACGCAACATCCCGCCAATAGCAGTAGGCTCACCTGCGGCACGTTTTTCACGGTATTTAGATGCGATTTCACGATAATTCATATTCCCTCCGAAGGCTCTTTTAAACATAGGTTTGGCATCAACGATATTTTTGAAATTCATCTGCGTCTGCGGATCTAAAGCTTTCTTAGTATCCAGCGTCATGGGTTTGAAAACCGGTGACGTGCTTGTATCCGGCAAAAGCATTTTTAAATACTCAGGGCCGGCCAAGTACCCCAGGCCGCCAGTGATGGCAAGGCCTCCCCAATTAAGGCTGCCTAAATGTGACGGAACGGTCATATTTATTCACCTTCAATTAATTTTTTGTAATAATTTAATGCAGGCTGGCCTTCGTCAATCGTATAAGCAACGTTGGCCGTCGGTGTCGAGCTAGGCTCGTTAATGCCGTCACAAGATTTAAATTTCTCGATCTTTTCGACGATGCGTGTGTAATTCGTAATGTCATCGATGATTTTTATAATCGGATCTTTGTTTACGATTTTAATATTGCGCTCGTTAATAGATGCATCATGCTCGGGAATTATGCTTTTGGCCTCGAGCAATAGCTCGGCGGCTAATTTTGGGTTATATTTAGTCACAGCTTCGGCGGCTTTTGTAAAAACAGCATCGGCTATTTCGGCTTTAACGGCATCGCTGTCAAAGCTTCGCCATAGTGTAAACGGGTTAGAGCTCATGGCTGATTGCTTAATTAATTGCATGGCCTGCTTAACGCTGCCGGCCAGGCTTAGCTTGGCCATAATTAAATCGGCGTTTAAGTCTTCCATTGCCTGTTTTAGTTTCAAATTGCTTTGCACGGCTTTGCGATTATTAATCGTGTTTTTATGTGCATCGAACATGTTCGGTGCATGGGCGACTTTTATGATATCTGGCTCAGGCTTGATATTATTTAAAAATTTGCCATCGATATCGTATTCAGGAGCGAAAACCGAGCCTTGGTTTATACTTGCAGTTTTGATAAAATAATCGATGTCTTTAGCCGCGGCGCTCTTTACCGGCTTAGCCTCAGGCTCGATCTTAAGTGAATTTAAAATCTCGCTATGATCGGCAAGATCGAATTCATCACGGCGTGTACTTGCACTGGCCATTTTAGTCGTATATACGTTTAGATTGGCCGCCTCGCAGACACGGGCTATTTGATTTGCATTTAGCGCATGCTCTTGGGCAATTTTAGTAATAGCATTATTTAAGCTCTCGCCTTTGGCAAAAGCATCCGCTGCCGTCTTACCTAATTTCTTGAAAAACTGCTCATTCATTGTCTTGCTCCTGAAGCATTCTTAATGCCTAATATATAGAATATTCCTAAAATTTAGTCAACGTGATGCATGTTAGCGCATATAGCTATTATAGAACACGGCAGCCAATCTTCCGATCATCGTAGCATGAAATGCATCGTCTGGCAATACGTGGTTATAATACATAAGGCCGTTGCGGGTAAAGTCGATGTATATCGTCGTAAAATCGTCTGCATAATGCCTGAAATCGTCCCATTTAGGAAAGATAATATTGCTATTTTTTATGTCCAAGATCGTATCTGACATGCAGCGTGTACGATGAAAGGTAATTTTTTTATCGTCGATCTCTGGATCCCATTTGATTTTTTCTCTGATATTACCCGACGCGTTAAATTCAACCAAAGGCACAGCACCGAGCATGTCTTTCAGCTCTGTGTTATGATAAAAGCCGGCACCATGGTCGGCGCCTACGATATGTACTTTATAAATCTTGGCTAACTTGGCAACTTCGCGGACCTGTATCCGAGGATCGCTCTCTTTGCCCTCGTATTTTTTTAGCCATAATAGCTGATATTTGCCGTTAGATAACAGCCGGCCTAATGTTACGACAGTGAAGCCCGTCGGCAAAAAGCCTTTAGCGCTGCTCAACGTAGCCTCGCCGTGACCCCAGTCGACACCGAGCACTAAAGTCCCTGTTATACTATGGCCTGACACAGGCAGCTCGCTTTTATGATCGCCGCAAGCGTTGCGCAAATCGACTTCGGACAACGGGTTCGAGCCCATGTCATAAGGCAGCGCCAAGACTTCGTTGTGAAACTGATACGTAGGATAGCTTTTCAATTTATCCAGCATATCGTCCCAGTCGACGTTTGGTGATAATAGCTGTGGCAGACGTGCACCAAATAAACGCTGTGAGTCAGGATCTGAGTTCGTCGCTATCCATTCGCCTTCGAACGGAGGACCGAGTAAGCTGCCGCATTTCTTGCAAATAACGCCGTGTTTGCCAACGTTGTCTATACCTAAGATATTCCAGTTATTGCAGCCGGGGCAGCGAATTATGAATTCGTGCTTTGTTGATTTCATATACAAGCGATTTAGTGTATTATTAAGTGTCTTAGGTGTGCCTGCGTATGATCGGCGGCGCAGCTCTGGTTCAGCGCCGGATAAGACTTCGTCAATGACGCCGACGTTATCCCATATAATATCCTGAACTTCGTCGAGCAGCAATTTATGCGCTGAAATACCGCGGACGGCGTCGGCGCTTAAGAATGCATAGCGTAAGAAAATTTTCGAGTTATTCGCAAACGATTTATCGAAGACGTTCGATATGCTGTCTCCATCGAGCATGAGTTTTTTAAATACAGGCGAGTATTTAATAACTGGCAATAATTTATCGGTCGAGAATGTCCGGGTCTGTTGTTCTCGAGGTGTCACGAATAACGTGTTAAACCAGGGGATCAGCAGCGACTCGAGCAATATCTCATTAGCAAGCGTAGTTGACTTGCCCATCTGACGGCCCATCATATAGACCGAGTTTTTCTGGGGCTTGTCGTAGATTAGCCTAAACATTTCACGCTTATCAAACGAAAATGGCTTGCCTTTAAGCGTAAATATTTCGCTGACTAAATCTGATCGTCTCATAATTAACCTTTAAATTAATTTATTATTACGCATAAATTCATCGATGTTACTACTCGTGTCATCAGCATCGAGTTTTAGCTTTTGCAGTAACTCATGCAAGACATCGCTGCCAGTATCTTTTTTGGCAATCTTATCAAATCTGTCGCCGATTTTCAAAATGTTATTGACGGCATCTTTAAGATCTGCGGCCTGAGCCTTATTGTCTATGCATTGTTTGTATTTATGATACGCCTCGAAAAGCATTTCTTCGAGTATCAGCGCGTAATTTAGCTTTAACGATGCGCCAACAGACTTGGCTGCCGAAATCGAATCGCCGTATAAAATTTTACTTATGCTTTTGGCCAATGCATTCGACGTCAGATTCCGTATCGCGGCTTTGATATCAGCCGTGGGCATTTTTTTCAAATCCCAGAACGAGCTTATTACTAATTCGATTGCAATTTTAGATACGTCTTTGCTGAATTTTTTATTAAAGGCATCTGCGATCGTGCCATAATCCATCGTCGGTAACGAGCCTAATACAAATACGAATTCCCGGTATTTATTTACCGATGCTATATCCCACATGTCGGCCCATGATGGCCATTTATTTTCCGCGTGCGTGATATATTGCTGAATATCGTACTTAACTGCGAGCTCTGATTTACCTTCTAGATCTGCCTTTGCATATATTTTAACGTCACTTTGAAATTCTGCATTGCCTAAAACGCTATTGTCTAAAACAAAATTGTCGCATAGGCCGAAACTGCGAAGGCATCTTGATATTGCATTCTCAGATTGCCCTCGCAGTAACGATGCGATAACATAGCGTTTATAAGGCAGTTTATCTAGCATCAGGCTCCTGCGCGATTAAGTGTTAGATCGTTTATTAAGTCCGACAGCGCTTCGATAGCATTTTTGACTGTTGCTTCATTCGCTATCTCGTTGCCCAGACGTACGCTGGCCAGTAACTTAGATAAGTCAGACAGCGTGTTTTTATACTCAGGCACTTTACTGTAAAATTCAGAGATCGTTTCGTCATCGAGATAATCTAAAGCTAAAGCCGAGTCGACTGATTCTTCGCTAGGCATGTACGTTGCAACTTTTAACCAGTTAATACTTGCGATTTTGGCTTTGGCTTTTTCGCTAAGTTTAATTTTACGCTTTTTCGGCACGGCCGCCATGGCTGTTTTATTATTTAAAATATCTTTGGCAATCTTAGCAATCTCTTGCGTTGGAACGCCCAGGCTATTTAAGTAATAAGGCATGCTTAGGCGCTCGCAAATTATATTTTCGCCGGCCGTTTTTATTGCGATCGTATTGGCGTCGCGCTCAAAGATTTTTATCATATTATAATCATTGCATGCTGCTGCCAGGCATTCTTTGGCTGAATTATAATAGCCTGCGTTCTCTGCCGATGAAATTTTGATAAATTTTGTATCGGGAGATAAAATTACAGGCTTAGCTAATTTTGGCAATAAGCTTAGACAATCGCTGGCCGTTTTGTCTTTATTATATTTATTTAAAATCAGGCCAACGAATGTATCTTGAGAGGCTTTTGTCTCACCAATAATTGCTTTGCCGATCGGCAGGTCGATTATTTTATTTACACGCACAGGTTCGAGATACTCGTTGTTAGAAACCGGCATAACGTCGGTGTCAGCCTTTAACGCATCAGCATCAAGATTTTCACAGCTGTTTAAAATTTCATCTGAATTAACAGCACACGGCATACCTTCTTTGTCAGCAACGTCGAAAACGCTGCCTTTATCACCAAGGCCTAATAAATCGCTATCGCCTTCAGAGGGCTTAGATACGCGTTTGATTTTTATGACTAATACAGGCTTCTGGCCAGAGTCACCTAATAGCGAAAACATGCCGGGGCCTGTGATTTTCTTCATAAGCTTGCCGAGCATGCCACCTAAGCCCATGCCACCCAGACTATGTCCGTCAGCCATAAAGTCGTCACCGAGCATGCAAGCACTGCCAGTTTTAATAAAATCAACATAAGACTCAGGCATATGCTTCTTAACGAAATTTTTGGCTTCTGAAAAGCTCGTGCTGATTTTCTCGCGCTTGTTATTTGCGTCTGTTACATAGATATGGCCATTTAGAAAACCATCGCGAGTAACAAAGGCGCTTTTGTATTTACGAGCACGACCTGCATCTTGAGATAATATGCTTACGGCCGCGTTATTAAACGCCGGGTTTTTAGCGCAGGCAATCTTAATATCTTTGTCTGAAACTATGGCTTTGGCCAGGTCGGCTTTTTGCTTATTATCAATCACTGAAGCTGTGATCGTGCGGGTGTTTCGATCGAAATTACCGTAAGGCACGTCGTTCTGAATTGATTGTGAATAAAAATCAACTGCGTCTTTGTTATCCATAGATTCTCCTAATGACATGCTGCCGTTTATTAAGTCTGATAGCAACTCCGGCGTTAAATATACCCATTTGTTATTTATTAACGCAATATCTAACGGCTGAAGCTTTTTGCTCTTAACGATTACGGGTATAATTAATTTCGAGTTGTTAATATCTAGTACATAAGAGCCTTTAGCGTATAATTTCTGTGGCTCGAATTTGTCCAATGCTAATTTAGCCGGGAAATTTATTAGCTCGGGGTATTTAGTGAATAAAATGCCGTTAATCTGCTCCGTCCATTGGGATGGATCTTCGGGCAGTTCTACTTCGTAATTTAAGTCATCGTGTTCAAACAGCCGTTCGAGCATAATTATTTCCCCTTCTGAGCGTTACTGGCATTGTCGAGCGTATTGTTGATAGCATTAAACGGATTTAGCTGCAGCCCGCCCGGCGTCTTTTTGTTCTCTTGATGTAATTTATAAGCGCCGAAGCCGAGTCCCGCCAATCCAAGACCGATTCCCAACGGCTGCAAAAGCCCTAAGGCAGCGATCTTAGCGCGATACTTATCACGGCGACGCATTACCGAAGCTTTCACAGATGCATTTTTATTATAATGCTGTATTGCTAAAGGAATCCCCGCGAGACCAAATCCACCTGCGATCATCGCCGGGGTTTTCCAGTTCCAGGAGTTATCGACAGGCATGCGCCTTTGTGCCTGTAAGTCGGTCAGTTCTGACTTAGAAACTCTACGATTACCTGAGGCTTGGTTTTGAGGCTGTGTATTGGTGGGAACGCCTCTTTTTAAATCAACCCCTCCTAATGGGGCGTCTGTGCCATATTGTCTATTGCCGGCTGCTGGGGCCTTCTGTTGCTGTGCTGGGGCCTGCTGCTGCTGTGCTGGGGCCTTCTGCTGCTGTGCCGGAGCCTTCTGCTGCTGTGCCGGAGCCTTCTGCTGCTGTGCTGGGGCAGTTTGTCCTCTACCGGCGCTTGTGGGTGGAGGAGTCTGAGCTGGCTGAGCTGGCTTGCTCGTCTGAACCGGAGCTGCGGGTCTTTTTAAAAGTTGCCCAGGCTTGACTGCGCCGGGATTATAGCTGTGACTCTTCCCGAACGCTGCATTGCCGGCAGCACCCAATACGCCGCCGTAAAGGCCACCACGTAAGGCACCACTTAGACGATCACCAAAAGACACCGGCATGTCTCGGCCCATCATGTCTTTACCACCAGTGCCCGGCATCATAAAACCACCTACGGCACCCATGCCGGCACCAGGTAAGAATCCGGACATTGCACGCTGTGCTGCCTGCATTCCACTGGCCCCAAGCTGCTTGCCAAAATTACTACGTAACGCATTCATAAGCAGCGCACCAGGAGCGGCTTGTTTATACCTGATCGCAATATCTAAGTGCTTATCATTCATGGGCGGCTCCTTATTTGAGTGCCTTAAGCTGCTGCGTTAACGGATGAGTGTCAGCCCGGGAAAGTCTTGCGCTGTTTTGTTTAATTCTCGGCACTTCCTGGGCGTTCAAATCCGGAACCTGGTTATTTTGATTTCGGTTCATATACGCCGCAGCACCTAATCCGCCGGCTCCCATAAGGCCCAGACCAAGTGCACCTTTGCCAAGTACGCTCGTGGCGCCCTGATCAAAGTCACTGGCGAGCATATTTGAGTAAGCACGGCCAGTTAAGGCCTGCGACGGCAACGCGCCCTTGTTAGGATCAAAGACTTTGCCCGTCTGCTTAATGGCATCTGAAATAAGTTGCTTTTGCTTATCGTCTAGTCCAGGAGCGTTTAAATTTAATTGGGTCAGGCCTTTTAGATCGCCGCGAGTTAAATCTCGAACAAAATCATCAGTGCTTAAAGCGCCTTCGCCACGACCACGCCAGTCTTGTAAACGATCCAGCATGCCAGGCTTAACGTCTTTTAAAGCCTCGGGTCCCTTCACAGCGGCTCTAAGATAGTCCCAGGTGCCAGGCGTTCTTGGAGCTTCACCAGCGAATACGCCTTTTTTGATAGCATCCATTACAGTCTCCATGGCGCCCATGGACTTTTCATCGAACTTTTGAAAATTAGCCATGGCACTGCGATTAATGGCCTGGCTTACGGCTTTGGGATCTTTCATAATCGTAGCTATCGGCAGGCCCGTTGCGTTGGCTAAATAAGTTACCCCGGCGATTACATTGCGATCTTTCATGCCGCGCTCACCGGCCATAGTCATAACTGACGAATGCAACGCGCTTAGCGAGTTAGCCATATCTTGAGGATTGCGCCATACGGCATTAGACCCCATAGCTGCGCCGGCTGCGCCACGTGCGCCCCGCTGTGCCGTGCTCATAATCGTCTGTTCGACATTGGGCATTAGGCCCGATTGCGACATATAGCTCTGAACTAAATCAGGGCTGGCACCAGATTCTAATAATTTCTTAGCCATAGACCGCTGCATCAAAGCACCGGCACCGGCGCCGACAGCAGCACCACCTGCGCCGTAGGTCAAAGCCGACATAAGTCGATCGCCTATCGTCGGGGCCCGGTATTTTTTGACACCTAATAAATTTTCTTCTTCCTGGCCGGGGGCTGCAAAAAAGCCAGTTAATGCACCAACGCCAGCGCCTGGCAAAGCGTAATTAGCACCACCGCGACGGAGTAGTTCCATGACAGTGCCAGAATCTAATTGCCCGCCCATACGTCCGGCATGGCCTGAGACTAATTTAGCCAAAGCTTCATTAATTTTCTCAGCGTTACCAGCTCCCATATAGGCCTGGTATGCACCCTTGCCCACACCTTCGCCCCCAAGCAGTCCGGACAAAGCATTAGCAATAGTATCTTTATTTATATTAGGCATCTTAGGCTTGGCCATATATCAGTCCCCTTTGTTATGGTGGATAAACGCAGCATCGGTTCTGGCTATCTTCTTAGCCTTATCCGAGATATTTTCTTCCAACGATTCACGATTAATATTTTGTCGAGCAATATCTTTCATGTAAGTGTCCGCGTAGCGATCGATAAAGTCACGATAAATTTCCATTAGAGACTCTGCGCTGCATATTATGCGACCATTTGAGCCTATGATTAATTTAAACTTAGGCGTCGTCGTAGCCAGATTGTCATCGCTTGTCTCTGTCTCATACACTATAAGTGAAATAATAGATTTGTCAATCCCTGCCTGGGCAGCCTCGGAATCTTCGACTTTATGGAAGCCTATAGTCAGAAACGCCGTCGTCAATTGTTCGTCGGCTTTGTCTTTAAACATGCAAGTAAAAGTCGTATCTAACGTTTCGGGATTTGAATCCCAGGACATGATGCCCGAGTCAGTCTCGATTTTCAATCGCTGCAAATTAAAATGCATCGAGTTATCGGAGTTTTTCATAATAACGTTGCACTTGGGACCGGTTTGTAAAATTATATGCTCACTGCTGCGGCGCATTAAAATATAGCATTGATCGCTGCCTTGTATACAGACATCCCCAAGGCCCAATTTACGTCTGAACCCAGTACGATTCGTAGACTCGATTTCGCGCAAAGGCCAGAAGCCAATTATAATTAAGCATGCCGGCGCGTATTCTAATAGCATTACTGATGCATTTACTTGCGGCATAATATACATGCCGTTGCCATTTAAAAACGAATACGGCGAAAGCCATGATATATTTCTGGCTACCCGCCCGCCGGTAAATTTGACATCGACCGTATACGTATCAGCATTTACACCGATGATTTCGCCCCAGTGCGCCCTTGCAGAAAAATAATTATTAGATATCATAGCCCGTCCTGATTAATAAAATCTTTCATGGCGTCTGACGCTTTTAGCTTTTCGAACGCCGCGGCCTTTATCTGACGTATACGTTCTTTGGACACAAATAGCACTTTGGCTACCCATTCGAGTGATCTTCGCATCTCGCCGTTTCGACCAAATAGTAAGCTTAACACAAAACACTCTTTAGGTGTTACCGATATTTCGACTGCAGCCCAGAAGCGAGCCTGATAATCTTTGTCTGCAAAATCATCCTCGATAGTCTTTTCTCTGGCTGTATTTAAGCTGTCTTCGTATGTGACATAGTCTTCGAGCGATTCTGTGCCTCCGACTTTAGGGGCGCGCACGATATTAATGGCAATCGAGACACGCTCGGGTGACTCAGAAATTTTATAGGCTATTTCGTTATGTGACAGCTCCGGAGATTCGTCTAATATAGCTTTTACTTTGCTTATAATCGGATACATGCTGCCCGGCAATGATAATATGCCGATGCTTTTTCTAGCTGCACTAAACATTTTCATCCGGACCCAGTGCTGCGCATATGTCAAAAACGACGACTCGTTGCAGTTATATTTTTCCAAAGCTCGCAAGATGCCTTCGAAGCCTTCGCTTATCAACTCATCGATCTCAATGCCAGGATAACGATTGACTATCTTTCTGGCAGATTTATATAAATAATTCTTATACTGATTAAATAGCGCTGCCATCAAGCGCTCATTGGCAATAATCTTATCTTTGTTAAAGCACAAAAACTCGTCTAAGTTTAGGCATTCGTCAGAAAAGAATTTTTCTAATTTATTGCACGAGCAGCTCATACTTGACTCTTTCTTGCTCCAAGTCCACGATCTCGGATAAAACTAAAAGCGACTCGATCAGAAGCATTTTTTCTTCCGGAGATTTATCCTGCAAAGCCGATATTATGTTTATAATGCTAATCGTATCTTTCTTAAACGAGCTTAGTAATTCTTTCTTTTTCTTAGCCGTTAAAACTGATTTTAATTTGCCCATGGACGCCTCGGTTAAATAATAAATCCGCCTGACTTAATATGATAAATCAGGCGGTGGTACATTGGCAATGATTTAATTATTATTTGCTATATGATCTGCATAGCCTTGTATTATGGCATTGTCTGGCAAATACTGCAATGCTACGGCGCTTTGTTTGATTGCTATGCTGGCACCTTCCCGGGAGCCTATGACGAAATCGATTAAGTCTAATGCAATACGGCCATCGCCGGCGGGGCGCATGATAATGCGCAAGGGCTTATTTAGGCTAATATCATTTTCGGTTTCACTTAATTTCTGCCCGATAATTCTGCTGCCGTCTAACAGGCCTAAAATAATCAGAGCCTCTTTGTCTATCGTAGTTAGTTTAGACAAATCAGGGACACTAAAGCCATCACCGTTAACAACGCCACCAATGATATCAGCCATCAGAATCTCCTAAAGTAAATTAATATTGTCCCTTCTCCCCCTTGCCAAAAGTCTTGCCTATTATATAGGGTGCTACAGGGTTATAAGAATGCATTTGTGAAATGTCTCCAGATGCGACACCCTGCTGTATAATAGTCTTTAATCGATTCGTATTTAGCTTGGCCGCCCAGTCGTTCGTAACTTTCGAGCTAAAATCGATTCCCAACAGCTCTGGCTCATGAGATACGGGCTTATCAGGATGCATTCTATTATATGCGAGCACTTTTGTCAACTGCGCTTTGTCCCCTGGTAAAAAATCTTCGCTATCGTTAGCATCAGTAACTTTAGTCACGTTCGTAGTCGCACGTACGATAGTCTCGAAAGCTCGACGATTTAGGTCTACGCCCTGGTCTGCAAACGTGTTATTCATAGCGTCGATCAAATAATCTTGCGTTGCGCGTATGCCTTTGGTTGCTAATAGTTCTTGCGGCTTAATTGCACCTTCGGATAACGCGTCGCCTTGAGATACTTTATCACCAAGCTTAACTTTAAGCTGGCTAACCGGACAGAAATGCTTTTCGTCGCCAATCCATACATTCATGCCTCCGGCCGGGTTAGGCTTAATATCCGTTACGACGCCATCGTGTTTCGCAAGCGTAGCGCGGTCTTTGATGTAATCTGGAAAGTGTGACAGCTGCTGTAGCCTGGCAAAGCCCGAGGCCAGGCTAGGACCCGCAGTAGCAACGGATCCTGAGTGGAACGTTTTCATAGTTAGCTGTGTAGTGCGCTCTGTAGCGACCTGACCTGCCTCAGTTCCAACGTTGGCACCTATTTCAGTCGGGTTACCATTGGGCTGCGTACCAAAGCATTTCTGACAAACGCCTTCGTTAGCTTCGCAAGTAATGGGCGACCTGACTTTTATAATATTTTTACCAGAGCGCAGCAATTCTTCGTAGCGCTTATTATCGATTAGCTGCCCGGACATATCATAGCGCCATAATATATCTCGCTTATTGCGTGATAAGTCTAATTCTATGCCATTCTTAGTGCCACAGTCGTTCTGAGATACGACTTGATCGACTGCGACAGAAATTAGCTGCTTCGCATAATATCCCGGCTCGGCCGTTTGTAACGCGCGGTCGATCATACCCTTACGGGCGCCAGCTGCCGTTACCCAAAAGTCTGATGACGTTATGCCCTGGGAATAGCTTCTAGTAACTGGTATCGGAACGAGCTTTCCTTCTTCGTCGGAAACTGCAATCGGTGCAAACTTAAGCTGCTTGACTTGGTCAACGCCGGGCTTGCCTGCTGCAGCCGACATCGTCGCCAAATTATTTTTCCAGACGTTGTCGCCAATCCATTGCTTCGATTTCTTGCCAAAGTCACTCACGATACCAGACAGCATCTTAGTTTTATCAATGTTGTTATTTAATTTAGAAAATTCATTTTTAAGCTTGCTCTTAAACGGCGCCATAAAGTCCGGGTCTGACTTTAAGTCGTTTAACGTAAGGCCGATACCAGAGCTTATATTATACTCGGCAGCAACCCGAGCAATATCAGCATAGCGTTTATTAACGTTAGCCTTATCGGCGTCAGCAACTTCTCGGAAGAAGCTATCTAGTGCTGATTTGTTAATGCCGTTTTCAGGGATGCGAACGCCAGCAGGCAAAATTTCACGAAGCTTCTCACGACCAAACGTAGTCTCGTAGCTATTGATTAAAATCACATCAGTTAAATCGATCTCGTTACGCAGAAACGCCTGTTCGGCTTCTTTTAGCGACCCGAATTTTATATCTAAACGCTTTTTGCCCTTTGATGATAATGCAAATAACCCTAGCTGTATGTCGTGACTAGGCTTGAGCGTGACGCCATAGTCGCGAGGATCGTCTAGTATCTGGCTCGGAGTGAAGCGTTTGGACTCGTTTACAGCCGCCTGACTCGCCGGCACATAAACACCTAACGTATCCTGTATAACTATGCCGTCGATCGTAGTGAACGTATACGGACCTGGAACTGTAATGTCATACATGGTTTCTTTCTTCGGCAACTTTTCTACTGAAACAGCGTACGTCCAATTCACGGATTTATCAGCAACTAATTCACGCCAGAAGGTCGGAATGACGTCGTTTTTATCTTGAATTTCGGCCAACCTGATTATTTCTTCCGCCATAGATCTAGTGATGCAACCCGTTTTAATTGCCTTTTTCATCGTCATATAGATGCTAAATTGTCGAGGATCGCGATCCCGTTTCTTAGTGCCCTCGGATAATAATTTTTTTGTACGCTCGAATATAATGGGGCCGAAGGGCACTAAGTCAGTACGACCCAGCTTATCCAACGATGCTTTACTGGGCACTGTTTTTAAAAACTTATCATAGGCTGCTGCATTGTCTGTATGCGCTAAACATAAAGGTAGCTGTTGCTCATACAAATCTCGGTTATAAAAATTTACATTATAATACTTGCCTTTGTACCCAGTAATCTTAGCGGTCAGGCCCAAGCTTCTGGCAAGTGTTATAATTTCATATGCTAGCCTAATCGACATAGTGTGGTAACTTAGTTGGAATTGCTCGGTTTTTTTAATTTTGGCTTTTACCCAACAAGCGCTGCCGTCCGTATCGATCAAACCAGACAATAGCCCAAGCCTAAACTCTTCTGGCGTGTATAAAAACCATGCGGGCAAATGCTTGTTATCCGCGCCCTTACCAATCCACTCGGCTATATTCCCGGCCAATGATGCGTTGCTAATCGTATGTTTCTCGCTATAGCAATCATGGCCTTCGTATTTATGAGGGGTCGGTATTGAGTACATTTTCTTGTCAGTTTGGCATAGTGTATTAATGCCTGCCTCGAATGCCTTCGCAATTCCAGACTGAACACTCGCAATACAGATATACCTATCTGACTTTGCGGCCAATCTTGGATCTGCGGAAATCCATCCATCGCCAATCATAAGGCCTATAAAATGACCTAATTCTTTGGTAAGCTGTGCTTCGGCTTTTACTAAGTTTCTTCCGCCGCCGTTAGAATAATCAATCAACGGTACTTTATTGATAGTACTGGCATTATCAGCATTATATGCTGACCTGGCTCTAGGAATCGCTTTTCCTGACAATTCAGCGGGCCTGCATTTTGTCAGTACGCCGGTCTCCATGTCATACACAATAGCACTATGGTCTTCTGATAATACTAAAGTATCATGCTGCGCTGTCGTAACAACGTAGCCGTCTAAGTCTGGGTGTATGGAAAATTCGGTCACTGGCATTTTAATGAAGTCTCGGGTATCGTTATCCAACGTAAACACAGAAATTCCGTCAGGAACTTTGTAAGTTATATTTCCTGACGGAGTAATTTGTTTCGTCGCTTCTATGCGGGGGAAATCTTCTAAGTTTAAATGTATTAACTTCTCATGCTCTTGTAATAGTAAAGCCACGTCCTTACTCGGCATCGTTGCGCTCCTTTGGTTTATAAATTCGTCTACATCTATAATACCAAGGTTATACGTTGATGTCAAGTTTTTAAATTTCTCAGCGTCTACAACCGCAAACACGCTTGTAATACTAGAATCTCCATCGAAATCGAGGTTAAAGCCGCCTACAATCAGTGGATTGACTTTAATCGAACTACCATCATAAAGCTTCGGGTACATAGCCAGCATGTTTAATTTATGCAAACTCGGGGCACGGTTTACCCAGACCGGACGATTTTCGGCAACGCGCTGCATAGCCGTCTCAGCCTTAGGGTCTTTATCCTGAATCATTTTCTTAGCCTGCATATTCGAGAAGCCCATATTAGTTAGTTCTTTGTGTATGAACGGCTCGAATAAATTCCAGGCCATGGCTTTCGGCAGCATTACTTCGTCAGGTGACACGTCGACTGAAGGCGCTGCCGTAGACTGCCCGGTAAGCTCTTGCTTTTTAGAAAATACGACTGATTGGAAATAGCCTGTCTTAGGCTGATCGCCCTTGATCGTCTCTAAAGCGCCGATTACTTTCTTCTCGCCACGGGCAATAATCGGATCGCCCAGGCCTTGCACGGCTTTGGCAGCCTCGAATAAGTCTTTACGTAATGCCTTCTTGGCAAACTCAGGTAAATTCTCAGCAGCCTTTAATTCTTTGTTGACCATTATTAGATCGCGATATAAAAAATTAATCGGGCTAGTTGATAAGCTGCCATCTGGCAACGAATATATCGGACGCATCTGCGGCGGCAATACCGGCAAATTATTAATAATATAAGCCTTGTCCGGCGTCATGTTATTATCGGCCAGGGCTTTTAGATACCGCATTTTCTTATTGGCTTTGTCTAATTTATCGCCTGATAAACTAGCGCTTTCCGACTTAAGCTTTTCTAGCTCAGTCTTTGGGTCGATTTGTGACAGCGCCTGCTTGATTGCCATGCCGCCCGTTAAAGCATTGTCACGTTTTTCACTTAATACTTCAAACGTGTTCGGATCTAAATACGAATCCCCAGCAATAACGCTCTTAAATTTCTTATCGGTCAAGCCTAGCAAAGTCTGAGCTGCCGGTGCCATAATAGGCGATACGACGGGTTCATGTAATTTTATATGCGTCCATCGCTTGCCATTAATGCCGCCAGTTTTGGCGTCGTCAAATAAGCCATCTTTAATGGGCCGCAACGTCTTGGCCATCATGACCTGAGCGTCGTCGATTTCGCCATTAGACTGCTGCAAAATTTCATCGTCAGTCATAGGTGCCAACTGCATCATCTGGCCATTTTTCTTAACGTTTACACCGGCAGCCTGCATGAGTGCAAATAGCTTATCAGTCGCAAAGGGCGTTTGCGGCGCAGGAACCGGCAGGCCCAATCTTATTTTATTCCAGAACTCGGGATTTTTCGACGATTTGTACGTAGCCATTTCGGCTAAGTTCTCGCGGGCGCCATGGGCTATTAGGGAATTCCAAGTTAATCTGTCGAGAGATCTCGCTGAAGTCCCACCGCCCTTAGCTGGCTGCTCGTCAGAGTTATATGCCGAGTATGGACTGCGAGATGCCATCTTCTTTTCGACCATATGAGTTAGCTTATAAATATACTGCGGACCAAAGCTAGTGTCGGCGAGCTTGCGCCCCGTCTTAGGGTCGAACACAGCCTCTTGCGTTTTAATATTATATTTTTTGGCCAGGCGCTCAAGCTCTTCGTCAGATTTTAGATTCGGATCCATGTTCGTGATTTTTATCGGCCGGCCTCGGGCAAGTGCTGCTTTGGCAGCAATCGTCTCGTAAATCTGACCGACGTTAATACGTCCAGGAACGCCATAAGGCGACATAATAATCTCGGCCTTAGCACCGTTATCAGTTACCGGCATTTCGTTATCTGGCAAAATTTCAGTAATAATGCCTTTGTTGCCGTATCGACCGACGAGCTTATCGCCGGCTTCCGCAGCTTTGTTCGTACTAACATGCACAGTGATTTCACCACCAAAGTCGGTCACACGCTCGACGATGCCGGGGCTGTCGTGATCGTATTTAATACCGCCGTCACCGTATTTAGACAGCAGCGTCTTAGATAATTTACCCAGGGCTGCATCTGTTTCAGTTGGTTCTCGGTAATGCAATAACGCTACTAGCGTATCACCAGGCATGACGACTTCGCCGGGCTTAATTATGCCGCGGCTATCGAGCTTTTTCTGCTGCTCGCCTGTAATTTGCATCGGATATTGCTGTGCGTATGTACTTATGCCTAGCTTATCTTTGTCGCCATAAGACGTTTTATATACGTGCAAATGCTGGCTGGTTAATTTCTGTGCGGCCGACTCAGATATGACGATACCATCTTCGAAAGTCTTATCTTTGTATGGTAAATACGCGACGTTTAAATTCGTCCCCAGTGCCAACGTGCCGTCTTTCGTATAATTATCTTCTGCTAATAATTGCTGCTGCTTTAGAATATCACCGGGCTTAACAATAAAATCAGCGTGCATGTAAGATTTATTAGCTAACGGAAAGTGATCGTATTTATAAATTTTTATTGCTTTGCTGCCATCGTCGGGAGCGATTTCGACATAGTCTTTAGTGACGTTTAATACTTTGCCATTCACAGGCGATTTTAGCGCAAATATGCGCGCAGCAGCTTTTTCTTCGGTATCGACTTTAAAGCCATCTGTCGTCGTGAACGGATTATTTAATTTTACCTGCACCAACGGCGCCTCACGGTTCGCGAGCGAAATTGCCTGTCCTGACATTTTGTTGGCCAGCATAGTACGATTGCCTTGGACGTCGGCAACGAACGGAATTAAATTAGTACCGATCGAGAATAAATCGCTCGCATCTCGGATTATGTAATTAATATTTCCTGGCTCAGTTTCGACCGTCTTGCCTTTATAAATCGCTCTGACTTTGGGGAAATTAAATTTTTTATTTTTAATATCGTACTGATCTGGAAAGGCTACATAGCTTTCGTGCGTCTCGAGCTTAGTTTTATAGCTTTCTTTGCCAGTTTTTATGTCGATCAAAGGCACTTTTATTTCACGATCTTCAACACGAGCCGAGCCGGTTAAATTTAAATTTATGCCTATGCGTTTAGACTCAGGTGTCTGCGTTGGGTCTAATGCGCCGGCATGTGAGTCACTGACCGATCGCATACTCGTCGTGATAATATCAAGGCTCGAGATGCCCCCTTCGCCCATTGGTGTAACGCGAGTCATGGCGTTGACCATCGCTAACGGATTCGTCTGATCTGAGCTTGTACTTAGACTCGACTGCGTCATAAAGCTGCGAATAGGCTTATTTAGAATTTCTTTCGAATAAATATCGCTTATATTGTCTTTTGAGTTTAGATTATTTTTAATCTTAAATTTGGCCTCACGGGCTTTGGCATTTATGCGAGCCGATATTAAATCCTCGACTGAGAAGACGTTTTTGAATTCTAATGCATCGCGCTCATCAGGCTCTTCTTCGTTTTTTGAGACTTTGATAAGCTTATCCGACGATCGCAGTAATAATTCAGGCGTAACTTTGTCGAAGCTTTTACCGAGTGTAATCTTAGTCGTTTCTTCTGATATACCCGTGTTATCAAAGAAATTTTTAATCTCAGATTTCATCGTATTAATATCAGCGTTAGGATCGGCCTTGCTGCGATATAGGCTATTATATATTTTGCTAATATCGTTATTAAGCTGCTTGTCACTTAATTTATTTAAGTCTAGCAGCTCTTTGCCCCATTTAGCCTCGAGCTCAGCATCAGAGACGTCCAAGGCTTTCATCGTTGCATATAAGCTCGGATTCTTGCCGCCGATTTTGAAATTAATTTTGCCAGATTCCGGGTCCATCCAGATCGAGAAGCCCGAGGCGCCGCCTTTACTTAAATTAAAAAACGACTCGACTTCACCGTTTTCTTTTACACGAGTATATACTCCGGGTTTGAGTCTTAACTGATTGACCATATGATAATCGTTGCCACCGTAGATAAAGCTGCCTCGATTAGTCATGATCGGCTGATCGATCAGCGTTACTCGCTTACGGTCTATGATCTTATTCGTCTTCTTATCTTTTAAGACTAACGTAGCCTTCATAGGCACGGTTAAATCTCGGCCTTTTAGTTTGGCATCTAAATGCTTGTTAATATTAAAGCTGTTATCGTAAATATCGCCAAGGCTTAGCTTGTCGATTTTTTCGATGTCTAATATACGATCGTTTGTTTCGACCGGGAAGATATTTTTAGAAACTGAGTCGGCAATAACGTCGCCAATGGCTTTAATATGATCGATGCTATTTTGATACATTTAAATGCTCTCCTGGGAGATTAGTATGCCTATATAGCATATAGCGAGTCAGTATATAAGTCAATATTATGTCCGGCCTTGACTTGCGTGAGATAAGCGCCTATATTATTTTAAAGCCTTTCAGGAGATGTTTCTATGTCTCGGACTGTTATAAATTCTTTTGGTCATTTGATGCGACGTATAGCTGACCCCATGGTCCACGAGCCAGTAAAAGCTGCTTTACGCGAAGGCGCTGATGATTTTCTGCGCGCCGCCCAGCCGACGATTAATAACGCGTTAAGTAATCTTGGCTCAAGTGCAGCTACGATTGCAGCCGGTGCTACGATCGGCGGGCTAATATCTGGCGCTGCGTCGTTCGGCGGATCGGTTTTAAGCGAGATATTTCGCAATTACAACGAGAAGAAAAACAATGATGTTTTAGTTGAAAAACTCATGGCCGGGCTACGTGCCAATCAGCAGGCTAACGCATATCCGAATATGCCGCAGCCGGTTATGCCAGGCAATCTATCTGTTAATCAGCTGAGCCAAAACGTATTCTAAGGAGTTTTATAATGGAAAAGTATGGCGTTTGTAATACTGAAAAGACTGCAGGCATGGGCCCTAAAATCGGCTATTGTAAGATATGTGACGCGCCGGTTATTTTAGATAACGGCAAAATACGTAAAACTTGCGACTGTGCTGAAAAAGCAAAAGAAGCCAACGCTAAGCGTGGCAACTGATGCCATAAAAAATAACCTCTCGGTCTGAGAGAATTTAATAAGCAATAAAAAAGCCCCCAGTTACGGGGGCTTTTATTTTACGTAATTTTACACCGGCGCCGGGCCCATTTTCTTGCCCTTAGCCTGTGCGACGAGTCTTAGTAATTTCATAAGCCCTGCTGCGCCAAGGCCACCGGCAGCTGCTACGCCTAGACCCTTAGCAGTCGGATCAGCATTATTCCAGGCTTCACCAGCACGCTGCGCACCACCAGCCAGCATTTGTTTGATATTATCTAACGTATCGGCGGGAATAGAATCTTTTGCAGACTCTGCGGCGGCCATTTGAGTATCCTGGGTGCTTTCTAAGCTGTCTCGGCGCTTACTTGCGTTAACTGTATCCGTAGACATTGAAGAAATCAAAGCTGCCAAGTCCGATGCTCGGCCCAGGCCCTTTTCCTGCTCTGAAAATAGATTAGCATCTGATTCTGCAGCGTCTACTTTATTCTGAGCTACAGCTCTGGCAATGCCCTGTAAAGCTTCGTTCTCTCGTGCAGCATTTAATTTTTTATCTATATCCATGAGGGAGATATTTATGTCTCTCGGCTGGCTCATATCTAAATGCTCTTTGTATGCTTTTGCTACGGGCTGCCCTATGCCCTGATCAAACAAGTCTTCGGCTTTGTCATAGGCCTGACCGGCGTAATCAGCTCCAGCCCTGGCAGCTGCGACTGCCTTATCTTTGGCGTAATCTATTCCTTGTCTAAAAGGACTCGGACCGGTGTCTTCCGGTGCCTCATAGCCACGGTAAGTTGGCATAAGATCATCAAACATGCCGGCAGACTTAATTTTAGCGGCGCGCTGGACATCAGCAGCAATTTTTTCACGGATCATAAAAAATCTCCTTATAGTATCTTCTTAGTTTGTAAAGTTTTCAGAATACTTTGCAGCGCACGGCTGCTGTGGGCCTTGCTATCGCGCATGAGCTTGTTGGGATTAGCCTTACGTTTTAAATACTCGCTGAACGTAGCTTCTCCGCCTTTGCCGGATAATAATTCACGGGCACGGGCGTTGTCACTGATTTGATTGGCAAGTTCACTGGCACGTATATTAGCAGCCAAGCCGTCCATTATGGCTTTCTCGGCATCTCGCTTAGCTTTGATAGCGCCGTAAGTGCTTAGGCCGCCGAGACCGGCTAAGCTTGCAGCCGGCACGGCATACGGACTAAATTCGTTAAACTCATCTTCAGATATGCCCATTTGACCTAACTCAGCAGCTAATTTTATAAATTGCATGCGTTACTCTCCTTGACCAAGGCCAGAGGCCGTTCGGCCTAAATAATATTTTGCAATCGAATCTAACGTACTAAGCGCAGCGCCGGCTCCGGCACCATATAACAAGCCATATTTATTAGCCTTAGGTGATATTGCCATGCCTAATGCCGGGAAGATAAGCGACGTCGTTAAGGCACCTGTGCCGGCGCCGAATAATGCGTTATTTAAAATATCGCTTTTGATGGCATCACCTAAATGCGACTGGCCAGTATAGTTGGCCATAGCGCCATAAAGACCCTCGTCTCCGAGCATGCGAGATACGTTCGGATGATTAGAACGCAATGCATTTAAGAACCTATCGGTTTCGGACATGGTAATTCACTCCAGACACAATCTCGTAAGATAGCATAGCTATTTCGATCTTAAAAGTCAATGTTAATAAGGCTCGTTTTTCTGTCTAATAAAAGAGTACTTTTATGTTATAAGACAATAAAACTTTACTGTGACATATTTATATAAAGGAGGTAAGTATGAACCCGATCTTGCGGCCAAAGCAACGGGTCGTTTTAGTCGAGGAGCTTAAATTATTACAGACTCAAAACGAACGGCTTATTTCAGAAAATGAAGCATTAGCAAACGAACTAAATAAAGAGACTAGCGTGGGCGACGCTATAAATTTTATAAATAATTTTAGTGAGTATGATCTCAGCACGATAGCGTCGCATTTATTAGAAAAGCCCAGTGTTAGAGATGCGCTAGCTCATGCCATGCTACCTGAGTTATTTGGAGACTCGTGGCTACTGTTAGATATTTTAAATGTCATGGCAGACAAAGTTGACCTGAGCATTGAAATAGATAACATTTGCAAAAATCATAAATTACATGTAACTGTAAATGCCACAGGCTCTGATTTTATTATCGATGTGCCTGAGATATTGCCTTCAGAAAAGGAGGCCATGGCATGATTATTAGAAACGCGAATAAAATATTACAAGAGAACGACCGACTTCGGCAGGAAAATGCTAAATTAAAGGACGATCTTGAGCGTGTGCGGCGAGATTACAGAACCCTTAAAACGGCGTCTATGCCTATACCCGCTGTAACAAATAATATTCGTGACGCTTCGGACGAAGCGCATATACAAATAACATCGAGCGTAATCCCTTGGGCCTCGAATCGAGGCGTTATTAGTATATACGTATTGCTGGGCGACAGGGGTGTGAATAAGCAAATTAATTACGAATTTACAGATGGCCGTGGACTTACATTACTATAATCAGGAGGCGTTGTGAAAGTTTTTAATATTATTGAGAATACTCGTGTTGAGGGGCCGGGACTGCGAACGGCCATATGGGCTCAGGGCTGCTTAGCCGATTGCCCAGGCTGCTTTAATAAGCAGGCGCAAAGTCTAACCGGTGGGCATGAGCTTAGCATCGAAACTATTATGCAAATGCTAATTACCAACGAGCATATTACAGGCGTTACGATCGCCGGCGGTGAGCCGTTGTTACAAGCCGAAGAGCTTAAGAAGCTATTATTGCATATACGCTACCGCACGGCGCATTTGACGACGATTTTATATACGGGCCTGCACTTCAGCCAAGTCGCTAAGAATAAATTATATAAAACTTGCTGTGCTTTGTCCGACGTAGTTATTACAGGGCCTTTTATAAAATCGCAAT